>Ga0182078_10136214_pt1 | contig 14840 bp, 16 predicted proteins | sample 071ome_15_FD_127749 | JGI IMG/M metagenome (GOLD analysis project Ga0182078, IMG submission 127749) | Metatranscriptome of coastal salt marsh microbial communities from the Groves Creek Marsh, Georgia, USA - 071409BT metaT (Metagenome... | ecosystem: Environmental > Aquatic > Marine >... | reverse complement strand
TGGGTGTGCGGCATCATGCAGCATATCGAGCCGGCGGGTGTTCATTCCGGTGACTCAACGGCCGTCCTGCCTCCGTACTCGATCTCGGAAGAAGTGCAACAGACGGTTCGGCAGTACATCCGCGATATTGCCCTTCGGCTCGGTGTCGTGGGGCTGATCAATGTGCAGATGGTGGTCAGGAACAACATCGTGTACGTAATCGAAGCCAACCCGCGTGCCTCGCGCACCGTGCCGTTCGTGGCCAAGGCGACGGGCATTCCAATCTCCAACATTGCCACGAAGGTCATGCTCGGTGAAAAGCTCAAAGACTTTGATGCCCGCGGTGATCTGGATTCTGCGCTGGTTGGATTCGCGGTTAAAGAGCCCGTCTTCTCGTGGGACAAGTTCCCCGAGGTCCGTAAGGAGCTCGGCCCCGAAATGAAGTCCACCGGAGAGGCCATTGCCTTCATCGATGACTTCGACGACGAGGCCTTCAAGAAGCCCTTTGAAATGAGGAATCTCTACCTGTCAAGGTAGAGATTGGGAATTGGCCGACCGAAGGGAGGCAAATGCCCTTATCTGTACTTGTCACGATGAAGAGATCTGGAGAGAACATCGTTCTCTCCGGGATCTGAAGAGTGGCAAGTTGGGCCGCGTAGCGGCCATCATTGCGCAGCAATGACAGGTTCGAATTCACGAGGCGCTGGTCGCCGGGTGTCGGTGGGAGTGGAAGGGTCGGAGCGCCTTGCTTTTGGTCCTTGCGCAAATCATTGTACAAGTTGTACCACGCTCCGCGGATGTGCGAAGTCACGGAATGGCCGGCCCACTCTACCTCGTAGCGAAGTTGAACGCTTGTTCAGGTTGATTTCGAATCGGAAAATTGTAGCACGAGCCCAAAGGAAAGGGGGCTCAGTCAATTTGTGCGATACCTGGAACGACCGAAGAAATCTCCAGAAACAGTTCGTCGTCGATGGCTTCTTCGATCCAGTCGATGAACACGCGTGAGGGGTAGCCTTCATCTGCCCATTCGACCTCAATTTCGTCGGCCTCCCTTTCGGCGCGCTGAATCATGTCGAAGAGTTCGTCGATCGTGTGCAGCTCGTTGAAGTGTTCTGGCGGCACGGGTTCGTTGCGCTCGGTCCAGAAGGCAGCGGTGATCTCTTGGTCCACGACCTGGATCCACACGGCACCTTCCCAGACGCAGAAACAACCACGAAAAACGACGAAGCTGTACGTTCCGCCTGACCATTCGGACCAAGTCGATCGTTTGACAGACAGGTCATCCAGAGAGCCTTCCTCGGGTCCCAGGATTTGGCAGCCAGGGCCGTTGAGAAGGACCAGCAGGAGTATGCCAAGGACGTGGTACTTCGCAACCGTTATGAAGCTCACCCAATTACCGGTAGCAACGCCATGTCATCGGTGCGGACATGTCCCGTCTCGGAAATGGCGGCCAATGAGACGGTTTCTATTTGCCCGACCCGCTCCTCAGCGTACGGTGCTTCCACCCGGACATGATTATCCGTGAAGCCACTCATCATCCCGTCCCTGTTCATGTCTTCCCACAGCACGGCACGCTCTGAGCCGAGATGGGTCATGTAGAATGCGGATCGCTTTTTCTCCGAAAGGATCCGGAGGCGTTTGTTGCGCTCTGAGCGGACATGCTTGGGTACGACATCGCCTCCCATTTTTTCCAAGTGGTCCACGGCTGTTGTCTCTGGCCGCTCGGAGTAGGTGAACACGTGCAAATAGGAAACAGGCAAGTCGGTGATGAAGGAAACCGTGTTCTCGAATCGCTCGTCGGTTTCAGCCGGAAAACCGACAATCACGTCGACGCCGATGGCGGCATCCGGCATGACCTCCTTTATGCGCTTGACCCGGTCCACATACAAGGCACTACGGTAGCGGCGACGCATCTTGCCTAGCACGAAGTCATCGCCACTTTGCAGGGGAAGGTGGAAGTGCGGCATGAATGCGCGCGAGCCGGCCACGAAAGCGATGATGTCGTTGGACAGCAGGTTGGGCTCGCACGAGGAGATACGGAAGCGGTCGATGCCTTCGACACCGTCCAAAGCTTGAAGAAGATCGAGCAATCCTTCGCCCCGTTCCTGTCCAAATAGGCCGATATTCACGCCCGATAAGACGATCTCCCTATAGCCCGCCTCGGCAATGCCTTCTGCCTGCTGCACCACACCCTCTATGGTATCCGATCGGCTGCGGCCACGTGCTTGGGGTATCGTGCAGAAGGAACAGGTGTAGTCGCACCCATCCTGGACCTTCAGGAAAGCTCGCGTCCGCTCGGAGGCGGAAAAGGCCGATCCGTAGGTGGTCACATCGTCGATGCATGAGACGCTGATCTGGGTCAGCTCCTTTTTCGTCAAGGCGTCAATGTAGCCGAAGATGTTGAACTTCTCGTTCGCACCCAGCACCACATCGACGCCTTCGATCCCGGCCACCTGCTCGGGACGAAGCTGGGCGAAGCATCCTGTGACGATTACAAATGCATCAGGATTGGCCCTGAGCGACTTCCGAATGGCTTGGCGACACTTGCGATCCGCCTCATCGGTAACTGTGCACGTATTCAGCACGACCACATCAGAAGCCGTGCCGAAAGGAACGACGTCGTAGGAATGATCGCGGAATTGGCGTGTCATGGTGCCTGTTTCCGCAAAGTTGAGCTTGCAGCCCAGGGTATGGAATGCTACGGAGGCCACGTGCTGTATGGAGAATTTGAGCGATAGGGCGCGGCAGTCCAACGTGATTGGTATTTTCGTGGTTTCACCCATTGTCGGGCCGCGGCCCGCCTTCACCGAAACGGCGGTTATATGTTTGCCAAAGAAGGACAGGGGCTTATTCTGGGAGCCTTGACCATTTTCGCCGTTCTTGCGCTGCTTGGATGGCTAAATGGCGGCTGGCTCGGCCCGTTCGTCACCACGTTCGGCGCCGTCATCTTCCTGTTCACCCTATGGTTTTTCAGGGACCCCAAGCGCACCATCACCAAGGTGGACGCGCACACGCTCCTGTCTCCAGCCGATGGAAAGGTTGTCGTCATTCAGGATATCGAGGAGCCGCTGTATCTGAAGGGGCCTGCCAAGCAGATCTCCATCTTCCTTTCGCCCCTGAATGTGCACGTCAATCGCATCCCGATTTCAGGGACCATCGAATTTGATCAGTATGTCCCGGGAGACTATTTGGTGGCATGGCACGAGAAGGCCAGTGAGCTCAACGAGCGCAGTCAGCTGGGTTTGCGCCACGATTCAGGTCAGAAGATTCTTTTCAAGCAGATTGCAGGAGCCGTGGCGCGACGAATCGTTTACCACGTAACGACGGGGGATGCTGTGCAGACGGGGCAGCGCTACGGTATCGTCAAATTCGGGTCTCGCATGGATATTCTGGTGCCGCCCGACGCAGACGTCCTGGTCTCGCTCGGGGACAAGGTGCGGGGTGGTATTCACCCGATTGCTCGTCTGAGTGGAGGCTCATGATGCGAAGACCCCGACGCAGACGCCCTCGTCCCGGGCTGAAGCAGCGCCGCTTTCGTCAGCGCCTTGTTACCTACCGGGATCATCGACGCAAACCTGTCCTGAAGGGCATTCCCCGTTCTGCCGTGCCGTCCTTCTTCACACTGATGAACCTGTTTTGTGGGTTCCTTGCCGTCATTCAAGTGTATGAGGGCAGTCTTCAGAATGCGGCGTGGTTGGTGTTGCTGGCTGCATTTTTCGATATGCTGGATGGGATGATGGCGCGCCTGACCAACGGAACCAGCTTGTTCGGGATGGAGCTGGACAGCCTGTGTGATATCGTCTCGTTCGGTCTCGTTCCCTCGTTCATGATATGGGCCTTCGGATTGCGCGACTTGGGTACACCCGGCGTCATTGTCGCTTCCTTGCCAGCCCTGGCAGGTGCTATTCGATTGGCTCGCTTCAATGTGGATTATGAAGGAGAGAAAGGGGTGTATTTCTCCGGCCTGCCCATCCCCATGACAGCCATGGTCATTGTTGCCATCATCCTGAATGACGATCTGGTACGAGAGTGGGTATCTGATCGGGGGGACTTGAACGTGATATTGACAGCTGTCATCATGTTGTCCGGGCTGATGGTGACCAACATTCCGTTTGATGCCAGTCCCCAGCCCTCGGCGGCCTACATCCGGAAGTATCCGTACCGTGCCTTGGCCGGCTTCATTGCCATGCTGGCGGTGGTCGTATATCGGGAGGTCGGACTGCTCGTGATGCTGCTCATCTACCTGGCAGTAGGGATTGGTCGATTCCTATTGCACATGGTCAGGGCCATCAAGGAGTCGCCACCGGGCGAGGCCATGAAGGAGGCCTCCCTGCCGGAGAGTGAGTGAATTCTCGATCTTGCCGGTCGGCAGACCCGAACCGGGTGCACCCGGAGTGTATCTTGCCCACTGCTGTCCCACGTCAAACAGGCTCCAAAGACCAGCGCTGAATCGCCATGTACAAAGCCGAAATAACTGTCACCCTCCGTCCATCCATCCTTGACCCGCAGGGTAAAGCTGCCCACCACGCGTTGGGCGAACTGGGATTCCAGGGCATCGGCCAGGTCCGCATCGGGAAACTGATTGAGCTGCAGATTGAGGCGGATGACGCCACACAGGCCGAGCGTATTGCTACGGAGGCGGCCGATAAGTTGCTTGCCAATCCAGTAATGGAAGACTACCGCATTGTCATCCGTGAGGCCAGCTCTGTCTGAGATATCGGCGCCGGACAGAGCACGCGAACGTGAGGTTGAGGTTCTTGAAAAGGAAGCCATCTCTGGTGCGTGGCGGGTACTTCTGTTCAATGACGACGTGCACACGTTCGAGGAAGTCATCGGGCAGATCATAAAAGCCACGGGGTGCAGTCACACCAGGGCGCAGGTTCTGACCTGGCGCGTGCATCACGAGGGCAAGGCGCAGGTATTTGAGGGCGATCTTGAGGCATGCCTTCGGGTTGAGTCCGTGCTGGCTGAGATCAATCTGATTACGCGGATCCTGGGCTAGTAGGCCCGGACCGTTGCGCACTTTTTGCCGGCGAGCGGAAAATTGTGCACGTCCACAAGGCGGGATTTCTACGTGAGGACGGTTAGAGATACGGCTCGAGGGGGGCTGCCGGGGCGGCATGATTCTTGGGAAGGGGAAAGCAGCATTATTCCTCTATCTGTTTTCCCGCCATGATCATTACTACACGAAAGCTCTACTCCTCCATTGGATTTGTCATTGCCCTCCTCGTGGCAACCACCCTGTTCTTCGCCCTGCCATCGCTGGCTCATTCCCAGCCGGTCAGGGCTGCCGTCGCTTCCCTTGCCGAGCACGGCAGGTCCATGGCTTCGGGCGAATCCTACGATCATCGCTCCATGACGGCCGTTCATTCCAGTCTCCCATTCGACACCATGGTCCGCGTGACGAATGTAGCTGAGGGCACGTCGGTCGTCGTGCGTATCAATGATCGTCTGGAACCCTCCGGCGAGCCTGGAATCAAGCTGTCGGGTGCCGCAGCAGAGCAGTTGGGTATACGCCTGGGTTCAGAGGAAACGGTATCATTGCAGGTGCTGGACGCCGAGGCAGCCATCGTTATCGTCCCGGGGAGGGCGGAATCGGCGCCGCATGAGACAGGGTATCCGATGGCAGTCTCCCGGACTGCTATGCATCCTGCCCGGTATACGCTTCAGATCGGGTCCTTCGCCGGCCGAGAAGCTGCCCAGAGCATGGCGGAAAAGTACGAAGAGGCCTGGGTTCAACCTGTTTCGACAACTGAGGGACAGGTGTACCGCGTTTTTTTCAGTCGATTTGGGGACGAGGGTCCCGCCAGGATTGCGCAGGGACGACTCTGGTCCATGGGTCAGGATAGTTTCCTGCGGGCCATCGGTCCCTGACAGGTGAGCTCGAGTCCTATATTGGGCAGGCTTAGTCTTGTCAAAAACCTGTCTCCATGTCGGATTCCCATCGCGTTCTCGATGCGGCCGGAAGGGCTGAAATTAAGATCAAGGGCTCCCGTTTCATTGCGGAGGCTGTGCCGGTCTCGTCGGCTCTGGAGGCAGAGGAGGCACTGCAAGCCATCCGGAAACGGGAGTATGATGCCACCCACCATTGCAGTGCATGGCGTATCGATCCCGAGGGAATTGAATTCCGCTGGAGCGACGATGGTGAACCTTCAAATTCGGCAGGTCTACCCATTTTTAGACACATTGAAGGGCGGGACCTGTTTGGTACGGCCGTCGTGGTAACCCGCTATTATGGTGGAACCAAGTTGGGCACCGGAGGCTTGATCCGGGCTTACGGTGAGGCTGCGTCCCTGGCTCTCGATGCAGCCCGAGTCAGGGAGGTCATTCCGCGCACGCGGCTGACGTTGCGATTTGCCTACGACGATACATCGCCTGCCATGCATCTCTTGAGCCAGTACGACACCGTGGTGGCCGGAACGCGCTACTCGGACGAGACGGAAATCGATGTCGATGTGAGAAACAGGGATCTGGCGCCATTCCAGGCCGCATTCGTGGAGGCGCTGAGCGGAAGGGGGCGTATCGAGCCTGCCTGAGATAGCGTTATTACGCGCTGCGCCAGCCGAGCTTCAGTGACCGGGCGGCCACGCTTCAGCGCCGCGTTAGCCCAGCTTCAGTGCCTCGACGGCCAAGCGATCCACCCGGTTGTTGAGATCGTCATCAGCATGCCCTTTGACCTTCACGAACGTCACCTCGTGCTTCTCCATGAGGGAGAGCAATGCCTTCCAAAGGTCCTGATTCTTGACCGGCTTCTTGCCGGCTGTTCGCCAGCCGCGCCGGACCCAGTTGTCAATCCATCCTTCGTTGAAGGCATTGGCAATGTAGGCGCTGTCCGTGTGCACGGCTACGGTGCACGATTCCCTCAGCACTTTCAGGGATTCGACGACGGCAGCCAGTTCCATGCGGTTGTTCGTGGTTTCCTTTTCGGCGCCGGTCACGACGCGCTCATGGCCATTGAACATCAGGAGTCCGGCCCAGCCACCCGGGCCCGGATTGCCACTGCAGGCGCCGTCGGTGTAGAGGGTTACTTTCTTTCGTGCCACGTGTCGTTAGGGCTGTGAGGGTTCCGGTGACCCAGCGAACCGACCAGGGCGGTTGCTGTTCACGAAGGATTGAAGCAAAATCTGATCCGGATTCGGATCAAAGAGTATACGCGCTCCCAGGCCATCCATGGGACACGAATAATCACGGTCCGTCATCATGAAATTTGTCGACTACGTAACAATAACCGTCCGAAGCGGAAAAGGAGGCGCAGGTGCCGTCTCTTTCCGCCGCGCCAAGTATCAGCCGAAGGGTGGTCCCGATGGCGGAGATGGAGGCGAAGGCGGTTCCGTGACCCTTGTGGCGGATTCCCATCTCTACACGCTTCTGGACCACCGTTACAATCGGCATCATTTTGCTGAAAACGGTCATCCGGGTTCGGGTAACAACCGGAAGGGCAAGGATGGAGAGGATATTCTTCTCAAGGTACCCGTCGGTACGGTGGTAAAGGACACGGATTCGGAAACCGTTCTCGGAGAACTGCTTCACAACGGAGACGAGCTCGTTCTGGCCAAAGGCGGTCGCGGCGGTAAGGGAAATGATTTCTTCAAGTCGGCTACCAACCAGACACCACGCCATGCGCAGCCGGGTGAACCGGGGGAGGAGCTCAATATTACCCTCGAGCTCAAACTGCTTGCCGATGTAGGTCTGGTGGGGTTTCCGAACGCGGGCAAGAGCACGCTGGTCTCCAGTCTTTCGGCAGCCAAACCCAAGATCGCGGACTACCCCTTCACGACCCTGGAGCCCTCGTTGGGGGTTGTGGCCATGGATGATTTCCAATCGTTCGTGATTGCTGACATTCCCGGTATCATCGAGGGCGCGGCGGAGGGAAAGGGATTGGGAATCCAGTTCTTGAAGCATATCGAGCGCAATGCAGTGCTGCTCTTCCTGATTCCCATCACTTCCGAAGATCCCGCGGAAGAATACCGTACGCTGTTGGCGGAATTGGCCTCCTTCAATCCGGAGATGATGGACAAGCCGCGTATGGTCGGCTTGTCCAAGATGGACCTTGTTGCAGTGGAAGAGCAGAAGGAGGCCATATCCGAAGCGAAAAGCGCACTACCCGAAGGCGTCGATGTCATGGCATTCAGCTCGGTTTCCCGCTTTGGACTCGACTCGCTTCGTCATAAGCTCTGGGGGTATGTCCAGAAGGCCCACGCGTTCGATGACGAGGTCTGACGCTTTCTCACGAGGTCCCGTTGATCGCGATCTGGAAATTCGAAGTGCGCTGGGTCTGTTGCGCGTGAGCGGTATCGGCTCCATGCGGGCCAACAGGTTGGTACGTGCTCTGGGGGGAGCCCGGGCCGTAATGTCCGCCTCAGTGGAGGAGTTGACCGGGACCGGCGTGGTCAACGAGTCGGGAGCGCGTGCGGTACGCTCGGCACGGGCGATCATGGTGGATGATCCTGCCATGCTCTTCCTGCGCGAACACCGGGGTGCCACCGGTGTGCTTCTTCAGGGCGATCCTGCCTATCCCCCGCTTCTCAGACATATCGCGCAGCCTCCGATGCTCCTCTGGGCGCGCGGCGGGACGATTCCCCCGGGTGCTCCGATGGTAGCTGTCGTGGGGTCCCGCCGCGCGACAGAGCGCGGACGTAGCTTGGCATACAAATGGGCCTACCGGCTTGCCTCGGCTGGAGTTGTCGTGGTAAGCGGTCTGGCTGAAGGTATCGATGCATCAGCGCATGAGGGAGCCCTTGGTGCCGGGGGCTTCACCGTAGCCGTCATGGGAACGGGCATCAATCGGGTCTATCCGAACAAGCACCGACAGCTGGCTCGGGAGATAGGGGAGTCGGGGCTTCTTCTGTCCGAATTTGATCCTGGTACCGGCGCACGCCCCCATCATTTTCCTCAGCGAAATCGGATCATTGCCGGGATGAGCCACGCGGTCATTGTGGTGGAAGCCGAAGAGGAGTCCGGGTCGCTCATCACGGCACGACTTGCCCAGGACGAGGGCCGTGAGGTGGGTCTCGTACCTGGGTGGCCCGGAGATCCGACGTCGGCCGGCACCAATGCCGCAATACAGGCAAGCCTTGGGTCCTTGGTGCGATCTCCGGAGGACATCCTGAATCTGTTGGCCTCCCTGCCGAACTTGGACTGGGCGGTGCCCGAGTACGAACGTGCTGCGGTCGAGGCGCGCGCTACCAAGCCTCGGTCTTCCGTTCCTTCGGCGCCAAGAAAAACGCCTGTTCGAGCGGGAACGGCAGCCGGTAGGATCCGGGAGCGCTTGAAGGAAAAGCCCTCTACAATGGATGACCTGCTGATGGATACGGGTCTGGAACGTGCTGACCTGGAACGGACCCTTCTGGATCTGCTGGTTGAGCAGCGAATCAATCTGGGGCCGGACCATCGCTACCGCTGGCTGAGGTGATCTCCTCCGGACGCCGCTGTACCTCCCCTCAGTTGTCTCCTTTTTGTGAGACCACATTGCAGGGTGGCAGAGACTCGGAGGGCACTTTTCACGGAGCCCACATCGCCTTCCAATTGTCCAGCCCCTACCATACGGCATGAGCGAGCCAGACAAACAGCCTACTGAATTCCGCTTTGATGTCCCCGCAGGATACGAGGCGGGGGAACGTCTCGATGTGTACCTGACGGGATTCCTTCTGAATGCCACCCGTGCCCGGGTGCAGAAGGGTATCAAGAAGGGCATGGTCGTCGTAAACAACGAGGTCAGCACGAAGCCGTCACGCGTGGTGCAGGCAGGAGATGAAATCGTCTGTACGCTCATGAAGCCGCCGCCCATGGATATTCTGCCGGAGGATATCCCATTGGATGTGCGCTATGAGGATGAGCATCTTCTGATCGTCAACAAGGCAGCTGGAATGGTTGTACATCCGGCCTTTGGGCATCGTACGGGAACGCTCGTGCATGCTCTGCTGCACCATATGGGGTCGGACCCGATTCTACTGGAGTCTTCCGGGGACCCGGACGATGATTCCGACGAGGACTCGGACGATGAACCCGGTAGCGATGGGCAGATCGGAGGATTGTCCACCATCAACCTGGCGCCTCGCTTCGATGGGGACCCGGTACTTCGTCCCGGTATTGTTCATCGGCTTGACAAGGATACGAGCGGCCTCTTGGTCGTGGCCAAGCATGACCGTGCCCACGCGGGTCTTTCGCGCCAGTTTGCAGAGAGGACGACGCGTCGGCGATACAGCGCCATCGTTTGGGGGGTCCCGGACCCAGCGTCAGGTACTGTCACCACGGATCTGGCACGGGATGTTCGGGATCGCCGCAAAATGGCTACTGTGGATGCTGGAAAAGGCAAGCACGCCATTACGCACTACCGTGTGGTCGAGCCCTTCGGCTACACGGCCTTGGCCGAGTTTCGCTTGGAGACAGGGCGTACGCACCAGATCAGGGTCCATGCGGCCCACATTGCGCATCCAATATTCGGTGATCCGGTTTACGGTGGCGATCGGATCCGTTACGGTCGGGATGAAGGGCAGCGACGGACCTTCTATGGTAATCTTTTCAAGGCATTGCCGCGCCAGGCGCTGCATGCCCGATCGCTGGGCTTTACCCATCCAATGACCGGGGAGGAAATGGATTTCGAAGCAGAACTCCCCGATGACATGGAGTACGTCCTGGATCGCCTGAGAAAGGTCGATCTTGTCCGCCTGTGATGGAGTGCATGGCACCGTGATGTGTGGTGTTCGAACACGAGGTTTCGGTTAAGTCTGCAACACCGAGGCCGCTGCTTGGTAGATTCGGGCTGGTATGTGTCGCCAAGGTCACGGTAAAACCGGGCCTGGTCTCCAACTCTAGCACAACCGGCATGGAATTGACCCGACTTCTTGATGTATCGAGCGTGGCGGTAGGGGTCGATGTACCCGACAAGGACGCCCTGCTTGATGCCGCGATTGACCTGGTTGCTGATCGGGAGGGGGTCCTGGACCCGGATGCGCTGAGAAAGGCGGTGTTTGACCGTGAGAGGACCATGTCGACCGGCGTCGGAAAAGGACTGGGCCTACCCCATGCCAAAACGTCCGCCGTCGATGGTATTTTGGCTGCCCTGATGGTCTCGAAGCATCCAGTAGCCTTCGAATCCATTGATAACCAGCCGGTAAGCATCGTATTCCTGTTGGTGGGTAAACAGGATGCCAAGAACCAGCACGTGCGCATTCTGAGTCGCATCTCACGGATGATGAATCAGAAGGAGACACGCCAGCGGGTACTGGCAGCCCGGACATCGGAGGAGCTCCTGTCCGTTATCGAAGAAGCCGAGTCCGAGCTCAGTTAGGCCATGAAGAGTTTCAAGTCCATCCCCGGGACCTTTGATATCCTCCCGGATGAATACAGCAGCGGTGGCGACACAACGGCTCCCTCGCGCATGTGGCGGCATCTGGAAGAGGTGGTCCACACCACGATGGGCCTCTACGGAGCCGAGGAGATCCGCACGCCCATTCTTGAGCCGACGGAGCTGATTGCCCGGGGGATCGGTGCGCTGACGGACATCGTCACAAAGGAGATGTTCGCCTTCGAGCGCGGCTCCTCGCATTATGTCATGCGTCCCGAGGTGACGGCGCCGGTCATGCGTGCCTACCTGCAGCACAACCTTGCGCAGCGGGGTGGAACGCAGCGCCTCTATTACATCGGCCCCTGCTTCAGGGCGGAGCGTCCCCAGAAGGGGAGATACCGCCAATTCCATCAGTTCGGGCTCGAGGTCATCGGATCCGAGGATGCGCGGGCTGATGCAGAGGTCATCCTTTCCCTCCGCGATATTTTGGATCGGCTGGGCTTGAGGCAATACACCCTGCGCTTGAATTCGCTTGGAGATGAGCAAAGTCGCCCTGCCTACAAGGCGGCACTGGTGGACTATCTGACGCCCCTGGCTGATCAGTTGTCTGACATCAGTCGCAAACGCCTCGAGACCAATCCGCTGCGCATCCTCGATACGAAGAATGTGGAGGAGCGGACCCTTCTGGAGAAGGCCCCGCTGTTGTCCGATTTCATTGATGAGGCTAGCCGGGTGCACCACGAGCAGGTCAAAGCGCTGCTCTCCGATGTGGGTATCGACTTTGTGGAAGATCCCTTCCTGGTACGTGGGCTGGACTACTACAGTCGGACTGCCTTCGAATTCGAAAGCCCCCTGCTCGGCGCGCAAAGCTCCATTGCGGGTGGTGGTCGGTATGATCTGCTTTCGAAGGAAGTTGGTTCGAAGCAGGTCGTACCTGCCGTGGGGTTTGCCGCTGGCATGGAGCGCATCCTGCTGGCCTGTGCCGCAGAAAACGTGGCGCAGCCCGCCCATCCGGGCGTGGATGTGTTCATCGTAGCCCTGGGTGATCCAGCCATGACGTGGGCTTTCTGGGGTGCCGAGCGGCTTCGGCAGGCTGGCTTGCGGGTCACCTTTGATCTCAAAGGTCGATCCATGAAAGCCCAGATGCGGGAGGCAAACAGGCAACAAGCGCGCTTTGTAGCCATCGTCGGCGATGATGAACTTGCTGCCGGCGTCGTTCAGCTCAAGGAAATGGAAACGGGAGAACAGCGCGCGGTCCGTCTTGAGGATATACCCACCAGCATCACTATCTGAGGTCTCGATGTATCCCCGCCTGAGCGATCTGTTTACTGACTTTCTGGGATTTTCCTTGCCGTTCCCGATCAACTCCTTTGGCTTCATGGTGGCCATGGGAGCGATGGTGGCAGCGTGGCTGCTCCAAAAGGAATTTGACCGGATGTATCAGATTGGTCAGCTCGATGGCGTCCGCATGCCGGATCCGGACCAGAAGGAAAAGGGGCGCAAGCGCATGGTAACGGTGAGCCCCTCTTTTCTTGTGGGTACCATCACGATGCTGGGCGTTGGGATCGGGTTTCTTGGAGCCCGCCTGTTCCACATCTTGGAAAATCTGGACCAGTTCTTCCGCTCACCGGCCGATATGATCTTTACCACGGGTGGATTCACCTTTTACGGTGGACTCATTCTGGGTAGCGTTGCGATCGTGCGCTTCGTGCGCAAAAAAGGACTAGACCTGGGATCCGTGGCCGATGCCATGGCACCCGGCCTGATCATAGCCTACGGTATTGGCCGGATCGGATGCCATCTGGCCGGCGATGGAGACTGGGGAATTGCGGCCGATATGGCGGCCAAGCCTGATTGGCTGCCAATGTGGCTCTGGGCCGAGACCTATCCCAACAACATCCTGGGAATCGACCTGTCCATGGCGCCCGTCTATCCGACCCCGCTCTACGAGTTTCTCATGTCAGGGGTCATTTTTGCGATCCTTTGGTCCTTCAGAAGGCATGCCCATCGGACGGGCTGGCTTTTCTGGGTCTATCTCGTATTCAACGGGGCCGAGCGCTACTTCATTGAAAAGATCCGGGTGAACAATACCATGGAGCTGTTGGGCGTGACGATTACGCAGGCCGAACTGATCGCTCTCATCCTCATCCTGGTAGGAGTGGTTGGGGTCGTACGCACATGGTCTGCGCGAGAGAGTTCACCCTCATCCACGCACGAGGGGACGGGTCAGGCAGGTGGGGCCGCCCGAGCCGGCCAGTGAGATGTTGCGACCACTGTAGGTCAGCACCTGAAAGCCCTCGTCCGCAAGGAGCCGTTTGGTACGGATGTTCTGTGCTTCGATAAGGCACGTTTCATCGTCCAGCGCGAGCACGTTCCCACCCAGCGTATCGTACTCCTGCGGCGGTACCTCCAGAAGTCGATATCCCTCTCGTCCCAACCGCTGACGGAAAAAGACCGGCATTAACCGACTGTGGATGAGCAGGCAATCCCGACTCAGCGGGGATACCAGGGACATTAGATGCAGCACGTCAGAGGGGCCATTGTCCCATGGTAGGGGGACGCGGATGAGTTCATCAATCGCGTCTGTACAGAACGATTCCAAAGCGTCGGCACCCGCCTGATTGGTGCGGAAGCCGATACCAACGGCGGGGAGCTCTGGTCGTAACCATACGACGTCCCCGCCTTCGATCAGGGCGTCCTGGTCGGCGATGACCTGCGTAGGGAGCCCCATCCGAGCCAAGGCATGTCCAATCGCTTCCGGCTCGGTGCTTCGAGCTGCTTTGCCCATGCGCCCGAGCAGCAAGCCGGGGCCACAGGTAATGACCGGGTCATGAACATACAGGCTGTCCAGGCCCGTGCAGTACTCGGGCTCGAGTACATCGACCTGTGCCCCAAAACGACTCAGTATGTCGATGAAGGCGTCTGATTCGGCACAGGCGGCACCATAGTCAGGTTCGAATGCGAATCCGAAGGATGACCAGTGTTGTGACAGCCATGCCTGGGACCTGAAGCAGTCACGAGCATGCGCAACGAGCACCCGCTTCAGGGGGGCTGTCATGGAAAAACGTAACGTGGACATGGGGCTGTGGCGGTAGGTGTGGGAGGCGGATAAATTACAACTGGCAGCTTGCGGGATCCCGACCTACTTTGCACGCGGCGGCAGGCAGAGCCTGCCGCCGCGTCCTTCACGCTCCAACACCGCATACCATGGGATCCACGTCAGGCAACAATCAGGATGGAAGGACGGGCATGTCCCGCAGGGGGGGTAAGGAGGAGCGTGCCAGATATCTTGCCGGTCGTAATCCAGTTAGGGAGCAGCTTGAAAAGGATCCCGGGAGGGTCGAAAAGACCTTGCTCCAAAAGGGCGGATCAGGCGGATTGAAGCAGATCGAGCATCTGGCCCGCAGGGAAGGCATCCCCGTTCAGTTTGTCCCCAAGACCCGGTTGGACCAACTCGTTCCTGGCGTCAACCACCAGGGTGTCCTGCTCGCTGTTTCCCCGATCACCTACCTCGATGTGGACGAACTCCTACAGCGTGTTGCACCTGATCGGGACGCTGTCCGGGAGGGTAAAC
>Ga0182078_10675842_pt1 | contig 14877 bp, 5 predicted proteins | sample 071ome_15_FD_127749 | JGI IMG/M metagenome (GOLD analysis project Ga0182078, IMG submission 127749) | Metatranscriptome of coastal salt marsh microbial communities from the Groves Creek Marsh, Georgia, USA - 071409BT metaT (Metagenome... | ecosystem: Environmental > Aquatic > Marine > Intertidal... | reverse complement strand
GTTTGCCGCGACGCCGGGGGGGTCGGTTCGAAAGTCGTTGGACGCGTTGGACGACGGGATGGACGCGTCGGCGGCGTTGGCGGTGGTGACGCTCGTCGATACCGATGAGACCGCCGCGAAAACGTCGGCGTCGTCGGCGTCGTTCACGCTCGGCGCCGCGAGGGATACGGCGATATCCGGTACTTTTTTGGATGATTTCGTCGAAGAGTGCGACGTAAACGACGCCGAGTGCCGGGCGAGACAGAGAACGACGAGAGAGGTGCTCTGGGAGAGTTGGAGCTCGGTGAATCGAGGGGTGAGCAAACGAACGAGAGGTTTAGTGCTCTTTGGTCTCATCATGGCTGGGTTCGGGGCGAACATCACCTTGATTAAAGTGGCGCAACAAGAAATGTCTACGGATTTATTCGCGGCGTTGCGATTCGTCGTCGGATCGCTCGTCTTTGCGCCGTTTTTGAAAAACGCGATCAAGGATGATAGAATTATACGGGGTGGGTTTGAACTCGGTTTGTGGGTTTCGCTCGGGTACTACCTTCAAAACCTCGGCGTTGAGTCCACGGATGCGGCTCGGGCGAGTTTCATCAGTTCCTTCACCATCATCGCCGTGCCCATCATCGCCGGTCTCGCCGGTCGCACGGTGCAACCAAAAGTTTGGAGCGCCACGGCGATCGCCGTCGCCGGTTTGGCGCTGATGGAAAACGTCATCGGTGTTCCGGGATTCACCGACGCAGTGTCGGTGTCCACGACGGAGATCACCGAAGCGTTGACGTCCCCGGGGATGGACGACACGCTCCGTGGCGATCTCTTCACCCTCGGTTCCGCGTTGGTGTTTGGCATTCACATTTTCCGCACGGATTGCATCTTCAACGGCGTCACGCTTCGACACAAAGAATCCATGGGATTGGTGTGCTTACAAATGCTCACCGTCGTCACCGTGTTCATGGCGTTACTCGTGCGAGATTACATTCAGTGCGATTGCGACGTGAGCGCCATCTTGGGTGTGCAGAGCTGGACCGAAGTTCCTTGGTTTGAGGTTTTCTTTGTCGGCGCTGTCACTACCGCCGGGTGCGTCTACCTCGAAACCGTCGCCCTCACCTTGTTGGCGTCGCAAGAGGCGACGCTCATGTACTCCACGGAACCGGTATGGGGTGCGATATTCGCCTACTTATTACTCGGCGAAACCCTCTCCACATCCGCCACGGCCGGCGCGGCGCTCATTCTTTTGAGCACCGTCGTCGGATCGATGGGCGACGCCGACGAACCCCGATCCATCGAGGACGGCGCGCCGCCGCCGACGCCGCCGCCGGCGGCTTCTTCAGAAACCGGTGGCGCGGCTCCGCGTTAAAACCAAAATCGCGCACTACACGTTGATGTACGTCCGTCGGTCTGTGACGGACGCACACACCGCGTCAAGGCTACGCTCATCGCTAGTGTATCCATGAGAGCCGCCATCGCGCGGGCAATTTTGCTTTGTTGTTGTAATAAATCCACCTCTGCCGCTGCCGCTGAAGAAAGAAAGAATGAACGATTGATTGAAAACGCGTCGTCGTAATAACTCCTCCCACCTCTGCCGCTGAAGAAGGAAAGAACAAATGAATGAGTGAGTGAAAACGCGTCGACACACACCGACGGACGGAAGAACGGAAGGACGGACGCGTGCGAACGAACGAACGAAGGAGAACATCGAGATGGCGTCCAAACGCGACCAATTCTTAACGGCGTGTAAAAACGCCAAGCTCGACACCGTCCGCTGGGGACTCGGCGCCGGTGGACAAAACCCAGGCACGCGCGACGACGATGGGTACACCGCAATCATGATCACCGCCATGGGGAACAAACACAAGGCTTTGCAAATGCTGTTGGATAACTGCCGACGGAGCCGGATTAAGGAGCCGATCGATTTCGTGGATGGATGCGGGGATGAACGGACGGCGTTGATGATGGCGGCGGAGCGAGGATACGAGGAGTCGTGCGACGAGTTGTTGTACGCCGGGGCGAATTTTAAGATGAAGTGCGCGAAAGGACGCACGGCGGCGGATTACGCGAGGAAAAATGGACACGATGCGTTGGCGCGTAAGATTGATCGAGGTGGGGATTCGAGCGAGGAGGAGGAAGAGGAGGAGGAAGAGGAGGACGCGGCGTTTGAGGGCGAGACGTCGACGCAGAGAAGCAAGAGAAAGAAGAAGGAGCTCGAGGCGTTGGAAAGACGAGGAGACAAGGGGAGCAAGGGGGGTAAGGGTAAGTCTCAGAATGATGACGCAAAAGAAGAGGATGTGCCAGCGGGTAAACCGCCGGAACCGAGATGGCCCGAGACGGTGAAGGCGATGGAGAGTAGTGCAAAGGAGCTCGCCATTGAACGTTCCAAGGGCGATACGGAGGTTGATCCGGCGCTCTTCTACGTCAACAGCGTCAATAACCTGAAGCTTCGACTGGGACCGACGCTCGTCAAGCTATCACCCGACATTAGTCGACTTTCTGGACTTTTGACGCTCATTATTAGCGGTAACGGGTTGACCGAGTTGCCAGATTCCATCGGCAAGCTAAAAAACTTGAAGGTTCTCGAAGCGGAAGACAACGCGTTGGCGTCTCTCCCGTCGAGCTTGGCGCAGTGCAAAAACTTGGAAATTCTGCGCGTGTCCCGCAACAAGATCAAGTCGCTCGCCCCGCTTGAGAATGCAAACAACCTCGTCACGTTGGTTGCCGATAACAACCAACTCACGACGCTGGACGATTTCACCATTGAAGCCAAGGAGCGTTTGGTGACTCTCTCCGCGCGCATGAATAAAATCACCGATGCGCCTGCTGATATTCACCAGTGCACGCTTCTCACCGAAATTTTCTTGAAGTCTAACAAGATTGAGGATCTTCCAGGCGAGTGGGGCGAATTGAAGGAGAAAAAGGTTCGTGAGATTGAATTGGATGGCAACCCGATCGCTGACCCGAAGGTTAAAAAGATGATGGGTAAGAGTGCAAACTTTGTCAAGGAGCTTTTGACGTACCTTCGCAAAAGCGGCAAAAAGAGCGCTGGAAAGAAGAAGAAGAAGGCTGCGAAAAAAGCGGAATCGGAAGATGAAAGCGTCGCCGCCAACGATGACGACGAACCGGCGCCGGAGCCATCCAAGCCTGCGGCGGCAGCTCCTGGCAAAGCTGCTCCCGAAGTGGCAGATGATGTCGATGAGCAGTCTGAAACCGAGGAAGAGCTCGAGGCTCGCATGGCGAAGATGAATAAGAAGGAACGTGAGAAGTTCAAAAGGAAACTCGCCGAGGAACGCCAGGCGAACGCTGCCCGCGAAGCCGAGCAAAAGCGTAAAGCGGCTGATGCCGCCGCGGCTGCCCGTCTTCAGGCGGCGAAGACCATGGGAGATGATGATATCGACAGCGATGGGGATAGCGATATCGACAGCGACGATGAAATGGCATTGCTTCAGCGCAGGAAAAAGGCTGCGGGCAAGAAGCCTGCGGGATTTCTCTACGCCATGACTGATGAACAGAAAGCCGCCGCTGAAAAGGCTGAGGCCGACCGTCTTTTGGCTATAGAGTTAGAGAAACAAGCCGCGGAAGAGGCAAAGAAGGACGCTGAGGCCAAGGCTGCCGCCGAACTGGCTGGCCGCGTCAAAGGTGTAAAGTTGACTGGAGAAGGCGTGTACGGCTGGGAATACAAGGGAGGCCAATTCGTCTCGTCCAGAGTGCCAGCGCTTCCCAGAGGTGCAAAGGGTCCTTGCGTGGAGTTGGAAATTCCAAAGATCATCGTCGGCAAGCTCATCGGTCAAAAAGGTGCGACGATCAAGGGAGTTCAGGATCGCAGCAAAGCCATGGTTTCCATCGATGAAACAAAGGCGGGATCTGGTAACGCGTTGCTTCGCGTGCGCGGCGACGAATCGTGCATGGAATCTGCGCGTATGCTTTTGAACAATGCGCTCTCGGGTAAGAGATAGAGCATCTTCATCGTTCCGCACCAACATAAAGTAGTCTAAAATTTTTAACACCTAAAACGCTGCACCGACGTAACCAACTCACAACTTCACACCTTAGCGCGTTTGCGGGACGTACACGCCATCGTTCGACCGTTCCACTCAGTAAGGACGGGAGTACCACGGCTGTTGAAAGAGTGACAGGCACCCCAAGGAGCACGCTCGCCACCGGCGCTCGTGCACGCGCGCGAGATGTCAACAGTCGGTGTCCAACAGACAACCTCGGATGAGTCAGCAAGAGTTCGTCTGAGCGCGCGTTCGGAGGCGCTCGTGCGGGCGCTGCTGCAAACATCGAACGTGCGCGTTTCCGGATCGTCCGGTGGTGGCGCAAAGGTGTCCACGTCAACGGTGCGGAAGATGTACGACTCTCTTCTTCACCAAGGGTTCAGAGTGAGCGACGTCGAAGATGCGTTGAGAGCCGTCGGCGAACTATCTTCGGGAGCTTTCGCCGAGTCGGACGTTTTGGATTGGTTGTGTTTACACGTTCTGAACGTTCGATTGCCTCGGAAATTCCAAACGGTGGAGAGATCGGAGTACAAACTCGGCGCGGATGGCTCAGTGGAGGCGACAGCGGCGCAAGCCGGCACCGCACCTGCGCCAGAGCGAGTCATCGAGACACCCGACGACAGCATGACGAGAGTGAAAGCGAAAAAAGACAACGACAACGTGCTGGATGACACATCGGTGGACAAGTCTTGGATCGCGAGATACGCTAAATACGAGGAAAGCGATAGCGATTACGACAGCAACGATAGTTACGACTCTCTCGAAGACTTTGGTTTGAGCGAGGAGGAGGCTGCCGCGAAGAAGCTGATGTGGACTCGACGCAAAGAGTTTGCAGAAGATCCACACCGTATCATCGATCAATTCGCTCGCGAGGTGGGCGAACTGAAAGCGCGCGCGAGCACGGCTAAGCGAGGGAAAAATAAGAAGGAACAAAAGGACATCGCTGAGGCGATTCGTCAATTAAAACTCCTCGCCACTGAGATTGGAATGAATGAGGAAGACATTGATCCGCCGAGACCAAAAGAATCGATAGAATCTAAGGATGAAAGCGGTACGACATGCGGTGATCCGAGCGACACGGCTATGGATGTTGGACGTGCACCGTCTGAAGACGTATGCGCAATAAATGAGTGCACCAATCTAAGCGGCTCTAAGCAAAAGGCTGACGATTCGGACTCGGATGAAGATGCATTCGCACTAGATGTCTTTGGTGATGGCGCAGGTGACATAATTGGGACGGGCGAGGAGGATCCTATCGAGGCGATCACGAAATTATTCAAGCACGAGATGTTATTCAGCGACGGTAAGCGGCCGCAAGCCACTAAAGGCGCAAAAAATAAAGCCAACTATAACAAAGTCGACGAAATGTTGCCGAAGAACATGCTCACACAGCTCGCTAAACGTGAAGGATGGCTCATTCCTCGCTTTGAACGCGACAAAAGTGTAGATACTATCAGATACATCGTCACAGTCGAACGCTCAGCTGGACCAAAGCACAAGCGCAAAACGACTTTGGTGTGTTCGACGCACAGCGAGGACGAACCAGATGATGGAGGGTGGAAGAGTATCAACGACGCACAAAACGGTGCTGCGGCGCGAGCGATATTCGAAGCCATCTTCTCCAAAGAAAACCAGCTGGTGCCGCTCGAGCTCCATGCGGAATTCCGTGAAGTTTGGATGCGTTGGGCCGTCGCGTTCATGACGTCTGACGTAGCGGAAGTCATCGAAAATTCAAAGGATGATTTCATTGAGTCGTTCATGAAATCACTCGGCGCGCAAAGCGACGGTATCTGTGAAAGTATGACTCGAAGCAGCAGCGGTCGTCACGTTCAGGAGGGGGACAAGCATGATGGGCGTAAGAAGGCGGCGAAACAGAGTTCAAGCGTGCATCACGAAATCAGCAAGAAGCTCAAGACGCAGTTGGACGACATCAAGAACGACTCGCAATGGCAGAAGATGTTCGCCAAGCGCTCGACTCTGCCAATCTGTGCGTTAGCAGACGAGCTGCTGAATGAACTACGTATCCATGATGCCGTCGTCGTTTGTGGTGAGACAGGCTGCGGCAAGACGACTCAAGTCCCGCAATTCTTGCTCGACGACGCAATCAAACGAGGCGAAGGCGGCAAGTGTAACATCATCTGTACGCAGCCGCGGCGAGTCGCGGCCACGAGCATAGCAGAACGTGTTTCTGCTGAGCGATGCGAAAATAATGGTGTTGGCGGAGCTGGTTCACTTGTGGGATATCACGTGCGGCTTGACGCAAAAGTCACGAGTGCGACCAGGTTGACTTTTTGCACCACAGGTATCTTGCTTCGACGCTTGCAAGGAGATAGGATGCTATCTGATGTCACCCATATCGTTGTCGATGAAGTCCACGAACGTTCTCTGGATGGTGACTTTTTGCTTACTCTCCTACGAGATCTGCCGACGCGTCGTCGGCAAGCCGGTTTACCACCCGTGAAGCTTGTGCTCATGTCGGCTACGCTTAACGCATCACTTTTTAGCGGTTATTTGGGGGGCTCGCCTATCATATCTGCCCCTGGAAGATCCTTCCCAGTTGAAACTGTTCATCTCGAGCACATCTACGACATGCTGGATTACGTTCTTGATCCCGAAAATTGCTCGTGTCGCCGACCGAATGGCAAGACAGAGGATGCCATGAAAGCAATCAAGGCTGGGGGCGGAGGAGATAGGAGACGACGGAACGAGCTTTTGGCGTCATGGGGCGAAGACGCCGCATCTGAGTTTGGTGGAGAAGAAAACCCAGAAAACCCAGACTACCATCCAGACAAATACGTTGACTGCAAACGGAACACGCGATTGTCGCTTTCTCGCTTGGATGAGTCCGTCATTGATTACGATCTGATTGAGGAGTTACTGGCGTTCGTTGATGACACCACAGAACAAGGTGCAATCCTGGTATTTTTACCCGGTGTAGGCGAAGTCACGGGCCTGCTCGACCGTCTCGCGAGCTCACCGCGATTTAGAGACGCCATGCTCGCTCCGTTGCACTCAGCGCTGACCAATGCTGAGCAACGCGAAGCATTCAGAGTCCCAAGAGACGGCGTCAGAAAGATTGTGGTGGCGACGAACGTGGCTGAAACATCAGTGACGATTGAAGATATTGTTGTCGTCATTGATTCAGGAAGAGTGAAGGAGCGGCAATGGGATCCTCGTCGAGGCATGGCTTCGCTGGAGGAAGGCTGGGTGAGTCGAGCCGCCGCCAAACAGCGGGCTGGCCGTGCGGGGAGAGTGCGAGCGGGCACGTGCTACGCTCTCTTCACTTCACATCGATCAACGGGTATGATGCGGCCGTTTCAAGTACCCGAGATGCATCGCGCTCCATTGACGGAAGTCGTCTTGCAGATTGCCAATCTCGACTTGCACAACGACGCGTCAGTTGTACTTGGTAGTGCCCCCGAGCCACCGAAAGAAGAAGCGATTGTAGCCGCAGCGAAGACGCTGACTGAAATTGGCGCTTTTGATGCTTTCGGTAAACTCACCTCACTTGGTCGTCACCTCGCGGCACTTCCTGTCGATGCGCGAGTGGCAAAAATGTTACTCTTTGGCGCAATTCTCAGATGCCTTTCACCGATACTGACGATTGCTGCAACTTTGAGCTATAAATCGCCCTTCCAATCATCAAAGGCTTCGAACAGCCAAGTCGAAGCGGCGATGAAGGCGTTTGCCACACCTGCGTCGAACTCAATCGCTGCTGGTCAGCAGAGTGACCATCTCGTATTTGCGGCGGCGTACGAGGCGTATCTTGAAGCTTGCAAGGAAAATCGGAATGCAGGACGTCGATTCGCTCAGAAGAACGCGCTCGATTCGGATACTATTCGTCAAATATCTGAAATGCGCGTTCAATATGCGTCACTTCTCGCTGACATGGGAGTAATTAATGTTCCCGCTGGTTGTTCTCTGCGCGGGAAGAACACGTCCTGGCTGGATGATCCGAAAGCGGTACGCAACCTTTTTCTACTTCATTTCTTTTTTTAAATGGGCGCCGCGACTGCGACAACCAGGGCGCGCGAACATCGAACTACCTGTTCGTGCGTCAAGCATTTCCATACAGCAATTCACGGCTTTTCGATGACGATTCAAGATATGCGCGTTCATCCAAGTAGCCGTGTCACAATCGCGCCGATACTCGCTGAAACGAATTTTTCACTAACCTATGTTCCTCTCCATCATGTAGGTGTGGAATCGTGATTCAAAACGCCCCGTCATGATTAAAGCGGTACTCACAGCAGGTTTATACGCTAACGTAGCGGTTGGCACAGACACGGCGCCTCTGTACACGTGGAAAGACGCGACGTCTGAGGTGCGCGTGCATCCATCGAGCGTCAATCGAGGTCTTGGATCCGAGCGCAAACCAACTTATCCATTCATGGTTTATCACGAAAAGATGCGAACAGCACGTGTGTACCTGCGTGACTCGAGCGTCGTCGCGCCCGAAGCCTTGCTCCTCTTTGGTGGCAACCTTGACGTACAGCACGCGAACGCCCGAGTAGTCATGGACGGCTGGATGAAATTTAGATGCGACGCACCGGTGGCGGTGCTGTTCAAGTACCTTCGCGTAGCCCTCGACGCTGATTTCGCCAAGAGAATCCAACGCACGGGCAAATCTCGATGGGCAGACTCGACAGAGGATGACGACATTCTAGTCACGATTAGAAGAGTGTTAGATGACCAATAGACGAATTGAAACAAATAGAAAGAATTTCCATCAAACAAGAGCCTAACCACCTTAACGTTTTCTCTTCGTGCGCCTGCCCGACGACGAATACGAAGACGACGAATACGAAGACGAGCGAGAAGATCTCGAACTCGAACCACTACTTCTAGAAGAACTACCGCTCGTGTACGACGAACTGGACGACGAATACGAAGTTGAGCCACTTCCGCTACTCGATCTTGATCGCGACGACGACGACGACGACGAAGTCGAACTCGATCGCGAACCAGAAGTCGAACTCGAACTCGGAGACCGACGTCGTCTCTTCTTCTTCTCAGATTTCCGCTTCTCGCGTCCGCCTCTCTCTAAAACTTTCCCCAGTCGTCGGTCTACGCCTTCTCGCGACGCTCGTCCTTCTTCCTCCGCGTCTGGCACAGCCTCCCCCGCGAACTGCTGCTCGGCAAACTTTTGCCGCAACTTTGGATCCCGAAGTCTCTCGCTCGCGCTCGCCCGTCGCACGTACGCGGACGCAGCGCCGTCTTTCCCGCACCCGCACTCGTAGGTCCACTTGCCTGGTTTCAGGCAGCGCTGACACTTGGCCGCCGTTGTCGACCCGCTCGTCCCACCGACGCCGTGCGTCGGCTTGCGATCTCTCAGAAGGATGAACGGCATCCTTCACCGTCGTCCACTGGGGTGTCTTCGCGGACGACGCGAGCGCGCTCGCGTCGTCGACTGTAGATAACTCGTGATTCTGGCCGACGACGTCGCCAGTGTCCGACGCCTTCGAAACGAATGGCGGACCTTCGCGCGCTCGGCGCGGACACGGATGAACAGCTCGAGGCGCTGCAGAAGGCGTTTCTCGAATCCCGCGACGCACCCGCGGCCGAGGTGCGCCGCGTCGGGAGACGAAACGCGAGCGAGACGGAAGATGCGACTCATGTTCCAGACGCGTCGAGTGACAAAGTCGCGGACGCCGGCGTCGTCGGGCGCACCGAGGAGGACACGAGCGCGGATGGGGGAGATGTGGATGACAGCACCGACGCGCGGGAGCGCCCGATGCGGTCGCTGATGGAGGAGGTGATGGGTGACATCGTCGAGAGAGGGACGGGCGAGTCCAGAGGCGACGACGCGCCGGGCTCGATGGGCGAGGAGAAGAAAAAGTTGAGGGATGCTCGGAGCGCCGCGACGGGATTTCCAGAGGTAAAACATCGAAGCGAGACAAACTTTGGACGGAAGAGTAGGTTCGCGGCGAGGAAGGCGGCGGCGCGAGAGGCGGAAGCGGCCAAGTCAAACGGCGCCGCGTTCTCTGCACCGGGTGGTCAAGCGAGCGAGAAGGCTTCCGCGACAGCGGCGCCGAGAACGCGGCGCGTGGACCCGGACGCGGAGGATGCGAGCATTCAAGAAGAGAATGATCGAATTATCAAGGCGATGTCGCCGGCGGCTGTGAAGGAGGCGCAGGAGGAGTTGGCTTTAAGACTGAGCGCGAAGACGCTGGATTTTCTTAGAAATAGAGGGGCGAGCAAGGCGAGGGAAAAATCGAGCGAAAGAGCGAGCGGTGTGAAAACGCCCGCTCAGGTGGCGTCGAATGTGCCGAAACGTTCTACCGATCGTAGCGTGGCTGCCACAGAAGCGAGTGCGAGGACGAAAGTCGTGGCCACGGTTGGAGTTGAGCACGTTCGCTTCGCGCTGGACGGTACGCCACTACTCGATGCTAGTATGGATGTCTTGACCTCGACGCACGCCGACGGCGCAGCTCCAGCGCCATTACCAACCGAGCGCGATCCTTTGCGCGCTGGCGAAGGTAGCGACATCGGTTACACGTTTCAAGAGGCGTGCGCGTTGACGCGCAGTAGCGTGCCGAGTCAGCGCGTCATCGGTCTGAACATCATCTCTAAAATCCTCAAGCTCGCGAGACGTTGGAGCTTCGAACCGGTCAGTGCTCTGCCGTATGAGACTGATAACTCATCCGAGTCTAGTCCGCGATTGCCGAATGGAATCACTTGGGCGAGTGTTTGGGTGTATGCGACGGTGGACTGCGACGTCATCACCTTGCTGAGACGTTCGTTCGATGATTCACAAATGCAGCCCATGGTTGCGGCACTGTCGGCCATCCAAGCCTTGGTCGGAGGCGTTGGCGTCGGTGGCGCGGATGGTCGCGACATGTATCTCATAGACATGCTTGAGAGTAACGCACCACTTGATCCGAGCGGTCTTTCATTCTTCGCTCCCTTGTGGCGAGCAGAGTTGGAAGACGCTCCATGCGGCGGCGGCGGCTTTGAGCCGGTCGCTTGGGAGTACGCTGTCGAAGAGATTAGCCTGGATGAAAACTTCGACGTGAGACTGGCGGAAGAGCCCGACCAAGTGGAGGAGGGCTTGAACAGAGAGATGGCGGAGAGGAGAAAATCCACAGAGCAAGCGGCGGATCCAATCGCAGCGCTTCTTCGCATGGGGATTTTGCAAAGAATTCGCTACGTTCTCGAAGTTGAAAGGTCGCCTCAAGGTGAAGTTTACTCGCTCGAGTTACTCGCAGCTTTCGCGAGACACAGCAAGGGGGCAGCTCGTGCAGTTGCGCGATGCCCGCGTCTACTCGCTCTTCTCATGTCTCGAGTGAAGGACTCATGCAGTGAAGGATCTAGAGGCACGCCGACGGAGCCCAAAACCGTCGGCGTTTTCCACGCGGTGAGAATACTTCGTCTACTCGCACAGGCTGATGTAGACGTCGCCACGGACCTCAGTAAAGACGGCTTCATCAAGAGCTCCATCCTAGCCTCAGTGACTCTGTCAGGCGTCGCCACGGCCAACGATGGAACGCATCGTGAATCTCCCAAGGGCTTTGCCGCGTTGCTCTGGCGGGAAACTTTCCGTGCGTGGGCTGCTTTATCCGCATCGGGTCTCAACACGCCCGCTTTCGATGCGATTCATCCGCTAGTTGCGCCATGGCTCGAGACTTCGACTGGTACAGAGCCTTCCATCGCGTTGGACATTTTCCCTCTTTTGACTACGCTTTCAACGTCGTTACCCGAAGATGAAGGCGGAGAAAATGTGGGCCCATCGGGAGAATTAGAGATAGCAGATACCGCGCAAACACTATCTTGGAGATGCGCCACAACTGCGGCGAAGTGTGCTGAATCCTGGCTCGCATTGAGAACAGACGATGTCGCAACGCTGTTCACCATGTCGCACGCGGCGAGATTTCTGTCCGTGCTAGTCGCTCGTTCGCCGAATGATGCCGGAGCGCTGGTCTCAAAAGTTATTGGCCGTCTCGACGAAGACGCGGGCATGATGAGATCAGCTCTCAGCGCCTTGGATGAATTGGTTGACATTTGTGGTTTGTCGTCGTTCGGCGACGAACACGTCAAATACGCCGCGTGGGGTTCTTTACTACACGCAATGTTGCTCGTCATTATCGTTTCACCGGAAGCGTGGTCAGACCAAGGTATCATCACCTTAGCGACGCACATCATAAAGTGCTACGGCGCACGTAAACGCTCCGGACGAATGAGTTCGGATGAATTGCGCACGGCACGCTCGTCTGTTGATCAAGCCGCGGCTCGCCGATCCAGCACCGATGTTTTCATGCCTTTGAATACGCCAGTGTCCGACTTTGAAGATCCAACCGTGTGGATGGGCGAACAACCCATCGCATCTGCATCAAGAGTGCCGGTTCAACGCGCTGTCGTCGTAGCGATGGAAATCCTCGACAAAGCGTTCACCGAGACGAACACGAAAAAATCTCGATTGGGACCGAGCATCGGCGTGGACAAGAAAGAGTTGCAAGTGGAGGTTGCGAAATCTGTGGACGCGACACTGAGTCTGCTCGCGACGCTTCCGCCCGGATCGGGTGTCATCGCGTCGCAAGCGATTAGCGCTGGACTGTACTCGCCGCGGGTGTTGCAACCGCTCCTTCTTATGACAAAGAAGGCGTTGGGAGACGCAGAACAAACCATCAACGATTCTAATGAAGAAGAACGCGCGAGGCTGGCGATTCGAGACGCCGGAGTAAACTTGGCTGCGGCGTCAGTCACCTTGGTGGCCCCGCCAGAAATCGTTCGCGACGCGCTACTCGGAGGCTTCGCCATGGAATTGACGAGCTCGGCTGAGGCGAAAACCATTTCTACTCCGAGTCTGTGTACGACTCTCGGTTCGTTGTTACCGGCGCACCATTTATGGTACTTGGCTCCGCTTTCGCCGCGAACAACCATTCAAGGCTGGGGCGTCGCTGGTGTCGCGTGCACGTTGTCTCTCTTGATGGGTATGGAGTTGGCAAAGGTGTCGCGAGTGCGCGACATTCGTCCGGCGCTGAAAATGGCGGCCATCGGCGCCGTGTACTTGCAAGGTGCCAACGTGTGGAGAGACCCGGCCGTCAGCGCGCCTCTGGGGCTTTTGACCGATCTCTACTGGCGACGAATGGTTAAAAATTATATTCAAGCCTACCATCAGGGCGTGACTGGTTACAGCATGGATTTGGGTCACACATCGGCTGGGGAAGGCGGCTTGAACGATCCGCTCAATCGCGCGCTAGGAACCGGTGACGCCTCTGCAGCAGCAGCTGTGGTGAACGCGTTCGCGGCGGACAGCTTTGGCGATGCGCTCTTCGCGAGACATGTATCCATGTGGCTTCGAGTGCGTGTGTCCCCGAAAGCCAGGGCCGCCGCTTGGATTGCGCTCAGTGAGGGCATCGCGCTTCACCTTCTTCCATGCACGAGCGCCATGGTTCCTCCGGCGGCGGCCTACGTCTTCTTCCCGCCTGGCGGTGAGCCAGATCCAACGATGCGAGAGTTGTACATCAAAAGCATCGAAGAAGGCGCCCTCGACAAGGCTCTCAACGGATGGTCTGGAGACGAGTATCCGACTCCGGGTAATAACTCTCCTCCGCTCTCGGCGGCGCTCGCGATTCACGCGTTGGCGCACATCATCCTCTCTCCCGGCGCCGGTGCCGAAGTAGCCGTGCGAACGCTGCGACGAATCCTCGACCGACCGAACACCTCTGTCGTTCTCCGTGCGTTGATTCACACGCCTCTGACGATTAAGAGGCGGCCATCTTTCGCGTGCGCATCTGTGGGCGCGCACAAGACGCCTTTCGGTAACGGTTTCGTCTATGGCAAGCGAGGACAAGATATCGACATCCCGCCGAGAAGAACTCTCTTATTCGACGTATGCGGGGACGATCGCGCGCTCATCAAAAAGGTTGAAAACGCTCTCGTAAATGCGGGGTTGATGACGCGCGACGCCGTCAGGGAAGCGGCGCACAAAATGTCAAACGTCATGCTCATCGAAGAACAAAGTTCCTTTTTCAAGTAGACGGTACGTAGAAATGAATTGAATGATCTAATTTTAAAAGTTATCCTTCGCCGCGCGCACGGCTCCGAACACAGCGGCGAGATCTTTGGACCCTTCCATGTTGACGCCTCTCTGCACCCCGACGGAATCCGGTCGACAAAACGGATTGGTCAACTTTTCCAATCCAACCGTCGTCGGCACCGTCGGCTTCCCGTCTGCGCGCATCGCCTCTATCTCCCTTGCCCGTTTTTGTAAATCTTCATTCGTCGGGTCCACCGAGAGCGCAAACTTTGCGTTCGCCAACGTGTACTCGTGCGCGCAATACACCTCCGTCGCGTCCGGCATGGCTAAAATCTTTGAAATCGAACTCCACATCTGCGCCGGAGTACCCTCAAACAGTCGTCCACACCCCAATGCGAAGAGCGTGTCCCCGACAAAGACGCGTTCCTGCGTCTTGAAGTGATACACCACGTGTCCTAAAGTGTGCCCAGGCGTCTCGCGCACCTCGCACTCGAGATCACCGACGCGCACGACGTCGCCCTCGCCCACCTCGACGTCCACTCTTCCGCGAATCTTACCCACCTCTGCTTTCGGCGCGTGCACCGCCATTCCCGGAAACCTCTTCCGCAACCCTTCGTTCGCCCCGACGTGATCCCCGTGCCAGTGCGTGTTCAACATCGCGCTCGGCGCCGGCCACTTCGCATCCTCCAACGCCCGCGTGATGGCATCCTCTTCCGGCGCATCGACGAGCGCGACCGCGTTCGTTCGCGCGCATCGAATCGCAAAGCCATAGTTGTCGCTCAGCGCCGGGAACCGAAGCACCTCCATGGCGTCGTAATTTGATATTTCGGACGACAAAGACGACGTCGACGACGAGGCGCGCGCGACGGTGTGTTTCTGCGCTCGCGCGCGTCTTCTCGCGACGGCGCCGAGGTTCGTGACGAC
>Ga0182078_10077041_pt1 | contig 15026 bp, 8 predicted proteins | sample 071ome_15_FD_127749 | JGI IMG/M metagenome (GOLD analysis project Ga0182078, IMG submission 127749) | Metatranscriptome of coastal salt marsh microbial communities from the Groves Creek Marsh, Georgia, USA - 071409BT metaT (Metagenome... | ecosystem: Environmental > Aquatic > Marine > Intertidal... | reverse complement strand
GCCCCGTCCCCGCGGTTCACGCGCAAACTTCACGGAAACGAAACGAAAACTTTTTCGTCGCGATAGTTCCCGCGCGATCGCCCCTCGATCGTCGTCGCCGCGCGCGTCCGCGGTCCGAATTCCCCCTCGGTCGGCCGACGCGAATGCCGACGCGGATTACCGAACGAACCGGCGTGTTTTTCGCGAGACGAACGATCGATCGCGATTCCGTTCGCTACACACCGCGCGTCGTCGGTACCGATACGACTGATGTTTTTTTGCTCTCTCTCTCAGTCAGAGTCTGTGCTTCTTCCGCGCGTCGTCCGTCGTCCGTCCGTCGTCCGTGCTCTCGCTCGCTCTCTTCGTCGCGCAGTGCCGCGTCGGCATCGTCGTCGTTCTCGGGTCTCAAAAACGAGAGGGAAAAGCGGGGGGACCAGCGCACGCACGCGCGAGCAAAAAAAAAAAGCGAGTCGCCCGCGTGCGTTCTTTTTTTATATGTGTATTCAGTATCACACACCATCGGGTACGCCATCGTCCAGAGCGGGGCGTCGCCATCATAAAGCGGTCGTCCGTCCGATTTTTTTTCCTTTTCGCGGGAAAACATCCTTGGGATATTTCGTCGCTTTTTTCTCTCTCTTTCTACCGGTATGACCATTCAGTGTGTGTGACGTGCGCGTCGCGTCGTCCCGCGGAAAAAAAAGGCGAGAAAACACACCCCGAGCGCGGCGCCCACGCACGCACCACCCCCGGGATTTCGGGATTTCCAATCGCGTCCCCCGCGCAGGTCTCGCCGGGTCGATCGAACGGGTTTAGAGAAGACTTCGTGATGAGTGAGATTTCGAGTCGCGAGTGGCGACGACGACGACGACAGACGGCGGAGGATAGACGGCGGACCCGCGACGGAGCGGACGGACGAAGGGAGCGATGGCAAAGATTGAAGAGATCACGGCGAGGGATGAGGGCGCGGGGGCGACGTCGAACGAGGGTGGGAAGACGACCAACGCGGGAAAGGGGAAGAATGCCGCTGATGTGAACGGAACGACGACGACGACGACGACGACGATGAACGCGACGACGACGACGAACGCCGACGTGGGAAAGCCGGAGGGACCGCAACTGAAGCCGAAGATGTTCATCTCGCCGATTCTGCTCATGGGTGGGAAGAGACTCGGGATCGATTACAAGGATCCAGAGCACATTCACAAGATTCGTCTGTGCTTTGTGTGCGCTATGACTGTCTTGGCGTTGGCGTTCGCGACGTTGTGGACGCGGTTGGCGTCGAAAAAGAAGAAGCTCGAGGAGGACCAAGTGGAGGTGAAGGTGAAGGATTTGGCGACCGGTGCGACAAAGCACGAAAAGGTGAGCTTGTACGAGCACGACGTGCGCGAGTACAAAAAGCTCTTGCAGAGTAACCTGATGGGGGCGGCGATGGTTTCCATGTTGCACATGTACTTTAAGGTTGTACCTCCGCTGTTGTTGCAGTCCATTATGATGCCGTTGAACCTTGTGGAGGGTAACTTGTTCCAGGTTCACATGTTTGGTCGCGATGAGAGCACGAACGCGGCGTTGAAGCGTCCGTGGGAAGTGGTGGAGCAAAAGAGCGCGTTCGCCGCGCTCGCCGAAGCCATGTCACCGGAAACGAAAAAGCCGCAGCCAAAGGTGACGACGGCTAAGAAGGACCCGAAGAAGAACCCAAAGCACAAGAGATGATGATCCTCGTTGTCGCCTGAAATGTATTGAAACGTAGAGTGGAGGTGTTGGTCTTTTTGAAATACTACAAGTTCGGTACAATACTAATTGTTCACTATTACACAGGTCGTCCCGAGCGACTCTACTGTTGCTATATTTCATCGTCTCGGCACGTTTCCTCTTCTAAAATCATTTTCTTCCTCCTCCTCGTCGTAGTCTCTGTCAGTATTTTCGCGTCGAACTCGTTTGCTCACTTCAACGCGCCAATCTGTTCCAAGTTCTTCGTCAAGACGTTTCATGAGATTCGCTTCGACTTTGCGAACAGCAACGTCTGGATCTTCAGCAAATCCTGCGTTACTCGGCGGCAACGCGATGAACGGAGTGAGAGACAATATGGACGCCTCGACTAGGCATATCGCGACCGTGGCGTCCAGTCGTCCCGCGACTTCGCGGAACATTAATCGAGCGTGCGCTTGAGTCAAACGGATGAGTGATTCGAGCATGCGAATTGTCGTTCGCGCCACGCTGCGTCCTTCCAATCGTCTTTGCGCTTGGTAGTACGCTGTGAGTAGGCGCTCAGCGTCTTCAGTGAGATGTGGATGGATGTTCGCTTTTACGTGCGCGATGTAACGCCGGAGGCGTTCGAAGGGCCACATTGCCTCGCTCTCTTCCTGAAGCGCTCGTTGAGAATCCGTCGAGGAAACGTTCATCTCGTTCTCAGGCGCCGCCTTGTCCACCACTGCCTCGGGCTCGGCAGTCCATCTAGCCAAGGCACGTCCCCAACGTGCGCCGTCCGATAATTGAGAACTTCCTGGGTTGGAAAGTGACGATAACGATCCCCTGATTGCTTGTGATTGAGTTGTGGATTCATCGTTTGCGTCCAAGGCTCCTAAACGGGCATGCGTCTCTAGAATGTGCGCGCTCACCGCTCGATCCCATGACGGCTTTCGATCGTCTCTCAGTACGATGATGCAGTCGAATCGGCTTAATAATGGAGGCGCGAGGCCCGTGTTCACGGAAAGACTAGAACTCATATCAAACTGCCCTCCTTTGGGATTTGTTGCCCCGATCACCGTGGTCCTGGTGCGCAAAGTTGTCACCATGCCTGCTTTCGCAACGCTGAGTGTTTGTTGCTCCATCGCTTCGTGAATCGTCGCGCGTTCGGCTTCGCGGATGGAATCGAATTCATCAATGCAACAAACGCCTCCATCGGCCAAGACGAGAGCCCCAGCTTCCAGCGCCCACTCTCCAGACTCTTTCGTAGCCGCCACGGTGAGACCAGCAGCGCTCGATCCCATGCCAGTCGTCGACACCGCCCTCGGGGCAACCTCAGCCGCGTACTTGAGAAGCTGAGACTTTCCCATCCCCGGATCCCCGACGAGAAGGATATGTGACTCACCTCTCACGCGCCCGCCGGTGGAGTCACGTCGAGCGACGCCGCCGATTAGCGCAAGCATGAGCGCGAGTTTTGGCACCGCCATTCCGTACAGTTGCGGACACATTGCGCGTAGAAGCATATCTCTCGCCCGGAACGGCGACGCCTCGTTATCGCCCCAAAACTCGGAGAACTGCGTCTTGTCTTCCAAGTTCGAGACGTTCTCCACCCGCTTTTGCTTTTGTGCGACGCATAGACTCACGCAGTGGCCGACGAGCTCGACTTCGCACCTCTGCTCCTTTGCGCACTTGTACCATCGCCGCCGCACGACCACAGCCATCTGAACGTCGTCACCGGCTTGGACCTTATCCACCAAGTCATCGTCGAGTACGACGAGAAGCGCTCTCGGCGCCGCCCGCGCGCTCCCTCCGGCATGCCCACCGACAGGCTCCTGTATTCTTATCTCTTGGTAATCTCGCACCATACGCTTCGACGACGGCACGGCTCTAAATGACTTCCCCTTGCACGGCTTCGTCCGCGGGCAAGCCGGCGGCGGCTCTCCATCGCTTCCTTCTTCGATATTCACTGGCAGCAAGAACTGATGTCCACACTTTGTGCACTCAAAGACGTGTTCCGCCTCTAAAGATTTAACGCTGCCCACGCGCACGGCGACGCCCGAGACGCACCACATTCTATTCACATGCATCGACCGTATCCCTCCAATCTCCGGCGACAGCTCTGGATACGTCTCACACAATCTGTGCACATCCGGTCGCGCGCGAACGATCTCCTTGACTGACATGGTTTTCAGCATCTCACCCGCAGAGGCGTCGCCCGCTTCGAGTGCGCGCCTCGTTTCGCTGTAAACCGCCCCTTGTGCTGACCGCACCGCGTCATCCATGGCTGGAAGCAGCGCCAACGGTCGGTGAAGCATCGCGTTTCCAAGCACTGGGATCATCGAGCACAATCGGAGGGCATCGACGTGTATCACATAAGGCGCGCGCGGGTCGTTCGCCGTGAGGATGCGCACGAGCTCTTCGCGGTGCTCATCGATGAGATAGCGCTCGAAGCGTTCCGCAACCGCCGGCGCCGGCGCGGACGTGGATGGGGCACCCGTCGTCGTCGTTGTCGTCCTCGCCGTCATTGCGTGATCCTTTGTTCTCCGCCCGCGCGGTGAAGGAGGCGCGTCGACCGCGCGCGGGTGTGTGAAGTGTTTGTCAGCTGTCGTTTTTCAAACTGTTCATTGCAAACCGAAGCAAAGGGTTGAAAGAGAATTTTAAAAACAATGTTATCACAAAATGATTCAAATGACTATCGCTTGTTGATACAAAATACAGAAAAGATTGCTCAATTCCCGTGTCTTTTGTTTTGATCTCTACGCAAATCCGAAACCAGTGTTGCCGGTGCGAATGGCGTGCAAAAGTCTCGTCGTGCACTGTTCGGCGCTCATGTATCGAGGAATGCGCAAAGTGAGAAAACAAGTTTGAGCCATGGGAAGATGGTCTGTCGAAAGCTTTTCGTCGAAACGAATTTTAAAGTGTAAACCCTCAAATCCACTGTGGGGTAAGTGGGTATACGCAGCCCAGAAGTGGAGTAAAAGCGCTTGATCGGCGCTCGTAAAGCTGTTCACCGCATTCCAGAACCATTCCACTCGTCGTTCCTCTTCGGGTGACGAAGCCTTTGGTTCGTAAATGGTGGCTTCGCGCCAAGCCTCGACGCTAATCTTTGGAAGTCCGCACACGAGACGCTCCAGATCGACAGCGGATAAAGAAGACAACAGTTCAGCGGGAATGACATCGCAGAGACCCTTGCGAGCGGCGCGAGCAACGTCGGCGATGCTTCCTCCGCGGACGAATTCCATCGAGTGCCACGCGTACGCCTGAACGAAACGTTTCCGATTCGCATCTGTGACGAGCACATCGCGTCCTCCCGGAATGAGCTCAATCTCCGCCACTTGGCCGTTCGGAAGATCCACAGAACGAGAAAATGCCATATCAGACATCTCAACCCAGGCGTTGGATTCGTGAGACAACGGATGCGTGTGCAAAGTCATCAGTGTCCGTCCAAATTCTTCATCAACGGCGGAGAGTTGGGACAAGGTACCTTTGCGTCCCAAGAGGAAGCTCCAGAGCCACGGAGCGAGGGGTAGGTTGACGGTCACGTTGCTTGAAATGATGAGTCCGAGAACCTTGCCAAAGAACACGGCAGCGGCGTGCGGAGCGTCAGGCCGCAGCGTCAAATAAGCGGCACTCGTCGTGTTATCCGAAGCGAAAGGACATAAAATAGCTTCTTCTGGCCGTTTATCCGTTCCTTGTGCCAAAGTATCGACGAGGATTTGCATCGCTTCACGGTTGACACCATCGCCCAGACCGTCTTCTCCTTCGAAAGACGCGTTGAGCGAGCGTCCGACGAGTGCTCGTCTGCACAAAGAATTGATCGCGCGCCATGCCGAATGGCATGGAGACGCTCTATCGAGAACGAGCGAAATGGACGTACCGTTCTGGAACTCCGCTGCGTGCCGTTTCAAGTCCTTTCGGAGTCTCGATATCTTGAACGAATGAGGGAAAACATCAGCTGACGCTCCAATCAAATCGAGCGAGCTTCCGAAGTAAAACATGTTTGGCGAGACGGCTTGAAGCATCGAAAACGTTTTGTGCCACTTCGAGTCCGAGAGAAGCGCATTAACCGCATTCGGCGCCGACGTGCCCGCCGGGCGCAGTTCAGCAAACGTGTGTAGCAACAACTGAGTCATGTCCACGATCTGCTGTATGGGGCTGTACACCGGGAACTCACCCTGATTATCTCCGAGCCAGCGAGAATTGCCGAGCAGCGAAAGACCGCCGCGAATACCCTTGTGTCCACCGTCTAGCGCCCATCCAAGCATCGCTAATGGTGCTCCTATACACGCAAGAGCACTGACGCAGTCGTTCAAAGCAGCGACAACTGGATCGAGGTCAAGTGTGACATCCGATCGAGTTCCGCGTTTCGCCACTTCCTTTGCTTCCGCAACTTCATCGCGATGTTCGGCATCATCATCGCGTGGAATACTGACGCTCGATCGAGCTTTGATACGCGACCGAGAGCTATGCGACAATGAAGCGGCCAAGCCTAACAAGATACCAAGTTTGATGCCCTTTCGGGAGTTGGAACGATCATGGAAAGAGAAACCATCGATTTTGGGTTCCTCGTTCATAGTGAAACTGTCCTTGTTCAGGTATCTTTCACAAGCAGGGCCTGCCAGTTCCGCGGTGGTCTTGGCTTGTTTAGCCCATGCAGCGGCTGAGTCGAGGCAGGAACGGAGCTGTACTGGTATGGTTAACGTTGCGAGTTCCAACGCATCGTTCCACTTTGGTTCCGATTTAGCCGCGTCACCTATGATTCTCGCAAAGAGGTAACACAGGCCACTCACCGAGTCTACAACGCTTCCAGGAACATCGGCTTCGGCCAAGTCGTAGAGAAGCTTTGGGGCAACCATAACGAAGAGTTTCCCCCACGTGTACTTTTCGTCTCCGCCCTCACACGAGAGACCGATGAGAATCGCTCTCGCAGTCACCTCGCTCGTCTCGCTTTGTCCCGGAAGCCCAGTGTTTGGATACGTAGTCGAAATACCGTTCGACCCGCAGCTCCAACACACCAAAACATCTGATAAATGCGCGATCGTCTTCCACCAGCTCGCCACCCGCACTTTGGGAACCTCTCCGGCTTCAAGGTAGGCTTTGAAAATCATTCTGATGACGACGGTTACGGCGGTGCAAAACATCGATGCCGGCGCAACGCCATCGAATTCACCAGAAGCTTCGCTGATGAGCCCATTCATGATACAAATTTGCATCGGCATACAGTGCACCGTCAACGCTCGACCAAGAACTGCGCTCCATCGACCGTCTTTCGCTGTCAAATCAGCGAGACGCTCAGTAATCAAACCAGACTTGCCCAAGCCGATAAACTTCAGCTCATCGGGGCGGCTATAACCGAGCAACTCCCACCGCGCAATGTGCTCGAGAAGCTTAACAGTGTTAGGCGACCTTGTCTTGTTCTTCCCAGTGTCAAGGAGCGGCGTTGACACGGCACGAAGACGCGTCGAAAGGGTTGTGACCAACCTGGTGATGCTCGTCGCGTCGCGCATTCGACTCTGGCTCACCGGTTGCTGTGTCGGTACTCGTACGGCTTGTCCACGCTCGGTAAACGCTAGGCGGGCGTGTACTCTCGTACTACTCGCTAGTCGTGTCGCGTGCAACCTAGCCTCAGGATCAGCCGTACCTGGCGATTCATTATGGGCGTTTTCAGTCCGAAGTTGGTGAAACGCATTTGCGTGGCCCTGAACCCAATCCAAGAAGGTCTGATCGTCTTCGCCGTCGCCACGGGCGACAGGCTGACCATTCACCCCGCGCAGCTCGTTTAAATCGACAACTTGATCATTTTCCTGAGTCGCCTCCATAGCGGCTCCCAGTCGATCGGGTGCCTCAAAACGCATCGCCCGTGCCGCAAAGTTGGATGAAGTATTGTCGCGGCGGCGATCTCTGATTGTACTTGGTAACTGCAATCCTTCAATCGCATCCCCGAAAGGCAAGGCGTGATCTACGTGTCCTCCATTTGGGTTATCGGACGAAGACGGCTCTCTCGTCTGGTCTTCTTGCACGCTGGCTACAACCGTCGGCCGCTCGCCTGACGCGAGCGGTGAAGCCGAGCCGCTTACCGGTTGCCACACAGCGGACCACGATTTCGGAGAATCACTCGATGCCTCGTCGCGATTCGCCGTTGGCGTGTGACTGGGGGGGCCGTGGTACGATTCATGGAGCTCAGTAAGCGCGTAGGGCGTCAATTGAATGATGTTCGCGGGATCGAACGCTTCTTCCTCAGTCGCGGAAGATCCTTCGTAGGAATTGTCCAACTTGCGAATCATTTCATCGAGGTGCATGTTCATCTTCTTTACTGAACCGCAATTGACGCGCCAAGCGCGGCGGAGCTTGCCCAACTCAATCAGAAACCTACCAGCACGTCTAGGGTCGTATAAGTTCCCTTCATTTGTCGACGTTCCGATAACCTTGAAGATGAGAAACATGCAGCGGTTGAGTTGCTGTGTGATGATAGTGCCCGGCTGCAAGTACGCCTCAGCTTCTGCTCGAAGGAGAGGCAGCATAGAATCAAAGGCATCCGCAACAAAGTCCATGTACAAGTAAGCCAAGTCTAGTACGCACGGACCCTGATCTTTGTTTTGCATGACCTGAAACGGATCGACTTCTAAGACTCTCTTTGCTTGTAACTTGGCGCGGTGTTGCAAAGAATCGAGACTCGACTTGACGCCGTTGACCGAGTCTCCCTTGGCTAATGTGATCGGATGGGTGCGATCCAATCCAGCTATGATACGGGATAACTTTTCTAAAGACACACTCAGCTGCTCAGCCGGCTCAGCGAGGTCTGACAATTGCTTTTGAACCGTCGCCACGAGCTCCTCCCGCGAACCCGTGCTCGACAGCCCGAGCGCAGCCGTCAAAGACTTGAGCTGCCACTCCGTCGAGTCTCGCCTCCAATCCCAAGACCGTGACGCCTCATCACCCAGAACTCGCTCATCAACCGCGCCATCCTCCGCGCTTCCGCGCGAGATCGCTTCCTTTGACGATTTACTAGGAGACCCTCCGTAAAGCAGAAACAATTTACTCAAGACGTTTTCACGCTCTTCCACCGGCAAAGTCCGAAGTCTCTGCACCGCGCGCGCGATCACGCAATCACCGTCAGTCACCGAAATCAAAAACCACAAATAATGCCTTTGATCCACCCCATCCCGGTCGCCATCCGCGCCCGAAAGACCTCCGTATCAGACCAAAAAATACCAAAACCTCGAAAAGCACGCGCTAAAAACCGCCCTCGCACCCGCTTCCTCTTCGAATCGTACCTTTAACACGTCTTCTTCCGCATCCATCGCGCGCGCTTCCGACCCACCAGCCCCATCACTTCGTCGCACGCGCGCATCCCGGTCACATCCACCCTCCCGGCGCCCACCGGCAACGTCCGCGTCGTCCGCCGTGCGTTTTCGTCCGCGCATGTCGCCTAACCGCTTTTCGAGCGACGAGAACCGCTAGTTTCGTTCCTCGTCACCGCCCGCGCGTCCGTCCGTCTCACGCGGCCGCGGCGGTGTCCTCGCGGCGCGTAACGAGACGGCGGTCCGTCACGCGTCCGTCACGCGTCGGTTTCGCTCGGTTCGGTGTACCGTTCGACGCGGCGCCGGCGTCTATCGCGCGTCGATAAAGCGCGGTCGATGAACGATGCGTCGCGTCGTTCGCGAGAGCGCTTTATCGACACGTGTGTCGTCGCGTAGACACGTACTGTAGTGGCTTTGATACTATCTATTTTGATCTCTACAACTCATTGAAGAGATCTTGGAGATCTGGTTGTCGCTCCACGTGTTTGTGTATCTGCGTCTGTCGGCGTCCACGTGTCGGCGTTGCCCTCTCGAGTCGACTCGTGCCGGTTGACTTTATCCGACGACGCGTGCGTCCGATGGAAGTGAGAGCGGTGAAGACGACGGCGACAACGAGAGCACCAGTGACACTCGCGGCGATGAACCGATCGGCGAGGCGCGCCCAGGCGAAGCGAACGATGAAAGCGAAGAACGCGGCGGGGCGAACGAGGGTACAGGCTGAAGCCGCCGCTGGGAACGACGACGGTGGGTCGTTGTACGGAATCTCCACCGAACCGACGGATGAGGATGTGCAGATTTTCAATAAAATAATCCAGGCGACGTCGTGGGAAGGCATCGTGGAGAACGTCAAGGCGAGCGCGAACTCTGGGGAGCTCGGGACCGGCACGCTCGGGGCGGCGTATTTGGTGTTTTCTGAGAGCAAAAAGCGCGGCGAAAACGAGGCGACGCTCGGAGTGATGCAAAACATCATTCAAGTCATCACCCAGGCTGTGCTGACGCTCAAGGCGAGTCCAGCGCAGCGATGTATGGATGATTTAATGTCCATACCGATTTCTGAAGAGCGAAAGCTCGTCGATCGAGTCGAAGAGGCTTACAACGACGGCGTCGATAGCTACGACATCGCCGAGTGCCTGCGAGACTTTATTAAAAACTTGCAAGTGCAGGAAATGTCGTTTGATCTCGAAATGGCGAGAGCGAAGGAAGGAGGGGATGAGTGGAAGCCACAGCTTGAAAAGCTTGAACGGTTGGCTCAGGAGCGCATCGAGGCTCAAAAGCGGGCGATGAATATTCTCAAGCTGATTGGCGCTGAAGCCCCGGTGGCGCCACCTTCAGTCGTCGCACCCACGCCAGCGAACTCGGAGCAGCCTGCAGCAGACGCGGGCTTCTTCCAAGACCAGTCTTGAGCGGACCGCTGAGTCAAGAATTTCTAGGAGTTGTTATGTAGAGCCCCACCATTGCAGGCATGTATACTAAATGCCCATATAATACGTACGCCGGTGCCGAGCAGAGCCCTCGAATTCGCCAGACTCGTCAGAGCCCGTCGCGCTTACGCGCGCGAGCCTTTTCCCCATTGGGCATCTCAACCGTGATGTTTTCTTTCGTCAGTTCTTCCGTTGCGTCCGTTGGGGCGCGTCGCGTTCACGTCGGACAACCGAAATCTCGCGGCGTTTCGGCGGCTCGTTCCCAGCCGCCCGCTCGCCCAGGCTTGAAGAGCGCCTTGCTGGGCCGTAAACTCACCGTTCGCGGGTCTCGGAACAGCGTGTCCAACGCCGCGCTCATCGCAGACGTGGCGAGACCGACGCCTAAGGTATGTGTGAACCTTGCACGCGCGCCAATGCTCTTTTGAGTGGATCTGGAGCACAACCTCGTACCAGATCTGGAGCACAACCTCGTGTCACCAATTTTCGAGAGACTAACAACAAACGCACCGATGCTTCATCACGCACATAACAGGCTACGAACGCGTACGGCACTCAGATGTGCTCCGTTCTCGCCATGTACGACCCGAACGCCGCCATGGAAGATGGTCGCGAGGAGCTCATGCGCGAGCTTAGCGCGAGAATGGTGACCCGAGGTCCGGATGGTTCAGGCTACTACGGCGCCAAGCGCTACGGCCTCGCTCACGAGCGCCTGGCCATCATGGATCCTGAAGGCGGTAAGCAACCGATCGTGTATGAAGACGGCGATAAAACATATGCCGTCTGCGCGAACGGCGAAATCTACAACTTTCGCAAGTTGCAACAAAAGTATGGCTTGACGGCTGCCAAGACTGGAAGCGACTCTGAAGTCTTGTTGCAGTTGTACAAACACCTCGGCGTGGACTTCGTGAAAGAGCTCAATGGCATTTTCGGTTTCGTTGTCGTCGGTGACGACGGTGATCACATGATTGCCGCTCGTGATCACGCCGGTATCAAGCCGCTGTACATTGGCTACGGTAAGAACGGCGTCATGTGGTTTGCTTCCGAGCTCAAGGCTATCTGCGACCAAGATTGCGAGAGAATCGAAGAGTTCCCCGCGGGCCATTACTGGACGCCGAAGGATGGGTTTGTCAAGTGGTACAACCCAGCCTGGGATCATGACGACGCCGTCGGCACCAAGGACACATCCCACGTGCGCGCGATCCTTGAAGAGGCTATCATCGACCAGACCATGGCTGATGTACCGATCGGGCTTCTCCTCTCTGGTGGCCTTGATTCTGCCGTTGTCTCGACCGTGCTCAAGCCGATGCTCGAGAAGAGCGGCCAGGAATATTTATCTTTCACCGTTGGCCAAGAAGGTTCTCCTGATGTCACCGCCGCTCGTATGATGTCTGAATTCCTCGGAACGAAGCACCACGAGTACTTGTTCACTTCTGAAGAAGCGTGCGCGAACATCGAGAACGTGATTTACCACCTCGAAACGTATGAGCCAGAGCTGATCCGTTCGGCAATCCCGAACTACTTCCTCGCGAAGCTCACCTCTCAACACGTCAAGGTTGTATTGACGGGTGAAGGTTCCGATGAACTTTTCGCTGGTTACCTCTATTTCCGCGATGCCCCGAGCTCCAAGCACGTGCACAATGAACTTCGCCGTATTTTCGGTCACTTGCACAACGTCAACTGCCAGCGTGCCGATCGCATGACCATGGCGCACGGTTTGGAAGCTCGAGTGCCCTTCTTGGATCCGCGTGTCATCGACGCAGTTATGGAAGTTGATCCGTCGTACAAGACGATCGAAGGCGAAGAGAAGCCAGAGAAACACGCGTTGCGCGCCCTTTTCGATGGTGAAATCCCTGATCCAGTGCTTTGGCGCACCAAGGCGATGCAGTGCGAAGGCGTCGGCTTGAACTGGGTCGAAGACCTCCAAAAGTTCTGCGAGGAGCAAGTCTCTGACGAAGATTTCGCCACGGCTGAAGCTACCTATCCCATCAATCCTCCTCAAAGTAAGGAGGAGATGTACTATAGACGTATTTTTGAAAAACATTACCACGGTATGGACAAGTTTGTTCACGTTTGGGAAGGTGGATGCCGCGCCGGCGGTGCCGCCTGGGAGAACGACCAGTACACGCGTGCTGGTGTCAAGAACGTGAAGCAACTCGCTCGTGGTCTCGCCGGCGTGAAGGGTGCGTAAACGCATCCTCAGTTCCAGTTTCGAGCACTTTCTTGAAGTTTTGAATATATTTTACCATCTTTTTGAATTTTGACTAGGTTGGTTATAGTGATTGTTGTCATACAAGCAGAGATTTGTTTGTCGTTTGTCACTCCCTTCGACGACACTCACCGACTCTCGCGCGAAAACGTATGCCCGAGAACGCGAACATTAGTTCCGCGGATGTTCTTCACTGCGATCACGTCTCCTCGGATCCCCGTACGTCTATTGTCGCTGTGCGCAACGCGAAAGAATTGTTTTTCTAATCGCGTCCGCGAGGTGGGTGCCAACTTCGACTAACGAACCTCTCCCGTGCGTCCGTAAAGCAGTCGTTGAGGTCGCGACGCTGTGCCAAACGCGCGTTAAGCTTCGTTGTCCACTATGCCACGCACAAGTTGCGCCCTGTGACGTGTGCGACGCGCTGATGGAGTTTCCAGACGTATCCTGTCGTGACGAAGGGGACGAGAGAAAGAGTGACTCTCTTCTGCAACACTCGTCGATTCGACGGCCCGCGACGTGCTGTAAGCGATGCGGCGCGCTTCGCGTCGATCGTGATCACATACGGACTGAAATGTCATTAAAACCGATCGAATCGTTCGATCCGATCGATGCGGTGAGCATATCGATGGAGATGACCTCCTGCGCTCGAGTGCTGCACTCGAAGAGAGTTGACCTGATTCGCCTGCAGCGAGAAAAAGCTACAGAAAGCAGATCACAGCTCAAGCGTATGAATATCGGTATCAACGGGGTGAGCTCGACGCCCACGGATGATGAGAACGACACCCCGAACGATCAGGATTCGAGAAGGCTCACATTCAGCTCTGTTCAGTGCGGGCAGCGCCTGGTGCCTGATTCTGTGTTCAAGACACCGAGACCGTCCCGGCTGGGGAGAACGACGCCCGTGAGGTCACCAGAGGCAAGTAACGCACGGCATGATATACTTGATGCGGCAATCAGTCGCGTGAAGTATCAGATCATGTTTTGCGAGAGGGCAGCATCGACTCGAAAACGACCAAGGAATGAATTTGGGTCGTTGGCGCTCGAGATACTTGAAGTCGCTCTACGCCGCGCAGGGTGCGATCCGAAGATGCGGGAGAAGATACTGAGTGCATCGGTAGCATTCGTTCGAGAGAAAGGCGTCCTCGCCGAGAATGTGAGGAAAGCAAAAGCGATGCGAACGGCTCTAGAAGTGCTCGACATGGATATTCACAAAAGCGGCATACGTCGTCGAGTATCTCCAGACCAGTTGGCCAACGAAAGCGAAGAGGGCTTGTTTGTGCTGAGGAATACTCTGAGATATTACTCGGCGCAGTCCGCGTACAAGGTGAACACGGAGAACAACACGCATACGTGTCACTTGCGTGACATTACACGCGTGCAAAACGACATGTTTGACGTTCTGATGCAAGAGGACGGGGAGAAGAAACGAGCCGCTCAGGTTGTCATTCGCTCACTCTTGAATCTATACTCAAACATGTACAGTCTTGGCTCCGCAGCGGCTTAAGTTTAGCTAGCTAACTATACGTGTCTAAAATGAATCGCAAATCTACTCGTTCTCGTTTAATATGCTGTCCACACAGTGCTCCAAATCTTTGTACACTTCAAATGGGAAGCACTCCTCGGGAAAGCTCAGCGTCGGATCGTCCGCTTTCATCCACAGCGTCGTCGGCAAAGTTACATTCAAGTGATGCAGCTTTGCGCCCATGAGCTCGCCGTACCCCGTGCACACGAGTGCCCTGCGACAGCCCGCGCGCGCCGCGGCTTGCATATCCGTCACCGTATCGCCGACCATTACGGTAGTCGACGGTGTCGCGCCGTGGTCGCGCTGTGCTTCCAAAATCATACCCGGTGATGGTTTCCGCCGTTCACACGGTTCCGCCTTGATCTTCGTCGCGTAATAAATATCGTCTACGCGCGCACCGTCCTCTTCCATGAGCTTTCGACGCATCTCCGCGTGAATAACAGAGTCCAAGTACTCTTCGTCCAACAAACCTTTCCCGACCGCCGTCTGATTCGTCACGACGCACACGCGCATGCGCGCTTCGTTCAGCGCACGAATCGCGCGCGCAGCTCCGTGTACCAACTCGAAATCATCCACGTTCGTCACCCCGGGCGCGCCGACGTCGCGGTTTATCACGCCGTCTCGATCCAGACAAAACAGTTGGAGTTTCTCGCTCGGCGCGGCGCGCGGACGCCCACGCGTACCCCGTCGCGCGCCTCGTCGTCCGCGCGCGAGAACGAGTGCATTTGGCATCGGATACGACGACGTCGACAGCGCGAGATCGCCGCGCGTGACGTGTGCGCGCATCTAGTCCGTGACCAGGTGACTGGGCGCCAACCAGTGCGGCACGGAAATAAAAAAAGAGTGCCTTGCGCCACAAATGCGAACGAACAACGGCACACCTCGACCGATCGCGGCGTCGACGCCTGGCGTGG
>Ga0182078_10027870_pt1 | contig 16204 bp, 10 predicted proteins | sample 071ome_15_FD_127749 | JGI IMG/M metagenome (GOLD analysis project Ga0182078, IMG submission 127749) | Metatranscriptome of coastal salt marsh microbial communities from the Groves Creek Marsh, Georgia, USA - 071409BT metaT (Metagenome... | ecosystem: Environmental > Aquatic > Marine >... | reverse complement strand
GGTGAAAATTCAGGGCGCGAATTATAGCAACCTGCGCCACGTAATTGCTAATCATTCTCAAACCAGGCATCGGAATGTGCACATAATGAGAATAGCCGGAATTCATGCACTTATGGCCGTTCGAGCCCCCTGAAAGCCCTCCCGGGAAACCTTGTGCAACCTAAAGACCTGCTTTATGCTTGGACGCTTTCTATCGCCTGTAAAATCATTATAAAAGATAAGTCCTGGGCGACAGTCAACTGAATTACTGCATTGAAAGATCTCAAACAAGATCAAGAATAAGGAACTGTTATGTCCAACGGTGTTCTGGCGATACTCTCCCTTTTGCCCATTATTTCTGTCGCTGTTTTTCTGGTCATGCTGCGCTGGCCCGCCAGTCGTGCCATGCCGATCTGTTATGTGGTGGCGGTCCTGTTGGCCCTGTTTATCTGGCAGGTGCCTTTTGACAGGGTGATGGCTGGGTCCATGAACGGCCTCATCGATGCCATTGAACTGATCTACATTATTTTTGGTGCCATTTTGCTGTTGAACACGCTACAGGAAAGCGGGGCCATAAAAAGTATCCGCAAGGGGTTTTCCGATATTACTCCGGATCGTCGTATCCAGGTCATCATTATTGCCTGGCTTTTCGGTTCCTTTATTGAAGGCTCTGCAGGTTTTGGTACGCCGGCTGCCGTGGCTGTTCCCCTGATGGTGGGACTGGGATTTCCCCCGATGGCGGCCGTTGTCTCAGGCATGATCATCCAGAGTACTCCGGTCTCCTTCGGTGCGCTTGGTACGCCAATGCTCACCGGTGTGTTCAGCGGACTGGCTGGCGATCCGGCAGTGGAGGCTTACGCTGCCAGCCAGGGTATGGAGCATCTTAAGCTGGTGTCCTTTATTGCGGCCAAGGTCGCTTTCCTGCATGCCATAGCTGGCACTTTTATACCGTTAATCCTGGTATCGGTCATGACCCAGTTCTTTGGGCAGAACCGCTCCTTTGTTGAGGGTATGAAGGTATGGAAGTTCGCCATCTTTGCAGCATTCTCCATGACCATTCCCTATGTCCTGGTGGCTCGTTACCTGGGGCCGGAATTTCCTTCGCTGTTTGGAGGCCTCATTGGTCTTGCCATTGTTGTGACTGCTGCGCGCAAGGGATTCCTGATGCCAAAAGAAAGCGAGATATGGCATTTTCCGGAGCGAGACAACTGGGAGTCCCACTGGATTGGTCAACTTGAAATGAAAGACAAGCAATTTGATGGTCCTGCCATGGGCCTGGTCAAGGCCTGGCAGCCCTACCTGTTGGTGGCCGGTCTTCTTATCCTGACACGTCTGCCGCAACTGCCATTCCTGGGTATGTTGCGTGGCGACGCCGCGACGTTTGTCTTTTCAGGATTTTTCGGTACTGACCTCGGCCAGTCTGTGCAACCTTTCTATTCTCCGGCGGCGCTGTTTATAACGGTATCGATCATTACATACTTCCTGCATGGCATGGATGGGAAATCCTATCGCAATGCCTGGAAAACGTCGGGCAAGACAATCCTGTCAGCAGGCTCTGCACTGGTATTTACCGTGCCCATGGTCATGGTATTCCGGTTTTCGGACTTTGGCGCAGCAGGCTACCAGGCCATGCCCATTGAGTTGGCAGAAGGGGTAGCAGATCTGGCAGGCAGTGCCTGGCCCTTCTTTTCCACCTTTATTGGAGGACTTGGGGCATTTGTTGCGGGCAGCAATACCATCAGTAACATGATGTTCTCTCTATTCCAGTTTGGCGTTGGTGAGCGCATTGGTGCTGATCCAACGTGGATTGTTGCCCTGCAGGCAGTAGGAGGAGCAGCCGGTAACGTGATTTGTGTGCACAACGTGGTTGCCGCTTCTGCGGTTGTCGGCCTGATCGGCCGGGAAGGGGAAGTGATTCGCAAGACGCTCGTAGTATTTCTCTACTATGCTCTTTTCACCGGTGCGATCGGTTACGGGATTATTGCTACTGCCAATGGCAGCATGTTTAATATTGGCTACATCATTGCGGGATTGATTGTCCTGAGTGCGATCGCCATTATTGTCAAATACGGGGTTGGCCAGGATAACCGGGCAACTAACTGACGGGTAACAGGAAGACGGATTCCAACGGTATGTCGAGCAAAGAAGAAAAACGCAGGATAAAAGAAGAGAAACAGGCTGCTGCCAGGCGCAAGGCAAAACTCGGCGCCATGCTGGCCAAAGTGGCCGCGGTTATTATTATTCCGCTGGTACTGTTTGTTTTTTATCAGGGACTCTTTACCGGCCCGCCGTCATTGCCCCCGGGTCAGGTTGGTGAGACGGATCATGTCCGGGGTAACCTGGATGCTGATGTCACGATAACCGTTTATGCTGATTTTCAGTGCCCGGCCTGCCTGACGGAAACCCAGGTAATCGCCAGGGCCTGGCCACGCATCGAAGACCAGGTCAAAGTGGTGTATCGCTATTTCCCGCTTGATACCCACCGATTTTCCTTCCAGGCCGCACGCTATGCCGAAGCGGCTGCATTGCAGGGCAAGTTCTGGGAAATGCATGACCTGCTGTTCGCCAATCAACAGTCCTGGAGCAGTCTTGATGATCCTACCCTTATTTTTGATAGTATCGCCGAACAGATTGGTATAGATATCGTGCAGTTGCACCAGGATATCGACACGCCGGAAGTGCGGGCGAAGATTGTGGCTGATCAGCAGGGCGGTATTAGCGCGGGTGTACGTTCAACCCCTTCCATGTTTATCAATGGTAGATTGGTCAGTAATCCCCAGACGGCAGGGCGATTGATAGAGCTTATCGAAGAAGCCGCATCCAGCTGAGCTTTTATGAAAAGCTGATCGCTTATGCAGTAGCTGCTTCGCTCGCCAACCCTACGTAAAAAAGCCCGTATCGTCATGTACTTCAGTACTATCCCTGCGGGGTTTCCTTGCAGGCTTTCTTTTTTGCCTTGATTTGCCTTCCCTGGACGAATGCAGCCGCTACAGTTCCCTCAAGCCTTCCAGTAAATCAAAATTGGCATAGCCATCGGTGGGCAGGTTGGCTTCTGTCTGGTAGGCCCGAACGGCGGCACGAGTCCGTGACCCCATAATCCCATCCGGTGTCCCCGCATCAATTCCCCGGGCATTGAGCAGTTCCTGCAATTCAATCACTTCAATGCGGGTGAGTGGGCGTTCTTCCTCCGGTGGCATGTTGATAATTGGACCTCCGCCGACAAAGCGATCAGCCAGGTGGACCACGGAAATGGCATAGAAGGTTGAGCGGTTCCAGACCATGGTGGTACGGAAATTATTGTAGGCAAGAAAGGCAGGTCCCTGAGCGCCGGCCGGGAGGATAATGGAACCCTCCATGTCAGCATTGCCAAGCGGACTGCCATCCACACGCCTGATACCCAGCCGATTCCATTCTGTCACTGTTTTGCGCATACCGGTGCCACTCATGGTGAAGTCAAAGTCGTCCGGCAGGATGACTTCGCGGCCCCAGCGCTCATCGCCTTTCCAGCCTGACTGCGAGAGATAGTTGGCCGCAGAGGCAAACACATCAGCCTCACTGTTCCAGATATCTATCTTGCCGTCACCATCGCCATCCTTGGCATAGTTGTAAAACGTCGAAGGCATGAACTGACACTGTCCCATGGCGCCAGCCCAGGAGCCTGTCATCTGGTCAACACTGATATGGCCGTCATCAATAATGCGTAATGCCGTCAATAATTCCTTTCGAAAAAAGTCGCTACGGCGGGGATCATAGGCAAGTGTTGCCAGGGCATTGATGACGGAAAATCCACCGGTGAAATCACCAAAGTTACTTTCCAGGGCCCAGAAAGAGACGAGGTAATGAGGTTGTACATCGTATTCACGGCGAACCTTGTTAAATAATCCACTATGTTCTTCCAGCAAACTCTGTCCCCGGCGGATGCGGGCATCACTCATGCGGTTTCGCATATAGCCGGCAAAGGTCTGGACAAACTCCGGTTGGCTGCGATCCAGTTCCAGAACCCTCGGAATAGGTTCTTCGACCACCGCAAGGGCGGCATCCACAGTTTCCTCACTGATGCCTGCAGACAGGGCTTCTGCCCTCAGCTCCTCCAACCATTGCTGGAAGGGAAGTTGTTCCTCATTCTGGGCATTTGCTCCCTGAAAGCTAAGAAACAAGATCGACAAAAGCGGGAGCAGGAAGCGCAGGGATCGCATGGGTCAGGAGTCCTTCTTGGTTACTGCCATTCGAATTTGTAGCCGACGGCATAAAGGGAATGGATGAGTTCCACATCCGGTAATTTTTCAGCAATTTTCTTGCGCAGTTTTTTGATATGACTGTCTATGGTTCTGTCACTGACCACGCGACCATCATTATAAATTTTGTCCACGAGGACGCTACGGGAAAAAATTCTGCCCGGGTGATCTGAAAGTACCTTGAGTAACTGGAACTCTACGGCAGTCAGATTCAGGTCTTCGCCATTGATGAGGGCCTTGTATGTATCGGTATCCAGAACCAACCCCTTGTCAGAGAGTTGTTCGGTACTTTCGGATCGCCTGAGGACGGCTTTCACCCGGGCAATCACTTCCCGGGGACTGAAGGGTTTGCAGATATAGTCATCGGCGCCGAGTTCAAGTCCAAGCAGGCGATCAATTTCCTCCACCTTGGCAGTGATCATGATGATTGGAAGGCTGGAATCCTTCCTGACATCCTTGCAGATATCCACACCGGTCTTCCCCGGTAGCATGAGGTCCAGCAGGATCAGGGTAGGCGTATTTTCATCAAGCCAGGGTTCCACTTCAGCACCGTCATGGATTACGGTGGTTTCAAAACCACTCTGGATTAAATAGTCCTGCAAAAGCGAGGCTATCTTGGCTTCGTCTTCAACAATCAGTATGTGCTGGTTCATTATGTTAGTTTATCCCTGCTAAGCTGAATCTAGTCTAAATGGGTCTTTAAGTGTGGGCAATAAAGACCTGACGCAAACCGTTGAAACCATCAGTGACTTGGAAAACGAATTTCCAGTTTAAGTCCACCAAGGCTTGAGTGCTGTGCCTCGATTGTCCCTTTATGGGCTTCCACGATGTTTTTGCATATGGCGAGTCCAAGGCCGGAGCCTCCCTGTTTTCTGTTACGGGAGCTATCCACACGGTACAGCCTGTCAAACAACTGGGACAGATCTCCATCGGTTACTCCTGGTTCAGAATCAAACCATTCAATGATGACAGTGTCCTCTGAACGCCTGATATTGATAACCAGTTGGCCGCCATCATCAGTGTAGCGACAGGTATTCTGGTAGAGGTTGTCAAAAAGCTGCAGCAGCCTGTTCTGATCCCCAATAAGCGGGATATACATGGATCCGTTATAGGAATTGCGATTGATACTGAGTTTAATGTCCTGTTTTTCCAGCATGTGCCTGTTCATTTCTGTAGATCGTTCAAAAACCGTGGCGAGGTCGATATGGTCCTTTTCATATATGAGGGCTCCCTGGTCTGACATGGACAGTTCATGCAGATCATTGATAAGCGCATTGAGATGCGCCACTTCATGATGCAGGGAATTAACGGTCTCCGGAGTCATTTCGCGGATGCCATCCTGGATTGATTCCAGCTCACCCTGCAGGACGGACAGGGGTGTCCTGAGTTCATGGGAGATATCGGCAATCCACTGCTGGCGTGCTTCCCTGTTCTGGTCGAGGGTTTCTGCCAGTGAATTAAAATCCATTGAAAGCTGGGTAAGTTCATCAGATCCCCGGACAGGAATGCGGGACTGGTAATCTCCATTGGCCAGTGCGCGGGTTCCCTTCACCAGCTCCTTGATGGGCCTTACCATAATTGAGGAGAGAGGAAATGCTATCAGTGCAGACAATAGTCCGAGTAGTAAAGCGAAAAGAAAGAACGAATTTTTTTGCTGCTCCGAGAATAGCAGGTCTGCCTGCTCGGAAAGTATCTGGCGGCTGGTGACGGCAAGAAAGCCTACGGTTTCTCCTCCTACAATGATGGGATTCAGGTTGGCTTCAGGCAGGGCATCATCGCTGCCCCAGATAATGGACTGGTCTGAATCCAGGAGGGCCAGGTAGGGTCGGGCCGGACTGTACTCCGACGTGTAATACCAGTCATTGGGAGAGAATCCGATGGGCGGCCCCGGGCGCTGCTGTATGCCTGCCCTGACGTTGGGAATTGGATCGACTGAGCTTTCAATGCTTTCCGCGATCAGTTCACCGAACTTGTTGAAATCCTCACGGATGGGATCCCATGAACCGGTATGTTTGTAAAAACTTTTAAGTCCTTCAACAAGGGCGGGAACCTGGCGTTCCTCGATACGGGAGATATATTCAAGAAAGCCCTTGTCGAAATTGTAGCGACCAGTGCTGTACATCGCGATATAGACAATGAGATGCGCCGATAATATCGCGAAAAACAGCTTGTATTTAATTCCCAGGGTCATGAGGGGGCTTGCCTGATAATGTCCGTTAGTATTGAACGTGTGTTAACCGGGTTTCGTTCGCATTTATTCTATTTGTTTTGTCCAGTGATAGTCTGGATTGTGCGAACAGGCTACTATACAAGGTATATCAGGACAGGGAGTAACAGCAATCAGTCTGCCTGTTTATGTTTCATATTTTTTGCACATTAAAACGTGAAAACCCTTGTTTTACAGGGCCTTATCGTTTTTCAGGTATCAAATCACCATGGTGTTAGAGGCTTTTCATCCGGTTACACGGGACTGGTTCCAGGAGACGCTGGGACAACCAACTCCTGCCCAGCAAAATGCCTGGCCTGCGATCCAGCAGGGAAAGAATACGCTGATCGCTGCACCAACCGGAAGCGGCAAAACCCTGGCCGCTTTTTATGTCTCAATCGATAAACTGGTACAGCAGGCAATCAGGGGTGAACTGGGAAATACAACGCAGATCATTTATGTATCTCCCCTCAAGGCACTGAGTAACGATATTCACCGTAATTTGGAAGTGCCTCTGGATGCCATTCGGGAAAGGCTGGCCCAGCAGGGCTTTCCGGGGATGGAAATTAATGTGGCTGTTCGCACCGGTGATACTTCCCAGTATGAGCGTCAGCAGATGCTCAGGCGACCACCGCATATTCTGGTAACCACACCGGAGTCGCTCTACCTGCTGCTGACGAGCAAGGGTGGACGCAACATTCTGCAGACGGCACGCACCCTGATTGTGGATGAAATCCATGCCATGGTAGGGGACAAGCGTGGTGCCCACCTGGCCTTGTCAGCTGAGCGTCTGGAGAAACTGGTTGGTTGTCCGCTGCAGCGTATAGGATTATCGGCTACCCAGAAGCCAATCGATGAGGTCGCCCGTTTTCTCGTTGGCTCCCATAATATTCATGATGGCAAAGCTGACTGCATGATCGTGGATTCCGGTCATCGCAAGCAACTGGATGTCAGTCTTGAAGTACCAGCCTCACCGTTGACGGCACTCATGAGCAATGAGGTCTGGGAAGAATTGTATGAACGACTGGTCGAACTGGTCGAAACCCATCGCACAACCCTGATTTTTGTCAATACACGTAGATTGGCTGAACGCCTGGCCCTGTCACTTGGTGAGCGACTTGGAGAGGATGTGATCAGCTCCCATCACGGTAGTATGAGCAAGGAGCATCGATTCGAGGCAGAGCAAAAACTGAAAAACGGGCAGCTTCGGGTCCTGGTGGCTACGGCATCCATGGAACTGGGTATCGACATCGGGTCGGTCAATCTCGTGGTCCAGTTTGCGTCCCCGAAAAGTATTTCGGCTTTTCTGCAAAGAGTGGGTCGAAGCGGCCATCAGGTGGGTGGGGTGCCGAAGGGAATTCTTTTCCCCCTGACGCGGGACGACCTGGTGGAGTGTGCCGCACTGCTGGACAGTATTCGACGTGGCGAGTTGGATGAACTATGTATTCCCGAGAAACCACTGGATATCCTGTCGCAGCATATCGTGGCCGAGGCTGGTGCCCACGATCAGGAAGAAGAGGGTCTCTCACTGGATGACTTGTTCGCCTTGTTCAGCAGGGCGTGGTCTTACCGGACGCTGGGAAGGGAAGAGTTTGATCGTATTGTCCTGATGCTGGGGGAAGGCTACAGCAGCCGGCGGGGGCGCAGTGGTGCCCTGCTGCACCTGGACAGGATCAACGGCATGATCCGGCCGAGAAAGGGGGCCCGCTTGACAGCGCTTACCAATGGGGGCGCGATTCCTGACATGTTTGAGTACCAGGTGGTACTGGACCCTGAAGATATTATCGTAGGTAGCCTGAACGAGGACTTTGCCCTCGAGTCCCTCCCCGGCGACATCTTTACCCTGGGTAATCACAGCTGGCGGATGCTGCGTATTGACGGCTTGAAGATCAGGGTGGCTGATGCCGAAGGGCAGCCACCGACCGTTCCCTTCTGGTTCGGTGAAGGACCGGGAAGAACCCGCGAATTGTCTGAATCGGTTTCCCGTCTGCGCAAAACACTTCGGGTACACCTTGATCACTCTGATGTGTCGGCAGTGGATGCCCTGGTCAATGATATCGGGCTTTCCGATTCCGCGGCTCAGCAGATGGTGCAATACCTGAAGGCGGGTAGTGATGCCCTTGAAGTCATGCCCACCCGTGAATCTGTCGTTATGGAGCGGTTTTTTGACGAAGTCGGTGATATGCACCTGGTCATTCATTCGCCTTTCGGCAGTCGTATGAACAGGGCCTGGGGACTGGCACTGCGAAAACGCTTCTGCCGAAGTTTCAATTTTGAACTGCAGGCAGCCGCCAATGAGGACAGTATCGTCATATCTCTTGGGCCCGTGCACAGTTTCGAGGTCGCGGATGTTTACCATTACCTGAAATCCGCAACCGTAAGAGATGTGCTGATCCAGGCCATGCTGGATGCGCCGATGTTTGAATCCCGTTGGCGCTGGAATGCGACACGGGCTCTGGCCATTCAGCGTAATCGAAGTGGTAAACGGGTACCCCCGCAGTTTCAGCGCATGCAGGCCGAGGATCTTGTAGCCCAGGTTTTTCCCGACCAGCTCGCCTGCCTGGAAAACATTGCCGGTAACCGGGAAATTCCGGATCACCCTTTGGTGAGCCAGACAGTCCATGACTGCCTGACCGAGGCCATGGATATCGAGGAGCTGGAAAAACTCATCCGCGATATCGAAGACAATAATCTTGAGCTGATTGCCCGGGATCTTCGGGAGCCATCACCATTTGCCCAGGAAATTATCAATGCCAGGCCATATGCTTTTCTGGATGATGCGCCTTTCGAAGAACGTCGTACCAATGCCATACGCAACCGCAGTTGGCTGGACCCGGCAGAGACCGATAACTTCAGCACGCTCGACATGGAAGCGATCAATCGTGTGCGCGAGGAGGCGTGGCCATGGATTCGTTCGAGCGATGAATTGCATGACGCCTTGATGGTGCTGGGTTTCATGACGGAACACGAAATGAGTCATGGTCCGGACGATGAAAATTACCGGGTCTATCTTGAGCCCCTGCTGCAATCGAAAAGGGTAACCCTGGCCATCCATGGAGAAACCAGGCTCTGGATAGCCGCTGAGCGAAAAGCCTGGTTTGATCTTTTATCAATTAATTTCGATTATTCCCCGGTGTTCGACCTGCCCGCGTTTGCCGGGGACCAACCCGCAAATCCCGAGGTGGCCCTGACAGAAATTATTCGTGGCAGGCTGGAAGGGCTTGGGCCAGTCACCAGTGCGCGCCTGGCCAGTGATATTGGACTGGAAGAAAATGATGTACTGTTTGCGCTCAATGCCCTGCAGACTGAGGGATTCGTATTCAAGGGGCAATACACGCCCCTGGTTCCGGAAGCGGGCAGTGAGTCTGCGCCACTTGAAGAGTGGTGTGAACGGCGACTGCTGCAAAGAATTCACCGGTACACCATTGATAGTCATCGGGAAAGTATAAAACCGGTCTCACTACAGGCTTATATGCAGTTTCTTTTTGAGCTGCATGGATTGAGAAACCTGGCAGATGAAAACTCTGGACCGGCACCGGCAACCCATGAAACCCTGTCGCGAGTGCTTGCCAGACTTGATGGCTCAAGTGCTCCCGCATCTGCCTGGGAAAGTGACATTCTGCCTGCCCGCTTTCATGTCTATGACCCGTCCTGGCTCGATATGCTCTGCCTTAGCGGGCGTATTTCCTGGGGTCGCTTTCTGACTGTTAATGGGTCGAAAATAATGGACAAGGAAAATGTCCGTGAGGGGCCGGCAACCGGGAAGCGTCGAGCGGGTCCAATTAAAAGTACGCCGATAAATATTATTCACCGGGATAGTCAGGCCCTCTGGCAGCAACTGGCTTCACCACTTGAGGTCAGTATGAGCAGTGATGCCAGGCTCATAGCCAATATGCTCGATAGCAAGGGGGCGAGTTTTTTCCTTGATATCGTCGGGGAGACTGGCCTGCTTGTGTCACAGGCAAAGAATGCGCTTGCAGAACTGGTCAGTCTCGGCCTGGTGACCAGCGACAGTTTTACCGGCCTGAGAGCGCTACTTTTACCAAGGGGGCGCAAGAACAGAAAGGACCGGCAAGGCAGGAGACGCCGAGGGCTTTATGAAGTCGAAGATGCCGGCCGATGGACATTGATTCGAAGACAGCCTGGGCCGCATGAACTGGATGAAGATGCCCTGGAGTCACTAATCCATATTTACTTTGAAAGGTGGGGGGTTATTTCGCGAAAAGTGCTGGAAAGAGAAACCCAGGCTCCTGCATGGCGCATCCTGCTCCTGAAACTTCGTAGAATGGAATTACAGGGGACTGTTCGGGGTGGACGTTTTATTGCAGGAGTGGGCGGTGAACAGTTTGCCTTGCCCGACACGGTCAAGCAGTTGAGAACCTGTGCGAAAGCACTCAATGAGCGTAAAGAGAGTCTGGTGTCCCGACACCTGATCAATGCCGCGGATCCACTCAATCTGGTTGGGGTGATCCTGCCGGGGAGAAAAGTACCGAGCCTGGCCAAAAACAGAATACTGTTTGAAAATGGCCTGCCTGTTGCTGTGCTGGAAAAGGATGAGGTCACTTTGCTCCGGCCGAGCCTGGATCATGAACCCGGGTTTTATGAACAGTTATTGGAAAATCGCCAGTTCGACACCCGTCTGCGTGCCTATCTGTGAATCGCCCGTACGGGGTCGTGAATACATGTTGAATATGACCGCGATTCCTGCGAGTGAATACGCACCAAAAATTCTATTTATTGAATAAAATCATGGCATAAGCCATTTAAAAATAGTATTTTGATATCACTGTAGCTGCAATGACACAGCTATAACGGAATCTTATCAAGGTGCATGTAGCACTCTCTGGATGAGAGTTGCTTGTTACGGGATTGTTCTGGACAGTAATCATGTATCCCATGCACCTGTCGGTAGTATGAGCGAAAAAGGAAAAGCCAAAGCTAAAGATTGACCAATAAGGATATGTTGATGAAAAGGCATGAAAAGGCATGAAAAGGACCCAAGCCTCGAAATTAATATTGAGCAGATTGAGCTCAAGGGTTTTTCGCGCAGCCTGACAGAAATTGAATTCCTGTTATTGATACTGGTTATTCTCTATTACGTTGTGCCCGGCACGGAGCTGGCCAACCCTTTCATGATGACCGTATCCATGCTCGTTTACGCGTTATTTGTTCTTGGTTTCAACTATGTCAATCTGGACACCCCTCAGTATTCGTGGAAGCTGGCGTTTGAAACTTGGGTCATGATTGGGTTTATAACCTGGGTTCTATGGAATACAGGGAATGTAGACAGCCCTCTACTTAACCTTTATCTCCTTGTCATCATTTCATCTGCCATAGCCCTGGATAAAATGACGACAATCCTGGAAGTGGTACTTATCTTCATTTTCTATATCTTTCTCGCCATGCGGAATGGGCTGGCCTACGATCTTCCCAGCTTTAGCCAGTTGTTTATTTATTTTTCACCGTTTGCACTCGTGGCTTATATCACCACGATGCTGGCCTCGGATGTGCATTACGGCAAGATGATGTTCAAGGCCCTGTCAGAAACCGATGAAATGACAAACCTTTTGAGCAAGCGCTCATTCCTTCCTATGTTCAACAAGGCGGCAGAAGTCGCTGTCCAGTAAAACCAGCCTTTGTCTGTGATGATGATTGATGCGGACAATCTCAAGGAAGTAAATGACAAATTCGGGCACAAGGCCGGGGACAAGCTCATCATGACGATGGCCAATGCGATTGAGGACTGCCTGCGCACCTCGGATGTTATTTGCCGTTATGGTGGAGATGAGTTTGTTGCCATGTTGCCACAGATGCCTGCCAGTAGAACACTTGAAACAGGTGAACGCCTGAGAGTGGCTGTTGAAAACAGTACCTTTGATGTGGATGGCAATGCCATTAGTTCCACAGTGAGTATCGGTGTTGCTACCTATCCTGATGAAGTTGGAAATGTTTTTGACCTGCTGGAGAAAGCAGATGAGGCGCTTTACGAGTGTAAACGGTCTGGTAGAAACACAGTGGTCAGTTACTCCAGTATTAGTGGAAAGAATCCGCTGGACTCCAGTAAGCTTAAAAAATTTGGCTCGCAGTCGGGGGGGCTCAAGGCATACAGATCCGCCTGTATCCGAATGATATCTGTCACGAGCTAAGCGATCTTGCTGGTCCTGTGTTTTCTATTTCATATCCAGCAAGATCTTCAGGCGTCCTTTTTTACCCGCCTCACTAAAAGCTTCTACGCCATCATCCAGCGAGAATGATTCCTCTATCAGTACGGAGGGGTCCAGTTCATTTTCAGCCATTAACGCAACGGCCTTGTTAATTGGGCCGCAGCGTGACCCCACCAGTGTTATCTCATTGACCACCAGGGAGGAGGGATTGAAATTCAGGCCAGACTTGTAGGTTGATTTCAATACCAGGGTTCCCATCGGGGCGGTGAGTCTCAGGGCATCCTGAAAACCGCCTGGACTGCCGGTTGCCTCGACTACCACAGGAAACAGCCGGTCCGGGGGAGAAGAGCAGAAACTGACCTGGGAGAGTCTGCCCAGGGAAACTCGTTCAGGATGATGGCCAACAAGAGTAACCTCCAGGCCGGCCTGTAATAAAGACAGAGTAATCAATAATCCCAGTTTGCCATCGCCAATCACCGCTACCGCCTCATGGGACTGGAAGGATACCTGTTCCTGGATTTCCAGGGCCGCAGCCAGGGGTTCTGCAAAAACGGCCATGTCGTCAGTTACCGAATCAGGGACCTGGACAAGATTGCCTGCCGGGGCCGTCAGGTAACGGGCAAAGGCACCATCCTTGTCCTTGATACCCAGGGCTGACCGGTTTATACAATGATGGGGATGACCGTCCTGGCACATGGTGCAGTGTCCGCAAGCATTATTAATATCAGCAACTATGCGCTTACCGACAAGTGAGCTGTCCTCGGCATCTTCCACCACACCAACAAATTCATGACCAAGGGTACCATTGAAGGGATAATAGCCGCGCAGTATTTCCAGGTCTGTATTACAGATTCCGGCTTTGGTTACGCGCACCAGCACTTCACCTGTGCGCGGCTTGGGTACGGGAATCTCGTTGAGTTGTAAAGTTTCTCCATCCCATTGCAGGGCCTGCATTGATTTCATAGTATGCCTCGTCCAGTATGGAGCGATGGTTTCTCATTGAATTCGTTGTACCACAAAGATAAAAGTTATCGCGCTGATATAATAGCGCAAGGATACAAGGGCTGGCCGGGCAAATCTGCCTCCAGCCGGGAAAAATTATGAAGAAAGCAGACTCCCTGACCAGCAGTCTTACCAGTAGTTTAACTGGCTCTGATAATAGAGCAGCGGTAAAGCCGAAGCGTGCAGATGCCGCCGAAAGAACATCAGGTGGGCAGTTGGGCAATGGCGATTATGTGGATGCCATCAATCAGCTTTTCGCCGAACTGGAGCTTGCCTACCACAATCAGTTCCACAAGGCCTATGCCCAGGAAGGTAGCGTTAATGTAGCCAAGAAATACTGGCTGGAGTGTCTGGGTATTTTTACCCCGGATATTATTCTCAAGGCAGTTCGTAATGTGGTCCGCACACAGCAGTATCTGCCCACGATTGCATCTATGGTAGAAGCCTGCGAAGACATGATGAGCGAGCAGGGGCTGCCTTCAGCCCATGATGCCTATGTGGAAGTCTGTTGTGCCGAACACCCCAAGGCTGAACAGACCTGGACGCATCCGGCAGTGTATCTGGCGGGAAAGAGTACGGGCTGGTTTGAGCTGGCAAACCAGAGTGAGAACAGGGTCTTTCCCCTGTTTGAAAAACAATACCGGCGTTACTGCCAGAGAGCATTGGCCGGAGAAATTCTGGAAATCGAGATTCCCCAGGCCCTGCCGGAGAAAAGTACAAGGAAGTTGTCTGTTGAGGAAAATAAAGAGCGGATGGCGGCTTTGAAAAAGCAGTTGGAAAATATTTGATCTGCTGGGAATGATATTTTTTCTTTGCGCTGGAAAAAGATTAATGACACTTCTATTTAAAAAGAAGTGTCATACCTCAATGAAGCTTCTTGTACTTCATCCGTGTGGGCTCAGCTTCCCCTTTCCGCTTCCTGAAATCATCCTCATACTCGGAATAGTTTCCTTCATGGAAGATGACTTCCGAATCGCCTTCGAATGCCAGAATGTGGGTGGCCAGTCGATCGAGGAACCATCTGTCATGGGAAACCACGATGACAGTGCCCGGGAATGCCAGCAGGCCTTCCTCAAGAGCCCGCAGGGTTTCCACATCAAGGTCATTGGTTGGTTCGTCGAGAAGCAGCACATTGGCACCACGCTTCAGTAGCTTGGCCAGGTGAACACGATTGCGTTCACCGCCGGACAAGTCCTTGACGAATTTCTGCTGGTCACTACCCTTGAAGTTGAAGCGGCTGACATAGGCGCGGGAAGCAATTTCATAGCTGCCTATCTGCATGGTATCCAGGCCGTCAGAGATTTCCTGCCAGACAGTGTTGTCGCCTTCGAGAGAATCACGGCTCTGGTCAACGTAAGCCAGGTCAACGGTGTCACCCAGCGTGATTGAACCGCTGTCTGGCTGTTCCTGGCCAACGAGCATGCGCAGAAAAGTGGTTTTACCTGCTCCGTTACCGCCGATAATCCCGACGATGCTGCCCCGTGGTACAGAAAAAGAGAGATCGTTGATCAGGGCCCTGTCATCAAAGCCCTTGGTAAGATGCTCCACTTCAATGACTTTTTCACCAAGTCTCGGCCCCGGCGGGATATAAAGTTCCAGTGTTTCGTTGCGGGTCTGGTATTCCTTGGAACTGAGTTCCTCGAAGCGGGCCAGCCTGGCCTTGCTCTTGGCCTGTCGACCTTTGGGATTCTGTCGTACCCACTCCAGTTCCGCCTTGACGGTCTTGGCCAGGGATGCCTGCTGGCGCTCTTCCACTTCAAGGCGCTTTTCCTTGGCTTCGAGCCAGTCGCTGTAATTGCCTTCATAGGGAATGCCATGTCCGCGGTCCAGCTCAAGAATCCAGCCAGCGGCATGATCTAGGAAATAGCGGTCATGGGTGATGGCCACTACAGTACCAGGATATTCCTGCAGGAATCGCTCAAGCCAGGCCACACTCAGGGCATCGAGATGGTTGGTAGGCTCATCAAGCAGTAGCATGTCGGGTTTGGATAGCAGCAGTCGGCACAGGGCGACACGTCTTTTTTCACCACCAGAGAGGCTTTTGACTTCAGCATCCCAGGCAGGAAGACGCAGGGCATCGGCGGCGATTTCCAGCATGCGGTCAAGATCCCAGCCGCCGGTGGCATCAATGGAAGTCTGGAGTTCACCCTGTCTCTCAAGCAGGGCATTCATCTCATCGTCACTCATGGGTTCGGCAAACTTGTCACTAATAGCATTGAATTCGTCCACCAGGTCCTTGATTTCACGAATGCCGTCTTCCACGTTGCCGCGGACATTCTTGTTTTCGTCCAGTTCAGGTTCCTGGGGCAGATATCCTACCTTGAGTTCCGGCTGTGGACGGGCCTCACCCAGGTGATCCTTGTCGATACCGGCCATGATGCGAAGCAGGGATGACTTGCCGGCACCATTCAGGCCCAGGACGCCGATCTTGGCACCGGGGAAGAAGGACAGGGAGATATCTTTGAGAATTTCGCGCTGCGGGGGAACAACTTTTCCCACTCGATTCATGGTGTATACAAACTGAGACATAATAATAACCTATATAAATCAATGACCTACGACTACCTATAACCCAATGTATAACTTTTGTATAACATTTCTGCTGGAAATGATTGATT
>Ga0182078_10288315_pt1 | contig 16348 bp, 17 predicted proteins | sample 071ome_15_FD_127749 | JGI IMG/M metagenome (GOLD analysis project Ga0182078, IMG submission 127749) | Metatranscriptome of coastal salt marsh microbial communities from the Groves Creek Marsh, Georgia, USA - 071409BT metaT (Metagenome... | ecosystem: Environmental > Aquatic > Marine >... | reverse complement strand
GGTGGTGAACCTGCCACGGCAAGTCCAGTTCTGCTTGGTGTCACCCGTGCATCCTTGAACACTCAGAGCTTCCTGGCGGCAGCTTCGTTCCAGGAAACCGCACGAGTGCTGACCGAGGCCGCCGTAAACGGCTCGGTTGACCGACTCAACGGTTTGAAAGAAAACGTCATCATCGGACGACTCATCCCGGCTCGACTTGACCAGACTGATGAAGGTCGAGAGCGACTCGGTATTGAGGAAGGTGCTAACGAGCTTGGTAGTCTTACCGGGTTTACCCAGGCACCTGCCACGTTCGAGGAAGCACTCGCTGCTATTGGCGGTGGAGAGCTTGTCGGCGTCGGTGCCGAGAACAGTTACGATCCTGGTGCCGATGCAGCAGCGGCTGCTGCTGCGGCTGCGGCAACATCAGACCCAACCAGCGATGACGGTGGCTTGCTTGCTGCTGTGACTGCTCTGGCTGATGCTGCGACCGGCGAAGGTGACTCAAGCGGTGATTCGGACGATGACGCAGCTCGTGCTGCTGAAGCTCTCAGGGCTTCAACGTCAACTGCTGAAGAAAGCCCAGAGCCTGCACCGCAGTTCGTCGACGAAGCGGAAGAAGGTGAATCTCAGGAGTAAAACCTGAGGTTTTCCGAAAAAGAAATCTCTCTTGCCCCCGGTCGACCGTACCGGGGGCAAGTGGTTTAACACGACTAGACGAGTCCCATAAGCTCGACGGTCTTCGATTGTGCGATCTTTTATAAATGATCAAATGGATGTTTTTCGCTATAGGGCTAACTAACATCCTTTGTATAAAATTAAATTTCCGTCTCGGGCGGTTAGCTCAGCTGGCTAGAGCGCGTCGTTGACATCGACGAGGTCACAGGTTCAAGTCCTGTACCGCCCACCAATTTAGACGAGTCGGTGAATATGCAATCAAAGTCGCACATATCTTTGCTCCCAACCTTCGAATTGGTTGAGCGCGACATTGCGGAGTGCAGCCCGTCTGACGGGCGCGACACGTTGACTACGTAGGCACGCCGCCTGTTTCCTGGCGACGTGCCGAATCACTAGCGACTTAGACGCCCTATCAGCGCATCTCGATCTTTTGATTTCGACCTTACGTGTCGAACCGACGGAGCCAGTTCAAATGGCAAAATTTAAAGACCTATCTCCTGCCGAGCAAAGCCAGTACCGCGACAACATGCGCCACTCAGCGGCGCACGTACTTGCTGAAGCCGTGCTGACGCTATTTCCAGATGCACAACTAACGATTGGACCTCCGATCGAAGACGGTTTCTACTACGACTTCTCAGTCGAAAACCCGTTCACTCCCGACGATCTAGAAGATCGAAAAACAGATGCAACAGTCGATCAAATCGAATACCGACTTTGTCGAGAGAGAAGTGACGCGGGATGAGGCACTTGAGCTCGTTAAGGACAACCAGTACAAGGTTGAGATTCTCCAGGGAATCCCAGCTGATGAAAAAGTGACTTTCTGTAGTCACTCGAATGGCGAGTTTGAAGACCTGTGTCGCGGTGGTCATATGGAGCGCACTGGCGACATTCGTGCGTTCAAGCTTCTCTCAACTGCCGGTGCCTACTGGCGTGGTGATGAGAACAATCCCATGCTGCAACGTATTTACGGCACTGCATGGGAATCGAGAGACGCCCAGAAGGATTACCTGAGGCGAAGAGAAGAAGCTGAGAAGCGAGATCACCGGAAACTTGGTCGACAGCTTGGACTCTTCTTCTTCGATCCGATTGCTCCCGCCAGCCCGTTCTTCCTGCCGAAGGGCGCCGTGGTAATGAATAGCCTGATCGACTACGTGAAGGAGCTCTACGGAAAGTACGGATACGACGAGGTGATGACTCCTCAAATCTTCAACACAGATTTGTGGAGGAAGTCTGGTCACCTCGAAGCCTATTCCGAAAACATGTACTTCGTGGATGTCGACGAGCGCGAGTTCGGCGTAAAGCCGATGAACTGTCCCGCAGCAGCAATTTTGTACCAGGCAGATTCGCACAGTTACCGAGATCTTCCAATGCGGATGGCAGACTTCGGAAGACTGCACCGCAACGAACGCTCCGGTGTCACACACGGTCTTACTCGGGTTCGATCATTTGTTCAGGATGACGCTCACATCTTCTGCACAGTCGATCAGATCGGGCAGGAGATCAATTCGTTCCTCGATATGTTGCAAGAGGCGTACAACACGCTCGGATTTGAGAACTATCGATTTGAGTTGTCGTTACGACCAGAAAAACGCGTTGGCTCCGAAGAAATGTGGGACAAGGCGGAGTCTGTCCTCACTGAACTGTTGGACGCGTCTGGACACGAATACACAGCGGAATCAGGTGAAGGTGCGTTCTACGGTCCAAAGATCGATATCTTCATTCCTGATGCACTTGGACGTGATTGGCAGCTGGGCACGGTTCAGCTCGACTTCTCGCTACCAGAGCGATTTGATTTGGAATATACGGCTGAAGATGGCTCTCGCCAGCGACCTGTTGTCGTTCACCGCGCTATGTATGGTTCACTTGAACGGTTCCTCGGTGTGCTTATCGAGCACCATGCCGGAGCATTGCCGCTATGGATGTCACCTGTTCAAGCAGTGCTGGTCCCAATCGCGGACCGTCACATCGACTTTTGCTACCACGTTCTCACTGAACTGAGGAAAGTCGGAATCAGGGCTCGCGTTGATGATTCCAACGATCGAATGAACGCGAAGATCAGACAAGCACAACTCCAGAAGGTGCCGTACATGCTCGTCGCTGGTGACCGCGAAATCGAAGGTGGGGCTGTAGCAGTTCGAACACGCACCGGTGATGACCTCGGTGCGATCGCTGTTGCGGATGTAGTGGCAAAGCTCGAGCAAGAAATCGCAGAACGAGCATAGAACCGCTGTAACTCGCAAAAGCTTCATTTGTGAGTACCCGGTGCAATAGGCAATTCTATTTGACGGTCTATTGCGCCGGGCGTAGCCTTGACTCGCTAGAAACAACTCAAAAACTACCTTTAGAGTCTTCAACACGCGCCGAAGTTCGCGATACTCGTATCAACGGAGATTTACACTTCGTGCCTTCAGCACGAACGAATGGATCAGTAACCCCACATGACGAATGAAGAAATAACGCTACATCGCGGCCTTCAAGGCGTTTACTTCGACCGTAGCGCAACGACCTACATCGACGGTAAGCAGGGAATCCTCGAGTACCGGGGTTACAACATCAACGATCTCGCCGAACAATCAACGTTCGAAGAGACAGCATATCTTCTGATTCACGGCAAGTTGCCGAACCAGTCCGAACTCGACGCATTCGATGCCGAGCTGAAGGCTGCTCGTGAACTTCCAGAGCAGGTCTTTGATGTGATCGACATCGTCAAAGACTCGCACCCAATGGACGCGCTGCGAACTGCAGTTTCTGCTCTCGCATCGTTCGACGAAGATCGAGAAGATAACTCTACCGAGGCGACTATTCGTAAAGGCGTTCGTCTCACATCTCAAGTCCCCTCCATCGTGATGGCGCACCACAATATTCGTCAGGGCAAAGAACCGATAGCGCCAAGCAGCACACTCAACCACGCAGGAAATTTCCTGTACATGTTGAACGGTGATGAGCCAAGCCAAGAGGCGATAGATCTGATGGACAAAGACTTTGTCCTTCACGCAGACCATGGCTCCAACGCCTCTGCATTCACAGCACGAGTAGTTGCTGGAACAAGCGCAGACCTTCACGGTGCAGTGACGGCAGGTATTGCTGCTCTATCCGGACCTTCACACGGTGGTGCTGCTGAGAACGTCATGCAAATGGCGCGTGAAATCGGCAAGCCCGAGAACGCAGCTGACTACGTTCAGAACCTCCTGTCGAACCGCCAGCGAGTAATGGGCTTCGGTCACCGGGTGTACAAGGCGGAAGACCCGCGAGCTGGCCACTTGCGAGAAGGTGTAAAGCGACTCAGTGAAGAAATGGGACAGCCCGAGTGGTACCAGATTCTCGAGGCAGTCGTCGACGCAATGAAGCCGTACGCACGACGTGGTATCCACGTGAACGTCGACTTCTTCGCCGGAGTTATTTACTACCTCAACGGTGTTCCGCAGGACCTGTTCGTGCCGATCTTCGCGGTTGGAAGAATTCCTGGCTGGACTATCCAGGTTGTTGAGCAGTTCGAGCACAATATCCTGATTCGACCGCTTCTCCAGTACACAGGTGATCACGCAGTCGAGTACGTTCCAATCGCAGAGCGAGAGTAATAACACGAAAAAATAATCGATAACCGGGTGCCTTTCGGCACCCTTTTTGATTAATGCACAATGTGATCCGTATGAACGGCAACTCCACAAAATCACCGCTCGAACAGAAGTTGATCGACCACATTTCGCAGTTTGGTCCGATCACATTCGACTCGTTTATGGAGTCTGCACTTTACGATCCAGAGCACGGCTATTACCCGACTCGCCGTAGAGCACCTGGAGCAACCCCTGTTGGAGTTGTGGGTGATTACTTCACCAGTCCAGTCAGCCACCCGGCTTTTGGAGCCTTGATTGCCCTCCAGCTGGAAGAGATGTGGAGAAAACTGGAACAACCACACGAATTCACAGTGTTGGAAATGGGTGCTGGTGACGGAACACTCGCCGCGGACATAATCGAGTACACGTCTAACGAGCTTCCAGATTTTGCAGAGGCAATGACTTATGTTGCTTCCGATCTGGCTCCCGAGGAAAACTCAACGATTGTTCAGTCCAGTTCCGAGTTACCAAGAGGCATCACTGGCTGCGTTCTGAGCAACGAACTAATAGACGCCTTCCCTGTAAGCCGATTCCAGATCGTTCGTGGCGAGGTGATGGAGATATTCGTCGATTGGGATGGAACCAGGTTCGTCGAAGTGTTGCGCTACCCATCTGATCCGGAGCTTGAAGCGAGGGTAGCTGCCTTTGCTCCCAAGCTTGCAGACGGATATCGAGGGGAAGTTAACCTCCGAATCGGTTACTGGGCAGACGTTGTTTCTGATGTTCTCGACAAAGGTTTCGTGCTGACAATCGATTACGGATTTGATCGTCAGGAGTTGTACAAGCCAGAGCGAGTCGAAGGATCGCTGCGGTGCTATTACCAGCACACGCTTAGTCAGAACCCACTCGTACGGGTAGGAAGACAAGACATTACGTCGCACGTTGATTTCACAGCTGTCGATCATGCCCTGCACGTGGACGGTCTGTCGAAAGTTAGTCGAGTGTCGCAGGCAGAATTTCTCGAAAATATCGGTATCAACAAGTTTTTCGATGATCCAGATCTTCTAGGACAACGAAAGTCTGAACTCGAAGAGGAGTTCGCCGGATTCGGATCGCTAATTTCATCTGAGGGTTTCGGTGGATTTCAAGTAGCCGTGCACTCCACTGGTGCCCCGATTGAATTGACTGGTGTCCATGGTGGTGATCCTCTTTCCGAAGGTCATACAACGCCACTACTAAACACCTCTTCAGTACCACACTCCATACTGCTCAGAGCCAGTGGGCCGTTCAGTGGTCAGCTGGTTCAGCAAATGCCAACCTGGGAACAGCTGTTTAGCGACCAAACCTAGCAGATCTTGCCTCGATTTCGACCACCACTTCTGGTCAGCCTAAGACCGGGACCCCGATGGCCTAGCAAGCAATTGAACCGGTATCGAGTGTGGATTCAAGCGACCCTATTGCTTCCGCGAGCTTTTCTGGTCCGCCGACTACATAATTTCGCGCTTGAACGAGGTCATCCCACTCGAGCCCGAGTTCCTCTATTGCCCATCGAATAATTTCTAACGTGTCGGCGACCTGAGGGCCTACTTCGTATGGGTGCTGAACAGTTTCGCCCGGAATAATCGAAGTCGTCCCGGCTACATAAACGACTTCACCTTCAACAACTCGGACTGCTCGGCAGTAGTTGTGCTCCACCTCGAACGATCTTCCGGTTCGCAAGTTTGTCCTGTTGCTGCCAGCAGCTTTTACTGCCTCAAGCTCAAAAACGAAGTGATGATCAGGGTCGCCGACGCCGCTTACAGCTATGCCTGCCGATGTCGGTGTCGAATCTTTCTTGAAATCTAGCCACTCTGAAGGATCCGTTTCGAACTGGGTGTCGTGACGCATGAAATGGCGGGTGGAAACAATGTCGCCGCTACCGATTCCAGCCTCTGAGAGCATCGTAGAAGCCTTTTCAATCGATCGAACTACTTGTGAGTAACGGGATTCTGATGGGGCATCTCGCTGACCTGAGAGCCAAAATTCTTCGTCAACTAATACACCGGCGGAACTATAAGATTCGAAATTTGAACCGAATCTTGTCGCCGAGTTACCGCTATCTACGATCACCTCAAGTTCCACGGAGACCGCAGCGGCGCCCGGTAAACAGTCGATCTGGATGACACTCAGCGCGGGGCCTGGATGCGGAAAAACAACGCCATGCAATTATTTCAGTAGTGATTCGGCTTAGGCACCGTCAGGTGATGTGTGCCATATACGAGTTCGTACAACGTCCCTCAGGGGAACCCGTTGGCACGAGCCAGCTCAGCGATCAACTGAAACACGCGGTGCGACTCGGATTCAAGACCACCGGTTTGATCGGAAACAATTCCAGAAGTAAAAATACGATCTCCAACCCTCACTGCCGCTGGAGCGCCTGCAAGGAGAGGTGTTGTTGAACTGAGTGTGAATTTGCCTTCATCAGCGATAAAAAACCACCAGGAAGCCGGTACATTTGGACTAGCTGACCAAATCCTATCCGACATGTTCACGGGGAACGTGAAACCGGAGTGAGAATTGAGCGAGTCCAACGAAAACCTGAAACGAACTCCACTGCACCAGGTTCATGTCGATTCCGGGGCACGAATGGTTCCATTTGGCGGTTGGGACATGCCTGTTCAATACTCAGACGGAATCATTGCTGAGGTCAAGTCCGTACGCAATTCAGCCGGAATGTTCGACGTATCTCACATGGGGCGTGTGTACTTCGAAGGTTCAGGAGCAGCATATTTCCTGGGGACCATTCTTTCCGCCAACATTCCCGCGCTAAAAATCGGACGAGGTAAGTACAACTTCATTTGCAACTCCGAAGGCGGCGTCATCGATGACGCGATGGTCTATCGGGTGAGTGATGAGAAGTACCTGCTTGTTGTGAACGCCGGAAATTACGATGTCGATCTTGAGTGGATCACTCCGAGATTTGAATCAGCCATGGATGTCATGATGAGTGACGTTACCGTTGAAACTGCCATGATCGCCGTTCAGGGTCCAAAAGCAGTCGAAATACTCAACGGGATGACGGATGGGCAGGCGTCAGGAATCCGCAGATTTAGAGTTGGGCAAGCGGAAATGCTCGATGTAAACGCGACACTGTGCCGGACCGGTTACACAGGTGAGGAAGGATTCGAGGTAATTGTGCCCGCTGGTAAGGCACAAGAACTTTGGAATACTCTCAAGACTTCTGGTGTGAACGAGTGTGGGCTTGGTTCTCGTGATGTTCTTCGCCTCGAAGCTGGACTACCGCTTCACGGCAACGACCTGTCCACAGACACAAATCCGTTCGAAGCAGGGTTCGGTCGCTTTGCCTATTTCCAAGGAGAAAACTACGTCGCAGCTAACGCGCTGAAGCACTTTTCAGAATCAGAATCAACACGTCGATTAGTCGGCTTCAAAATGGTCGGTCGCGGGATACCTAGAGCGGGCCTCAACATACTCTCGGTTACTGATCCAGATAAGAAGATCGGGGAGGTGACATCAGGTACTCACTCACCAACTGTTGACGCTGCAATTGGCTTGGGCTACGTTGATCAAAACTCAGCTGAAATAGGCACCCGAATCCTGATCGACGTTCGTGGTCGACAGGTTGAAGCCGAAATCGTTGAGCTACCGTTCTATCGACGCCAGTAATTAACCGAGAAATTCACAAGGATCGCGACAAATATGTACCCGGATGACCTCAAGTATTCGAAAGAACATGAATGGGTTCGCGTCGATGGCAATATCGCTGAAGTGGGTATCACCGTTTTCGCACAGGAATCACTTGGTGATGTCGTGTTCGTTGAGCTTCCTGCCGCTGGAAGCGAAGTAACCCAGTTCGAGAAATTCGGTGAAATCGAGTCTGTGAAGGCTGTGAGCGATCTATTCTCACCCGTTGGTGGAAAAATCGTCGAAGTAAACGAATCTACGGCAGATTCTCCCGAAGTTGTGAACGAAGAACCGTACGGATCAGGCTGGTTGATCAAGGTCGAGTTGTCCGACATGGGGCAGCTCGATGAGTTGATGGACTCGGAAACGTACCAGTCCACCCTCGACTAATTTCAATAATTCGGAGACCAGTTAACACCTGATGGCAAGTACGGTCGAAACTCAAGCAAACCACCCTTACATACCCGCAACCGAATCTGAACGTGCCGAAATGCTGGCAGCCATCGGCGTCGATTCTTTGGATGACCTCATTGGTGACATCCCGGTCGAACATCGACATCCAAGTTTGAACCTGGAGCGCGGTCTTTCTGAGCAAGAACTGTCCGACGTATTCAATCGGATTGCTTCGGAGAATGCATCTTCAAGTAACGGTTACATTTCGTTCCTTGGAGCCGGGGCTTACGATCACTACATTCCGTCCACGGTTAAATCGATTCTCCAGCGCGGTGAATTTGTCACCGCATACACTCCCTACCAACCGGAAGCTGCTCAAGGCACACTGCAGGTTGGGTTCGAGTTCCAGACCGCAATTTGTCAGTTAACCGGAATGGAAGTTGCCAACGCTGGTATGTACGACGGCCCTACAGCGTTTGCTGAAGCTTGCCTTATGGCAGCTCGAATTACCCGTCGCACCAAAGTGGGTGTGCTGAACACGACCGATTCTCGATTACCTGACACTCTCGCCGCTTACTCCCGGTACCAGGGCATCGAGATTGTTGAGATCGAATACGACGCTAGTTCCATTCCAGACGACCTGGCATGTGTGGGAATTCAGAGTCCCAATTTCTTTGGCGTCATCGAAGACGTTGAACGCCTGACGAATCTTGCTCATGATTCCGGTGCGCTTTCTGTCGTTCACGTGAACCCAACCGCGCTAGGTATGTTTCGAACACCTGGAGAGTTCGGTGTCGACATCGTGACCGCTGAAGGTCAGCCGCTCGGTGTTCCAATGGCTTTCGGTGGCCCGTATGTCGGACTATTTGCTTGCAAGAAGTCACACATCCGTCAAATGCCGGGTCGAATCATTGGTAGAACAACCGACACCGAAGGGCGGATCGGCTACGCGCTCACCCTGCAAACGAGAGAGCAGCACATTCGACGAGAGCGAGCTACTTCAAACATTTGCACAAGCACCCAATTGATCGGACTTATGGTCACGGCTTACGTTGCGACCCTTGGTAAGCAAGGCATAAAGGACACAGCGAATCTCTGTTACCAGAAGGCGCACTACGCAGCTTCTGAGATAGACAAACTCGACGGATTTTCCGTATCGAGTGAAGGCACGTTCTTTCATGAATTTGTCGTAGCATGTCCAAAAAATCCAAGCGCGATTAATGCTGAACTTCTCAAACAGAAAATCATCGGTGGATTGGACATATCCGATCGCTCTGAAAATGGCATGTTGATCTGTGTTACCGAGACCAGTTCGAAGGACGACATTGATAAATTGGTGTCTGCTCTGAGTGCGATTGGAGGAGCGGTATGACCGTGCAGGAAATCCAATCTAATCAGATTGATCGCAGGTTGTTGATGGATCGTTCGGTTCCCGGGCGTAAGGCATTTACGGTTCCAGAATCTGATGTTCCAGTACAGGATCTGCCGGACAACTCCTTGCTTCGAGATGATGTTGAACTTCCAGAGGTTTCACAGCTCGAAGTTATTCGATATTTCTCTAATCTGAGCCCGCTCAACTTCTCGATCGACACGAATTTCTACCCGTTGGGTTCGTGCACGATGAAGTACAACCCAAAGATCAACGACGAGCTTGCGAACTTGCCGGGTTTGGCGAACATTCATCCATTGCAACCTGACGAAACCGCTCAAGGTGCCATCCGGATGCTCAAGTCGCTTCAGGATGAACTCGGAGAGATAACAGGGCTACCCGGGGTCTCATTGGCCCCTCTTGCCGGCGCACAAGGCGAATACGCTGGGCTGCTGGTTGCCCGGGCTTACCATGAGCTAAATGACGACAGCGGGCGTACTGTCGCCATCATTCCGGACTCTGCTCACGGCACGAACCCAGCTTCTGCTGCGATGGCAGGACTAGAAGTCGTTACCGTTCGATCTGACGCGCAGGGCAATGTCGATGTAGACAACCTGCGCGAACTCGCAGACGAGCGAACATCTGTATTCATGCTGACAATCCCGAGCACTTTGGGATTGTTTGAGCCGAACATTCTTGAGATCACCAAAATCATCCACGATGCCGGTGGTCTTGTATATGCGGACGGTGCGAACCTGAACGCATTGCTTGGTTTGGTGAAACTGGGCGATCTGGGTGTCGATATATGTCACTCGAACCTGCACAAGACATTCTCAACGCCACACGGCGGTGGCGGACCGGGATCTGGTCCTGTGATGGTTTCAGCGGAGCTCGCAAAATTCCTTCCAAAACCAGTCGCTATTGAGATCGACAATGGATTTGAGCTATCGACACCTGAGAACTCGATTGGAGTTATCAATGGGTTCCACGGATCATTCTCGATTGCAGCGCGTGCTTACGCGTACATTAGGGCGCTCGGACTCGAAGGACTGAAATCCGTTTCCGAGAACGCAATTATTGGTGCAAACTACATACAGGCGAAGCTGCGAGACAAGTACGAGCTTGCAGCCGATCGATATTGCATGCACGAGACTGTACTGTCGGCGACCAGGCAGAAGAAACGCGGTGTTTCAGGTCTGGACATTGCCAAGCGTATGCTCGACTTCGGAATTCATGCTCCAACCATGTACTTCCCGCTGATCATCCAAGAAGCGCTCATGGTTGAGCCGACCGAGTCAGAGTCAAAAGAGACGTTGGATCACTTCATTGCGGTAATGCGCCAAATCGACGACGAAATCGATGACTCCCCAGAGCAGGTGTTGGAAGCGCCACATCACTTGCCGGTGACTCGACTCGATGAGGCAACAGCGGCGCGAAAGCCAGTCCTCAACTGGGCGGACGCAAATCAGGCTGATTCCTAGATCCCGTTTTATCTAGACATCTGGTCCTCACGACCGCTCTTGACAACGTAGGGCATAGTGTCGGCATGTCAAAGCATGCACTGAAACAAATCATCATCGCCGCAGTTGTAGTTGTACTTTCCATCGGGGCATCGAACTTAGCGCTTGCTGCTACCGAAGAAAACGTACATGCCTACACGACCACCGGGTCATGGGTGAAGCAATGGTTTGGGCTGGGCTTACTCATACTCGGTGCTGCTGAAATGGCAACGTTCTTCACACGGCTGATGTACGACCGACAACCTGAGAAGTAAGTCGGACTTATTAGCTCGTCGTATGAAAACTGTTTTCGGTCGAGAACACTGAATTCGCGCGTGCTGATTCTCTACAATTCCCAATCCGAGTTTCTGAACCAACTTCGATAGTGACTGCTTGACGACGCGTCCTCACCGAAGTGGAAAGATCTAAGTCCAATTGATCGTAGATACGCACGTGCATATTTGGGAGATGCCACCGATTGCTCCAATCGGTCCGTCAGCCCCGAACTTCACTTCAAAACCCTCTGCTCACGGCAACGCTGAACTTTTACTAGAAGACATGGATGCGAACGGCGTAGACAAGACTGTCCTGGTTCAAACCTCGTTTAGTACATGGGACAACGAGTATGTCGCCGCATCAGCATTGAAATACCCGGACAGATTCGTTTCCATGGGCCTTGTTGATCCCATGGATGACGACAATGCAGAAATCGCGGTCCGTTGGATGGACGAGCGAGGAATGCAAGGGTTCAGGTTCCACCCTCAGTACTACAGCGAGGTGGACATTCTTTTGAAACCTGAGAACCAAAAAATGTTCGAGGAGATCGAAAAACGATCGGGAATCGTTCAGATCCACAACCGACCCGAACACGCGCACCAATTCGACTATGTAGCGGGCAAGTATGAGGGAATCACGTGGCTTATTGACCACATGATGTACCCGGAACCCTCAATGGGTCCTGGGTACGAGGAATATCAGCCGGTCCTTGGATTAGCGAAACATCCGAACGCTATGATGAAAATTTCCGACATTCACAATCGATCGGTCGAAGAATTCCCGTTCAATGACATGCATGACGTGATCAAGCGGGCTATCGACGCATTCGGGATCGACAGGTGTATGTGGGGCACTGGTTACCCCGGTTACCACCGAGTAGAGCACGGATGGTTGTCACTTGCAGACGAGCTTCGTCTAGTACGTGAAGCCTTCGACTGGCTTACACCTGAAGAACGCGACAAATATCTCGGTGAAAACGCGATGAAAGTCTGGAACTGGGGTTAGTATTCCCAGATATTGCTACTAGGTTACTGAAAGGGATTAGCTTTGCTTGAGGCCGGAACAACCGCACCGGAATTTGTGCTCGATAGCCATATTGGACGGGTGACGCTCTCGAAGCTGCGAGGTAAGAAAGTCGTAGTAGCTTTCCACCCTGCAAGCTTCACAGGCGGCTGACTGAACCAGGTGCGCGGGTTCCGTGCACATTACGACAAATTCCAGGAACTCGACACCGAGATCGTGGAAATCAGCACCGACGCGCTTCCCGTTCAAAAGGCATGGGTAGAGAGCATGGGCGAGCACGAGGGCATGATTGGTGTGCCGTTCCATGTCGCATCTGACTTTTGGCCGCACGGTGAAGTGACTCAAGCTTATGGTGTGTTCAACGAGGAATCCGGTAAGGCGAAACGATCAGTCTTCATCATCGACGAAGAAGGCGTGATTCGCTGGTCAAAGCTGTTCACCGACTCAATTCCGGCGTCCGGTGAACTTCTGACTGAGATAGAAGCGCTATAGTGACGTTCGTAAAACCGCGATCGTGACAGAGTCACTCAGCTTGGCGTCGCACTATCCCACTCTCTGACTCTCCCCGTTCCGCGGGGAGAGAATGATCTGTGATCCTGAGACTGCCGTCCTGAGCCTGTCGAAGGATCTTCTAACAAAAAAGCTCCGGCAACAACCGGAGCTTTTTCTTTTCACTATCTGATTCGAGACTTAGTAAAAAGTCCCGCCGCCTTCAGTGCCGTCATCAACCGTCTCACCTGCCAACGCCGCATTCATCGCTGCAATCTGACCGTCGGTTCCAGTCTTCAACAAACGAGCGTCTGACCCAATCGGGAACCACTGCATGCCCTGTTGGATGCGCCGAGCGGCTTCTTCACCGGATCCGGTATGAACTCCGGTCGCAACTCCGTGTCTCTTACCAGCATCGACAACCTTTTGAACCTGCTCAATGTGTGCAGGGTGTTGGTTGTCCATTCCAGTTGGAATATCGAGCATGTTGGCAAGGTCGTTTGGACCAATGAAGCAAACATCCACGCCGTCAACCTGCATGATCTCGTCGATCTGATCCACTGCCTCAGGGTCTTCGATCATAATGATCACCATAGTGAGATCATTCGCCTTGGCGTAGTAATCAGAACCGAATACCAACTGACCACGTGAGGATCCAATTCCTCGGAAGCCACGAGGTCGATATTTCGCTGCTTGAACGGCCGCTTCCGCTTCTTCGGCGTTTTTTACGTCAGGAACGACAATTCCCATAAACCCAATATCGAGAATGCGTTTGATCCAAACCTTGTCGTTCCAAGGAATTCGAGCGAAAAGAGGTTTCCCTGAGCCTTCGGCGGCTCGAAGACAGTTGATGGCCGTACTCACATCGATAGCGTTGTGCTCGAAGTCGATATTGATCCAATCGAGGTCAGTTTGACGCGCAAGCACTTCAACAACAGCCGGGTCACCGGTGGTCGACCACGTGCCAATTGATGCTTCACCACGCTTGAGTTTTTCTTTGACTGGATTGGTGTCCATTTGAGTCTCTTGTTCTATTTGGAACTGGCCGCAGGCCTGTGTTCGTTTGATCGTCGAGCCAAGAGATTACTACTTGAAGTCGACTAATTCGAACCTCATTCGCACAGAACTCACGAATTTGGCTCGGCTAACGAGTCGAACGTGGATAAACTATCTGGGTTATTTCAAGGAACTATCGGTAAGGGAGAGTAAGAGTTGGCAAGACACACAAGGCTCCAGGCGCTGAACGCCGTTCACGAGATTGGTGTTGTACCTGTTTTCTACAACGGTGATATCGAGAAGGCGAAAAACATTGCCAGTGCCTGCGTAAACGGCGGCATTAAGGTTCTCGAATTCACGAACCGAGGCGACCACGCTTGGGAAGTATTCACTGCTCTCGACAAGTACTGTGCCGCCGAACTGCCTGACGCCATTCTCGGTGCAGGATCAGTCCTCGATGCTGGTACAGCCTCTATGTACATCTCATCAGGTGCCAGCTTCATCGTTGGTCCAGTTACCAACCCTGACGTTGCAAAGGTTTGCAACCGTCGCAAGGTCGGATACGTCCCTGGTTGCGGTACTGCGTCTGAGATTAGCGCAGCCGAAGAACTTGGCGTCGATATCGTCAAGGTATTCCCTGGTTCTGCTGTTGGTGGCCCTGGATTTGTGAAGGATGTTCTCGCTCCTATGCCGTGGTCCTCGATCATGCCAACCGGCGGTGTAGACATCACCGAAGAGTCGCTTCGGCCATGGTTCGATGCAGGTGTTGTCGCAGTTGGAATGGGCTCGAAGCTCGTATCCAGTGACGTAGTTGCAAACGACGACTGGGACACTCTCGAGCAACGAAGTAAAGACACAGTTGCCCTGATCAAGTCGATCAGAGGTCGATAAGCATTTTCACTTTCCGCTTCCGTCTGTAAGGACGGTGGCTTCCTAGTATTCGGAGACAGAAATGACCAAGGTAGTAACTTTCGGAGAGGTGATGCTTCGACTCGCAACGATGCGACGAGAGCGGTTCACCCAGGCACGCGAATTTGAAGTCACCTACGGTGGTGGTGAATGTAACGTTGCGGTTTCACTGGCTCAATTTGGTGTTGACGCAACGTTCGTAACCGCAATTCCCGACAACGACATCGGGCAGTCCTGTATCAACTACATCCGCCAGTTCGGTGTAGACACCTCAGAAATCCTTCGACAGGGTCAACGACTCGGTACCTACTACCTAGAGTCTGGTGCAGCAATGCGAGCTTCGAAGGTTGTTTACGACCGATCAGCTTCATCTATCGCTGAAATCAAGCCTGGCGAAGTTGATTGGGAGAAGGTGTTCCAGGGTAAAGACTGGTTCCACTTCACCGGAATCACTCCTGCAATTTCGAAGAGCGCAGCCGCCGCGTGTGAAGAAGCGGCCGCAGCAGCTAAGCAGATGGGTCTAACGGTTAGTGCTGACATGAACTACCGAAAGAACCTCTGGTCCCCTGAAGAAGCGCAGGCAACGATTATTCCGATGATGAAGCACGTAGATGTTTCGATCGGAAACGAAGAAGACGCTGAGAAGTGTCTTGGTGTTGCAGCTGAAGGCGTTGACGTAACTACAGGTGAAATCGACCCTAACGCCTACAGACCAGTTGTTCAGGAACTCGTCGACAAATTCGGCTTCAAGAAGGTGGGAATCACATTACGTGAAAGCCAGTCAGCCGATGACAACGATTGGAGTGCAATTTACTTCGACGGAGACGAAATTCTTGTCGGCAAGAAGTACCCGGTTCGAATCGTTGATCGCGTAGGTGGTGGAGACTCATTCTGTGCGGCAATGATCTACGGTCTGAACCAGGATGGCTGGAATTCAAGGCAGATCCTCGATTTCGCAGTCGCAGCCTCGGCAATGTCACACACCTTCCACGGTGACTTTAACCTGGTTAGCGTGAAGGAAGTAATGGCAGTAGCAGGTGGGGACACCTCAGGCCGAGTCCAACGCTAGGTCGCCAGCGGATACTGGCGACTGGTTCTCCCTCCCGGACTGGGAGTGAGTTAGAGGGTGGGAGATGCGACGTTCGCGACCAAGGACGCATGTCCGCCCGGAGTTGACGATTCTCTAAGCCTTCAGCACAACCTCGAAGCTGAGCAATGCCGAGTCGTGTGCGACTGGCTGCGGACTCTTGTCGGCAGCGGCTTGCCTGTGACCGTGCTGGAATGCAGGGCTGTTAACCCAGTTCTGGAACGCTTCTTCAGATTCCCAGCGCGTGTAAACAAAATATCGAGACTCACCTTCAACCGGGCGAAGTAGTTCAAAACCCTCGAAACCGGGCATTTGTTCGACTTCTTTAGCCCGAGCCTCGAACCGTTTTTCGAGTTCAGGTCCTCGATCTGGACCAACTTCAATCGCGTTAATTTTTACTACGCTCATTTAT
>Ga0182078_10637314_pt1 | contig 17337 bp, 14 predicted proteins | sample 071ome_15_FD_127749 | JGI IMG/M metagenome (GOLD analysis project Ga0182078, IMG submission 127749) | Metatranscriptome of coastal salt marsh microbial communities from the Groves Creek Marsh, Georgia, USA - 071409BT metaT (Metagenome... | ecosystem: Environmental > Aquatic > Marine >... | reverse complement strand
TCGTGTTCATGATCTCGATGGCGTCCTTTACGGCTCCCCTGCTCTTTGCCGGCACCGAGAATTTCCTGACGCTGCAGATCTACAACTACAAGATGAACGGCAACCTGACCTATTCGGCTGCCGTGTCTGTTGTTTTGACGCTCATCTGCCTTGTTTTCCTGGTACTCATCGAGCTGGAACGCCGCGGTGGCCGGGTATCCACGGCGTCGAAGGGGTCCGCGCCGGCCCCCAGCCCCGTTCGTTCCGGCCCCGGTCGCATGATGGCGCTGCTGGGGGCCAGCGCCATCATCATCTTCCTGGCCCTGCCTGTCCTCACGATCATCCTGATATCATTTGTCAAGGAAGGCAGCTGGACCTATCAAGTGCTGCCACAGGCCTACACGTTGGAGAATTATGTCAATCTCCTCAGGCAGGCCGACGTTGCGCAACCCATCGTGAACTCGCTACAAATGGCCGGTATGGCCTCTCTCGCCAATATCCTTTTCGGAGTCATGACGGCGCTCCTCATCGTGAAGGGACACATTCGAGGACGGGGTCTCATCCGCCTGCTGTCCGTGCTGCCGTTCGCCATTCCCGGCACCGTTATTGCCATCAACCTGATCATCACCTTTTCAGAACCCTCAGCGATGTCCGGAGGCAGCGTCTTGGTCGGTACATTCTGGCTTCTGCCGCTGGCCTATTTCATCCGGCACATTCCACTCGTGATACGGTCGACGACCGCAGCCCTGGAGACCTATGATGATCGATTGACGGATGCTTCCATTGATCTGGGTGCCTCCCGCTGGCGCACCTTCCGCGAGGTCATGCTACCCTCCATCCTGCCTGGTATCCTGGCCGGTAGTCTGCTCACCTTCGTGACGGCGCTCGGCGAATTCGTATCCTCGATTCTCCTGTATGTCTTCGACAACCGCCCCATCTCGGTTGAAATCCTGAGCCAACTACGACTCTACGATTTCGGAGCGGCTGCTGCCTACTCGGTCTTCCTGATGATCCTGATTGGGTTGGCTACGTGGCTGACGGGGCGCTGGTCTGATCAGCGAGAGGGTACGGTAACCATCTGATGGCATCTCTCGGCCCACCTGTGTGAACTGCCGGGTGGATCACCTGCCCGAAACCCCTGATGAGGGCCGGGCGTCGAGAGGGCCTCACGTACCGAAGGCATGCAGCGTGGCGCCGTTCAGGCTGGCGCCGGCCTCCGACGCCAGATGAAGACAGTGCGCTGCAATATCCTTGGCTGAAACGCCCTCTCCCTCCTCATAGTCAAAAAGGATCATCGAAGGGGCAATGGCATGAGCCGTTGTGCCCGTTCCAGCAACCTCGGCCGAGAGCGCTTCAACGAGGCGCATCACGCCGGCCTTGGAAGCGGAATAAGCCGCCTGCTGCGCCATTCCACGGATACTTCCCTGTTTGGACGAAATGCCGATCAATCGACCTGCAACGGGTTGGTCCGCTTGGTGCAGCTGCCGAAGCGCTTCCCTGAAAACGAGGAACGTGCTGGTCAGATTCACTTCCATCATCTTTCTCCAGTCCGATAGGGCGGTCTCTGTAAAGGGGCTCATCGCCCACATCCCTACCGTATGGATGACGATGGAAGGCACCCCCTCTTCCCTGACAACCCGCTCGAACGCACTCCTCACGGAGGTCTCGTCCGTGGCGTCGAACGCCATAATCGATGGCTGACCCTCGTCTGAAGCGGAGCGATCCAGACCAACCACTCGATATCCGGCATCCAGAAAGGAATCAGCGATGATGGTGCCAAGTCGGCCGCGGGCTCCCGTCACCAGAACCAGGGGCATCGTTGATGTCGAAGATGCCGTATCCGTCATTGACCTGCCTGTGATGTATGGTCATATACCACCTTCCATCCCTCGGATCCACGGTGCATCAGCAAGGTGTATTTGCCACCGATATCCTCGTAATCACCACCGCGCTCCAAATCCCAGGATCCGAAGACGAGGGCCCACTCTTGCGAGAGAACGTCAATGGCCAGATCACTGAAGCGCAGCACTCCCATGGCACCACGATCTGGATAGGTTGCCAGATAGCGCTCCATGGCGCTGTCCCAGCCGTAACGGACGTCACCCCCCGAAGTGAAGCGAAGGGTATCCGAGCGCACGTAATCCGCCATGAACGTCTCGATATCTCCTGCATTCCAAGCCTCCTGCTGACGCATCAAAACGCCTCTGATGGCTTCCTTTTCCGCCATCGCGTCCACAGCCGTGCCGCCATCGCGAGCGGATGGTGGAGCCGAGGAATCCTGACAGGCGGAAAGCCCCAGAATGAGCATGAGGCAAAGGATAGCGACATACCGTGTGGGGGCAGCAATCTTGGGTATCATGGCACGCTGTCCTGTATTGATGGGGCACAAACGAGGGAATCTATACGGGGAGTCGCAACATAGGCTCCCGACACGCAGGACCACCCCTTCCTGGAGGGTGGAAAAGTGCCATCCTGGAGAACCTTCCTCAGATTTCTGCATACCCTTGTCGTTGGTTGTCCCCGAGGTCGCTGAACCGCAAAATCCAGCCCGAAACCGTTCTATACGCACCACTGCTACACACTCGAACGTCGAACCCGTCGAAAGGATATGTTGAGATCCTCAACGACAGTGCACACCTCGGAACGGTCCCCTCATAGTTTTGCGTAACGATCCGGCACCTAGTACTCCTGCCAGCGCCGCTGCAGAGACATCCTCTCTACCGCGTGGGCTGTTTGCTGTCGTGACACTCTTTGTGATCTCGATGGTGTGGGTAAGCTCCGCCGCAACAGACCCGGCTTTCGAGGCGTGGAGAAGCACATCCGGGTACGTGGCCTTGTCCGATACTGACTCGGTAGCCATCGACGCCCGGGGGATGGACAGCCTTGCCGTGGACGTACTGGCCATGGATACACTCGACGTGGACAGCCTGGGTGCAGATTCCCTCTTCCTTCCGGACTCTGCCCTTGTCTGGGACTACATTCCTGCCTTCCGGCGAGATGCCCTGAGTGCATCACCCGATCGACGCGACCGATTGGTCATGTCGCCGTCCCTCGGCCAATGGTGGCGGCATGATGTTGAGTTCGACACCCTTGCACGCGCCTATACCATCCGGGAAAAGGTGGGCGAATGGGATGCCCGTTATCCTGTCCGACTCGAGTTCGATGAGTACCGTGCTGCCCGATTGGACGAGGATCTGGATGGAAACTGGCGGGAGCTGATCCTGCAGCGGGAGCGACAGGACGAACAGCGCCGACGCGGAGGTCTCGGATTCAACATCGTCGTTCCAGGTGGCCGACAGAGTGCCTTCCGGACGATTTTCGGGGCGAACGAGGTAGATCTGCGGGTGAATGGCACAGCCGATATCCATGCCGGGTTCGATTATCGGAAGAGTGACCAGCAGGTATCCGTCACCGGAAAGCCCTCGCAGCTAGATCCAGAATTCAAACAGGATCTCAGCCTTGGGATAACGGGAACGATCGGTGACAAGCTGCGCATCAACGTCAACTATGATTCGCGCAACCAGTTTGATTTCCAGAACCAGCTCAAGCTGGAGTACACGGGCTACGAAGACGAGATCGTGCAGAAAATCGAGGCTGGTAACGTCTTCTTGCAGACGCCCTCGAGCCTTATCCGGGGCGGGCAGAGCCTCTTCGGGATCAAGAGTGAATTCCAGCTCGGTGGTGTTCGCCTGACGACTGTCATGTCGCAACAGGAAGGGCAATCGAACAGCCTCAATATCGAAGGCGGGTCCGAGCAGACGGAGTTCGACCTGCGCCCGACGGACTATGACGAGGCCACGCACTTTTTCCTGAGCTACTATTTCCGCAACCGCTTCGAAGATGCGCTTTCCGACCCGCCGAACATCCGCGTAGCCAACGGCTTCGAGCGCATCACGGAAATCGAGGTCTGGAAGCTGATGCCGACCCGCCCGGAGGAAGAAAACGTTCGTCAGGTGGTGGCCATGGTAGATCTGGGCGAGCCCCAGGAAGTGCTGTCACAGGCCAACCAGTATACGCTGGAGCGCCTCCCCGGGAATGACATTGACCAGTACGATGACGCCGATGGAGGGGAAATCGACACCGAACTTCGTGACGGGGATGCCGCCCCGGGATCCTACCTGGAGACGGTAAAGAACCTTTCCTCATCCGATTTTCAGGTCGGTAAGTTCAAACGGCTTGAGCGCGGTCGAGACTATGATGTGGACGAAGTGCTCGGATACGTTACCATGCGCCAGCGCATCCAGGAAAGCGAGGCGCTGGCCATCGCATTCCGTTTCCGTGCCGGTGGCCGTACCTATCAGGTCGGGGACTTTTCGACCGATACCGGAGGCTCCGACGGCGGGCAGAATGAAGACAAGATCGTCCTGAAACTCATTCGTCCCGTTCAGCTGCGTCAACCGGCCCCTGAGGCTGATTTCAATCCGGCCGCCTGGTATCTGGAGATGCGCAACATCTACCGCTTGCCCGGTCGGAGCATCCAGCCCAATGAATTCGATCTGCAGGTCTACTACGAACCGCCCGGGAAAACAGCCTCCAAGACCCTGCCAGGAGTCGGCGGCACCAATACGATCCTGCAGCTGACAGGTCTGGACCGCGTCAACGAGGATCAGGCGCTCGTGGCAGATGACCAGTTCGACTTCCTGGTCAATTACACCATCGTTCCGGGCGAGGGGACCCTGATCTTTCCCTATCTCGAGCCTTTCGGAAACCGGATCTCCAATGTCGTCACGGCCGGTGGTGGGACAACCGAGGCGCAGGATGGATTGCGCGAGATCTACGTCTTCGAGAGTCTGTACAGCCAGAAGAAAGCAAACGCACGGCGCAACAGTCAGCACGATGTATACCGCATCCGGGGCTCCTACCGCGGATCGGTCCAGTCCTCCTACGATTTGAACGCCTTCTCGGGCGTCGTTCAGGGCTCGGTCCGGGTCACGTCGGGAGGAACACCGCTCTCCGAGGGCACTGACTTTGTCGTGGAGTACTCTGGAACAGGGCTTGTACAGATCATCAATCCGGCTTTCCTGACGGCCGGTCGGGATATCGAAATCGAGTTTGAGCAGAACTCCTTTTTCAACATCCAGAAGAAAACCCTTGTCGGGATGCGGGCTGACTACACGATGGATGAGCGCCTATCCTTGGGCGCCACCGTCATGCGCATGAACCAGCAGTCGCCCATTGACAAGTTCCGCATCGGAGAAGAGCCGATCTCGAATACGATTTGGGGGGTGGACGGCGCCCTCGAATTGGAGCCACGGTGGATGACCCGCGCCATCGACTTCGTTCCCCTGTTGCAAACCCGAGAGCCGTCGAGCATCTCGATCAGTGGGGAATTTGCTCAGCTCCGCCCGGGGAATACCCAGACCATTGCCTTCGAGCGCACCCGACGGGAACTGCAGGATGCCGGCCGGGACTTCAACAGGGATGAATTGGGCGGTACCTCATACATCGACGACTTTGAAGGCTTCGAAAACACCTTCACCATGATGCAGCCCGGCTCTTGGGGACTCGCCTCCGCTCCGGACTCCATCGGTGCCGTCGACCGGTTCGGACCGGCTACCGGCATCAAGGCGGACTCGCTACGGACGAACTGGCGCGGAAACTTCGCTTGGTACCGCATCAATGCAAACATGCTCCGGGAAATCCCGACCATCGCTTTCAATGCCGATGCCATCCGGATTTTCAGGATCGATGAGGTCTTCCCCAACAGGGATACGCGGGCCGAAATCGATCCCACCCTGGAGACCTATGACATCTATTTCAACCCGAACGAGCGCGGACCATACAACTATACCCGGGATCTGAGGGGCTTTCTGGACAACCCGAAGTACGCATGGGGAGGGATGACGCAGCGGTTGCCGGAGGGCTTCACGGATTTCAGCCTGAAAAACATCGACTTCGTGGAGTTCGTGTTCCAGCCGTTCCCGGAGAACGCACAAGGAGATGCCGGAACGGACGCCGTGTTGTATGTCGATCTAGGGTCGATCTCAGAAGACATCCTGCCCGATGAGAAGCTCAACAACGAGGACGGGCTCTCGACAGCAACCATCACGGAAGGAGGTATCCTGAACTGGGGACGCAGCCCGACCGGGGCCCAGAACAGCGTGGTGGACATTGATGATGCCTCCCGGCGAACCGAAGACCTCGGTCTGGACGGCCTCTCAAGTGGGTCATCGGAATATCCTCCGTTTGCCACGGAAGAAATCCACTTTGCAGACTTCCTCAGCAGCCTGGACCGTGGCTCCAGCGATCCGCGCTACCGCGCCGAAGTTGCAAAGGCCTTGGCCGACCCCTCCGGGGATGATTACCACTACTTCGGCAATACGCAGTACTACCAGAACTCAGAGTTTTACCCGGCTCCGGCCACCTTCCAGCAGCACTTCAGCCGGTATTTTGCCGGTCACGAGCTCAACGCTTTCGAGACGCAAACCAAGCTGGCCAACAACACCTCCGTGCGCCGCGGTAATTCGCGGTTCCCGGATTCGGAAGACCGCAACCTGAACTCGACGGTCGACACGGAAAACAGTTATTTCCAATATGAAATCCCGCTCTCCAAGCGCTCCCTGGACTCGCTGGCTGTGCCCGAGCGTGTAGACGACTACATCGTTGGAGAGGTGGCTGACGCCGACGGCAATGGTACCGGATGGTATCAGGTGCGTATTCCTGTCCAGCAGTTTACACGTCGGGTTGGTGACATCCAGGATTTCTCGCTGATCGAATTCATCCGCATCTGGACCACGGGACACGAAGTGCCCTTTACAGCCCGTTTTGCCTCCCTGGAGCTGGTAGGATCCCAGTGGCAGAAGTCCGAGGCCATCACGTTGGAGCGCGAGACGCCTTTCGACACCACGGGCACCGAGACCCGCCTGACCATCTCGAGCATCAACAACGAGGAAAATGCGGAAACCTACCAACCCCCCATCGGGGCTGTTGTCAGTCAGTCGCGCCTCGCGTCGGGCCGCGTCCAGAATGCACGGGAGCAGTCCCTGGTCATCCGTGCCGAGAACCTGGGTCCGGGGCAGCAACGGGCCATCTTCAAAACACAGAATGCCGGAGTAGACCTGCTCAAATACTCGAACCTTCGCATGTTCGTGCATGCGCATGGACAATTGGCCGACGGAACCGATCTGGCCTCGCTCCCACTGGAGGAGAGCCGCACCAAAGCCACCCTGTTCGTGCGCCTGGGCTCAAATGAAACCAACGACTATTACGAGTACGAGCAGCCACTGACGCCCAGCTATGAGACCGCCGGAAACTCGGATGAGTTGTGGCGAACGGCCGTTGATTACGAAGGTCAGTTCCGTGATCTCGGGTCCATGAACATCGAACTCGGAGCGCTGAACCAGCTCAAGGTTGCGCGGGACCGTATCGCCTTTCCGACCGATTCCACCTTCTGGAGCACCACAGGGGGTGAGCTTACCACGGCCGATTCGCCGGACGCCTCGCTCTTTGCCCCACCCGGGACGCGCCTCGGCATCAGGGGCACGCCATCGCTCGGCAAGGTCAACGCCATCGTCATCGGGGTACGCAACCCGGCTGACTCCACCCTGTTCGGATCCGAGTACATCCTCGAGGACATCACGCTGTGGGTCAACGAGCTGCGCGTGGCCGGATATGATTCGGAAAACGGGTGGGCTGCACTCTCGAACATGGATATCAAGCTGGCTGACCTGGGCCGTGTGAAAGCCAGTTTCCAGCGCCAGACCGATGGCTTCGGTTCGCTTTCCTCAAGTCTCGGAGAGCGTGAGCAGCTGAACATCAACAACTGGACCGTGACAACAGAGGTCAATGCCGACAAGCTCATACCCGAGCGTTTCGGGTGGACCTTACCGGTCAATGTCCAGATCCAATCGAACACGACCACACCCCGATTCTCACCAACGCGGGGTGACATCCGGCTGGAAGAAATCCTGGATCAGATTGACCAGCGGGAAGACTTGACGGTTCAGGAGAAGGAGGCGGCCCGAACCGAGGCTACAGAGGCTGCACAGACGTACACGCTGTCCAAAAGCCTGTCCACACGGTTGGGCAAAACGGGATCGCGCAACAAGATCCTGCGCAACACGGTCGATGGGATCTCCCTGTCCTACTCCCAGGCCGAATCTAATGGCCGCAGCCCGTCCCAGGAGGTCAATGACTCCTGGCGCTGGTCCAGCTCCATGGGATATCGTTTCCAGAGCCGTAATCCAAAGACGCTTCGCCCCTTCTTTTTCCTTGACGGTGTGCCTTTGCTGCGCACGCTTGGTGGGTTGAATTTCAACTACCTGCCGTCTTTGGTATCCACCTCTGGATCCTTCCGACGCCAATTCTCCCAGACCCGGGAGCGCCCTGTGGTTGCCGCCGGTGACACGACTTCTACGCCGTTCGAGGTTCGCTTTCCGCTGCGTGAGAAGCATACCTTCAGCCACGGACGGGATTTCCAGTTCCAGTACAACCCCTTCAACTTCCTGAATCTGAGCTTCGATACGAAGACGCAACAAAGCTTCAATACAGCCGGTGTCGATACGCTCTACAATGTGGTCACCCCGGATACGACCCTTTTTGGCATCCAGCTTGACGAGGCTATTGCCGCCGGCCTGCTGGCGGAGAACCAGCTCGGAAACGCGTTCGAGGTGGGACAGCTGAGTGTGGTCTCCGGTCCGAACGTGCTAGGCAGGTTCCTCTCGGGAGGCATCGTACCACGGACGGAAACCCACGGACAGGTGTTCCGGGCCTCTTTCCGCCCTCAACTCCGAGCCATCGGCTTCCTGAATTGGCTTCAGATTCAGGACATTGGCTACAATGCCACGTTTGACTGGCAAAACGGGCCGGTAGGGAGAAACAATGGAGCCGCCATCCGCAATGGTGTCGAATTACGCGGTGGCGTCTCGCTTCGAATCCAGGACCTGTGGCGCAAGTTCGCCTTTTATGAATCCATTGAAGACGCCCAGGACGAGTATCAGCGGGCGAAGGAAACCGCACGGCGGATGAAGGCAAAGGCGCGGGAGGAACGTCGAGCAGCCAAGGAAAACGAAGAGGAATCCCCTGATAATCCCGCGGCGCAGGGACCGCCTACCGAGGAGACACAGGAGGACCGAGGTCCCGGGTTCAAGGGACGTCTCTATTCCTATGCCCGCCAGCTGATGCTGACCGCAACGGGTATTCGGGACTTCAACCTGACGTATCAGGATTCGCGCACATCGTCCTCTTCCAATGTGGGGACGCCAGTCCTTGATGCCGATGGTAATGTGCTCGATGTAACGACCTATTACGGTTTGCGGGATGCCCTCAAGGGAAATGGTGCATCACTTGGGTACCGCTTCGGATTCGATCGGCAGTTCGATATTGAGGACCGCATCGTGGATCCGTCCCTGCAGGTATCCGACCTTCTGAACGACAGCAAACGGTTCCAGGGTCGCACCACACTGAACCCGTCCCAGGCACTCAATGTCACACTCAACTGGAATCTGGATCTGTCCGAGAGCCAGACGTATACATTCCGCCCGGCTCTCGACGACCTCGGTATGATGGTGGGCATCGACACCACGATTACCCAGAGTGGCAATAACAAGGCATCCATTTGGGCCTTCGGGGCAAATTACCTCGATCTGTTCCAATCCCAGCTGAATACCTTCACTTCGGATCTGATTGCAACAGGACAAGAAGATCCGATCCTGATTCCGGATGCGGATGGAGATGGCCGCTCCACGCTGACGAACGCCTCGGTCGTGAATGATTTCCGCGAAGCATTCGTACGGGGTTCGGCCACCGTGGACCAACTGGGTATTGCGCCGTTTCCGAAACCAACCTGGCAAGTGACGTATTCGGGGCTTTCCGATTGGCCCATTCTGCGCCGCCTGACCCAAAGCGTATCGCTGCGTCACGCCTACTCTGGAGACTACGCAGCCGACTTCAATACCAATACGGCCTTCGCCTCGGACGACACGCTTCGTACGGTCGACCTGGGCTCGCGCCGTATCCAGTTTGTCGTCGAGGAATACCAGGTCAACAACGTGCGCATCAACGAGAGCTTCCGGCCCCTGATCGGTGTCGACATCAGTTGGAAGGGCGCCATCTCGACGGGCTTCACCTGGTCCAAGAGCAATTCGTATTCCCTCAGTACGGCCAACTTCGAGGTCAGTGAAAACAAAACGACCGAGCTTGGTGTCACGGTCAGCTATCAGAAATCAGGCCTCAAGTTGCCCTTCTTCCGTAAGCTGAACAACCGGCTCCAGCTCCAGCTGAACATTACCCGCAGCGAGACCCTTGACCAGCGCCTTCGACTGCGTCGTGCCTTGGAACAGGCCATCACCGATCCGGAATTCACCCTCCAGAATGCACTGGAAGGAGACAATATCTCCCTCGTCACGGCCCATACGCGTCTGATCATGACACCGCGCATCGCATACCAGTTCTCGAACAGGGTACAGGCGGACTTCACGCTCAAGTATGAGAAGTTTGACTCGCAGGACTCGCGTCAGCCATCCTCGGTCAACATCAATGGCACGTTCAATATCCGCGTCAGCATTGCCAACTGATCCGCGTGTCTACCTGAAACGTTGAGTCATCATGCCCATGAATCGCCAACGGATCGTTTTTTGTCGCCTCGGACGCGTCGACTATGTCGAGACCTGGGATCTACAGAAGCGACTGCAACAGCATCTTGTGGCCAACAAACGCTCGGAGGCTCCGAAGGACCTTCCCCATGTTGCCCTGCTGGTAGAGCATCCGCCTGTTTTTACACTCGGCAAGAGTGGTGACGAATCCAATCTGCTGGCCACGCAGGCAGAGCTCGAGGCAGCCGGAGCCACCTTCGTCCGCATTGACCGCGGCGGCGACATCACCTATCACGGTCCAGGACAGATCGTGGGGTATCCTATCCTTGACCTCGACCGTTTCTATACCGACATCCACCGCTACCTGCGCGATCTGGAAGAAGTCATCATTCGCACATGTGCTGATTTTGGAATCCAGGCAAGCCGCTTCGACAAGGGCACCGGAGTCTGGGTAACTGCCGAAGAAGGCAATGAGCGCAAGCTGTGCGCGATGGGCATACGGTGCAGCCGCTGGGTTACCATGCATGGATTTGCCCTGAACGTCTCACCCCAACTGGATCATTTCAACATGATCGTGCCCTGTGGCATTACTGATCGTGGCGTCGGATCGATGGAAATGGAATTGTTTGAAAAGCTGGACCGGGTGGAGGTCGAAAACCGGATTGCCTTTCACACGGGCCAGGTCTTTGAGGCAGACATCACCATCTTTGAGGCCGATGATGCAGCGGCCTGGCTCACGGCGTATCTTGAGGGCGAAACCACTCACTGATCGTTTTTTGCACTCAAAGCCGCAAGGTGCCAACTCATGCCTGTATTTGATACTGACCAGTTCGTGCTGCGTCTGATTGCAGAGACGCTCTTCTATGACGAAGAGTACGAGGCTCTGGGAAACCTGAGCCTGATCGATACCGAAGAGCAGTGTGAGCGCTTCGTTGCTTCCTTCGCCCCCGAGGATGGGCTCTTTGTACTTGAGGAAGCAACCGAGTGGGAGGACTACGAGCCCGGAGAACCCGATGACATCGGGTATGCCTTAGCCGTGGACTCCCGAGAGGTGGAAACCTTTGAATCGCCCGAAGGTGTTGCCGAAGCGCTGCTTCGGTTGGCCCGGGAGCACGGACTGGCGCCGAGCATCACGCTCCTTTTCGAGGAAGAGGGCGAATAAGTCAGTTTGCGAGCTGACGAGCGCCCCATGCCGAGAGGAGCCAGGAAGCAATAAGCAGGGTCCCACCGATCGGAGCGACCGCTCCCAATAGGGATATCCCTGTTAGCGAGAGGGCTACCAGACTGCCGGTAAAGAAAAGGATGCCACCCAGCGCGCATCGGCGGGCCCACAAAAAGGCCCGATTCTCATGCTGCATGCTGATCCAGGAGAGCACAAGGAGGTATACGGCATGCCACTGCAGGTAGGCAATGCCCGTTCCGTAGGTGCTCATCCGCCCCGGAGATAGTACATCAGAGAGCATGTGGCTGCCGAAAGCACCGGCAGCTACGCCGGCCGCCCCCATCAGAGCGGCCAGGAACAGCGTGGTTCGAGGAGATGTCATTCTGCGATGCGTGGCTGATGAAACAGGTGGTCGGACACCTGCAGGCTTTCCGGTCGAGGGAAAGATAATCGGCTGCCAATCGAGGGGTTCCCCCCGCGGTCTCGATGCTCCGAGCGGCTCCAGAGCACGGTTCGTGCATTGGATTTGGGTCGAGGAGCAGGTATCTTTGGCTTCATCCAGCACCCCACAAGGCCAGCACCCACGTGACCATGCCGTTTTCGTTTTCCGACGCTGACATCGAGCGCATCGAGGCCGTTTTGGGTGTAAAAGCCAAGACGGACGAATCGCTTGCTCGGTTTGAATTGTCGGATGAGGAAAGTGGACGGCGCATTACCCTGGAGCTGCATCGGCATGTCTCCTCCCCCGGACTCACAGGTACCGATGCCACGACCCTGGTATCCGTATACGCGCCCGCATCCTTCCTGCAACTTCAAGGATGTACCGGGTTCATGAGCAGTAAAGATCTGGGGGAAGTTCTTTTTGTGGCACGCAGCGGTGACACAGCAAACGGCTTGGTTGTGGAGCGCAATGCTGGGTGCTCGCTCTATGCCAATGTGGATACCAAGCTGTTGTCGACTGATTTTACCCGCTTGGCGCCTGAACTCATCATGAGCAGTGTGGCCCTGTCCGTGACCGAAGACCTGTTTGGCGACCTTGGCTGACCTTCCAGAGGCCACCGTATCCGTTTCGACCTGCGACGGGGTTGATGCACGTCTCTGCCCGGACGAAAAGCGGGTGTTGCGAATGGCACAGCTAGTTTTTGAGGGCCAGGGTCGCAGCTGTGCATCCGTGGGCGTTGTGTTTGCCGATCATGATACGGTGCTCGCGCTCAATACGACCTGGCTCGAACATGACTGGCATACGGATGTCATCTCCTTTCTTTTGGAAGACGATCCTGTCGAAGGAGAAATCTACATTGATGTAGAAACGGCAGTGGAGCGGCATGCAGAATTCGGCGCAACCGTCCAGCAGGAAGTGGAGCGCTATGCCGTCCACGGAATGCTCCACCTATGCGGTCTTGACGACGCGACGCCCGAGCAGCGGGACGCCATGCGTGTGCTCGAGGACCGCTATCTGGCTTTGCTGGACGACTGATTCCGCCAAGGGCTGCCCTCGTCCCGAAACACGGTGGCTGGGGTGCATACTGGCGTGGTAGATGCGTTTGGGCGCACACCAGAGGCCCGTCGACCTGGGCAGGGCCATCGCCACGAGCGCCCGTTCAGGCCATCTTCCGTAGCGCCCCCACGACCTCACGAACGTGCTGTGGCGTTTGGATGATGTAGAAATGCAGATTGCTGAAGCCGGCCTCCATCAGTCCCTCACACTGCTTCAGCGCCCAGCGGATTCCAATTTCTGCTACCTCGCTATCGTTTTTTGCTGCCTCACATTCAGCAGCGAGTGCCTCCGGAATCTGAAGATGAAACCGTGCGGGCAGGGTTTGTAGCTGGCGCTTCCGGGTAAGGATCTTCAATCCCGGAACGATGGGTACCGTAATGCCGACGTCGCGGCAGCGCTCAACGAAGTCCAAGAAGGGCGCGTTGTCAAAAAACATCTGCGACGTGATGTAATCGGCTCCCGCATCCACCTTTCGTTTCAGATTCAGGACATCCCATGTAATGTTGGGTGCCTCGAAGTGCTTTTCCGGGTACCCCGCAACCCCGACGCAGAATTCAGTAGGAGCCGCATCAATCAGTTCTTCGAGGTACTGCCCACGGTTCATGTCGGCAATCTGCTTGACCAGACCGATAGCGTATTCGTTCCGCGTGCGATCAACGGAAATCGGTTTTTGGAACCCGGTATCGTCGCCACGCAGGGCCATGACATTATGAATGCCCAGGTAGTTCAATTCGATCAGCGCATCCTCACTCTCCTCCCGCGTGAACCCACGGCAGAGTAGATGGGGCACGGTCTCAATCCCGAATCGACCCTTGATGGCTGCACACATACCCAGCGTGCCAGGCCGTTTACGTTTTACGTGGCGACGCCAGCTGCCGTCGTTCTGCTCCTCATAATAGACCTGCGCGCTGTGTGAGGTGACATCCAGAAAGGGAGGATCGAACTCGCTGAGTTCATCCACGATTTCAAGGATCTCCGAGAGCGTGCTGCCCCGCTTGGGGGGCACGATTTCAAACGACACCTGAGGATTATCTCCTTCGGTCAACAGGTCGACAACTTTCATTCTGAGACGCTTGTTCGTTTCTTACCACGTACCAATCAGGACCGGGCGGCTGTGCCCGCAGGCACCAGGTTGGGCCATTGCCCGAGCTATACCCAGATCCCTAAAGACTGTTCAATGACAGGAATTGTTTTCTCCACTGTAGAAGAAGCGCAGCCATTTTTGGCAACATACGAACGCGGCCGGTTTGACGGTCTCGGTGAAGGCGAGTCGTTCCATGATGATCATTTCCTGGTGTCCATTCTGGGTGTCGGGAAAATCAAGGCAGCACTGCGGACCGAGCGTCTGCTGCAAACGAACAACCTGTCCACGATTGTTCACGCAGGCACCTGCACGGCACTCAGGGAGGATATCCTTGTTGGCGATCTTTTGAACGTAACACAGGTTTTCGAGGGTGATCGGATCGAGCTCTCGGCACCCACGTATCCACGCATGCCTCTCAGCTCTCCGTTCGAATCATTGCGGGAAGTCACACTCGTCACGCAGGATCACACGGTTCAGGGAGCTACTGAATTATCGTATTGGCAACGCATTGCGGATATCAGCGACATGTCCGGGTATGCCGTTGCCTACGTCGCTGCAACGCACGGAACGTTGTGTCAGATGGTCAAGATCGTGACGGGTCACATGGGTGTGGATGATCCGAATCTGCGTAAAACCCTGTCAGCCGGATACAAATCGCTTGCATCGTTCTTGAACGGACATCTCGAGACGATGAAGTAGCCCCGTGAGTACGCCGGGGCGAGAGCAGGATCAGAATTCCGTAGATCTGCGCAGGCCACCTGGGCGTGTACGTGTGATCCAGGTAAACCCAGTCTCAGTTACGCCGCGCGATCAGGTCTTCAGTCCAGTGCTCTGGCCATCCCAAGGAGAAGCCTTCATCCCAGTGGTAGTCCCGGTTATCAGGACCCATGGACACGCGTTCTGCCTCTCTGGTCCGGATGTCGGCTAGCCGAACGGGGCGCTGACCCGCTATCATGCGCTCCTCCTCTACCCTCGTTTGATGCTGCGCCGGGGCTTCTTCTTGAAGAATCTGGACGGCGGCCCATGCCATCCAGACGAGAAGAGCTCCCAAGGATGCCAGCGCAGGTATGAGAATGGCTGCTTGCATGCCGTATCAACGCTCGGGGCCTTCATGTTGTTACACGGCGAGTAAAAAAAGGGCCGGGCGATCACAGATCGCCCGGCCCTTTTGCCCTGTCGCAGCAGGTGGTTTGGAGAGAAGCGCCTTAGCGGTTGAAGGAAATATCAGAGCGACTCGGCTCCCTCCCTTCAAGCGCCTGCTCGGCCCGCTCTTGCTCCATGATTGTCATCTTGGTGGTATTGCTCAAATCACCGCGGAATTCGGTGTCGAGCAGAATGAATGAGATGAACACGATCACAAACAGGGTCCCTACAGCCAGAATGGTGGCATTGACCTTGTTGTCCCATTTCAACGCCATGAAAATGGTGACAACCAATACTGCTTTGGTCAAAGCGATGGCCAGTGCAATGGGTACTTCAAGCGCACCAAAATGGAATTGGGCCAGCACGACGGTAAGCACCGTCAGGAAGACGAGCGCACCGAATACGGTGACGAGCAACTTGACGGGAACGATGTGGTGTCCGTGTTCTTGTGACATCGTGTTTATGGATAGGGTGTCGAGCGGGAAGGAATCTGGCTGACCTGCTTCGCTGTGCAGGCGCCTCTGGGGACATGCCGTGCGGCGCGAGACCGCATTCGGACGTCAGATCAGGTAGAGCAGCGGGAAGAGGAAGATCCAGATGATATCCACCAAGTGCCAGTACAGACCTGCATTCTCCACCGGTGTATAATACTCGGCAGAAAAGCGCCCCTTGAGGGCCTTCACTGTGATCCAGGCAAAAAGCCCCATCCCGACAAGAACGTGGAAACCGTGGATGCCGGTCATCACGAAGTAGATGGAGAAAAACTGGGGGCCGTAGGGCACATTATAGGTTGCATAGTCAAATCCGTGCGATACGCCGTGCGGATCGAATGCTGCACCAGGAAAGAGACCATGCTCGAATTTGGCACTGTACTCAAAGTACTTGACCACCAGGAACATGCCAGCAAACACGAAGGTCAGGACCAGGTTGATGAGCAGTCCCTTCTGATTCCCGCGCTGGATCTGATTGATGCCCATGGCCACGGTAAAGGAGGAGGCCAGCAGTACGACGGTGTTCAACCCGCCGAGCTTCCAGTCCAATGCCGTCGACAACGCCGCCCACGTTTCGGGGTGCCACGACCGGTAGATCGTGTACGCCACAAACATGCCTGAGAAGAGCAGGATCTCTGTGACCAGAAACAGCCACATCCCCATTTTGGCTGCGTCAAACTGCTGCTCCGATGACACGAAGTAGTGCTTGACGTGAGCAGGTTGATTGGTGTGCGGGTTTGCCATGGTTTGTCAGTTCAGTTCAAAGCCGTCCGGCCTGGTCAGTGAGCGGGTTCGTGGGAAAGAGGAGCCACCTCTGGAGCGGCACCAGCGCCATCGCCTCCCAGGTCCAGCTCCGTGACTTCACCACCGTTCTGGAAGAGATGACCGGCCAAATGGTAGTCATACGCACCACGCGTAACGACAGGCGTGTCATGGAAGTTGTGGTGATCCGGTGGCGTCGTCGTGTGCGTCCACTCGAGAGTGAGTGCCCCCCATGGGTTGAGACCTGCTTTCTTTCCAGTAAAGAAGGACGCGATCAGATACCCCGCGATGAGGAAGAGGCCGGCTGCCAGAATCCATGAGCCATAGGTTGAAAGCGCATGCAGCCCCTCATACTGAGGCAGGTAGTCGTAGTACCGACGTGGCATGCCCTGCGCGCCCAGGATGAACTGCGGAAAGAAGGTCACATTGAACCCTGTGAAGACCAGGATGGCGGCAATCTTGGCCAGGGTCTCGTTGTACATCTTGCCGAAGAACTTGGGCCACCAGTAGTGCAGGCCTCCAAGGGCTGCAATGACGTTGCCGCCCATCATCACATAATGGAAGTGGGCAACAACGAAGTACGTGTCATGCAAGTGCACATCGATTGCCAACACGCCGAGCATGATGCCTGTGAATCCACCGATCGAGAAGGTGAACAGGAACATGATGGCGTAGAGCATCGGGCT
>Ga0182078_10566046_pt1 | contig 17534 bp, 12 predicted proteins | sample 071ome_15_FD_127749 | JGI IMG/M metagenome (GOLD analysis project Ga0182078, IMG submission 127749) | Metatranscriptome of coastal salt marsh microbial communities from the Groves Creek Marsh, Georgia, USA - 071409BT metaT (Metagenome... | ecosystem: Environmental > Aquatic > Marine >... | reverse complement strand
GCCTCCGCGTCCGCCTTGGCTTTGGCCTCCGCCTCCGCCTTGGCTTTGGCTTCCGCCTCCGCCTTGGCTTTGGCCTCCGCCTCCGCCTTGGCTTTGGCTTCCGCGTCCGCCTTGGCTTTGGCTTCCGCCTCCGCCTTGGCTTTGGCTTCCGCCTTGGCAGCCTCAGCTTCCTTCTTGGCCTTGGCAGCCGCATCAGCTGCAGCCTTCGCCTTAGCAGATTCTTCTGCCTTACGCTTAGCTAATTGAGCCTCCTTCTTCTTGGCTTCTTCAGCAGCCTTTTTCGCTCGCTCAGCGTCGGCCTTTGCCTTCTCTTCAGCCTTGCGTCGATCTTCTGCTTCACGTTCTGCGCGACGCTTTGCTTCAGCGGCATCCTTTTCAGCCTGCTTTCTGGCTGCTTCCTTCTCCTTATCGGATCGCTGCTTTTCCTCTTGAGCACGCTTTGCAGCCGCCTTAGCTTCCTCATCAGCCTTCTGCTTGGCTCGTCGGGCTTCTTCTTCTGCTTGCTTGGCCTTTGCTTGAGCTTCCTTTTCCGCTTGTTCTTTTGCTCGGCGCTTCTCCTCAGCTTGACGGCGTGCCTCTTCCTCTTGCTTCTTGGCATTCTCCTTGCGTGCGAGTTCTGCCTTGCGAAGGCTGTCTTCCTCTTCCTCTGCTAACCGTTTCCGACGCTCAGCAAGCGCTTGACGTTCAGCCTCAGCCGCCTCCGTAGCCGCGCGCAGCTCCTCAGCACGCTTAGCGGCTTCAACAGCTGCTGCTTGTCTCGCCTCTTCAAAGCTTGAGGTGGATTTTTCCGCGAAGAGAGCCTCACGCTCTTCAGAGTTCGCAAAGAAGCGACGCTGATCCTCATTTGAACGGAGAGAAGCTTCAGCGTCGTTCCGGTTGAGAGTTTCAGCGTTCCAAGCGAGACGGCGGGCATCAATTTCTGCGATAATCGCAGCAAGTTCAGCTTCGAGTTGCTTGATTCTCATCTCAGCCACCTTTCTGCGAGCATCCTCTTCTTCGCGAAGAGCTCTTTCAGCCTTGACGGCTGCATCGGCTTCAGCGCAAATAGATGCATGTTTCTCATCTTCAGCATGCATGCGCTGCTTCTCCTCGGTAACAGTTCGCTTAATTGACATTTGAGAATCAGCACGGCGACGCTTGAAGTCATCGTAGCTCTGGGCAGCCGCCTTTTCAAGGTTTTTAAGATCAGTGATGAGAGAGGCAAGTTGAGCCTCCATTTCTGAAATCGATGCGTTGAGATTTTGTGCGAGATCATCAATGGCTCGAGGTTCAGCCGCCGCAAGACGACGGGCATCTTCCTTGCCTTGCCGTTCTTCCATCATGAGTCTGAAGCCTGCGCGACGTTCCTCTTCAGCATCCTGAAGTTCTTTAATTTTGCGCGCAAACTCTTCGATTTCTTTCTCCTTAGCATCCATTCGGCGATCAAAGTCATCACGACGCTGCCTTTCTTCAGCTTCCTTGGCGGCAAGCATTTCAGCTGCTTGCTTGCGTCGCATCTCCTCTTGGGTTTGCAGGAACTCCTCTTCAGCTTGAAGCTTTTCTCTGAAATCCTCCAAAATATCCGGTAGTTCTTGGCGGAATCGAGCTCGTCGAGCATCTTCCTTCGTGATAATGTCTTCGTCGATCACCTTTTGATCGGCAATCTTCTTGTCGACAGCCTTTCTACGAGCGTCCTCTTCTGCGCGTCGAACAGCTTCATCACGAACCATCTTCTTGAGGTCTTCACGCATCTTCTGGAGCTTGGCATCTTCACTCATTCGGAGAGAGGCATCTTCCGCACGGAGACGTTCATCTTCAGAAAGAGCAGCTTCTCGTGCGCGGCGGAACTCAGCAACTCGTTGAGCTTCAGCTTCAAGCGCCGACCTGGCGGCGGCTTCGGCTTCACGACGGCGTCTTTCCATATCTCGCACGAAATCATCAATTTCTTGACGCTTGCTGTTCATTTCGTTGATGTGATCCTCTCGTCTGCGCTCTTCCTGAGATAGAAGATCATCTTCAGCTCGTTGTCGCACAACCATGTCCGCCTTGAAGGCTTCGCGTCTTGCGAGCTCGTCGGCCCAGCGAGCATCTTCTTTGGTGATGAGCTTCGCGATACGCTCTTCTTCAGCGAGTCTGCGAGCATCCTCTTCAGCGATCTTCTTTCTCTCCGCTTCAGCCGCGACGCGCGTTGCGTCTTCAGCAGCCTTTGCTCGTGCATCTTCGGCGCGGCGGCGTTGTTGCTCTTCGGCTTCACGACGTTGGGCTTCGGTTTCCCAATCCTTACGACGTTGATCCTCGCGAGCTCTCGTGCGAACTTCTTCTTCTTGGCGACGACGAAGTTCTTCCTTTGAACGCGCTTGGCGATCCTTTTCAGCAAGGAAGGCTCTTTCGAGAGCATCCTTACGCATACGAGATTCTGCATCTTGTTGGCGGCGCTTGGTATCGGCTTCTTGTCGCAAGCGTTGCTCCGTCTGCTCAAGCTCGCGCAAAGCAATATCAGCCTTCTCACGACGACGGTTTTCAGCCTCGATACGCGCTGCTTCTTGTCGTGCAGCCTCTGCAGCTGCGGCATCAGCCTCGCGTCGTCGACGTTCTTCCTCTTCACGTCTTCTGCGCTCAGCTTCAGCCGCGTCAGCCAGATTCTTTCGCGCTTGCATTCTGCGCTCCTCCTCTTCCTCTCGTTGACGCTGCTCTTGGATCTTCAGCTGCTCTTTGTTGATCATGTAATCGACATGGCGAGAATCTTCGGTCGTACGGCGCAGAACTTCTTGCGAGTTGAAGATGAGGTTCGCCTTTTCTTGCTCAGTTTGGCGACGCGCCTCTTCTTCCTGCTTCGCCTTTTCGGCTCGAGCAAGCTCTTCCTCCTTGCGCTGCTGCGCAACTCGGCGATCGTCCTCCTTAGCTCGTCGTTGGTCTTCCTCTTCTCTCGCAACACGAGTGGCTTCATCGTACTGTCTTCGGCGAGCCTCTTCAGCTTCTCTTTTTCTGCGTTCATTTTCGGCGGCAGCTTGAGCTTCAGCTTCGATACGCTTGCGACGTTCATTCTCTTCGGCAATTTTGCGCTTTTCGCCCTCTTCAATCATCTTGATCTCTTCGAGCTTCGCACGACGGCGGACATCGGCATCAGCAATTTTACGTGCTTCCTCAGCATTTAAGCGAGCGATTTCTTGCGAATGCTTTTGTCGACGCGTTTCTTCGCCATCCTTAAGACGGATTCCGAGTTGCTTGAACTCTTCGAGTTCGCGACGCTTTGCTGCAAGATCTGTATCCTCAGACTTGCGTCTATCAGCTTCAGCTTCCGCCGCCGCGCGCATGTCTGCCTGCGCGTTGGCAGCACGAATTTCCTCTGCTCTGAGAGCAGATTCCATTTCTTGCTTGCGACGAGCGGCATCATTTTCGGCGGCGATTCGCCTGTCCTTCGCTTCATTCTCAAAGCGAAGAATATCGTCCTTGAGAGCCTTGATGGCAGCCTCAGCCTCAGATCGACGTCGGTCTTCGTCTTCACGCTTTCGGCGCTCCTCATCCTCTTGGTCTCTAAGCTTGCGAGCAGCTTCTTCACGGCGGCGTTCCTCAACAGTTTGACGATCCGCTTCCTCGCGCTCCAGGCGAGCACGCTCATCATCAACCTTTTGGCGAATCTCTTCGAGAGCGTTCGCTCGGCGCGCATCTTCTTCATCTTGAAGACGACGCTCGGCGTCCAACTCGCGAGCGTGCTCGTCATCCCAAGCCCGGCGACGAGCTTCCTCCGCAGAGCGATCGGCGGCGAGAGCATCACGCATGCGTTGGAGTTTCGACTCGGCTTCGGATCGACGACGGTTTTCTTCGTCTTGTCGACGAGCTTCAGCATCCATTAAAGCGCGCATCTCAGCTTCAAACCGCGCTCTGAGCTCACCCTCCTGGCTCCTCGCCGTCTCAAAGGCGTTTTTCGCGTTCGCGAGATCGTTCTCACCCTTTTTACGGCGAGCCATGATGGCTTGCTGAAGACTGGTGATATCAGACTTGCGCTTGCTGATTTCGTCCTTCAATTTTGCAACGGTGACTTCTCCTTGATCTTCAATATCCTTCAGAGCACCCTTCTGCGTTTCAGTGATGGTCTTGATCGTGATGACTTCTTCTTCGTACAGCGCCTCACATTCGTCATAGAGCTTGTTGATTCGATCTTGTTCCTTTGCACGGCGTCTATTCTCTTTAAGTCGCATCTCATTTTCATCTTCAACCGCCTTGCGGAGAGCCTCTTCTGCCGCTTTGCGACGTGCATCTTCTTCCTTGCGTCGGCGCCTCTCTTCCGCGTCGATGCCTTCATGATACGCAGCATCTGGTAGTTGTTCTCTTTGACTCTTCATACGAGTGCTGACCTTTTCTCGCGTGACGATTTTCGTCGTCTTTGTGCGGCCGTCTACGCTGTACATGACAGACGTCGACACCGTTCCCGCGGCTTCACCGATAGAAGACGCAACTTGGCGTATCTTTACCGGCTTCATTTCAAGCAAGTGAATGAACATGTAGACGATGAATGCAATAAAAGCGCCGATGATACTCGCGTATTCCATATTCACGACGTAGGTGTAAAGAGCAGCGTTGCCGGAGAAGGAACCAGCCTCAATCAGGTAAGAGATACCAGAGATGAGAGAGAGCAAGTTTGGAGCGGCGGCGACAAGAATCGCGATCATCGCGCGCGGGTTCACCCCCTTAAAAAACCAGTACGGCCCTTTCGGGTCACGTGTTTGCATCATCTTGCGAGAAAGCTTACCCGCTCGCATGAGCCAGAAATCACACAAGATGACACCGAGAACTGGAGAGACCAACAGAGAACCGACGCCGATGATCCACGAAGCCGCCGCAACAACTTGTTGCCACATCAGTTGCATCGGGGCAAAAAGACCGACAGCGCAAGTGATGATGAGAGCAGCTTGCTTAGAAGAGATAGTACCACCGAGATAGTTCTTTGTCTTGGCCCACGGAAGCGAGAACTCTTGCATGTACTCTTGAGGGCCAACGACATTGGCAGCGCTATTCGTCACAAGAGACGCGATAGCAATCGATGCGAAGAGGATAGGCTTCGGAGCTTGAGCCATGGCAGCAGCAACGACTGCAAACATACCGGAAAGCAATGGAAGCCAGAAAAACTGGCCAATGGGCGCAGTTTTTGAGCCCTTAATGTGAGCGGTGTAATCCGGGTAAACACTCGCCAGCGTGACCCAGACCCCAACCATGAGCCAGGCATGCTTCCAAAACTCTGCTGGAATAGCTCCTGGCAAACCTTCGGCGACAAGCGAAGCAACAGCCGTTTGCGGAATACCCTGTCGCAGAGACCAAGCGATGAAACCAGCGACGAGAGCCAACACGGTTTTGCCGGAAGTTAACAGCCTCGACGACGGAACCGTGCGCAGCGAGATTGCGAGCTGCACCAACCAGAACATGGAGTAAGCAATAGCGCGTGCTGGCACGGTGGTGAGACCGACATTCACAAATGTCTCCTGGAGTAAAGCAAACACGGCTTCACCACCAACTAGAGTCTGCACCGCGTACAAGAGAAATCCGAGAGTTGCTCTGCACGCGTCGGCGAATTCAGCCCCCCAGATACCAAAGCTCGAACGAGCGAGAATGGGCATGTTGAGCTCGTACTTGGCTGCTGGATAACCGATCGCGGAAACGAACGGCATGGCCATGAACGTACCCACGGCTGTCGCGGCGGCCAACAGGTACCATGGCAATGGAGCCAGCGTGTGCAAATCCCACCGAACAAATCCAAACGGAACAGAGTAAACCACCGCGCACGTCGCGAGCGCCGCCCAAAGCGACAACTCTTTCCCGCGTTCAATCGCATTCTCATCTGTTGTCGGGGGAATAATCAAATCCTCGTCTCCCGGCGCGACCTCAAAACCTTCGTCGTCTTTATCGTCATCACCCGTTTGATCAGCATATCCCAAACCCACCGCTCGAGTCGACATCGCGCCGCGTCCACGCCTTCCTTTCGCGCCTTCAACGACACATCGTCCCTCTCTTTCCGCATCCACAATCACCGCGCGTCTTCTTCGCACCCGCGCCGCGACTCGGCTTCCATCCCTCACGCCCTCTGCGTGGAGTGATCGTCGATTCGTTGTTCTCAAAGAATTCCTCTTCGTTTCCAACCCCCGTTGATTCCACGACACCGACGACGATGATCCGGTCACCACCGATGAGCGCATCGTCGTCGCGGGCATCGCGCGTGCGGTTCACGTACGATTCGCCGTCGTCGTCGTCTTCTCCGACGACGTCGCACGTCTCACGCTCCGCGCACTGCCGCAAACGTTCGCCAATCCATCGGGTTCAACATTCGCAATTTCGCATTTCGAATTCCCGCTCGCGCGCCCAGATCCCCGTCGGACCACCGGGTTCGGCCGCCGTTCGGACGACGAAACCGAAACCGTACCGATCGAACCATTTGATCGGCATTTTGCATCGATCGATTGATTGATCGATTGATTTTTAGACCGATCGACGAAGCCGTCGGGATCGATGGATCGATGTCGATCGAGGATACGATTGGTGGACTGGACGAAGTTCACGAATCACGAACTGTCGATCGACGTAAGGGTCGTGGGAATGGAACCGATCCGCGAATCTTCTTTCGGTCGAGACCGCCCGACACGGTGAGTATGGATCCAAAGGTGGAAATCGCGGTCGAACGCGACGAGGACGAAGCGAAAAAGTACCGATCGATTCGATCCACACCGATCAATCAATCACGACGAGGGTTCGCGGCGAACGGGTCGGCGCGTCGACGACCGGAAAAGATGGCGCGCGGAACGCTCATGACGACGACGACGGCGGCGACGATGGGGACGCGAGGAGGCGTCGCGACAACCTCCCGGACGCAGCGATTTTCCGTCGTCACGCGCGCGGCTGGCGCCGCCGCGGCGAAGAAGAAGAACGGCTCTACGGACGGACCCTACAAGGCGCGAAACGAGTTTACCATTCCGTCCGCCGATGCCGGGGTTCGCGCGAGGTTTGAGAGCGAGATGCGCGATCGAGAGACGCTCGCGCGCGAACTCGGCGCGGTTGACGCCAAACTCGTCGTGCTGTCGAACAAGGAGTTTGCGTTTGAACAAACGTGGACGAGTAAAGAGGCGTACGAGGCGTACATGAACCACCCAAAGAGACGCCGCAGCCACCTGGCGGTGGGGGTGTACCAGCGCCTGCCGGCGGACAAGTGGAGCGTTCCGGATAACTTCACCCCGGTGACGCGGGATTGAGAACACACACTTGGATTAGGGTGATGACGGCGACGGCGACGATGAATGCTCGAATGTAATATGATTTTCCGCAGTCTTGTGAACACCGCCTCGATTCCACTCGGTGCATGCCCAGTCAAGACTCTTGACTGAAGAGGCCCTCTTGAGAAGCCCACAACACCATGATGAATTTTAACTGAATTTCGAATCGCCACGACGCCTCAGACCCCATCGCGTCGAGACTCGTCGTCTGTACCACGGGCATTCAAAGAGACTCGAAGCACCGTTCGTGTGCGCGTCACCGTTCGTTTGAACGCGACAAAGATGGCGTCCCTAGCGCGCGCGAGGCTGTTCAAGCCGCGCAACGTGGATGAGAGTGAGCCTCTGCTCGCGAGCGCGGCTCGGAAGCGGCTCGGCCGAGGTAAACCTTGGGCGCGCGCGTCGTTCGGCGCGTTGATAGTGGCGCTCGGTTGCACATTGGGATGGATCGGTGCGACGGATCCGCGTGGATTGTACGTCGGCGTCGTCGCTCGTATGAATCAAGCGCTCGGGACTCACACGAGGTCCATCACTTTTCGAGTCTTTACGTGCGGGATCCCCGAGGCTATTTTCAACGCGCACATTCCGTGGCCAATCTGTCGCGTTAAACTCGTCGGTTGTCCTGGTGGCGGCGCGAGCTGTTATCATTGGAGGTACGCCAAGGGTCTTGAGATGACGCCGCTGTCGGACAAAAGAGACGTGTGGGAGTTGACGACGGATAAGTTTGGCACGGGCGATGTTTTTGGATTTGCTGTCATCGAGGCGGGATGTAATGTTGCAGACGAGGCGGCATGTACCGCCGGCCGTGATGGAAAGTGTAAGGATGACAATATGTGTGACCACCGCTACGACTCTGGTATGCAGCGCGCGACGACCCACAAGCACGCAAACATTACGTGTTGGGCGGAAAATGCGCCGAAAGATCGAGGCTACAGATGCGCGTCCCATTCGCCTTTTTTCAACTTGCAACACGGTCAAGATAAATGTTTTCGCAAGATGGGCGAATGGTACAACCGAATCGTTCCACCAAAAACGAGCGTGGTGTCTTTTGTTTGGGGTACGTGCCTACACGAACCGACGGGTGCTGACGGGCTATGCGCCGCAGACGCGCCGGGCTTGTGTACTCTTCTGGATACCGTCGATCCCAGTGGAGGCATCATACAAGCCCCGTTGGGACAGTGCTCTCTCCCAGACGGTTCAGACGCGGACGGCATAGCGTGTAAAATTACGCACGCCGCTCCAAACAGCAAGGAGTACTCAGTCGAAGGCAGCTGCTGTCGAGGCTCGTGCTGCGCCGATGGCAACGTCTGTTCCACGACAAACAAGCAATGTCGTCCAATCGCAAGCATGTTGACGGAAAATACCGCGATGTGTAGCGATCCGTGGTATCCGCAAACGTACGGTGTCTGTACGCAAAGTTGTGGCACGGGAAACGGTGACTGCGATGACACCTGTCTCGCCGCTCAAGCTTCTGGTCTTCAGCTCGATTGCACTCCAGGAACGACAGGGCCCACCGCCTGCAGATGCTCGAACGTCGGAGGACACACCGCGAATGAATGCCAAAACTCAGCCAATCCGGGCTACAAATGCTGTACGTGCAAGTCGATTCGTAGGCCAAAAAATCAAGGAAATGGTTGGGGAAAAGGCGGTAAAAATATACTAGCGCAAACCGCAATAAGCTGAAGAAAAACCGCAATTAGTTTTGTACATGTCATGTCATGTTGCTGTTGTGATATATCTACTAAAATCTAAGCGCCAATCTTGGATTTGTACAGATCGAGAAAGATTTGCGCCCCCCAAAGAGGAGAACCGTTCGCTCCTGTCGCCGGTGTAGCGACTGACATTGCTGCATCCAAGGACTCAGGATCCGTCGCCTGCTCGGGCGAGAGCAACAACATCGTGAGACCGACACAGATGAAGATCGGGGCGAGAATCGCGCTCGCTAGAACGGCATAGATGACAGACACATATTCCTGGCGCGTCAAAACGCCGGACGTATCTCCCATCTGTCTGTTGAAACTTTGCCACTCGAGCTCGATGAGCACGTCGAGGAACCACGACGTCTCGTTTTTATCGGGCGGGCACAGGGTGTTGTAAAACATGTTCGCCGCGGTTTCCTCCGCCAGACGCTCCCATTCTTCTTCCATCTCTTCAACTGTCTCGTAAAACTCATCCATGGATTGGTTTCCCGGCTCTGGATCGGTGCGAAAGTCGAGCCTATCTTGACGACTCACGACCAATCCACTTTGGTCCACCTTGTATGTCGTCCTACCAAAGACTCGACACTTTTTATCCCGAGCTTTTTCCTCATCCTTTAAAGGATAACCAGGAGCGAGCTTCTCGCCAAATTCACCCTCCACAAGACGTCTGACTGCGCCATCGTGCATAGAATCCAACATCATATTACTCATCTTCCTGCCAAACTTTGCGCCCTCCCACTCTGCAGTCCACTGTATGAGCAAGACTCCTGGCTCAACGCAAGACGCGCGCCGACTCGTCATCTTAAATTCCGTCAACGAACTCTTCATCATGTTTCCAAAGTGTTTCATCAGCGTCGAGTACTCCTCCGCTCCTCGAACCGCGTGCACGTCGTTATCGTACTCGCACTTGGCCGTCAACGTCTCGCGCTCCGGCGCGCCAAACGGGTCCCTCTCAAACCTCTCCCTCAGCATCGTCGTCGTCGCGATCTGTCTCTCCAACGCCGAACCCAGCGTATTGTTTCGTTTCGATTCCGTCCCGCGTCCCTCATCGCCTTCAAACGCTGAAGAAGACGCCGCCGACCCGTCGTCTCTCGGATTCCCAGACGAGGGTGACGATGCCGATGACGACGAGCCAAACTCACCCGCGGACGACGACGACGCTCGACGAAGCATCGTCCCACGCGTCGTCCTTCGGTTCACCCATCCCACGCCGCCCTTCGTTCCCGCTCGACGCGTCGTCGTCGTCGTCGTCGTCGCGGGTATCGGACGCGTCGTGCACGCCAGCATCCTTCCAACCGAGAGCGGCACCAATTGTCGTTTGCTCGATCGAAACACGTCGAGCGTCCGTGCTCGAACGAGGCGAGGCGCGTGGATCGGACAAATGGGAATTGATCCATCGATTGACTCGTCAAATGGAGGAGGGTCGCGGGACTTTTGATGCGTGATCAAATTCTTGAGTTTGCACTCGCCGTCGATGTCGTCGTTGTCATTTTTTGTGTTTTGCTCTCTCTGCGTGTGGTAATCATCGCTAGGGCTTTGAACGCGAGGGAAAGTCCTCGTCTTGTAGGGATCCGCGAGCGCGGCGATCCGCCTCTTTGCGACGCGACAGCGACCGCACGCACGAGTACGGAGAAGACACAATAAAAATGTCCCCGCAAATGTCCCAAAAGGAAGCCGATATCGCCATGATGCTCGCGGCTGGCTGCCACCTCGGTACCAAGAACGTGGACTTCCAGATGGAACGCTACGTGTGGAAGCGCCGCGCGGACGGCATTCACATCATCAACCTCGGCCGCACGTGGGACAAGCTCATGCTCGCGGCTCGCGTCATTGTTGCGACTGAAAACCCGCAAGACGTTGTCGTACAGTCTGCGCGCCCGTACGGTCAACGTGCGGTGTTGAAGTTTGCGCAATACACCGGTGCCAAGGCTATCGCTGGCCGCCACACCCCGGGTACCTACACGAACCAAAAGGATGCCATGTTCCAAGAACCGCGCGTCTTGATCGTCACGGACCCGCGCACGGATGCTCAACCGATCTCCGAAACTGCTTACGTCAACGTGCCGACGATCGCGTTCTGCGACACCGACTCTCCGTTGAAGAACGTCGACATTGCCATCCCGGCGAACAACAAGGCCAAGCACTCCATCGGTTGCTTGTACTACTTGCTCGCTCGCATGGTGCTCCAAATGCGTGGCACCGTGTCCGCGGCTAACCCTTGGGACGTCATGGTCGATTTGTTCTTCTACCGCGACCCGGAGGAGCTCGAAGCGAAGGAAGAGGAAGCCGCCGCTGCCGCCGCTGCTGCAGCCGCCCCAGCGGAGTCTGCCGGCTACAACGCCGTCGCGGATGCCGCCTACGGTGCCGAGTCCTGGGACGAGCAAAAGCCGGCTGAAGCCTTCCCGGCGGGTGGCTTCGCACCGGCCGCTGGTAACTGGTCCGAGGCTCCGGCCCCGACCGGCTGGGATGCTCAACAAGGTGGTGACTTTGGCTCTGGCTTCGGCACTATGCCGCAAGGCTACTAAGCGCCGACATATCGTCGACGCGACGCGGTGCGCAACGTCTCTGACGTCGTGCAGCCGCGAATGCTCGTTTGTACTGGTGATACACGCGCCATCTATAATCTAGGGAGCGGAATAGCCAGCGCGAGCCTCATACATTCACACTTAGGAGGAGAGTTTGTAGTGAAATTCGAAGAGAGACATTTTCGAAACTGTCGAGTCGCGAATACTTTCTTGTACACGTGGCGACCAACTAATACTACAACGCTAAGCGAAACTAATTATCTACGCGCGCTCATTCACGGCCCGCACTACGTTTGCCAATTCGACATCGAACAACTCGCATCTCACCGGCATCTCCAACTCATAAAACGGATTCTTCAACGCGTAGTCGCAAAACGCCGAGTGCACGCGTCGCAGCGTTCCCGTCGCGTCCACGTTCCCTTTACTCGTCGTCACGAAAATCTTCGTCCCAGTCTCCGTCTGATAACAATACAAATCAAACGTATCGCACTCCAAGCTCTCAATCCCCGCGCATCCACTCACCGGCGCCACTTTTCGCGAGATGGAGTGCAACGAGTGCCACACGCTCGCCAATCGCAGCAACGCATTCGTATCCAAGCGCGCCGCGTTTTCGTCGAACCGCCGGTGATAAATCAACCCACCCGATTTATTCACAATCCACGTCGAGACGATCCGTCCCGGCGCGCCCCCGATGCTCGGCATCCCGTCCCGTCCCGTCCCGAGAGGTTCGAGAGGTTCGACGCTCACGCAGTCGGTCCACGCGCGCGCGCTCTGTCGACTCCAGTCCCCCCGCCCGCGCTGGGCGTGCGCGTGTTTTTAAAAGAACTCATACTTTACGGTTGAAAATACCCATCACTACTCTTACTCGTAGTTATTTACTAAGTATTTTATGTGCACACACCACCTCGTACATCCACGCGACGGCTCCTAAGAAGATTCGCGACCGGGGCGGAGGACGGAGGACGGAGGACGCCCGCCCCCAGAGACGTGATTGTGTGCGATTGTGTGCGATTGTGTGCGATTGTGTGCGTGTGTGAAAATATCTCGCGAGCGTTGGCGATTCGTGAACCAATGAAAACGCCCAGAGGGTGGTCGTCCACCAGTCGTTTTTTCGTTGCGGCGCTCCCGGTTGCGGCGGGCGAGATTCGTCGCGTTCGCTTTTGACCGCGTCGGCGGCGTTCGTTCTTTTGAGCGCGAAGAGGGAAACGCGGGGCCGGGGTCGGGGCGTCAGACGCGGACGCGAACGACGCATCGTGGGGTGTTTGCTCATCTCGGCGTCGAACCGATCGATCGACCGATTCCAGAGCGTTGATTCGTCCTCTAAAACGAAAACCAAACCCAATCCACCGCACTGAACCGCGACGCGGAAAGGATGATGCACGCGATGATGAACAAGACGACGCCGGCCGTGACACCGACGGCGACGCGAACGAACGCGAAGACGACGCGTGCGAGCGTGCGAATGCATGCGGCGAAGCCGGCACCGGGGAACCGGTTGTATAACTTCTCTGCCGGTCCGGCGACGCTTCCATTGGACGTCCTGGAAGAGGTGCAGAGAGACCTGGTTGATTACAAGGGCAGCGGAATGTCCGTGTTGGAGATGTCGCACCGCGGTAAGGATTTCATGGGCATCGCGGAGAAGGCGGAGTCTGATCTTCGTCAGTTGGTTGGAATTCCGGATAACTACAAGGTGCTCTTCGTTCAAGGCGGGGCGTCGACAATGTTTGCGTCCAACTGCTACAACTTGGCTGGGGCGAGTGACTCGGCGGATTTCGTCGTCACTGGAGCGTGGAGTTCCAAGGCGCAAAAGGAGGGCGAAAAGCTCCTTGCCAAGGCGAACATCATTGCGAGCTCCAAGGAACAAAGCTTCACCACCATTCCGGACGTGAACGAATGGAAGTTTACCGAAGGTTCCAAGTTTGTGCACATTTGCTCCAACGAAACCATCGGCGGCGTCGAGTTCAAGGAGGTGCCGAACGTGGGCGACCGCGTGCTCGTCGCAGACATGTCCTCCAACTACCTCTCCAAGCCAATCGATGTTGAAAAATACGGCATCATCTACGGCGGTGTGCAAAAGAACATCGGTCCGGCTGGTATGGGCATCTGCATCGTCCGCGAAGACCTCATCGGTAACGCTCGCCCGGGCACTCCGTCGATGCTCGACTACAAGATTCACGCCGACAATGACTCCATGTACAACACCCCGCCGTGCTTTACGTGGTACGTCTCTGGTCTCGTTTTCGCCAAGCTTCTCAAGGATGGTGGTCTCGCCGCTGTCGAACAACGCAACATCGAAAAGGCGAACGTCTTGTACGGCGCCATCGATGGCTCTTCTGGCTACTACAACTCTCCGGTCGACAAGAAGTACCGCTCCATGATGAACGTTCCGTTCACCTTGGCTGGTGGTGAAGAGTTGGAAAAGAAGTTCCTCGCGGAAGCCAAGGCGGAAGGCTTCGAAGCCCTCAAGGGTCACCGATCCGTCGGTGGCGCTCGCGCTTCCATCTACAACGCCATGCCGAAGGAAGGCGTCGAAGCTCTCGCAGCGTTCATGAAGGACTTCCAAGCTCGTAACGCTTAAATTAGTTACCGTAGCGTTGAATGAAAACATAATAATTTAGTATTGCATTTATTTAGTCGCTATTCTCCATCCACCACGGTTCGAACGCGCGAAATACGGTCCCGACACTTCCTAGTTTACAGTCCTCCTTGACATGGAGCTCAGACGCCGCCAAGCCCAAACGCTCGTCCGGATGCAGCACTCTGACCTCACTAGTCGCATCATCGGGCGCGCGATACAGCGTTTCTCCGACCAAGGGTGCGCCGAGAGCGGCGAACTGGGCCCGTATCTGATGCGTGCGTCCTGTGAGCAGTTCGACGCGCGTCTCGTACTTGCCTGGCGACACCTTGTTGCACGCGAGAACGCGCAATATGCATCTCTTTGGTCCGCTTTCTCCGCCTCTTTCCCCGCTCCCTCGCTCTGCGATTCTCGCTATTTCTAAATCTACATCATCGGCGTCCACATCTGTCAGCAGCATCCTTCTCGGTCCTTCAGCCGCCGGCACGGCGTCGTGAATATGCACGCCAAGCGGCAGAGGCGCCGTCGTCAAGACGCGATAAATTTTGACCACTTGACGCTTCGCCAGCATATCGCAAAACTCTTTCGCGAACGCAGACGTTTTTCCTAAAACTAACACACCCTCTGTGCCGACATCCAAGCGGTGTAACGGTTTCAGAGTTCCCGTCTGTAATCCTGTTGCTTGCTCTAGCATGGCTAGACACGACTCGCGAACGTTATCCACCGTCGGTACGACGCTCACCTGAGCGGGCTTGTGCGCCACTATGTAGTCATCTTTGTGTTCGAGCACGCATGCTTCCCAATCCACGGAAAACGCCGCAGGAAACCGCTTCGGCTGCACGTGAATCCTGAGGTAGTTGCCCAAGGACAATGCCAGCTGCGCGTCTTCTCCAGACAACCGTCTCGTTCTCTCCGTTCTAGGCACCCCTCGAAGCGTTCTCGGCGGCTGCACGTCCGCGAACCACACCGCGCCGACGTCCAAGAGCTCAGAGGCGTACGTTTCATCCACGTCGGCACCGAGTCGCGACGCGAGGAAGGACTTTAAACTCGTACCGGCGTCTCCAGGTTCCACGACGACGTGCACCACTCGCGCCGGCAGCGGAGGATGTGGGATAGGAAACAGCCTCAACGCCGCGCGAACGATGGTGGACGACGACGCCGAGCGATTCGTGCCGACTCGAGCGAGCGTTTGCATCGCCGAAGCCGCAGGGGCCATCGGGCGTCTCGCAATAAAGTGCACGCGAACGAGCCAACAAACACATAGCCGAAACTACGGCGGCACACCATGGCGCTCCTTCGATCGACGTTCGCACCGCGAGCGCCGCCGCGGCTCCGAACAATCGATCGACGAGTTCGCGCACGCAATAGAATCTTGTTTGACCCGAAAGAGATCGATCAGAGCTCTCGAAGGGTCACGCTGCATAGCGCAGACTCGAGAGCGGTGCACCTCACAGAGGTGCTGGGAGTGCGAGTCGGATCGTCGCTGCGGGTGGGAACCATCGGTGTCGGGCGCTGCGATGCGACGGTGAAAAGGATAGATGAGGATGGATCGATAGAGATTGCGCTCGGCGCTAAGGATGAGGGCATCGAGACGCCTGAGATTGATTTGTTGCTCGCGATGCCGCGACCGAAGGTGCTGCGCCGGCTGTGGGCGCCGTTGGCCTCCCTCGGTATAGGTCGGATAGTGCTTACGAACGCGAACAAGGTGGAGAGATACTATTTCGATAGTAAAGCGCTAGAAATCGAGACGATACGGGAGGAATTGCTCCGCGGGCTGGAGCAGGCGGGTGACTACAGGATACCACAAGTCGGTGTGGCGAAGCGTCTTCCTCCGATTGTGGACAGGCTATCGGGAGTTTTAGATGAAGATGACCCAGACACGAATGGTTTTGGTTGGCTTTTAGAAGGAGATAGCTCTTGGAATCTCTCTGCCGATGTGTTGCTCTTGGCGCATCCAGGGCAAGCTGCGACGAGCGTGGCGGAGGCTCTGGACGACGTCAAGCCGAACCAACGAGTTTTGCTCGCCGTTGGACCGGAAGGTGGATGGACGGATTACGAATTATATTTACTTGAAAAAGCCGGTTTCAGAAAGGTTGGGCTCGGATCGAGGACGTTTACGACGGATGTCGCGTGCATCTCGCTCGTCAGTGCGGTTCGCGAGCGTCTACAAACGTGGCGATGAAAGAAAAATTTATTTGTTTGTTGTAAAATTACACGTGGGAGCGTCTAGATTTAGGACATTGAAAACACAATGTAAAGGCAGTAAAGCATCATGCAAGGGTACGTGACAATCATGCGCTTTCCTTCAGACTGCGGCATGGCTTGAATCAGACCCATGGATGCCTTCCGCGAACTCCACATCACACTCAGAGCCGCAAACGCGACGCTGAGCGTCCCCGTTTTTGAAGGAAGGAAGAGCACAATCCCGCTGTATGCCACGACTGGCAAAAGCGCGTACCCAAGGATACTCCCACACCTATTCAACCCGATCCCTTCGCCTCCTCCCGTGATCTGGTTGAGCAACCAATACATCGACAGCGACGCGAGCGTACTCCAACCGAGGATGTATCCAAAGTGCAACTTGCCGGCGAGCAAGTTGAACGCCCCCATGATGAGACAAAACAACAGCGGACCCGCTAAATCTTCGTCCGAACTATCTTCTAATCTGAAAGGATGAATCACGCCCATCGTTCTCCGATAAATCTGCTTCGGGTCCACGCCGAGTTCCTCCAACAGAGGCGGCTCGTCCTCTACGCTGCTAAACGAGGGCACGCTCGAGTGCCCGGAACTGAACCCGAATCCACCACCGCTCGCGCCTCCACCACCGCTCACACCCGCGGACCCGCCTCCGTACCCACCTCCATACGCTCCAGATCCACCCTGCGCCCCGCCCGCGCCCTGCGGCGACGAATACGCCGCGTAGTTTGGGTATGCCTGCGCGTTGAAATCCATAAACTGCATGTTGTTCCCACCGCCTTGCGGCGCCGGACGCGGGACATTCGCCGCCATATTTTCAACCACTTATTATCCACCGAACTCGGCGCTCAAAGACCACCGCTATTCGCTCGCCCGCGATTCCTCGGCGCTCGCGCGTTGTCGAGCCGCGACGTCGTCGACTGCGGACCGTCTCAACGGGAACGAACGAGCGAACGAACCAACGCGCCGAAAACGCCTCTCAATCTTTGCATTTCGCGATTCACGACTCAAGAAGAGGATGCCCACTCTCTCCACACACTATACTCAAAGCCGAAAAAACCTATCAAAGAGGTTTGAGGAAAGAGTAGGAAGAGAGGAAAAGAGGAACGCCAGCGACGCCGCGGAAGCCTTCTCTTTGCGACGCGAAACGTGGAACGAAATGGTGCGTGCTCGACGACGACGACCCGAACCTCGACCGCGATGCACGACGAACGAGCGCAGAGAAACCCCTTGATGACGGTCGTTTGGCTTCAAAGCCGCGGTGTCGTCGAACGACAACGACGGCGGCGACGACGGCGTCGCCGGC
>Ga0182078_10087082_pt1 | contig 17875 bp, 15 predicted proteins | sample 071ome_15_FD_127749 | JGI IMG/M metagenome (GOLD analysis project Ga0182078, IMG submission 127749) | Metatranscriptome of coastal salt marsh microbial communities from the Groves Creek Marsh, Georgia, USA - 071409BT metaT (Metagenome... | ecosystem: Environmental > Aquatic > Marine >... | reverse complement strand
GGGAAATATCGCCACTGCAAGCCCGGCAGGTGACGGCGTATGTGCTCTCGTTGCCCTCGACGCAGTTGCCGTGCTGACATCCCCTGAGGGGCAGCGTCGTGTGGCGGTTGAACACGTTGCGACAGGACCAAAACGCTCGGTGCTCGCGAATGATGAATTCATCGAAAGCATTGAGATGCCGATTGTCGACGGCTGGCAGGGTTACTCGAAGATTGGTACCCGCAACGCCATGGTCATTTCAGTGGCCGGTGTTGCGGTCGTGCTTTCTGCCAACTCAAACTCGTGTCGCATTGCTCTCGGATCTGTTGGTCCCACTGTCATGCTGGCTGAAGACGCGTCGGCATTGGCAGGAGATTCCATCGATTGGTCCAACCTGGCGATTTCTGCGGATTCGCTCGAACGCATTGGGGAACTTGTGCAACAGGCAGCATCGCCAATCGACGATCATCGGTCGACTGCTGCCTACCGAAGCCATTCGGTCGGAGTGCTGGCGCGACGACTTATCGAACGAGGGGTTCAAGAAATGAGGAGTTCAACATGACGAACATTCATGACGAGCGACATTTTGAGCTCACCGTGAACGGGGAGCGACACGAAATTGTTGATGTCTACCCGGGTGAGAGTTTGCTTACCGTGCTTCGAGACCGGCTCGGCCTCACTGGTGCGAAAGGTGCGTGCGAAGAGGGTGAGTGTGGTTCGTGTTCAGTTCTTCTCGATGGCAACCTTGTGTGCTCCTGCCTGGTGCTCGCCGCGTCCGCAACCCAGTCGTCGGTTGTGACCGTTGAGGGGCTCGGAGGAGCAACCGACGTGCAAACCGCATTTGTTGAGTGCGGCGCCATCCAATGCGGGTTCTGCACACCCGGTCTCATCATGGCCGCAACAAACCTCCTCGAACGTTCACCAGAACCACAGACCGATGAAATCCGTGAGGCACTTGCAGGAAATCTCTGTCGTTGTACCGGGTATGGACGGATCGTTGAAGCAGTGCAGACGGTCATTGCGCAACGTGGTCAAGGTGCGTCGTGAGCGATCTTGGTATCCGCGAATCATCGGTGACGGGTGGCCTCGGCCAGTCGCCGCTGCGCCCAGATGGAATTGCGAAGTCTGAGGGTGCATACGAATTCTCGTCCGACCTTTCGGCCGACAACATGCTCATCGGTAAGACGCTTCGTTCGCCGCACCAGCACGCACGAATCGTGTCGATCAACACTGCGCCCGCCTTGGCAATTTCTGGGGTGCATCGCATCATCACTGCGGAAGACGTGCCAGGAAAGCCGACCTACGGGCTCATTTCCTCTGATCAGCCGGTGTTTGCAGCAGATGTCGTTCGCTACATCGGCGAACCCATCGCAGCGGTTGTCGCAGATGACGAAGAGATCTGCGCTCGTGCAATAGATGCGATTGAAGTGATCTATGAGGTGCTACCGGCCCTCTCAGATGCCCGCCTCGCGAGAGATCCGAATACGCCCTCAATTCATCCCGATGGAAATGTCATCCGTGAACAGAATGTGATCACCGGTGACGTCAGCGTTAAAGGCGATGTCGTCGTCGAAGAGCACTACTCAATCGGAATGCAAGATCAAGCATTTTTAGGCCTTGAATCTGCGCTGGCAATTCCAGACGAAGACGGCGCTGGCGTGGAATGTCACGTTGCAACCCAATGGCTCCACGAAGATCTCGGTCAGGTTGCCGCCTGTCTCGACTTGCCCGAATCAGCGGTTCGTCTCGTGCTCGGGGGAGTTGGAGGGGCCTTTGGAGGTAGGGAAGACCTTTCACTCCAGGTGCACGTGTGCTTGCTTGCGTTAGCCACAGGGCGCCCGGTGAAAATGCACTACTCGAGAAGTGAAAGCTTCCTTGGGCACGTCCATCGACACCCGGCGGAGATTTGGATGCGTCACCATGCCACAAGCGAAGGCATTCTCGTCAAGATTGAAGCCGAATTTGTGTTCGATGGCGGTGCCTACGCATCGACATCATCGGCTGTGCTTGTCAATGCAGTGACCCACGCCCAGGGGCCGTACCGGTGTGAGAACGCAGACGTCAAAGGTATTGCGGTTCGCACGAACAATCTTCCCTGTGGTGCCATGCGTGGCTTCGGCGTTGTGCAGGCGTGCTTCGCTCATGAACGTCAGATGGATCTGCTTGCGCAGGCCTGCGGGCTTGACCCGTTGGAGATTCGGCGTCGAAACGCAATGAGCACGGGTGATCGACTCATTACTGGACAAGTTGTTGAAAGTGTTGCGCCCGTCTCCGAAATCATTGAAGGCCTGTCACGGATGCCATTTCCTGAGCGAGCAGGCGCCGCCGAAGAGCATCCTTATGAGTTTCCAGGGGGCGCCGGAAATACAACCCGACCGGATGATGTCGTTCGAGGAATCGGCTATGGCCTTTCGATCAAGAATTTGATGTACTCAGAGGCCTTTGACGATTACAGCACAGCGCGCTGTCAGTTACGTGACGGCATTGTCACCCTCAAATTCGCCACGGCCGAGGTCGGCCAAGGGTTCATCACAATCGCCCCGCAGATTGCCCGATCAACCCTCGGGCTTGAAGAGGTGGAGCTTGATGTCATCGATACCAATGTTGGCTCTGCTGGCTCAACTTCAGCCTCTCGTCAGACCTGGATGAGTGGGGGAGCCGTGGAGGCAGCGTGTCTTCGTGTGCGGGAGTTGGTGTATCAACACGTCGCTACGGCGGAAGGCACAGATCCGTTGGTGTACACCATCGACGGAACAGAACTTGTCAACACGAGCACTGGGGACCGACGCCCAATGGCTGACGTGGTCATCGGGCTCGAATTTGACGAAGAGGTCGAATATCGTCATCGCCCAACCGTTCCTCTAGATGAAAATGGCCAAGGCGATTGCCACACGGCGTTTGCGTTTGTTGGTCATCGGGCGGTTGTCGACGTTGATATCGAGTTGGGACTCGTGCGGGTTGTTGAAATCTCGACAGTTCAAGACGTCGGTCGCGCACTCAACCCGCTGTCTGTCACCGGACAAATCGAAGGCGGGATTGCGCAGGGCCTCGGTTTGGCGCTGATGGAAGAAATCATTCAGCGTGACGGCCGGATTATGAACCCTTCATTTACCGATTACCTCATACCGACTATTGCTGACATGCCGCCGGTCGTAGCGGAACTCATTGAGATTCCAGATCCTCAGGCGCCAATGGGAGCTAAGGGTGTTGGTGAGCCGCCAACGATTAGTTCGACGCCAGCGGTGATTGCTGCCATCCAAGATGCGATGAATACCGCCTACGGGTCAGCTCCTCATCTTCGGCGAGTTCCACTACAGCCGTCAGACGTAGCAAAAACGGTAAATGCTGGCCTCGGCGACTAACGTCGGAGATATGTCTGAAGAGCGCGAGATACTTGGTTGGGAACAGTTCGGGGAGGCATCACGCGAACTCGCGAAAATGGTGGCCGACGATGGTTACGAACCCGAGATGATCTTGTCAATTGCACGAGGTGGCCTGTGCATCGGAGGTGCGCTCGGTTACGCCCTTGCGGTGAAGAACACTTACACGATGAATGTCGAGTTCTATACCGGGGTCGATGAGCGGCTCGAAGTCCCCCGCATTCTTCCGCCGGCTCCAGACTTTGTTGACCTTGGCCAAGCGAAGCTCCTTATCGTTGACGATGTTGCAGACACAGGACATACCCTGAAAAGCGTTCACGACTTTTGCGCAGGCAAGGTAGGCGAAGTTCGTACCGCAGTCATCTATGAGAAGTCGCATTCTGTTGTGCAGTGCGACTACGTCTGGAAACGAACCGACCTCTGGATCAATTTCCCTTGGAGCGATAAACCTCCCGTGGTCGAGCGCGAAGGCATTGTCGCTGACGCCTAACCTCACCAACTAAATTTCAAGCAATTGGCGTAAACGCGTCGGCGGCACGATGCCGATCAGTGAGTCACCCTCTCTCACCAGAATGACGGGGGTGCTCGGATCAATCTTGAGCAACATGTCAGCAAGCGGCGTGGTGAACGACGCATCAGGGACATCATCGATCAGTCTCATGAGGTCGCCAAGTTGCGTCATTTGGCGCTCATTTGGCGGCACCCGGTAGAGGTCGTCGACGAGAGCAATCCCAACGACGTCGCGTTGAACCACGACGAGCACCGCCTCAGCTTCACCAAGACGCTGCTGCTGGTCGATGAGTTCTGAGACCGTGGTGACTTCCTCTGCATGAGCGAGACCCAGCCATGCAACGGAGCCAACAGTGACGTTGCTCACGCTGTCATGCAATTGGCCTATCGTCAGTTCTGCTCGAGCGTTCGCCGCAATGAACAGGCCGACGAAGATCAACATTACTGAAGTTCTGCCGGTGATGGTGAGCGCAATCGAAGTGATTACAAGGGCAACCCCGATAAAGATCCCGGAGCGGGCTGATTCTCGAACTGCCCGAGGTCGATCACCGTGTCGCGCCCAACGAACTGCCCGCAGTACTCGCCCTCCATCGAGGGGCGAGCCGGGCAACATGTTGAACACGCATAAGGCTGCGTTAAGGATCGCAAGCCAAAGAAGTACCCGACCGATTTCGCCCGCAATTCCGTTGATTGGAAGCGTCAGCCATCCAACCCAACTTGAAAGGCTTATGAGCGCACTTGCTCCTGGGCCTGCTACGGCAATGAACCCCTCTGATCGCGGGCTCGGTGCCTCAGAGGCGAGGCGTGCAACCCCGCCCAATGCCCACAGGTCAATGGAGGTGGTTGCAACCCCGAAACGTCGGGCAATAAGGGCGTGACCAACCTCGTGACCAAGTATTGAAAGCCCGAAGCCGATCACGCCGACGAGCGCAGCAACGATCGAAGTTGTCGTGCCAAGTGAATAGGCGAGATATGCCGCCACGATGAGTGCACTCCAATGCAGGCGCACTGGAACCCCAGCAATTCGACCGCACTCCAACGTCATGGCGAATCGCCCTGTGGTACTTCATTCCCACCGTAGTACCCGTCAGGAAACTCTGCGATTTGGTAGCAGCCGGGTAGACCAGAAATTGCGGCCCAACGTGGCGTCCCATACTCGAAGTGCCACCATTCACCGGAGTAGACAATGAACTCTTGACGACGCATTGACGAATACAACAGCCGTCGGAGTCTCCTCACAATGCTGTCGGTTTCCTCAAACGCCATGATCGCTGCGTCGTCGTCGAAATTGTCAAAGGAGGTGCCGAGGGTGAGGGGCGTGTCTTGGTAGGAAAGGGTGAGATCGACGGTGCCTCCGCTGACATGTGGTGACGGCAACGTGATGTCATGTGAAGGGCTAGCGATAAAGCCGGGCGGGAGGTTTGCATCGCCATAGGCGGCCTCGAAAAGCTCAGCTTGGAGCTCGAGTGGACGCCAGCCATCAAAGACGAAAATGGAAAAGCCTTCTGGGAGCGAGGCGTTGACGTTGTGAAGCCGTTGCGCAATACCTGACCTGACGTATGCCTGTTTCATACTGTGCTGCCAACCGGCGTCAAAGTACGCCTGCGCGCATTCAAACGATGTACTGATATCGACAAGTTCTTCGCGACAATCGCTCAACACTGGTGTGAACTCCTCCGGTTCAACAATGTTGGCGATCGGATCACCAATTGGAAGGATCTCCAGCCATTCGACGTCAAGGGTCTCTGGATCGATTGTGAGATGACCCTGTTGGAATGAAGCCACACTTGAACGCTACCGTTGGGACGTGCCGAGGACCGAGCAGCCTGACGACGTGCAGAGCGCCGATGCGATTATTGTGGGCGGTGGACACAACGGGTTGATCGCCGCCGCCTACCTCGCTCGCGCTGGCCTCCAGACCATCCTTGTTGAGGCTCGCAATGAAGTGGGTGGTTGCGCGTCGACGGTCACTGATTTGGGCGCCCGATTCAACATCTGTAATTGTGACCACTCGATGATTCGTGCAATGCCGCTACTCGACGAACTCGACCTCAAAGATTACGGTCTTACCTACCTCGAGTCTGAGATTTCCGCTATCCACTCGAGTTACGAGCCTGACAACTCTTGGGTATTTCGCCATCATGTTGACGAACACCTCGACACCCTCGCAAAGACGCATCCGGCGTGGGTGGAGAGCTATCGAAAGTACCTCGATGATGCACTGCCGATTGCGCGACTCGTGATTGAGATGGCACGCACCGCCCCGTCGACCGGGAATTTCTTGCAACGTGTCGCATCTCTAAAGGGCCGGGGTGCCCGACGGCTGCTCGAATGGAGCAAGAAAAGCGCCCTCGACGTCTACGAAACGTATTTCGACGACTGGCGCATCTGGATGCCCGCTGTCGTCACTGGACCAACCGTTTGGGGCGTGCATCCGTCAGTACCTGGCACCGGACTCGCCGGAGCGCTGTACGCCACGAAGCATCTCATACGCACAGGAAGGCCAGAGGGCGGTAGTGGCGCCCTCACTGACGCAATTCATCGCTCATTTGTTGCTGCGGGTGGTCAAACATTGACGTCAGCACAAGTAGTTCGCCTCGAAACATGCGACCAGCAGGTCACCGGCGTCTCACTCGCAGACGGCCGGCGTATCGATGCACGCTGCGTGCTCGTTTCGAGCGACCCTCAGAAGATCTTCTCCGAATGGTTGAGTGACCCGGCGCTCGCTGACCGCACACCAATCAAGGGGTGGAAAGCGCAGCCAGTTCACGATGGCTACGAATCAAAACTCGATCTCGTTATCGACGGTCTTCCTGTCTACAAATTTGAAGACCGCCTGCGTCGAGCGGTTGGCGACAGCGACCTTCACACGCCGACGACCGTGATTGCGCCAACGCCTTCAGACCTCGAAGAAGCTCACCAGCGGCGCTTGGTCGGGGAGGTCGCGACTCGCCCGAGTCTTCTCATCAACATTCCGACAAATCTCGACCGTTCGATGCAACTCGATGCTTCTGAGCATGTATTGAGCCTCGAAGTGCTTTTCACTCCGTATACCCATAACTGGGCATCATCATCAGAGCCAGAACGTTGGCTTGAGATCCTCGATTCACTCTGCGAGCCCGGGACACTTCGTGTTAAACGTTGGCGGTCGATGACCCCCGATCGCTACGAAGACGAGTTTTTTATGCCTCGTGGCCACACGCCTGCGTATGCAGGTTCGCCTCTCGCCACATTGCGAGGGAAACCGGCAGACCTCACCCGCCACCGCGGACCGATCCAGGGTCTGCATCTCGCAGGTGCCGCAGCGTTTCCTGGTGCAGGAATCTTCGGTGGAGCCGGCCGCAACGCCGCAATGCGCGTGCTTCGCGATCGCTAACTGCAGCGGACTCTCCCAGCGGCAGCAGACCTTCAGGGTTTGATTCTTGAAGCCCGAGTTGGATGCTCGAGGAAACCGCACCCTCACGCGAAAAGGGCGGGTACCTTTCGGCACCCGCCCCTCTCACTTGTTATCGGTCAGAGGCCGATTGAGGTGTCGATGTATTCGTTGGTGACGAGATCGGCTGGGGTGAGGCTTGCGTCACTGAGGCCGGCCTGTTCAATAGCGTCGATCATTTCTTGGATGCGGTCTGTATCCATGTTGCCGACGATGTCGTCTGGGCCGTTGCCGACGAGGCCGTATTGGGCCATCGCTCCTGCAGCGAACTCGGCGTTACCTGCGGTGTATACCCATCCGTCATCGTATTGCTCGTTGATGTCAACGATCATTGCGTTGGTGCGGGCGGGGTCTCCGTGGTAGCTCACCACTGATTGCTGGAAGATTGGAACGATCTCGGTCAAGCAGGCATCCATCTCATCTTTCATTGAAGGCTTGATAGCGATGGTCTGGCTGTAGATCGGGAAGCCGTTGTCGTTCAACAATGTGAATGCAACGTCCTTGCCCCATTCTTCGTAGGTGTTCTTGTATGCGTATGGCTCAGAAGAAGCGAAGCCCTGCTGAGCGATCGCACCCTGTTCTGCAATGAAGCGGGCAGGGGTTGCATCGTAGGAAGGATCAATCTGGTCTTCCGTCAGTACACCCTGAGCAATAAAGACATCTGCGTAGGTTTGACCGGCGAAGATGTTGATTGTGACACCGAGATCTCTCAGATCTTCAAGATCTTCAACATCTGGGTAGGTCGCTGGGTCCCACATGATCATCTGTGGGTTCTTCTCCAACGGAGCAACCACTGACAACATTGGTGTGTCTTGGTAGGTCAGAATCTGCGCATCTGTGTTGGCGTATGCCAAGTGCACTGAATCATCGCTGTAGATAATTGATGAAGGTGAGGAGAACCCGATCGCGGGACCGCCCTCACGAATCTCAAAATCGATGCCAAGATCGACACCATCAAGTGTCATCGGGCCAACTGTTGCGCCACGATCTTTCTCAACGGTGTAATCATCGCCAAGCAAGTTGTACAACGCTCCGTGCTCAGACTCTGTATGCCAGTCAGTCTGAATCACCAACGGATCAGGACAAACATCGGTCAGGACACCAGCTTCAGCTACTGGAGCCGCCGTGGTTTCTTCTGTAGTTGATTCCTCTTCGGCCGCTGGTTCCTCTGATGAGTCGCCATCATCATCGCCGCCGCCACAAGCGGCGACGAGAGACACGGCGGTAGCGAGAGCTAACAGTGTTCTTAAGGATTTCTTTCGGGTTGATGTAATCAGCAAGGTTCTCCCCCTTGGATTGTGGTTGTGGGTGGGTGTGGTGGTAGGGACTAGGACGTTACGAATCGGCGCCTGATGATTCGTGCCATTTACCAATGGCAACGTTCTGCAGCCAGCCAAAGAACAAAAAGACGACGACACCGAGCGCTGATGACATGATGACGGCAGCGAGGAGCTCTTCTCCTTCAAGTCGGCTCGAGTACCGCTTGAGCAGCTGGCCAATGCCAACTGCTCCTTGGCCAAAGAAATAGTCGCCGACGATGGCACCAATTACTGAGAGTCCGGCCGAGATACGAAGACCGGCAAAGATCGCTGGGCGAGCGGCGGGGAACATCAACTTGCGTAATCGGGTCAAACGAGATGCATGGTGCAACGTAAACAAATCGTGAAGCCCACGCTCGGCAGATTGCAGCCCGAACAACGTGTTCACGATGATGGGGAACAGAGAAATGATGACGCACACCGCAATACGTGACGTCGTTCCGTAGCCCCACCAAAAGCCGATGAGTGGAACGATGGCAAGAATTGGGATTGCTTGCAGCATCACCATGTAGGGGAAGATTGCTCGCTCGACGATCTTCGTCTGACTCATAATGGTTGCCAGAAAGAAGCCAATCGTGATCGAGATTGCGAGACCGATAAGGGCTACCCGAGTTGAGCTCCACAGTGCTTGCAAGATCTCGGAGAAGTGATCCCAATCCAAGAATCCGACCTGAAGGATCTCATGCGGCGGGCGAAGTAAGAATCGGCGCTCTTCGGTGAGCAAACCATATGACACGTAGTACCACGCTCCAACGATGAGAGCGCCTAAGAAGAGCGGTGGAAGGAACTGCCGAGCAAGATCTCCTGCGCTGCGACGACGCTTCTTGCCGCCCAAGACGGGAGCACCAGCATCCGCGCTCGATCCATCATCGGCCGTGGAAATCTGCTGATCATCATCATGTGTAATGGTCATTGGTGGGAACCTCTCAACTCTCGCGAAATCTCACCGCTGAGCGCAGCGAATTCGGGGTCAAACCGCAGTTCTGGCTTGCGGGGGTAATCAAATGGCACGTCAAATTCGGCGACGATTCGTCCGGGTCGGGCACTCATAACCATCACCCTCGTCGACATGAAGACCGCCTCCGCAATGGAGTGGGTGATGAAGAGGCCGGCGAATCCTTCTGACTGAAAAAGTCGCTGCGTCTCATCATTGAGATGTTCTCGAGTGATCTCATCAACCGCGCCAAACGGCTCATCAAAGAGAAACACAGGAGGCTTCAGCGTAAGCGTGCGAGCAAGTGAGGCTCTCATCTTCATGCCGCCTGAGAGCGAGCGAGGGTAGTGATTTACGAAGCCCGAAAGTCCAACGGTTTCGATTGCCTCAAGCGCCAACTGACGACGTTCATCTCTCGGAATGTCATGTAACTCCGCCAAAAGCTCTACATTGCTCAGCACCGTACGCCAGGGCAGAAGAGTCGCATCCTGGAAGACGTAGCCCAATCGGTCTCGGTCAACCGTCACATTCCCGCCTGTCGCGTCGAGGAGTCCGGAGGCAATCTTCAACAAGGTTGATTTGCCGCAACCAGATGGACCGACGATCGTGACAAACTCACCGCGCGAGATGTTGAGGCTCACGTCGCGCACGGCCTCCGTGCCATCGGGAAATGTCATTTGGGTGTGGTCAAACGAGAGAACGGGCGTTCCCACTCCGCTTGATTGAACGGTGCTGTCGGCCGCTGTCATCGTTGCTCGCCAAAGAATCGAATCACGGAGATGAACATAGTCGGTTTGCGAACCTCAAATGGAATAAACGAAGCCGATTCCCACGGTTTTTACTTAACTTTCTATAAATGTTCACAAAACGTAGGTCGAGTAGTGAGAAGCCGTTGGGCTAGGCATCAACTACTTGGCCCATTCAGGCACCCAACGACCGTTGTCGCCAATTGGTTGAACGTGTGAGGCAATTCCGTCTTCAGTCCACCAATGAAGCGACAACATTCCGGGTTCGCCTGTATATGAAGTGGTCTCGCCGTTGAACGACGGCGAAACTTGTGCGGCAGTCGACGGGGACGCAAACGCAACCGTTCCACCCCACGAAGCAGTTGCGGGCCTGTGCAAGTGGCCTGAAATCACCGCAGCCACGTTTGGATACTTCGCAACAACTGCAGCCTCGCCCTCAGCGCCCTGCAGCCCATAGGTATCCATGAAACCAATGCCGCTCTTGAATGGGGGATGGTGCTGCACGATGAGAACCTCTCGGTCACCTCGTTCACCAAGTTGACCATCCAGCCACTCCAACTGAGTTGCATCAAGCGCACCGGCATGTTCGCCTGGAACAGTGGTATCGAGGACGATAAGCGAGAGTGACCGACCGTCTCGTTCCGCATCAATCACGTAATCGATTGACTCGTTACCCGAACCCACTGAGGAAAGCTGGGGAAACAAGGCCCGAAGGCCAGCACGATCGTCGTGATTTCCTGCGACGACGATAAATGAGTCGAGGCTGCTCCCGAGCACTTCCTTGAGATGGTCATATTGGTCTGCCTGACCATCGTTCACTAAATCGCCGGTCAACACGACAAAATCAGGCGTTGGAGCGATGGTTTCAAGTGTCGCCAGTGCAAGTGAAAGATTGGCTCCGGTGTCGACCACACCCTCCATCAACTTGCCTCGAGCAAAAATGTGGGGGTCACTGAGTTGTGCAACCAGCATGGCCGCGATCCTATTGCAGACCGAGCGTCAACGAACCAACGACAATCGAGAAGCGGTCATCATCGACCAAAGTTGAATTCCCGGATTTCCGCCATCTGCTCCCCAATGCGTTCCACCGCGTGATTGAACAACTCGGCGCCACGCTCAGCGTTCGCTCCCGTCGGATCGCCGATATAACCAGCATCATCAAAGTCGTTCGACAGCCAACCGAACGCAACCGACCCTCCGAACTTCACGTGTTCATTCTCGGCTAGCGCCTCAGGAACCTTTCGCTCGGCGCGGCTGAGGTCGACAAGATCTGGCCGAAGATGCATAAAGACTGACGTCTCGTTGAGTCCTCCGTGAATACCCATTCCTAACTCGTCTTCGGTGGACGAGCCTCCGTACGCAGGAGGGAGAGATGGATGAACGAGGAACGTCTTCAACCCGTATGCCAGCCGCAGTTCGCGTAACGCAGTATTGAGCAACGTGGTGTTTCCACCGTGGCCGTTGAGGAGCACAAGTCGCTCGGCACGGGTCGTTGAAAGAGAACGGCCGATGTCGTGCAGTACCGACATCATCGTCTCAGCCGAATACCACAGAGTGCCCGGGCTCCAGGCGTGCTCATTTGACTTCGATATCGATAGCGACGGAAGTTGCCACAGGTCAAGATCGCCACCGAACCGCCGCACAACCTCCGTTGTCGTTTCGGTTGCGATGACGTCGTCGACCGACATCGGTAAGTGCGGGCCGTGTTGCTCAACGGCTCCAACCGGTAACACGATGATGGATTCTTCAGAAATAACATCGCCAATATCTGGACCCACGATGTCGGCGTATCGACGGCTTTCGCTTGCGTTCATAGCCATGAATCTACGCCGAACAATATGATGCTCACATGACCCAACCTCGAACCCTCATCTCCGGCGGCGTACTTGAGGATGGTTCTGCTCCACACATTCTTGTTGATAACGATGGTCGCATCATCGGGGTTTCGGAGCGAGAAGGCGACGTCTCAAGTGACAACCTCGATCACATTGATCTCGATGGACGCCTTATCGTCCCCTCATTAGTTGAACCTCACGCACATCTCGATAAATCGCTCACCGCAGACGTCGTACCGAACCCGAAGGGCGACTTGATGGGGGCAATCCATGGGTGGCGAGATGCTGAAGCTGCGGGAGTGATCGGGCACGAAGAAATGGTTGGTCGAATTCGCCGCTCGCTGGAAATGCTGCTCGCAAGCGGGGTTACCGCGGTTCGAAGTCACATCAATGTTGGGGGACCGGTCTCGACCCGTTACCTCGTTGCCGCCATCGAGGCCGCAGCAACGTTGAGGCAGCGTATGGACATTGAGTTTGTTGCACTGACGTACATGCCGATGAGCGGTGAGGGGAGTGACATCAACCTCGCAGCCCTCAACGACGCAATCGAACTTGGAGTAGAAGTCATCGGTGGATGCCCTCACCTTGAGCCTGATTCAGACTCGTGCGTTTCGAAAGTGTTCGAACTCGCTGAGCGCCATCAACGCAAAGTTGATCTGCATGTCGATGAGACTCTCGACCCCACGGCGCTGACGATCAATGATGTCGTTCGGTACTCGCGTGGCTCTGGGATTTTGACCACCGCAAGTCACTGCGTGAGCCTTGGAATGCTTCCTGTCGAGCAAGTCCAGCCGCTCGCCGAGAACATCGCCGCAGCGGAAGTCTCCATCGTGGCGTTGCCGCAAACAAACCTGTTCCTGCAGGGGCGCGACGACCCGGTAGCGACACCTCGAGGCCTCACCGCCATTCATGCGTTGTTGGCAGCCGGAGTGAACCTCGTCGCAGGTGCGGACAACGCCCAGGATCCTTTCAACTTTGTGGGAAGGAACGATCCCTTCGAGACAGCCGCGTTGATGGTGATGGCAGGCCACATGCTCCCGAACGATGCGTTTGCAACAATCTCGTCCAATCCACGCAAAGCCCTCGGGATGCCCGAAGTCTCGATCGAGGTTGGTCAACCCGCCGACCTTCTCGCCGTGCGAGCAGGTTCGACCCGTCAGGCAATTGCTGAGGCACCAGCCGATCGAATCGTTTTGAAGGGTGGACAGGTCGTCGCCCGCACCAGCGCAATGAGCGAGTTCCCACCGGTTATCACCTAATCTCGGCGCCATGGCGCAACGCATGGCCCTCTATCTGCAAGACAAGCATCCAATCGCTTATGAAATCGAAATGGCGAAGTATGCAGAAGAACAGGGATTCTCAGAAATTTGGCAGGCCGACACTCGTCTCGCACGAGACTGCGTCGTATTAATGAGTGCCCTGCTCACAGAGACAAAGCGCCTGCGAATCGGTTCGGGTGTGTTGCCCATTTGGACCCGCAACCCGGCAGTCATCGCAGCAACGTGGAGCACCATGTGGGAACTGGGTGGTCTCGTCGATGGTGAAAGTCGCGTGATGTGCGGCATTGGCGCATGGTGGGAGCCAATTGCGAGCCGTGTTGGTGAGAATCGCCGACTTCCGCTTCGAGCGATGCGCGAGCACGTTGAGGCCTTGCGCGCACTGTTCACCATGGAGGAAGTCACCTACGAGGGTGAGATCGTTCAACTTGACCGCGTACGACTTGATGTTGCATATGGAGATACCTCTCCAAGAAATATTCCGATCTACATCGGTGCAACCGGTCCAAAAATGCTTGAACTCACCGGCGAGACCTGTGACGGCGTTGTTCTCAACTATGTCGTCTCAACCGATTACATACGCTCAGCGGTTGAGCACGTTGCCTCCGGCGCTGAACGCGCAGGAAAAACAATCGACGACATTGATCGTCCCGAACTTCTCGTGTGCTCGCTTTCCGACGACGACCCCGAAGAAGCATTGCTCACTGGGAAATCTCTCGTTGCGTACTACTTGGGCACCGAGCCCCACATCATGGAGGCGAGCGGCGCTGACCCTGAGTTAGTAGAGCGTGTGCAAGAAGTTGTTGGCTGGCCTGCCACAGAGGCCGACTACCGCAAGGCAGCGCACCTCATTCCCGATGACCTTGTCCGGTCGCTGATGGCTGTTGGCACAACGAAAGAGTGCCAAGACAAGGTTGCCGAATACATCGATGCTGGCGTGACGTGTCCGATCCTGTATCCGATGATGGACGACATCAAACCAGTGATCGACGCATTCGCCCACTGGATGCCAGATGGCGAATAGCCGACTCATCGCTGGGGGAGCGATAGTCACCGTCGACTCCTCTCACCGGGTACTTGACCCGGGTTGGGTTGCTATTTCAAACGGTGTGATTACACAACTCGGCGAGGGTGAGCCACCGGCAGACGTCGTGTCTTCGGTCGATGAGCACATCTCGGCGGTTGGCTGTGCAGTGATGCCCGGTATGACCAATGCACATACCCACCTGTTTCAATCGTTTTTCCGAGGGCTTGCCGACGACCGGCCGCTTCTCGACTGGCTTCGTGAATGCATCTGGCCTGCAGCGGAACACATCACGCCAGAGATTGCGTATCACGCGGCGCGAATTGGACTTCTCGAGAATCTCTTGACTGGCTGCACGACTGTCATTGACCATCAATACGTGCACCCTGGTGCAGAGGGTGACCTGATCGATGACGCGGTGTGTCGGGCTGCTGATGAACTTGGCATTCGTCTTTTGCTTGCACACGGTTGGGCCGACCGCAATTATCACGAACCGCTCGCGGAAGATGCGGCGACTGCGATTCAGCGAGCAAAAGCAGTGTTCGATCAATGGGATGGCCACGACGGTCGAATACGTATCGAGCTCGGGCCTTTGATTCCATGGGGATGCTCTGATGAGGCGATGGTGTCGACGATCGAAGCGGCACGATCATGGGGTCGAGGCACCCACGTTCACTGTGCTGAAACGGCGATCGAAGTGGAGATGAACCTCGAGGAACGCGGAATGCGTCATGTTCCTTGGTTGCAAAGCGTTGGCTCACTCGCGTCCGACGTGCAACTCGCCCATGCCGTGTGGCTCGATGATGATGAACTTGACGCCATTGCCGCCGCAGATGCGGTGGTGGTCCACTGCCCGGTATCGAATATGTACCTGGCTTCTGGGGTGGCCCGAATCCTTGAGATGAGAGAGAGGGGCATCACTGTTGCCCTCGCTAGCGACGGCTCAGGATCGAATAATCGGCAAGACCTCTTTGAGGCGATGAAGGTAAGTGTGCTCCTCCAAAAGGTGCATCACCTCAATGCAATGGCCTTGCAACCAGAAGATGCAATCGAAATGGCATGTGCCGGCGGCGCTCGGGCATTTGGCGAACCCGACACGCTTGGACGTATCGAGGTTGGTCGAGAAGCTGATCTCATTGTCGTCGATCTCGACCACCCTGCGGTGGCTCCCGTTCACCGAGTGCCCAGTGCGGTGGTCTTCAATTGCGCACCGCAGCATGTTCGAGACGTGTTCGTGAAGGGCAATGCTGTTGTGAGGAACGGGCAGCATGCTGGTGTTGACATCGCCGAGGCAGTTGCTTCGGCGAAGAATGCGGCAAAAACCCTGTTTCAGCGGGCGGGCATTCAATCTCGTCTCGGCTAACTTCAATAGCGTGCCATTAGTAGTCGAATACCATCGCCCGGAATCCTTGGCTGAGGCCGTTGAGCTCCTTCAGCAGCCAGACCACGTAGCACTCGCGGGAGGCACCGTTGTGAATGCGGATCGAAACCGCTCGCAGTTGGTGGCGGTTGACCTTCAATCACTTGGTCTCGATGTGGTCTCCAGGGAGGCCTCGCGAGCGCAGTTTGGTGCAATGTGTCGACTGTCTGATGTGGAACGGCAATGCGGTGGAGATCTCCTTGCTGAGGCGGCACGCCGCGAACTTCCCTCAACACTCCGGACTGTTGGCACGGTTGGCGGAACGGTTGCAGCCGGCGGAGGAGAAAGTCTCATGCTGGCCGCTTTGATGGCGTCGGGCGCATCGGTTCGCACTGCGAACGGTGACGAGGTGAGTGTCGAACGCTATGTCAGCGCACCCAGGGAGCTCATCGTTGGGGTTGACGTGACCGCAGATGGCGCGTGGACGATCGAACACACAGGTCGTACGCCGATGGACACACCAATCGTTGCCGTCGTTGGACGACGATCAGAAGACGGCATCACTCTCGCTCTCACAGGGGTCGGTGCGCAACCGGTGGTAGCCCGGTCAATCGACGACATCAACCAACTTATTCCCATCGACGACTTCCGTGGGTCGAGCGAATATCGCCATCACCTCGCCGTCACATTGGGTGAGCGCGTATTAGGAGACCTGTCATGAAATCAATTTCTCTGACTCTCAACGGCAGACAGATCACGAGCACCTGCGAAGTTCATGAGACACTCAGGACCTTTTTGCGCTCGCAGGGAATGTTCAGCGTGCACTACGGGTCTGATAGCGGTGAGACCGGTGCGGGAGCTGTATTGCTCGATGGCGATCTGGTCAGCAGCGATGTCGTCCTCGCGGTACAGGCTGATGGTCACTCCATCACCACCGTTGAAGCTCTGAATACTGAAGCTGAGCTTCACCCGATCCAGGCCGCGTTCGTTGCAGCCGGCGCATTTCAATCGGGTTATTCGGCGGGCGCAATGGTGCTCGGCACTTTGGCGCTCCTCGAGAAGAACCCTGCACCAACCGACGCACAGATTCGAGACATGCTGTCGGGAATACTTGACCGAGAAACCGCATATGTGAAGCCGGTCGAAGCGATCCATAGGGCAGCAGCGGTGCTGCGTGGGGAAGAAACAGAAGCATTCGCACCCCTGATCGTTCCACCACTTACCCAGCAGGGCGAGCCCGCCGATTACGACCCGAGCGATCCTGCGCCAACAGCCTCCGCAGCCGTACCGCGCGTCATTCCATCCCGCGACGTACCTGACATGGCTGTTGTTGGTAAACCCGAAATCAAGGTTGATGCGATTCGACTCGCAAAAGGTAATCCTGCATTCACCGATGACATCGAGTTGCGGAACATGCTGTTCGCAAAGGTGCTGCGCAGTCCTCATGCTCATGCTCGAATCACCAACATTGATGATTCCGTTGCTCGTGCACTGCCAGGAGTTCACGAGATTCTCCACTACCAAAACACACCTCGTGTGAAATACGCATCTGGCGGACAGTCATGGCCGAATCCTCATCCCCATGATCAGGTGAGTTTCGATGACAAAGTCCGCCATGTCGGAGACCGCGTTGCGGTGGTGGCCGCAGAGACTCCAGAGATTGCGGCTCATGCGTGCACACTGATTGACGTCAGCTACGAGGTGCTCCCAGCGATTCTCGATGAGCGAGAAGCGATGGTTGATGGCGCGGTGGTGATCCACGACGAACCTGACACGCTCGAAATTCACGATCGAGAGAAGAACATCGTTCATCACATCGCCGCTCGTCGAAATGACCCCGATGCGGCTGTTGAGCACGCCATAGAAAACGGCCACCACGTCTTTACTCAGACGTTCCGGGTGCACCAAGTGCAGCAATGTCCGATCGAGCCGCATATTTCCATTGCGTGGCTCGACGAAGACGAACGCCTTGTCATTCGAACCGCCACCCAAGTTCCGTTCCACGCTCGACGAATGGTGGCTCCACTACTCGATCGCGACATCAAAGACATTCGCGTCGTGAAGCCACGCATTGGTGG
>Ga0182078_10485814_pt1 | contig 20753 bp, 14 predicted proteins | sample 071ome_15_FD_127749 | JGI IMG/M metagenome (GOLD analysis project Ga0182078, IMG submission 127749) | Metatranscriptome of coastal salt marsh microbial communities from the Groves Creek Marsh, Georgia, USA - 071409BT metaT (Metagenome... | ecosystem: Environmental > Aquatic > Marine >... | reverse complement strand
TACGAGCAACCGATATCCATCTGGAACCCTTCGAGAACGAGCTGCAGATCCGATACCGCATTGACGGTGTGCTCCAAGACGTGCCGGTTCCAGCTGAGATCAAACGCTTTCAGCCCGCCATTGTCTCGCGCGTCAAGATCCTGAGTCACCTGAACATTGCTGAAAAACGCCTGCCTCAGGATGGGCGTATCAAGCTCAAGGTGCGCCAGGGTGAGGTCGATGTGCGCGTCTCGATCATCCCGATGCTGCATGGCGAAGCGGTGGTGATGCGCTTGCTCCGTCAGGATGGATCGGTCCCTGGCTTGGATCAGATCGGCATGGCATCGCGTGAGCTCAAGCTTTTCGAACAGATCCTGGAGATGCCGCATGGGATTTTTCTGGTCACAGGTCCCACAGGTAGTGGCAAGACCACAACCCTCTACACGGCCCTCAACACCATCAATGACACGGTACGAAAAATCATCACCGTGGAAGACCCGGTTGAATATCAAATCCGCGGGATTAATCAGATTCAAGTTTCCGAAAAATCAGGTCTGACCTTTGCGCGAGGACTGCGCGCCATCTTGCGCCATGATCCTGATGTGGTGCTAATTGGTGAGATCCGAGATGAGGAAACCGCCCGGATCGCTATCCAGGCTTCATTGACTGGGCACCTGGTCTTTTCGACCCTGCATACCAACGATGCCCCCAGTGCCATGACACGGCTCATCGATATGGGGATCGAACCCTATCTTGTGGCATCGTCTCTGGAAGGTGTCCTGGCTCAACGCCTCATACGAACCCTCTGCATGCAGTGTCGCGAGTTAGACCACTCTGATCGAGTGAAGGCCTTGCGGGAAACCCTTGAAATGCCTGCAGAAACCCCTATCTACAAAGCCGTAGGCTGTCGTGAATGCAGGCAGACCGGCTACCATGGGCGTCGTGCCGTCTTTGAAATGATGGCGGTGAGCCTCCCCATCCGTCAAAAAATCCTGCAGCAATGTTCCAGTGGTGAACTCAAGCAGATGGCTCGTCAGGAAGGCATGCGCACACTGAGCCAGGATGGGTGGCGTCTGGTTCAGGAGGGAGTCACCACGCCTGATGAAATCATGCGTGTGACCAAGGATGACGAGCTTTCACTCCGTTAATCGATCTCACTTATTTTGGCCTTTTACCAATACAAAGCACTCAAGTCCGATGGCGGGATTGCCCAGGGAGACCTGGAAGCCGGAGGGCGTCAGGATGCCTTCCGCAAGATTGAGAGTCTGGGGCTCAAACCCATTCGTTTGACTGAAAAGCAGGAATCCGGGGGGAACACGGCTGCTTCTGGAAAAGGATTCAGCTGGGGCTCGGGCAAGGTGACCTTCAAGATGCTGGAGAATTTTACCCGTCTGCTCTCAAGCCTGCTTGCTGCCGGGGTTCCCTTGAGTCGTGCCCTGGTCATCCTCTACCGCGAAGCGGTTTCACCGGCTGCTGGCGAAAAGTGGAAGGCTGTGCATGACCTGGTGGTCGATGGCCTGTCGCTGGCCAATGCCATGTCTAGATTCCCCGAAACCTTTCCAAGGGTGTATGTCGCCATGGTGGAAGCGGGTGAAAACGGTGGTTTCTTGGATTTGGTTCTGAGCCAAATTGCCGACTTCCAGTCTCGGGACAAGGAGCTGCGGGGTAAGGTGTTGTCGGCCATGATTTACCCGGTGGTGCTACTCTTCCTTGCCCTGGGTGTGCTCGTTTTTTTGATGATGTTCTTCATCCCTCGTTTCAAGGTCCTCTTTGAGGGCTTTGATGCCGCCTTGCCCTTGCTGACGCAGGTGATTGTTTCAACCAGCGAATTTTGTCAGGCCTACGGGCTGTTTCTTTTCATGGGGGCGGGTGTTTTGGCTGTCGCCATCCGTAACTGGTTGATGACCGAAAAGGGACGGCGTCGCTTTGAAAAAGCCATGTTGAGCCTGCCCGTCATAGGCCCCCTCAATGCTCAATTTGCCATGGCCCGCTTCTGCCGCATGCTGGGTACGCTGCTGCAGGCAGGGGTCCCGCTCATTCAGGGTCTGAATGTGGCCCGGCGCTCCATCGGCAACCAGATCCTGGTTGATGCCGTTGCTGAATCCATTGAACGGGTCAAGAAGGGTGAAACCCTGGCCCGAAGTCTTTCGGACTGTCGGATCCTCTTTCATGGATCGGTTCTGGAAATGGTTTCGGTGGCTGAAGAAAGTGGACGCTTGGATCAGGAACTCATCCGTTTGGCCGCGACTACCGAAAAAGACTTGGATCAGCAGCTCAAAACCGCTGTTTCTCTGATGGAGCCATTGATGCTCTTTTTGATTGCGGGGTTCATTGCGACCATCTTCATAGGAATGGTCATTCCCATCTTCACGATTCAGGATTACATTAAATAAGCAAACGCCTCTAATTGAACCATGAAATTGAATACGAGCAAAAAACGAAACCTGGGAACCAGACAAGGCGCTTTCACACTGGTTGAAATGTTGCTGGTTCTGGTGATCCTGGCCGCGCTGGCTGCGGTCGTGGTGCCCAAATTTGCGGGCCGATCCCAGCAGGCAAAAGAGACAGCTGCACGCAGTCAAATAGCCAACATCGAGATCGCCTTGGACATGTTTGAGACCGACAACGGCTATTACCCCTCTGGGAGTGATGGGCTCGAAGAGTTGGTCGAACAGCCCAGCAACGCCACCAGTTGGCAAGGCCCCTATCTTAAGAAGGGTATTCCGCTGGATCCCTGGGGTAATGGCTATGTCTACGAGTATCCTGGTAAGCAGAATAATGGTGGTTACGACATCCTCTCCATGGGACCTGACGGTCGGGTTGGGGGTACCGATGATATCACCAACTGGGATAACACTCGCAACAACTAGGCGGCTCTGGTAGCAGCTCAAGGGGCAGGACTATGATCGGCTACAACCCAGCCCCAATGAATCGTTCCCTTGGTCGAAGCAGGCAGTGTGGTTTTACCCTGCTTGAGCTGATCATGGTGATGGTGATCTTGACGGGTGTCATGGCCGTGGTGGCCCCTTCGCTCTCGGCTTTCTTTCGAGCTGCAGGGTTGGGTGAAGAAGGGCGTCGTCTGATCTCGCTCATTGAGATGACTCGACGTGAGGCGATTGCCAGTGGTTTCCCCACCCAAGCATGGTTTGATACCGAAAAGGGGGTCTATGGCATGCGCGAGCTCAACGGGGTGCAGGCGCAGGTCCTGCCGGTTGACGCATCGGAGACCGCAGCAGCCAGGCACGTTTACCGCCTGCCTTCTGAACTGGCTCTGGAATTGGACAATACCTCGCTTTTTGCCCCGACGGCCGCCAGCATCATTTACTACCCCGATGGTCACCTGGATGTGGCCAGCCTTCCTGGGTTTTATCTGAAAAACAAAAAAAATCCTGACCAGAAACTCCAGATCGCCAGGTCTGTCAACGGGTTGCGGTTCGAGATACGTCAAGGCAATGAAATGGTCTCCCTCCAAAGCGAAGCTTACCAGACTCCGGTCTACTGAGTCTGGTTTCACCTTTGCCGAGGTGTTGGCAGCCATGGTGTTCATGGCGATCCTCATACCGGTGGTGATGCAGGGTCTTTCGCTGGCCAATCGTGCTTCGGTGTTTGCTGAGCGCAAGCGCATGGCCGCCTTCCTGGCCCATGGTAAGCTCAATGAAGTCATTGCTACCCAGGCCTGGAGTGCCTCAGCCACGCGGGGAGATTTTGCCCCTGAGTATCCCACCTATCAGTGGCAATTGATCCAGACCTCATGGGCTCAGGATGACATGCAGGAGCTGACCTGCGTGGTGACTTTCCCTGTTCAGGGTAAGTCCCATCAAATTCAACTCTCGACTCTGGTGGAGGATGCCCCATGAAAATACCCCACCTGAATCTCAGGACCAAAGAGCCCCGGGTATCTTCAGCAGGCTTTACCCTCTTGGAGTTACTCATGGCCAGTGCTGCCTTTGCCATGATCGTTCTGGTCATGAAAGTGACCCTTATGGTTTCCCTGTCCATGAGAAACCGCAGTCATGAGCGCATGGATGCCCTCAACACGCGGATGCGGGTCATGGAAATCATGGAGAAGGACCTGCGCCAGTGCGCCCTCAAGGAAACAGCCTTTGCCCAGGAATTCATCGGAGAAACCCTCAGTGGGGGGGTGGCGCGCTCGGATCAGCTGACCCTCTACACTGCCTCGGGTGTGGTCCAGACCAACCTTCCCTGGGGGCATCTGCAAAAAGTCAGGTATTACTTGCAACAACCCATGACGGAGTTGCGGGAGCAAACCCAATCCGGCTGGGCTCTTTACCGGGAAGTGACCCGCAATCTGGTCCCTGCCAACGGGCTTGAAACCCTGATGATGCCGCAGGCGTTGGTCAGTTCGGTTCACTCGCTGGCATTTCAATACTATGACGGGCAATACTGGAAGGATAACTGGGACTCATCAACCGATGATCCCAAACTTCCCTTGGCAGTGCGGATTCGGATCACCTTTCTTCCAGCTGGGGAGGAGGCGCTATCCTCAGGACTTAATGATGAACGCCAATACCCTGTGCTTGAGACGATTGTGCCCCTGATATCGACGGCTCAAGTCGAAGAGGCAGCCGAGGAGGATGGGGAAACAACCCAAGGAGATGCCGACACAGGGCAGGCTGCCAATGCAGGAGGGCGCTGAGAGGGTTCGAATGCCTTAAGCCAACGGCTTGGGCGCAAACCGCAAACAATTGTAACCAGATGCCCGGCGCCGGCGTCTGCTTATTGGAATTCAACCTAGAATTTTTGGCACATGACAGGACATAACGCCCATCTGAATAGATGCTTGGGTTATCCGCGATCTCGGTCTAACCGGGGTTCGGTGCTCATCATTGTCATGTGGGTGGCGCTTGGCTTGGTGAGTGTGACCCTTTATTTTGCTCAGGCGATGTTCTTTGAGTTCAGGGCATCCGATCAATACTTGCAGGGACTCCAAGCTCAACAGGCACTGGAAGGTGGCCTGCGTTATGCCAAGCACGTGCTGGCCAACCTCGAGGAGCCTGGCACCATGCCTGAGGCCTCCACCTACACCACTGAGAAGGGATTGGTGGGCAAGTCGATTTTCTGGTTCCTGGGCAAGCATGACAACCCCAGCAACCAAACCCTGCCGGCTTTCAGCTTGGTCGATGAAGGGGGGAAACTTGATATCAATCTTGCGACCCAGGAGATGCTTGAAGCCCTGCCTAACATGACTCCAGAATTTGCGGCGGCCATCATCGACTGGAGAGATGAAGACGAGGAAGTGAGTGATGGTGGGGCGGAAGCATCGACCTATGGCCGACTGATGCCCTCCCGAGGGATCAAGAACGCTCCCTTTGACTCGGTGGATGAGCTGATGATGGTCTATGGGGCAGACCCTCTGGTGGTTTATGGGGAAGACACCAACCGCAATGGCATCCTGGATCCCAATGAAAATGACGGTAGCCTGACGCCTCCGGCTGACAATGCCGACGGGTCCCTTGACGCCGGGCTTGTGGACTACCTCACGGTGTTTACCCGGGCTGAGGCCGAGGCCGACAGTGAAACCGCTCAGTCAGGCGATGCCTCCAACACTTTGACGCTTCAAGAAGGTGAAGCAACCCTGAAGGTTAATGTCAACACAGCCAGTGCCGTGGTCTTAGCGTGCCTACCCGGAATGGATGAACAAAAAGCCCAGCAGATCGTATCAGCCCGCGCCTCGCAGTCGACCCAGGGAGAGGATATCACTTGGGTGAGCGAAGCTTTGGGTGATAGCGGTCTTTCCGAAACGCAGGATTATCTAGTCGGGACAAGCCATGCCTATTCGGTGGATGTGGTGGCCGTGGGGCAGAATGGCCAGGGGTTCCGACGGAGTCAGTTCCTGATTGATACCGGTGGTGAGGAGCCAACGGTCGTATTCCGAAGAGATTTGGAGCGTGAGGGGTGGGCTCTTGGCATGCCCCTCAAGGAAGAAATCAAGATGTTTGTAAGCCAATGGCGGGTGAAATGATGATGTGGACCAAGAAACGGCCGACCTCTGTGGTCTCCATTGAGTGGGGGTATGGCTTCCTGTCCCTAGAATGGGTTCGCAAGAACGGCAGGCAACCCCATGCCCAGGCCAAAGCAACGGTGACCTTGCCGGCGGACTACCTGCAGCAGACACCTGCCAGTCTGGGAGCCATGGTTCGACAAGCTCTCGAATCCAATGGGATTCGCGAGAAACAATGCCTGGTGACTCTGCCCATCGGGGCACTTTTTTCGGCTCGCACTGAAGTCCCACCGCTTGAGGAAGAGGACCTCCAGAGTTTTTTCGATACTCAGGCCGAACGCGAATTTCCCTTTCCTCTGGAAGGCTTGAGGGTGTCCAGAGCTGCATTCTCTGGTGCCGATGGAAAGTCCCACGTGCTGATGATGGCACTGGCCAGCCAAAGACTGGCCGTGATGAGTGATATCCTTGAGCAAGCAGGCCTTGTGCCTCTGAGCTGGTCCTTAGCCCAGGCAGGTGAAACGTTCTTGCGCTCATTGGGTGAGGAGCACGCGCTCTGCCTCATGCAGACGCCTTCAGGCTTTGATCTGCTTGCCATCAGCGGAGGGTCGCTGGTCCTGGCCAGATCCTTGAGTGAATCCGATCAGGCCCATCAGCTGGCACGAGAGATCAAGATCAGCCTGGGTGAACTCTGCCCGAACATGCAGCGTTCGATTCGGACCTGTCTGCTTTCGCCAGGGGCCAGTGCCCATCCTGCCATCCAGCAGGCAATGGCCCAGTTGAGTGAACGATTGGGTATGGCTTGCCGCGAGGTCTCGCCGCAGCAGCCCTCGCTGGCAACTTGCCTGGCTCAGGACTACTTTCATGGGCCCTCTAATCCCATCGAATTCCTTGCTCCCAGATCCAGCCGACTGGAGGCATGGAGTCAACGCTTTTCCGATGGGCGCAGCAAGTGGATTGGAGGCGGTGCGGCAGCGGCCATCCTTACTATAGGCCTGGTTTTTTTCTGGCAGGGGCAAACCCTGCAGGCCCTGGAGGAACAGTGGGCTGCCATGGAAGATCCGGTCAAGGAATTGGAAACGCTTCAGGAACGCATACGTCAGTATCGCGGATGGTTTGATTCAAGCATACCGACCCTGCAATGCATTCAGCACCTGACGGAGGCCTTTCCCGAAGAAGGCGAAGTGTGGGTCAAGGAGTTGGACATCCGGGATCATGGGGTGGTCTCCTGCTCTGGTTTGGCCCGGAGCAACCGTGCGTGGCTGGACATGCTGGACAAGCTGCGCAACTCGCCCCAAGTCAAGGATCTGACTGTGGATCAAGTCCGGGACGATCAACAGACACAATTTTCATTCCGATATCGTTGGGAGGTCGCACAACCATGAGCGCTTTAGGTCGAGAAAAAATCCTGGTCACCCTTGCCGTGGCAGCGGTGGCCATCCTCTTTGGAGACAAGGTGATTTTAGGTCCTTTGTCCGCGACCTGGAAGGAGAGGAGAGATCGTATTGAAATCCTGGATCAGCAGGTGCTGCGTGGGCAGGCTCTCATGGACAGGGAATCTGCCATCCGGCGTAAATGGCTTGAAATGTGGCAGGCCGCCATCCCGAGGGATCGATCCGTCTCCGAAAATCAGGTACTCGAATCAGTCGATCGCTGGGCTAGCGCCAGTCGCATCAGTTTTACCTCCATCAAGCCCAGCTGGCGTACGGCCGATGATGGCCACCTGCTCTTAGAATGCCGAGCCAATGGGTATGGAGATCTCTCTGAAATCATTCAATTCGTCCACGCCTTGGAGTCTGATGATCTGGCCCTTCAGGTCAATCTGTTGGAACTCACCCAACGAGATGACAAGGGATCGAGCATTGGTATGAACCTCAACTTCAGTGGACTGCTACTGCCGGAGGTCTTGAAATGATGAAAAAACTGCTCAATTTCATACAAATAAGCTGCATGGGTCTGTTCTTTGCAGCTGCTGGGCTACTTCAGCCTCTGGAAGCTCAAACAGATGAAACCAAAGTGACCGATCAGGCGTCTGAAGATAAAGAAGCGTCCTCGAACGAGCCGACCCAGGATCAGGTCAGCGAGTCAGAGACCGGGAGTGACGAGGAAAAGGCCTCAAACGACGAGGATAAGGCACCTAGCAACAGGAAAGTTATCTTGAAGCCCGATTCGCCGTCCATGGCCGAATTCAAGTTGATTCAGGAGCGTAACATTTTTGACCCTGATCGCCGCAAGGCCAGGGAGCCACGACGTGAAAGGCCACCTGAGCCTCCCCGTGAAGAGTCATTCACCCTTCTGGGAACCATGACCTACGGCCAGCGGATTCTGGCGTTTTTTGAGGGAACTGAGCGGGATTGGACTGGGAGCTTCGAGTTGGGAAAAGATGTCGGCGGTCATATCCTTCGGGAGGTTGCCTTTGACAAAGTAGTGCTGGAGCTGGAGGGGGAAACCATTGACCTGGAAGTGGGTGCGGGCCGCTCTCGGCGAGCCGATGAAGCCTGGAAAACCCAGGACCGGGCCTCTTGGAATGGTGGAGGCAGTCGATCTGACCGATCTGGCCGATCCTCCTCCTTCGCCTCGCGCTCCAGCCGTTCCAGTGATCGACCTGGTTCTGCGGCCGATGAAAAATCAGAGGATTCGGCCTCTGCTTCGATTGTGGATGGCTCAGCCAGTGATATTTTGAAGCAAATGATGGAGAGACGCAAACAACAGATGGGACAATGAAGACCATGAAAAACTACAGATCAACCTTGGCTGCTGGCGTGATGGGACTGCTGGCCTGCATGCCTGTTTTGCCCATGATGACCCTTGCCCAGCAGGAGGAGGTCACATCTCAAGCGAGCCCGGCTGGCAATAATCTCGCCCAAGAAGGTTTGCGCATGAATTTCCGCAATGTGCCGCTGGAAATGGTTTTGGAATACATGAGTGAAGCTGCAGGTTTTGCCATCATCGCCGAGACCGATGTGTCCGGCACGGTGAGTGTTTGGAACAATCAGCCTCTTAACAAGGATCAGGCCGTGGCTTTACTTGATTCGATCCTCATTGAAAAAGGCTACACCGCTGTGAGGGTAGGGGATACCTTGAAGATTATCTCCAAGGGAGATGCCAGAACTGAAAACCTGCCCGTTCGAACTGGTAATGATCCTGAGTCCATCCCGCAGTCCGACCGCATGATCACCCAGATCATCCCAGTGCGCTACACAGGGGCTATCGAGTTGATCGAAAACCTCGAGCCTCTCCTGCCTGAAGAGGCCTCCATGACGGCTAATGAAAGTAGCAATGCCATCGTCTTGACGGGTACCGAAAACAGTATCCGCAGGGTTGCTGAAATCATTCAGGCGCTGGACACAAGCATTTCAGGCATATCCCAAGTTAAGGTTTTTCCGCTTCGTTATTCGGATGCCACCGAGCTTGCCAAGGTGGTCAAGGAGCTGTTTGAAACGCCCCAGCAATCCTCTCGCAACAGTCGCAACAGCCGAGGGGGGCCTCCTTCTTTTCGCTTCGGTGGCCGTGGGGGAGACAGTGGTGGCAATGATAGCCGATCTACTACCGATAGTGAGGCGCTGCAGGCAGCATCGCGTGTGGTGGCCGTTGCCGATGAGCGCACCAATTCACTGGTGGTCAGTGCCCCCGATGAATACATGCCTACCATCATTCAATTGGTGACAGAGGTTGACAAGAATGTTGAGGACATCACCGAACTGCGTGTCTTCCCGCTTGAGTTTGCCGACGCCTATGAAATGTCCGAAATCCTGAAGAATCTTTTCGATGAAAATGCCTCTTCCAATCAAAACCAGTCCCGTGGAAGCCGCTTTCAATTTGGCCGGGGAGGTGGAAGTTCCTCTAGAAGTAGCAACAACAATGCTGGCGACGAAAGTGCTCGCATGCAGGCCATGACCAAAGTAATGGCTGTCCCGGATCCTCGCACTAACTCGGTGATCGTTTCTGCTGCAGCCAACCTCATGACCCAAATTGAACGCATGGTCCAGCAATTGGACTCAGATTCTTCCCGCAAACAGAAGGTCTTCGTTTACAACCTGGACAATGCCGATGTGGATAATGTGGCAACCATCCTACGTGGGATGTTTGAGTCTCAAAGCACGATGATGAACAATCGCAACAATGCCAACCGTAGTGGCATGAACACGAACAACCAGCTTAACAATCGGACGGTGAATCAATCCAATTTCAGTCTCGGAGCAGGTCAGAACGGCAACTAAGCAATCGTTTTAGCACTTCGGCTTGGTTGATTAGCCGGGTGCATGACAGGGAAATATCATGGAACTTAATAAAAGCATGGCCGGTGTGCCTCATCTCCACAGTTGGGCAATGGCTGGAATCTTGGCTTTGATTGTTGTTGGGCCTTTCGAGTCTCAAGCTCAATTTGGTGGTTTTGGTGGGGGCGGCGTTAACGGACAGACCCGACAATATCTGAACAATACCCAGGTAGGTGATGCCTTGATTGAGGTCGATCCAGAGACTCGATCGGTCATCGTCATCACCGATGAGGAGACCAATCTTCAGATCGATCAGGTTTTAAAGAACCTGGATCGCCCCAAGCCTCAAGTGTTGATCAAGGTCGTATTCATGGAAGTCACCCATCGTGATGACCTCGATGTCGGGCTGGAGGGAAATCTCTCCTTCAATTCCAACGGAGGCGATCAGAGTAATATCATTCAGTCCGCCTTCGGAATGGGAAACCAGGGTTCGGGAGGTCTTTATCAGATGGTGGATAATAATTTTGATCTCACCCTCAGGGCCTTGGCCGAAGATGGAAAAGTCGAAGTGCTTTCACGGCCTTCCATTCTGGCTCGGAATAATCAGGAGGCCATCATCACCGTGGGTCAAACCGTACCCTTTATTGACAATGTGACTTTTTCCCAGGTTGGGCAGCAGATCAATACCGTCACTTACCGTGATATCGGTATCATCCTGCGTGTGACCCCTTTCATCACACAGAATGGGATGGTCGAAATGATTGTTGGGCCTGAGATTTCCACCATTACCGATCAGACGGTGACGATTCAGGAAGGTGTTGAGGCGCCTGTTTTTGCCAAGCGTGCAGCTGAGACCGTGGTGGTGACGCCCCACGGCAAGACGGTCATCATCGGTGGCTTGATGGAGAAAAACAAGGTGGAGAGCAAGCGCAAGGTACCTTTGCTAGGGGACATCCCTGTGCTGGGCTGGGCTTTTCGTCGCACCGTCAAGGAAGACACCAAGACAGAGTTGTTGATTTTTCTGACTCCCTACATCGTGCAGGATCCTAGCCAACTCGGCCAGATGACTGCCATGGAGTCGGGGGATGCTCAGTTGCCTTCCAAGGCTTTCAATCAGGAGGAATTGGATCGTTTTCTTGGAGATGTGGAGGGGCTCAAGTCGGACTTGCCCTCCGAGGCCGAGAAGCCGGCTCGCCGCGGTCTCTTTCGTCGCAATCCCTAAAGCGATCATCGAGTTGTTATGATTTCGTAGCCACCCCATGAGGGGTGGCTTTTTTTGACGACCTCCCTGGGCATGAATACCCTGCGCTTTTGGTTCAGCCTTGTGAGGCGTTGGCCCCTACTCAATGCCTTCTGATTGCCCGCTGATTCTTTGGGTGGAGCAAGCTTGGCGCCGGCGTGGATGATTGCTTGATGTCGGGGGGCAAGCCCCAGCCGCTATGAGAAAAGATTCTTTGGCTTGGGCCATGGCTTGTTGATGCAGGTGTTTGTTGGGCTTGACAGCTGGTCACGTGGCCTGACCATCACCTTATGACTTGGGTCTGATCTTCCCCATCATTCAAGGCATGGCCTGTGTGGACTTGAGATCCTTGAGGGTTTTACAAAACCTTTGTCAGTGACTTGCGGGCAGAATGTGTTCAGCAGGCGCCAGCGCGCTCTTGCGGTGGTCCTGGTGCCAGTGAAATCAAATAGGTCCTTAATGTGATGACAGTTTCCAAGCCTAAAAAAGTGATGGTTGCTCCCTAATCATGCTCATGGTGACTCCATACTCTGCCCGCCTCATGGGGGCCTTTTTGGCTGTTGCTCTGCTTGGGTTATCGCCATCGATGGCCCAGCAAGTAGCCCTTTCGGCCACCAGGGATGTTTCCTTGCAGCGTGAGGTGGCTCATGTCATCGATCGTGGTAGTGACTGGCTGCTGGGAAAGCAAGGTCATGAGGGTCATTGGGGTGGCTCTGATCCGGTGCGACTCACCGCCCTGGCGCTGATGGCGCTGGTTGGGGATCCAGTGGAGGACCATGCGGCACGCAAGCGGCCTGTGATCGCCGTGGCCAGCACCTATCTTTGGGAACAGATTTTACCCAGCAGTGGCCCGGAGCCAGTGAAAGATCAAAAGAGGGATTTGTCTCGGGCAAGTTCCGCGTTATTGGCTCTTTCCATGACTTCGCTCGAGTCCCGACCTAATGCCTGGGATCAGGTTCGAAACGAGCTGATTCAGCAAATCAAGGCTGATCCGGATCAAGGCCTGGTGTTGGATGAAGGCACCCTCATTGCCCTGCAGGCCCTCTACTTCAGCCGACATTTGGTTGCGGTGGAAGCCCAATCCGATACTTGGATGATGGGCGTCGTGAAGCCACTTTTCCAGAATACAGCAAGCGTTGAAGGGGTTGTGACTGGCGAAGCGGCTCACCTGTCCTGGCAGCAGATCGGCCAACGCTTGAAGCTTGCCAGTTTTCTGGGATGGGATCATTCCTATCCAGAGGTAGATCGACTGCGGCAGCGCCTCGACGCTACCGATTGGCTGAAGGAGGGCGATACGCGTGATTTTGCGGCATGGCTCCATCGGGTGCACCATATCGCTCAGCCTCTAGTCTGGATGCGGGTTGAGCCTGCACCTTCAGATGGATCAGTGGCCACCTCTTGGCGTCAGGAGGTGATCTTGCAGCTCATGGATAAGCAACTCCCTCAAGGAGGCTGGGGGCCACTGACTGAGTCATCAAAGCCTGAGGCAACGGTTGAACTGACCTCGATGGCCGTGATGATTCTTTGCCTGCTTTATCCTGGACTGTGACTTAAGTGGGTCGTGCGTTCTAGCGTGGCAGAAGTGAAGAGGGTGTCATGGGATTCAGATCTCATGGTAAGCTGAATGGAGTCTTTTTGCTTTCATGAAAGGTTGGTTGGTTTAGTTTGACCCCAGTGAGGCTTCAGGCAGGCAAACTGATGAGCTGCCCCACAAATTGTGCATGAGCGAACTCTCTTCCAAGCGAGTGGTAGTCGGTATGAGTGGCGGTGTCGATTCTTCGGCAGCAGCTGCCGTACTCATTGATCAGGGCTATGATGTGATTGGCATTACCCTCAAGCTCTGGCCGCAGGACTGTGTCTCCCGAGCTGAAGATAAGTGTTGCGGACCTCAAGCAGTCATGGACGCCCGAAGTGTTTCGCACCAGCTGAAGATCCCCTACTATTTGGTTGACGAATCTGCTGATTTTCAAGCGCAGGTCATTCAGTATTTCGCAGATGAATACAAGGCTGGGCGCACCCCGAATCCCTGCGTGATGTGCAATGAAAAATTGAAATTTGGCACCTTGTTACAACGGGCCCGTCAATTAGGTGCGCATTGGATTGCGACTGGGCATTATGCGCGGGTTGTCCACGGTGAGCCAGGGCAGCGTGTATTGCTCAAGAAAGGGCTCGATGAGCGCAAGGATCAGAGTTATTTCCTTTTCTCTCTGCGTCAGGAATATTTGCAGCATCTACTTTTCCCTCTTGGTGACCATACCAAGGATGCGAGTCGCGATGTGGCCAGAGACTGTTCTCTTCGGACAGCTGACAAGGAAGAGAGCATGGAAATTTGCTTTGTCCCTGACAATGACTACAGGGCTTTCCTGACTCAGTCCCGCCTGGTAGATCCCGAGCCGGGCGATATTGTGGACCTGGAGGGCAAGGTCCTTGGAAAGCATGAGGGCATTGCTTTCTACACCATTGGCCAGCGTCGTGGTCTTGGGATTGCTTCCTCTGAACCGCTCTATGTTCTTGAGCTGGATGCCAAATCAAACCGAGTCATCGTGGGCCCTGTCAATGCCCTGGAGCGACCTTCGTTCATTATCGACCGATGCAACTGGATACCCTTTGAGAAGCTCGAGAGCCCTATCGAAGCCACTGCCAAAATCCGCTACAATCATCCTGGCACGATGGCCACGATCACTCCCTTGGAAGGCCAGCGAGCCCGGGTTGATTTGAGCGTGCCGCAGCGAGCCATTACCCCAGGTCAAGCCTGTGTGCTTTATGATGGGGATTTGGTGCTTGGAGGCGGCTGGATTCTCAAGACTTGCGAGCCCGAGACTGTGGTCCAAGGATCTGATTCCTTAGCCTCCGATCGCACCCCATCTCGTCACTGAGTCTTGAACGTGCCTCCAGGCATGGTCTGACAGGCTCAGCGCCGTTCCAACAGGCCAGGCTTCAGAGTCAAATGATGCTTTTTCACCTCGGATGACCCCGTACACACCTGCCACATATATAAGTAAACTTAATGATTACAATTAATCCAGACTCTTCAAGTGGCCGATAAGTGATCAAATGTGGCGCTTTATCGATAATATCGATGGCCTGACACCACTGCCAGTTGTGGGTGTAGCGTGTAAATCCACCATATATGGTAGATTGGGCTTTACTTGGGGTCGTGAGGTTTCCATGATCATCCCATGCACCTCAAAAACCTAACGGTGTTGGGGTTCAAATCGTTTGCGGACAAAACTTCCCTGAACTTTGAACCCGGCATCACGGCAATCGTTGGTCCCAATGGATGTGGGAAATCCAACGTGGCTGATGCTATCCGTTGGGTTTTAGGAGAGCAGTCGGCCAAGGCTCTGCGAGGGGGTGAAATGGCTGATGTGATTTTCAACGGCACCGACAAACGCAAGCCTCATGGCATGGCCGAGGTGTCTCTGACCTTGACCGATGTGGATCAAGAGCAGCTCAAGGCGGCCGGGGTCGATCTTTCCTTCAATGAAATCACGGTCAGGCGGAGGGTGCTGCGGGATGGTGGGAGTGAGTATTCCATTAACAACATTGGCTGCCGTCTTAAGGATATCCAGCAACTCTTCATGGGAACAGGTGTGGGCCGAGCCAGCTACAGCATCATGGCTCAAGGCAACATCACGCAGCTTTTGAGTAGCAAGCCTGAGGATCGACGACTGGTCTTTGAAGAAGCTGCCGGTATCACCAAGTTCAAAGTTCAGAAGAAAGAAGCCCTGCGCAAACTGGATCATACGGAGCAAAACCTGCTGCGAGTCGCTGATCTGGTGGGTGAGGTCAAGCGTCGTATCGGGTCGCTGCAGCGCCAAGCTGGTAAGGCCAAGCGCTACAAGCAGATTCAAACGGAACTACAGCACCTGGAAACGCAGCTCGCGCGGCATGATTATGATTTGCTGCAGTCAGAAATCGAGCAATCCCAGGAGAGCCGAGACTCCCTGCAAGACCAGCAGGAAAGTGCTTCATCTCTGGTGCTTCAAAAAGAGGAAGAGATCCGTCAGGTCCGCTCCCGACTTTCCGAGCTTGAAGCCGAGATCGCGGCTTCACAGCAGCAGGGGATGGAGCTCAAGGGGCAAATGGAACGCCATGAGGGTGGGATTCAGTTCCATCAGGAACGGGTCAGAGAATTGGAGCAGCAGCATGAAAGGGTCACCGAAGAGATCGAACAGTTTGGTGGGCGCAAGCAGCAGGCCGAGGAACAACTCAATGAGCTAAGGGTTCAACTTGAGCAAGCCGAAAGCGGCCTGGTGGGACATCAGGAAAGCGTTCAGCGACATCAAGAGGCCTTGGCGCAGGTGGAAGCCGATGCCAAGACTCGTCAGGAGACTTTGCAGGCTGCCCAATCGAAACTTTTTGCACAGACTCAACTACTGGGGAGGCGACGCAACGAATTCAACGCACTTGAATACCAGTCGAAAAGTCAGATCGAGCGGTTGGAAAAAATTGCCTCCGAGAAGATTCAGCTGGAAGAGGAGCGCCATGGGTTAAGCGAAAAACTCGAGCAGTTCTCCAACTCGGTGGAAGCAGCCAAAGTGGCTGCCCGGGATCAGCGCGAAAGTGTGCAGGTCAGACAGGCCCGACTCACAGCCTTGCAGGGGTCGCTTCAGGAGGCCTCCCTTACATTGGATGGTGCCATGCAGGAACAGGCTGAAATCCGGAGTCAATGGACCGTGTTGAAGGACCTGGAGTCAGCTCACGAAGGTTTCAGTCAAGGAGCGGTGGCAGCGCTTAAACAGTCTGATGCCCTGCTCGGATCGCTAGCTGATCATTTGAGGGTTGAGGAACCATACGTCGTCCCGGTTGAGGCCGTCCTAGGGGAGTTCTTGCAAGTGGTTTTGACCGAGTCGCCCGAGGCGGCTCGTGGTATCCTTGACCTGCTCAGGGAACAGGAGGCGGGTCCTGCCAGTGTGGCCTCCATCCACATGATGGAGAAAGTTTCCGAATGTGCTTTCAATCATCGACCTTCGATTCACGACCCTGCCTACAGCCCGAATGGCACGGCTGCTCTCTCAGTGGTGGACGCCGATCCTGAGGTTCAGCCATTGATTGAATGCTTGCTGGGTTCAGTCTACATCGTTGAAGACCTGGCAGCAGCATCGGAGAGCTGGAAGCAATCTGGACGCTGCGTGAGTTTTGTGACCATGCGAGGGGAAACACTGAGCCCCTGCGGTGTGTTTACCGGCGGTGGGCGTGCTGCTGATGGCAAAAATCTCACGACCTCAATCCTTTCTCGCAAAAACAGGATCATTCAGCTGGATGAGCAAATTCAGGTGGCTCAGCAGCGGGTCGAGGAGGCCAGCCGACAGAAAGGCAAACTTCATTCCGAAATCCAGAGTCTGCAGGCAGGCCTTGAGGAAGCTCAGTCCGAGCTGAAGGCATCGGAGGTGGCCATTGCCACGCATGAGGGGGAACAGCGTGCGCTGAGTGCGGCCAATCAAACGTTGATTCAAAAGATCGAGACGGTGGTCTATGAGATTCAGACCTTGGGCGATCAGGAGCGTGAGCTGCAAGCTCGACGAGCTGACTTGTCCGAATCCATAAAAACTCTCAGCCAGGATGAGGCCACGGCCCAGGCCGAGCTTGAGTCAGTGCAGGCCTCTCTGGAATCACTCCGGGAGGAGCGAGAGCAGGCTCAGGCTGCCTTGAGTGAGTCCAAGATTGTCCTTGCCTCCGAGCAGCAATCATTGCTCGCGCTGAAGCGTCAACAGGAGCCCCTGGATCAGCGTATCCAGGAAATCATTCAAGTGCTCGCTCAGCGGCGCACGGAAATCACGTCCTGTCAGGAACGCACCGAACAGAGCCAGTCTCAGATCATTACCTCTCAATCGGCTTTGGAACGACTCGAACATGAGCGGGCTGTAATCAGTGAACAGACGGCCTCGCTGCTTGGACAAAAACAGGAGCAGGAACAGGCGGTTGCCGAGCGTGAGGCGCTCCTACGAGACCAACGCAAGTTGTTGGATGAAATCCAGTCTAGGCGCAGCCAACTTGACGTGGACCTGGCCCGCAAGCACTCAAAAGTTGAGAACATTCTCAAGCGAATGGAAGAACGCTACCAGATTGATCTGAACGAAGTGCGTAGTGAGAACATCACCTTGACTTTGAATGAAGAGGGCGAGTCCACCACCGAGGTGCTCACATCCGAAGACTTGGATGCCTATGGGGTTGGCACAGACTGGGAGGCCATTGCCGAGCGAGTTGGCTTCCTTCAGCAAAAAATCGATTCCATGGGGCCGGTCAATTTGGTTGCCATCGAAGAGTATGAAGAAACCGAGGAGCGCTATCAGTTTCTAACCAACCAGCATGATGACCTGGTCCAGGCCAAGACAGAATTGATGGAGGTTCTTAATCGAATCAATACCCAGACTCGGGAAATGTTCCTCGATACCTTCCACAAGATTCGAGATAACTTTCGCGACACCTTCACTGAAATTTTTGGTGGCGGTGTGGCAGATTTGGTGCTTCAAGACGGAGAAGATGTCCTCGAAAGTGGCATTGATATCGTGGCGCGGCCACCGGGCAAGAAGCTGCAAAGCATTACCCTGCTCTCAGGAGGGGAGCAGACCATGACGGCTGTGGCACTCCTCTTTGCCATTTATCAGGTTCGTCCCAGTCCTTTTTGTGTTCTGGATGAGCTGGATGCGCCCCTTGATGAATCCAACATCAATCGTTTCATCAAGATTTTAGAGCGTTTTCTGGATCATTCTCAATTCATTATCATTACCCACAACAAGCGCACCATTTCCATTGCGGATATCCTTTACGGCGTCACGATGCAGGAGCGTGGTGTCAGCCGAATCGTGAGCGTCAAGCTTGCCCAAGAGGGTCATTCAAGCTCCCAGCCAACAAGTCGACTTGAGGCTGCTGGGGATGGCAGTGAAGGGGTGAATTCGGTAGCTGACTCGGTGGCTGGTAATGTGGAAGTGGTCACAAACGAGTAGTTAGGAACCTTTTATGACCTCACAGTCAAAAAATGTTATCAAATAAACTCTTCGCCCTTGATAACACTACCGGTTGTGGTATGGTCGGTCTCTGTATCCAACTGCTAGTGTAGGGTCTCAGGGGAAGTCGTATTCGTAAATTCTTTTTGGCACGTTCAGTGCCCCAAGTCGTAAGTCGTAAGCCGTATGTCCGTTTTGTTGTTGAGCAGCTGATTCTGCTCTTCTGACGGGGTCTTGTGTGCCCTAAACACAACAAATTTATTAAGCCTAAATTGAGAAAGAGCAATCAAATGATCCATGCCCAAGATGATATCACCACCCCTACTGGCAAATCCAGCTCCAGAGGGCGATCCGGTGCGAGTAAGCCACGCAAGAGCAGGCGAGCAGGCCTGAAGCAAAAGTCTAAACTGACGATTGACCAGGTTTTTAGTCAGGCCAACCAAAACCCATTCGACCAGATCCAATGGGATAAGCGTGTGGCGGAAATTACCGATGGCAAGGGTAAGATTATTTTCCGACAAGAGGGAGTCGAGGTTCCCAAGTCCTGGTCGATGCTGGCCACCAATGTGGTGGTATCAAAGTATTTCTACGGGGAACAGGGCACGAGCGAGAGAGAATACTCTGTTCGTCAGCTCATCCATCGCGTTTGCCGAACCATCGCTGACTGGGGTATCAAGGATGGTTATTTCAGCAAGGAGGATGGCGAGATTTTCTACAACGAACTGGCTTGGTTGTGTGTCAATCAGTACGGAGCCTTCAATTCTCCTGTCTGGTTCAACGTTGGGCTTTTTCACGAATACGGTGTTGGCAAGGATTCAGCCAAGGGCAATTGGTATTTTGATACCCAAGAGCAAAAATCTGAACGGGCTCCTACCCAATATGAGTATCCTCAGTGTAGTGCCTGCTTCATCCAATCGGTTGAGGACAACATGGAAGATATCATGCGTTTGGCCTACAGCGAAGCGATGCTCTTCAAGTATGGATCTGGCACCGGTTCAGACCTCTCATCGATCCGATCCAGCAAGGAGAAACTCAGTGGGGGTGGCCGTCCTAGCGGTCCCATGTCCTTCCTCAAGGTTTATGACCAAGTCGCCAATGTGGTGAAGAGCGGGGGTAAAACCCGCCGGGCAGCCAAGATGAATACCCTCAAAGACTGGCACGGTGATATCGAGGAGTTCATTGATGCGAAGCAGCTCGAAGAAAAAAAGGCCTGGGCACTGATTGAGCAGGGCTACGATGGCTCCTATAACGGGGATGCTTATGGCAGTGTGATGTATCAGAACGAGAATCTCTCAGTTCGTGTCAGCGATGAATTCATGGATGCGGCGATCAATGATCGTGATTGGTGGACCAAAGCTGTCACCACCCAGGAAAAGCTTGAGAAGAAGAGTGCGGCAGACCTGCTTCACCGTATTGCCGAGGGAACGCACATCTGTGGGGATCCTGGCCTTCAGTATGATGGTCCGATTCAGAAGTGGCATACCTGCAAGGGTTCCGAACCCATCCACTCAACCAACCCTTGCTCGGAATATGTCTTCCTCAACAATACAGCCTGCAATCTTGCTTCGCTGAATCTGATGAAGTTCAAAAAAGAAGATGCCACCTTTGATGTGGAGCGCTTCAAGGCAGCCGTCAGAATCTTCATCACCGCCCAGGAGATTGTCGTAGACAATTCTTCCTACCCCACTCCTCAAATTGCCGAGAATTCTCACATCTTCCGAACCCTTGGCTTAGGCTTTGCTAACCTGGGTTCTTTGATCATGAGCTATGGCTTGCCTTACGATTCAGATGGAGGACGAGCTCTGGCCGGTGCCATCACTTCGGTCATGACAGGCCATGCGTACGAACAATCGGCAGAGATCGCTCGCATCATGGGGGCTTTTCCTGGTTATGAAGACGCTCGCTGTGCTGGCATTGATGAGCCCCTCCAGCCTGATAATGTGGCCTCCACCCTCGACGTCATCCGGCTGCACAAGGAGGCGGCAGAAGACATTCAGCCTGATGCAGATTTTGATTATCTCAAACAGGAGGCGCGTGCCTGTTGGGCAAGGGCGCTGGAGCACGGGCAGGCGCATGGCTACCGCAATGCTCAGGTAACAGTGCTGGCTCCTACCGGAACCATTGCTTTCCTCATGGACTGTGACACGACCGGCATCGAGCCTGACATCGCCTTGGTCAAATACAAGCTGCTGGCAGGGGGTGGCATGCTCAAGATTGTGAACCGAACCGTCCCGCAGGCCCTTGACCGTCTGGGCTACACGGCTGAACAGAGCAAGGCCATCATCGATCACATTGAGCAGTACGACACCATCGAAGACTTTGAGGAAGAAGGCCAAACGCGCCGAAGCGGACTGCGGTCTGAACACGTAGGTGTCTTCGACTGTGCCTTCAAAGCTCATCGAGGCGTG
>Ga0182078_10151656_pt1 | contig 21305 bp, 21 predicted proteins | sample 071ome_15_FD_127749 | JGI IMG/M metagenome (GOLD analysis project Ga0182078, IMG submission 127749) | Metatranscriptome of coastal salt marsh microbial communities from the Groves Creek Marsh, Georgia, USA - 071409BT metaT (Metagenome... | ecosystem: Environmental > Aquatic > Marine >... | reverse complement strand
CTTGCTGTGGGTGCGATGGCTGCGACGCTTGTCATGGGCGTCACGAATGTCGATGCCCGAGAGAGGCCATGGCTGACCCTCGAAGAGCTCGCAGCCCAGCAGCCGATCGTGGATCCGCCACCTGCTCTGCCTAAGGTGCTCACGAGTCCAGCCGAACCGCCTGTCATGACGGCTGTGCCGACGACGACGCTCCCAACCACCCCGCCCGAAAGCGTTGTGGCGACGGTCCGGCCCGAGATCGACGCAATCTGGCCGACGACCGAACCGGGGGGAGGCGAATACGTCGAGCTCGAGTACCCGGTGACGAACCCGACCTACTTTGGCAACCCGCTGACATTGATGGTCACCGACCGCACGCCCGACGGGGAATGGATCAAGGTGCAGATTCCGATTCGGCCCAACGGCACCGAGGGCTGGATCCCCGCAAGAGACGTCGACCTGTCTTCTCATTTCGTGCGAATCGAGGTGGCGCTGTCCGAGCGATCGGTTCGTGTCTGGGACGGAGAGACCCTGATCGCCGAGACGTCAGCCGGCATTGGCGCAGACGTGACGCCGACTCCGCTCGGCACGTTCTTCGTCAACGATCTCGTCGAACGCTTCGAGGGCAGCTCGTACGGGCCGTACATCCTCAGCCTCTCGGCGTTCTCCGAAGCGTTGGAGACCTACGGGGGTGGTGTACCCGTGATTGCGATCCATGGAACCAATCGGCCCGAGTTGATCGGTGGTGCCCATTCCGCTGGGTGCATCCGGATCGAGAACGACATGATCCGTTTCCTGGCCGAGGTGGTGCCGATGGGGACGCCGGTCACGATTTCAGCGTGATCGTGAGGTGGTCACCGAGATCACCGACGAGATCAGCGAAGGAGCGCCGCTCGATGGCCGCGTCCCCGCCGCGGGCGAGCTCATACCCCGAGATGCCGTCGATGGGTGCGGCGCGGGCGAGTAACGATCGCAGCGTGTCGTAGTCGGCTGCATCCAGTGCCTCGGCGATGCGATGCAGTTCGTTGATGGTGGCGGCGGGGGTGCTGTCTCGTGCATCGGCGCGGACCGTACTCTCCTCGTGTGGATCGTGTGAGGCGTGTGGGGCGATGGTCGTGGGGGGTTGTCTGTGACATCGCAGACGAGTGGTCGAAGGATCGTGTCGGTGGCCTCGCTGCAGAGATTGCATTCTTCGCCCTGCTCGGATTCTTTCCGACGGTCATCGTGCTGGCGGCGGCCCTCGGTTCGGTCGATGGCATCCTCGGCGAAAGCACTGCGGTCGATGTCGAGAACTGGCTGGTTGGACAGCTGATCGACATCTTCGGAGCAAACAACGTGGATCGCACCGTGACCGAGCTGTTCGACAGCTCCAACAGTGGTGCGTTCACGATCGGTGCATTGCTGGCCGTGTATGCCGCATCGCGCGGATTCGTGGCGGTCGTGCGTGCGCTCGATGTCGCCTACGACCACAAGCAGCAGCGCAACTGGCTGTCGACACGACTGGTCGGCTTCGGTCTCACCTTGCTCACCGTGCTGGTCGCGGCCGTCGTGCTGATCCTGATCGTTGTTGGTCCCCTGATCGGCGAAGGTGGCGAGCTCGCCGAGAAGCTGGGTGTCGACGGGTGGTTCACCGTCCTGTGGGACTGGGTTCGCTGGCCGTTCGTGTTCACCGTGCTCGTCGGGTGGGCGACCACCGTGTATCACCTCGCTCCCAACCACCGGTCACCATGGAAACTCGAGATTCCCGGGGCGGTGGTGGCATCGGTGTGGTGGGCAGCGGTGTCGCTCGGTTTCAACGCCTACCTCGACGTGGCAACGAGTGGTGCCAATGCGATCTTCGGGCTGCTCGGTGGAGCGCTGAGTCTGCTGTTCTGGTTGTACCTGATGGCGATGGGACTGCTGCTCGGTGCCGAGATCAACTCGCTGACCGCATCCCGACTGGGGCTGTCGATCGAGCCGGAACCGCGGCCTGGCCTCAGGGAGTCGCTCGCTCGCTTCCGGAAGTAGCCTGCAACCCATGACGGATTTCCGGACGCCGCTCGACGACATCCGCTTTGCCATGCGCCATGTGGCCGATGCCGACGCCGTTGCCGCGTACGACGCGTTTGCCCACGCCGACGCCGACATGGTCGACGGGTTGCTTGCGGAGGCTGGGCGGTTCTTTGACGAGGTGTTCGCTCCGACCAACCGAGATGGCGACACCGTCGGCACGACCTGGAACCCGGACGGCAGCATCACCACCGCACCCGGCTTCGCAACGGCGTACGGGAAACTCGTCGAAGCCGGGTGGGCCGGTATCGGGTTCCCGGAGGTGTACGGCGGTGGCGGATTCCCGCAACTCGTGGGTACTGCGGTGCAGGAGATGACCACTGCAGCGAACATGGCGTTGGCGCTTTGTCCGCTGCTGACGCAGGGAGCGATCGAAGCCCTGATGCATCACGGTGACGAGATGCAGAAGGAGATCTATCTCCAGAAGCTCGCCTCGGGAGAGTGGACGGGAACGATGAACCTCACCGAGCCGCATGCCGGTTCTGATGTGGGGGCGCTGACCACCAAAGCAGTTCCTGCCGACGATGGGTCGTGGCGTATCTCCGGCCAGAAGATCTACATCACGTGGGGTGAGCACGACGTCGCCGAGAACATCGTGCACCTCGTCCTCGCCCGCACGCCCGGATCACCGCCGGGTACCAAAGGCATCAGCCTCTTCATCGTTCCGAAGTACCTGGTGAACGACGATGGTTCGCTCGGGGAGCGCAATGACGTGCGCTGTGTGAGTATCGAGCACAAGCTTGGCATCCACGGCAGCCCCACCTGTGTCATGCAATACGGCGACGAAGGTGGGGCGGTGGGCTATCTCCTCGGCGAGGAGCACCAGGGCATGCGTTGCATGTTCACGATGATGAACAACGCCCGACTCGGGGTCGGTGTGGAAGGGCTTGGCATCGCAGAACGCGCCTATCAGCAGGCGTTGGCCTATGCCCACGAGCGCACTCAGGGTCGCGCCATCGGCGCCGAACCCGGCACCGAATCGCCGATCATCGATCACCCGGACGTTCAGCGCATGCTGCTCGACATGAAAGCGACGATCGCTGCGATGCGTGGTCTGTGCTACCGCAACGCGGCCGCGCTCGACCACAGTCGCGAGGCGGCCGATCCCGAGGCGCGGCAAGCCGGCGACGAACTCGCTGCGCTCTTGACGCCCCTGTCGAAGAGTTGGTGCACCGACATGGGGGTCGAGCTGGCCTCGATCGGTGTCCAGGTTCACGGCGGTATGGGTTTCATCGAAGAGACGGGTGCCGCACAACATTTCCGCGACGCCCGTATCGCGCCCATCTACGAGGGCACGAACGGGATCCAGGCGATCGATCTGGCCGGTCGCAAGCTCGGCCTGCGACAGGGTGGTGTGGTTCGAGACCACCTGGCGACCATTGCCGAGACGGTCGATGCACTCGCCGGGGTCGAAGAGCTCGCTCCCGTCCATGTGCACCTCGCCGCTGCGCTGGCTGCCACGACCGAGGCGACCGACCACCTCCTTGCCCGATCGGCAACGAGCCCCGCCGACATGCTTGCCGGTGCGATGGCGTATCTCGACATGATGGCGCTCACCACAGCCGCCGAGGGTCTGGCAGCGGGTGCGCTTTCTGCTCGTGTGGCTGGCGATCCTCTCGCAGACGAGGCAGCCTTGCTTGCCCGGTTCTTCGCCACGAACCGGCTCGCAGCCGTTCCCGCCCTGCTCGCTGCGGTCACGTCGGGTGCAGCCGATCTGACCGCGGCGCGGGGCAGCATCTTCTCGTGAGGCAGCGTCATGGCAGCCGACGGATCACACTGAACGCACCGTAAGACCCGTGCCCATGTTCGCCTCGATTCCCAGCCCACCGAGCAATGTGATCGAGCTCGGCCCGATCAGCTTGCGGGCATACGGGTTGATGATTGCCCTCGGGGTCGTGGCGGCCGTGCTGGTGTCCCAGAAAAGATGGGTGGCTCGGGGTGGCGACCCCGACGACATCAGTGCGGTGGCGATGTGGGCCGTGCCGGCGGGTCTGGTCGGCTCGCGGATCTACCACGTCTTCACCGACTGGCGCTTCGACGAGGGGTGGGCGGAACCGTTCAAGATCTGGGAGGGTGGCCTCGGTATCCCGGGCGGGGTGGCTGCCGGCATCTTCGCCGCCCTCTGGTTGATCCGACGCAACGGCTGGGACCGTCGCAACCTGCTCGACGCAATGGTCCCGAGTCTTCCGTTGGCTCAGGCGATCGGGCGGTTGGGCAACTGGTTCAACCAAGAGCTGTTCGGGAGCCCGAGCGACCTTCCCTGGGCGGTCGAGATCGATGCTCGTTATGCCGCTCGTGCCGGCTATCCCGACGCCGACACGTTTCATCCGACGTTCCTGTACGAATCGCTCTGGAACCTCGGGCTGTTCGGAGTGCTGGTGTGGGTCGACCGCAGCGGCAAGATTCGGCAGGGTGGTCTCGTTGCGGTCTATGTCGTCGGGTATGCCGCCGTTCGCATCTGGCTCGAGACCGTTCGCATCGATCCTGCCACCGAGATCGGTGGCCTCCGGGTGAACATTTGGATGAGCATCGTCGCACTGTCGGTCGCCGGTGGATGGCTTGTCGTTCGCGGTCGGGCGAGCGGCAACGACCGTGCGGTTGGTTCCTAGGTCGTCGTCGATCGAGCTTCTGTGTCGATCGAGTCGGCCCATGCGAGCACGGTTTCTGAGAGCAGCGGCCAGGCAGTGGCTGCCCACGGCCCGAATGGTTCGGTGCAGAGTGCGATGAGGGTGACGGCGGCCTCAGGGTCGATCCACAGCATCGTGCCGGCGCGGCCGAAATGCCCGTAGGTTTCGGCACTGCTGCTCGGCGCAGTCCAGTGCGGTGACTTGTGTCCCCGCTTCTCTGGGCCAAGACCCCACGGATTGGGGGAGTGGTGGCCGAATCCGGGCACAACCCCATCGAGCGTGGGCAGATGCGTGGCGCGTGCTCGCTCGAGAGTGGCGTCGTGAACGAGGATCGGCGTCCGCCAGGCCGCGCTCAGTCGGAGCATGTCGGTCACCGAGCCACGGCCACCAGCTCCGGCCGACCCGTCGAGTGAGAAGTTCGTCATTCCCAGTGGCTGGGTCACGGCGAGATGGAGGTACTCGGCGAACGGCATGCCGGCTCGAGCCGCAAGAAGGTCGGCGAGCAGGTCATAGCCGGTCGAGGAGTAGAGCCGCTTGTACCGGGGTCGATGCACGAGGTCGAGCGTGTCGAACGCGACACCACCTGCGTGGGCCAAGACGTCGGCAACGGTCGCCCCGGTGTGAGGCTCGATATTGTCGAGCGCAAGCGTTCCCTCTTCGTGGGCCACGAGGAGTGCCATAGCCGTGACGAGCTTCGTGACCGAGGCAAGCTCGAACACGCGCTCGATGTCTCCATGCTGGATCATCGAGCCATCGGACTTCAGCGCTGCAGCTGCCGCTGTCCCCGGCCAACTGTCGATCTCGGAAAGTGATCCCGCGCCTGCGTCGGTCATGGGGTCAACGCTAGGTGACGCTGGTTTGTGCGGCTCCCCCGACCGGAGGCCCGGGTACGATTGGTCGTGATGGTCGAAGAGTTCGGTGTTCGTGGCAAGCGGATCGATCGCTCGTTCGCGTTCATCGATCTGTGTGGTTTCACCGCGTACACCGACCACGAAGGTGACGATGAGGCGGTCGACATTCTCAATGCGTTTCGGGCGACGGTTCGAGGCGTTGCGTCGGCTCGGGGTGTTCGCATTGCAAAGTGGTTGGGCGACGGTGCCATGCTCGTCGGGGTCGAACCCGAGCCCCTGCTCGAAGCGATCGTCGAGATCGAGGCGCTGATCGACTCGTCAGGATCGCCCTTGCCACTGCGAGGTGGTTTCAGCAGCGGTCGCGTCATCCTGATCGACGGTGACGACTACATCGGCACGCCGGTGAATCTCGGGGCCCGGTTGTGTGATTGTGCCGAGCCCCGCCAGATTCTCGCCCCGGCCGACACCGTCGAGCATCTGTACACATCGCTGGTGGCTCGTCCGATCGGCACTCGGGCGATCGCCGGGTTCGACGATCCGGTCGATCTCGTCGAGCTGGCCCGCTGATGGATCCGCACGACCGATCTTCGTGGACGGAGTTCGAGTTGGCGGTCGGAGCAGTCCTCGATGGCCTCGGGACGGGCGATCTCGTGACCTATGGAGAGGTTGCAGCCGAGGCTGGATACCCGGGAGCCGCCCGGGCGGTCGGCTCGATGCTTGCCAAGTCCGACGGCACCCTTCCGTGGTGGCGGGTCATCGCCACCAGCGGCAAGCTTCTGGCCTCCCACGAGGCCGAGCAGGCACAGCTCCTCGCGGAGGAGGGCGTTTCCACCCGCAACGGGCGGGTGGACAGGAACGGTTGACCGGTCCGATACCCTGCTGAGGTCGATCCATCTCCGACGATGGATGATTCCTCCCGACGCACCGAGCGACGCCTTCCTCCTCAGATCCTCGGTCGAGAAGTAGATGACCATCACCACCACCTTCGCGGACTTGGGTCTGGTCGACGAGATCGTCGACACCCTGTCCGATCGGGGGATCGTTGCCCCCTTCCCTGTTCAAGAACTCACCATCCCCGACGCACTTGCCGGTCGCGATGTCTGCGGCAAGGCCAAGACCGGCTCCGGCAAGACCCTTGCCTTCGGTCTTCCCGTGCTCCAACGGATGCAGAAGGCGGCCCCGACCCGTCCGACCGGTCTGGTGCTCGTCCCAACGCGCGAACTCGCGAATCAGGTGTGCGATGAACTTGCGCCGGCCGCTGACGCGGTTGGTCGCAGTGCGCTTGCGATCTACGGCGGTGCGCCGATCGAACAGCAGATCGAGAAGCTTGCGACGGGTGTCGATCTCGTTGTCGCCACTCCTGGTCGCATGATCGACTTGATCGAGCGAGGCGCGATCTCGGTTGCCGATGTGGAGCATGTCGTCGTCGACGAGGCCGACCGCATGGCAGACATGGGCTTTCTCCCCCAGGTCGAGTGGATCCTTCGCAACGTCGAGGGTGACCATCAGACACTGCTGTTCTCGGCCACGCTCGATGGGGTGGTCAACACCCTCATCAAGCGGTACCAGACCGATCCCACCATGCACGAGGTCGTGTCAGAGGAAGTCACCGTCGAGGAGATGACCCATCGATTCGTCGCAGTCCACAAGATGGACAAGGCGAAGGTTGCTGCGTCGATTGCGAAGTCGGCGGAGCGCACCATCATGTTCACGCGAACGAAAGCCATGGCGGATCGTCTGGCCGGGGATCTGAAGGATCTCGGGATCAAGGCGGCACCGATCCACGGGGACCTCCGCCAGTCCAGTCGCGAGAAGTCCCTCAAGGACTTCAGCGATGGCAGACTTCACACCCTGGTGGCAACCGACGTTGCCGCCCGCGGGATCCATGTCGACGATGTGGACGTGGTCATCCAGTACGACCCGCCCGGTGACCACAAGACCTATCTGCACCGTGCGGGCCGCACCGCTCGCGCCGGTGAGTCGGGCCTAGTCGTCACATTGTCGCTGTGGGACGAAGAGCTCGACATCAAGCGTCTGCAGAAGCGCATCGACTGCGTGATGCCGATCGTCGAGATGTTTTCGAACGATGTGCGGCTGGCCAACCTCGTTGCCTGGGACCCCGAGGACTCCTGACCCCGAGGTCCACCGGTTTGTTGCGGCCTGTGTCGCAGCAAGTCACGGCGATGTGGACGGCGCGATCGCCGCTGTCGTTCACCGAGTTGCAACAGCGCGGCACGTCGAGGTCGAGTTGATCGTCGATGGCGTCGTTGTCGACGCAGCCGACTCGGTCCTCGAAGCCGGCACCGGCTCGGTGTGTGCGGGTCCATGGGGCCCGTGGTTGCCCGGTTTCGTGCGCGAAGCCCTGCAGCCGAGTGAAGCGCAACGGGTCCTTGGGGTCCATCACACACCGCCGCAGATCGTCGGTGACATTCTCGATCTTCTCGAGCAGACAACCGGTCCGATCGCCGATCGTGCGAGTGTGCTCGATCCGGCCGTTGGCGGTGGAGCCTTTCTTCTCGCTGCTGCCGAGCGGATGCGCGGCGATCGAATCGATGTTGCGGAGCGTTTCTGGGCGGTCGACCTCGACCCGGTCGCCCTTGGCACCGCCCATGCAGCGCTGTCGCTGTGGGCTGGTGGCTCGGTGCCGAGCGACCGATTCGTCGTCGGTGACTTTCTCGCCGCGACAACAGGTGCGCACCTGCCCGAACGCGTCGACCTCGTCGTCGGCAACCCACCGTTTCTGTCACAACTGAAGGGGCCAACTGCTCGCAGCGCAGACGCCCGAGCAGCCCTGCGGCGGCGGTGGCCCGATGTCGGGGGCTATGTCGACGATGCCGCAGCATTCCTCCTCGCCGGCGCCGAGCTTCTGGCTTCGGACGGGGCGATGGTGCTGGTGCAGCCCGATTCGATTCTTGCAGCAAGCGATGCTGCGGCGGTACGTGCTCGACTGCAGACGGTTGCGCCGATCCGTGGCCTGTGGGTCGACGAGAACCGGTCGTTTGCTGCATCGGTTGACACAGTGGCGATCGTGGCGGCACCCGGCGATTCGGGCCCGGTGCAGGTCGGCTGGGGTGCTGCCGTCGAGCCGTCGGCGGGTTCATGGGGTCACCTGCTTGCAGCGGCACGAGGTGTGCCGATCATCGCCACACCGAGTGACACACCGACACTGGCCGAGATCGCCGATGTCACCGCCGGCTTTCGCGACCAGTACTACGGACTGGTCGACGCAGTGGTCGACGATGCCGATGGCGATCATCGGCTCATCACCGTGGGTTTGATCGATCCGCTGCACAACGGCTGGGGCGAACGACCGGCCCGTTTCGCCAAGCAGCGCTTCCGGCATCCGAGTATCGATCTCGATCGGGTAGATCCTGCCGTTCGTGACTGGATTCGGGCCCGGTTGGTCCCCAAGGTGCTTGTTGCCAGCCAGACCAAGGTCCTCGAGGCGATCGTCGACGAGGTGGGCAGCGCAGTCCCGTCGGTCCCCGTGGTGTCGGTCGAGCCCCGTCCTGATGCCCCGTCGCTCTGGCACCTTGCGGCGCTGCTCACCAGCCCGGTGGCGACGACGCTTGCGGTGCTCGATGCTGCCGGTAGCGCCATGACTGCCGATGCGATCCGAGTGTCGGCTCCGCGGCTTGCTCGCTTGCCGCTGCCAGGTGATCGCAGTGCCTGGGACGAGGCAGCGGCTGCCGCTTGTCGAGGCGACCTCGACGAGTGTGGATGGGCGATGCTGCGAGCGCACGGTCTTGGCCATCGGTGCGATGTCTTCGAGTTCTGGCGCTCCCGCATCCCCACCTAATTCCGACCAATTCACTCCGGATTAGATCCGACGCAGATAGGGTGTTGCTTCTGTTCGCCCTAGCGTTGTGGAGAAGGAGTCTCCGTGACCGATCGCCCCGAGAGCCTGCAGTACGACCCCAGCCGGCGATTTCCGTCGCCGCTGCCGGTCAGTGGTGCCTGGCGTCACGGCGACCCGGTCGGGAGACGTCAGTTCGCAAAGGTGTCACGCGAGCGTCCGTTCGTCCTCGAGTGCGGTGGGCACCTCGACGAGGTCGAGATCGCATACGAGACGTGGGGCACGCTGGCACCCGACCATGCCAATGCGATTCTGGTGTGCCACGCACTCACCGGCGATTCACATGCCGCCGGTGGGTTCGAGCCTGGACACAAGAGCGACGGTTGGTGGGACGATCTGATCGGCCCAGGAAAAGCCCTCGACACCGACCACTACTTCATCGTGTGCGCGAATGTCTTGGGGGGCTGCCAAGGCACCACCGGGCCGTCCAGTGTCGATCCCGACACCGGGAAGCCCTACGGTCCGACCTTCCCGCAGGTCACGATGCGCGACATCGTCCGCACGCAACGGCTTCTCATGGCTGAGCTTGGAATCGACACCTGGCTGTCGGTGGTCGGCGGGTCGATGGGCGGTATGCAGGCGCTCGAATGGGGTGTGATGTACCCCGGCCTTGTGAAGTCGTTGATGCCGATTGCGTCGGTTGCCGCGGCAAGTCCGATGCAAATCGCCTGGAGTGCGGTCGAGCGGCTTGCGATCGTCCAAGATCCAAAGTGGCGTGATGGTTGGTACTACGACGCGCCGGAAGGCGATGGCCCATGGCACGGCCTTGCGTTGGCCCGCGAGATCTCGCAGATCACCTACCGAACCACCCACGTCTTCGACGAGCGCTTCGGGCGTGAGCCGTTCGTGCCGAGTGAAGAACTCAGTCAATGGGGTCGCTATCAGATCGAGTCGTATCTGGATCACCATGGCCAGAAGCTCGTGCGGCGTTTCGACGCGAACTCGTTCCTCGTGCTCAGCAAGGCGATGGACCTGCACGATGTTGGTCGCCACCGCGGTGGTGTGCGGTCGGTGCTCGGTGCGCTGCGGGTTCCGGTACTGACCGCCTCGGTCACCTCCGACATCTTGTACCCCGCCTACCAGCAGGCGGCCATGGCCGAGATGATCAACGCCGGCGGTGGCGACTGCGACTATCACGTGGTCGACAGCCCCCAGGGCCACGATGGATTTCTCCTCGAGTCGGCGTTCCTCGGCCCGTTGATCTCTCGGACCCTCGAGAAAGCTGCCGCCGAAGGCTGATCCCTACCAATGCCGGAGATGCTCGAGATCGAGGCCTACCGTCGGGCCGCCGAGCCCGTCGTAGGACGTACCGTGCGTGGCGTTCATGCGCCCGACGAGTGGTATGCGAAGGGCGACACCTCCACCGATCAACTGCGAACGGTGTTGCCAGGAGTGACGATCACCGGTCTTCGTCGGATCGGAAAACTGATGCTGATCGACACCGATGGACCGGTACTCGGGTTGCGCTTCGGGATGACTGGCCGGATCCTCGTCGACGACACTGCGCCAATCGAGGCGCTCGAGTACTCGAGCGATCGCAACGACCCGGCGTGGGACCGGTTCGGAATCGTTTTCTCCGGCGGCGGCTCGCTGATGATTCGCGACCCTCGGCGCCTCGGTGGTGTCGAACTCGACCCTGACGAGTCCAAGCTCGGGCCCGATGCAGGGGCGGTCTCGCGCACGCTGCTCGGCGAGATTGTCGTGGGGTCGGCTGCACCGCTGAAGGCACGTCTCATGGATCAGGCCAAGCTCGCCGGACTCGGGAACCTCCTCGTCGACGAGACACTCTTTCGGGCCGGTCTCGCGCCTGATCGCCTCGCGAACTCGCTCGGAGACGATGAGATTGCGAGTCTGCATCGCGCCATGCGCCGCACGATCACGGTGCTCGGCAAGCGGGGCGGCAGCCACACCGGTGACCTTCAGCCCGCCCGGATCCGAGGCGGTACGTGTCCCAATGACGGGACCGAACTCGTTCGCGCCGATGTCGGCGGGCGGACGACCTACTGGTGCCCGCAGCACCAAACCTGATCCGACCACCAATCGGGCTCAAGCGACATCGAGGCGAACATCGAAGTACTCCGGGAGCCACGTCACTCCGCTGCATCGTCGCCCCATCGCCGCAGAGGGCCGATACGGTCGGGATCATGCGCCGAGGTTTCGCCGCTCTCTTGCTCGTTCTTGCAGCGACCATGGTGATGATGGTCGCGCCGGTCGCAGCGTTCGTCGAGCATGCGCAAGAGGGATTCACAGCCGACGAAACGGCAAGCGACATCGAACGTATTCGCAACTCGCTGTACATCGTCGCTGCCGTCACCGGTGGGCTGCTGGTGATCTACATCTGGCACACGAATCCGCGCCGGCGAATGGACGTCGCCATTCGGCGCAGGACGGTACGGGAGCAGAACCAGATGGACTCTCTCGACGACACCTTCGCCCTTCCGGGTGACGTCGGTGCTGGTGGCGACCGGTTCGGCCCGGCCGGGCCTGGGCAGTCGCTCGACAGCTGACCGGAGGTGGGTACTGTGGGATCCATGGCAGACGATCTCGACATCGACGCGATGATGGAGCGATTCCGCGAACGGGCCGAAGCGGTCAAACGAAGGAATCTGCCCCCGGTCGGGGGAGACGAGCGGGCGATGTTCGTGAAGCAGGCGCAGACCGACTACATGGACTTTGCCCTGATCGGCGATGCCAGCGGGGAACTGGTCGACGGCGTGCTGACCCTTCGAATCGATCTCCGCCCGTCCGAGGCCTGAAACCTCCGCCCCGAGGTGCTCTTCCGAGGCCCGATCTGCCGGGTGCATCCATCCGAGAAGACGCTACGATGAGGGGCCGCTGCGGACGTAGCTCAGTTGGTAGAGCGCAACCTTGCCAAGGTTGAGGTCGCCGGTTCGAACCCGGTCGTCCGCTCCAACGAACCCCAGGCGTCTTCGCCTGGGGTTCAGCTGTTTTCGACGTCGATCACCCCGGGGCCGAGGGGGTTGCGTCGTGGCGGGTGACGGTGGGCGGAGCCGAGTACGGCGGATCTTCGGCCCGCAACAGTTCGAGTGCCTCGACACGGTCCGCGTCGGTGAACGCCTCGGTGACGATTGCAAACTCGACGACATTGCCGTCAGGATCCTCGGCATAGATCGACTGCACCCAGTTGTGGTCGATCTCGATGACGTCGATTCCGTGGTCGAGCCACCGCTGCCTCTTCGACGCAAGGTCGTCGAGGCTGTCGGCCTGGAATGCCAAGTGGTTCACGAAGGGATCGAGTCCCAGGCCACGCGAGATGTCGGTCTCGTAGTCGTCGACGCCCGGAACGTCCCGCAGATCCCAGAAGGCGATCATCTGGTCGTTGCTCGAGCCGGTCGAATAGAAGGCGTGGCGAGCCTTGCCGTTGCGCATGTTCGCAATCTCGACCTTCTCGAGGGTGAATCCCATCGCCTCGGTGTAGAAGCGATGGGTCGCCTCGATGTCTTTCACGGCCAGTGCAATGTGGTTGATCCCCATGCAACGACCGTAGCTAGCCTGCTGACCCATGACGAATGTCTGGGGAGAGCGCTCACGGAAGTTGACCGACCATGTGACGGTGCTGACCACCGACGCGAACGGCGCGTATCCCTCCGGGAACAGCCTGCTCGTTCGAGGCGCAGGTGAAACGGTGATCATCGATCCGTCCGTAACCGTGGCGGAGCAGGGCGGTGCCGGTGTCCCCGTCGACGCAGTGATCAACAGCCACGGGCACGAGGATCACATCGCCGGCAACATCGCGTTTCCCGACGCCCGGGTCCACATCCACGAAGCCGATCGTGCGGTGACGCAGAGCGTCGACGAATTGCTCGCCGTCACCGGTCACAACCGCCACGATCATCCCGAACTCCTCGACGCTTACCTCACCACCTTCCACTACACACCTCGCCCGGACGCCATCGGCTACCAGGACGGTGCCGTGTGGGAGTTGGGTGGGGTGCGCATCGAAGCCGTCCACCTGCCCGGTCACACCGTCGGTCACTGCGGGCTCCGCATCTCCGATCGAGTCTTCTTTCTTTCCGACATCGACCTCACCGGATTCGGCCCGTACTACGGCGACGTGTTCAGTGATCTTGACGACTTCGAGCACAGCATCGAGACGGTGAGGGGGGAGGAGGCCGACTTCTACGTCACCTTCCATCACAAAGGTGTGGTCGAAGGACGGGAGACGTTCGTCGAGATGCTCGACAGGTTCAAGGGTGCGATCACCCGCCGTCACGAGGCGATGCTCGAGTTCTTGCAGGAACCCCACACCATCGATGACATGGTGGCACACCGATTCATCTACCGACCCGGGGTCGAGGTGTTCATCGCCGACCATGTGGAGCGTCGCTCTGCCGTGCTGCACACCAAGCGCATGATCGAACGCGGCGAGGCGGTCGAGGTCGAACCTGGATGGTTCCGTGTTGTGTGAACGGAGTGCCTGACGAACGGTGACACATCGTCTCGCATAGCGAACACATGTTCGCTACAGTCCGTCGTGTCATGCACTTCGACGGCGAGCACGAGATCGAGCACCTCCGGCGATCACTGGCGATGCTTCCCGCCGGTGCTGATGCGCTCAAACGAGAGGAGGCGATGGCCCTGCTCGGCCGGCTCCGTGATGCCAGTGCCCGGCTTCGCCGCATCGAAGCCGGGCTCGACGCATTGCTCGAGACCGAAGTGCGGCCCGGTGTCCCTCGACCTGAATCGTGAGCCACCCGGAGGACACAACGCGTTCTGATCCGGTCGACCTGCTCTCGTCTCACGGGGCTTGGCCTCGGATAGCATTGCGATCCGCTGGCGCCGGTGCCCGAGCGGCCCAAGGGAACGGCCTGCAAAGCCGTACAGTCGCGGGTTCAAATCCCGCCCGGCGCTCGTCAGGTGACCGGCCCGTCCTCGGACGGGTCGGTCACCGCCGTCCGCCCCAACGATCGGCTGCGTCGTTTGTGGTGTGCGCTGCTAGATTCCGTTGCCTGGGGCCGTTAGCTCAGTTGGTTAGAGCGCCTGCTCGACACGCAGGAGGTCACAAGTTCGACTCTTGTACGGCCCACCAGACCCGCACGCAGAACCATGGCAGATCCGCAACTCGAGACCTTCCGTTCCAGCATCGACAACATCGATGCGGCGCTTGTTCTGCTTCTTGCTGAGCGGTTCAAGATCACGAAAGCGGTCGGCGAGTACAAGGCCTCTGCCGGCCTGCCGGCTGCTGATCCGGGTCGTGAGGAAGTGCAGATTGCCCGTCTGCGCCGGTTGGCCGAAGAAGCAAACCTCGACCCCGGGTTCAGCGAGAGCTTCCTGCGGTTCGTCATCGCCGAGGTCATCCGGCACCACGAGCGAGCCGGCGCCGAGAGCTGACGGCTGGCCGAACGCTCGGCATCACGTGTTGCGAAGTAGGGTGATCGCCGTCATGGCCGACGTCCTTCCTGCTGCCGAACGTTCGTCGGTAACCACCGATCCGCGAGTCGAACGGATCGCACGGTTGTTGCACGACACGTTCGTGAGCTTCCACGAATCGTTCCTCGAGGTCACTCACCGTGCCGCAACACGGTTTCTGCAGCGAGAGTGGGACGCCCACCAAGACGACAACAGCGAGCGACTCAACCTCCACAAGAAGGCGGTCTGGAGCGCTGTCGAGTCAGCCCAGGTCATCGTCCCTGCCGATGCTGACGAAGCCCGCCAGCTCTGGGTCGACGCTCGGCGGCGATACGTGTCACTCGTCAGCCAACGCATGGATTTCGAGTTGGCCGAGACGTTTTACAACTCGGTCACCCGTCGGTTGTTCGAGGTCATCGGCCTCGACATCGACCTCGAGTTCCTGTGGCTCGGCCCGACGGCTCTGCCGGCCGACGATGGCAGTCGCGGTGAGTACCGGAATTTTCCGGTCGACGACTCATTGGCCGACTCGATCCTCCAAATTCTCGAGCATTCGCCTCTCGCATCGCAGTTTCATGCCATCGAGCGTGATGCCGACCGGGTGGCCGGTGTCATCGAGACCTGGTTGTCGGAGAACTGGGACGGACACATCGATGCCCTCGACATCCTGCGGCCGGTCTTCTATCGCAACAAGGGTGCTTACCTCGTCGGCCGGTTGCGGTGGCTCAACCGGGTCAACCCGATCATTTTGCCGATCACCGTCTCCGATGACGGCGTGCGCGTCGATGCGGTGCTCCTCACCGAGCTCGCAGCCAGCCGATTGTTCGGTTACACCCGGTCCTACTTCCACGTGCTGGCCCGACGCCCGGCTGCCGTGGTGTCGTTTCTGAAGAGTTTGCTGCCGGTGAAACCGGTCGCCGAGCTCTACACGTCGATCGGCTACAGCGCACACGGAAAGACCAACCTCTTTCGAGCGCTTTACCGTCACATGGAGCACTCCAACACCCGCTTCGAGCGGGCGAGGGGTGCCCGAGGCATGGTGATGGCGGTGTTCACGCTGCCGTCCTTCGACGTGGTCTTCAAACTGATCAAGGACTGTTTTCCGCAGTCGAAGCGGACCACCCCCGAAGACGTACAACGTCGCTACAAGCTGGTGTTCGACCGCGACAAGGTCGGTCGGCTCGTCGATGCGCAGGAGTTTCGAGAGCTGTCCTTTCGGCGTGACCGCTTCGACGAGGAACTCATCGAGGAGCTCCTCGAAGACTGCACGCGCACGGTCACCGTCACCGACGACGAGGTCATTCTTCATCACGTTTACACCGAGCGTCGGCTCTACCCGCTCGATCTGTATCTGCGTGAGATGGGCCCCGATCTCGCTCGCGCCGCGGCGATCGACTACGGCAATGCCATCAAGGATCTTGCCTCGGCCAACATCTTCCCGGGTGATCTGTTCCCGAAGAACTTCGGTGTGAGCCGCCATGGCGTGGTGGTGTTCTACGACTACGACGAACTCGCGCTTCTCTCCGAGGTCAATTTCCGCACGATGCCGGTGAGCCAGTCCTACGAGGACGAGATGCTCGATCAGCCATGGTTCCCGGTCGAACCCAATGACGTCTTCCCCGAGGAGTTCAGGACGTATCTCCGGTCGCCGCGCATCGTCGGTGAGGTGTTCGACGAGTTCCACCCGGAGATCTCCACCGTGGAATTCTGGCAGGCGATGAAGGACGGCCACGAGGGGGGTCGTCGACCTGACTTCTTCCCGTATCCCCACCAGTATCGATTCGCCGACGACTGACCCAGGAGGCTCGCCGAACATGCGCGCTGTGGTACTCGAAGAAAAAGGAGGGCCGGAGGTCCTGCAGATTCGCTCGGTCCCCGACCCGGTCCCGGGTCCTGAGGAGTTGTTGGTCGATGTCGTGTCGACCGCCGTCAACCGGGCCGATCTGCTGCAGCGGATGGGGCTCTATCCGGGGCCTCCGATGCTGCACGAGATCCCGGGTCTCGAATTCGCCGGTCGTGTTGTTGCGGTTGGTGAGCGCGTCACTGGGCACAGCATCGGTGATGCCGTCATGGGCATTCAGAATGGAGGGTGTTACGCCGAGATGCTGACGGTTCACGAGCGGCAGGCAATGCCTGTACCCGACGTGCTTTCGCTCGCCGATGCCGGTGCATTCCCCGAGGTGTTCATCACCGCCTGGGACGCGCTGGTTCGTCAGGGCGGCCTGACCAGCGGTCGGTGGGCATTGGTTCATGCCGGCGCGTCGGGTGTGGGTACCGCCGCCATCCAGATCGTCAAGACGCTCGGTGCCCGCGTCGCCGTCACTGCGTCGGCCGGCAAACACGACGTCTGCCATGACTTGGGTGCCGACGTCGTCATCGACTACGCAAACGAGGACTTTGTCGACGTGGTCCGTCAGGCAACCGGTGGGGCCGGGGTCGACGTGGTCCTCGACGTGATCGGTGGGGACTATCTGCCCCGCAATGTGGCGGTGGTCGCGTTGGGGGGTCGAATCATCCAGGTTGGCGTGATGGCTGCCAAGCCGGTTGTGTTCGACGTCGGCACCCTGTTGATGAAGCGAGCGTCGGTGACCGGCACGACGTTGCGGGCCCGGCCGATCGAGGAAAAGATCGCAATCAGCCAAGAGTTCGCTGCACAACTGCTGTCCCACGTCGCGACCGGTGCGTTGCTGCCGGTGATCGATTCGCGCTACTCACTCGATGACGTCGCCGAGGCTCACCGGCGCATGGAGCAGAACGCGAACGCTGGAAAGCTCGTGCTCGACGTCGGACGCTGACTTACCTGCGCTCGAGCGCGCGTTGGTAGAAGTCGATCTCGAACCCGTGGTGGCGGGTGATCGCGGCTCGTGTGGAGGCGTCGATGGGAGTCGGCGGACGCGGCGTGCGATTGGCATGGATGACGCTCGGTGTCGTCCGCCATCGGAGATGTCGGGCCAATCGCTGCAGATCGTCCTCGAAGTGTTCGGTGAAGCCGATGAAGTCGAAGTCTTCGAGACCGTCGGTGCCGTCGAGGAAGATGTGCTCGAACTGTCCGACCACCACATCCCATGCAGCGAACTCGGCCAGGGACATGTCGGTCGCTTTGAACGACTGATGGTGCGATTCGTCCGTGGCCGGCGTTGCGCTCCAGAAGTCGTACCAGCTTCGGATCCGCTCGACCGGATCTCGCATCCACATCACCAGGCGTGCGTTGCGGGCTGCACTCCACAATTGGGCCGGGCGAAAATGGCCGTGGGCGGCGCGGTACGCCCGGCCGTCGACGAGGAGATCGTCGTAGATCGTGACGAGGTCATCGCCGTACTCCTGTTCGAGCGCAGCACGGAACGACCAACCCGCTGTCTTCGGAAGGTGGATGCTGACGAGCTCGAGACGGCTCGGTCGGAGACGGCCGAGGCGGTTGCGAAGCGTCGGACTCAGCGTTCGCCGATCGGCGCATAGGGCCGCTCGCTCGCACCGATGTAGAGCTGACGGGGCCGCGCAATACGACTGTTCTGGGCCAGCATCTCGTCCCAGTGGGCGAGCCAGCCAGGGGTGCGACCGATGGCGAACAGCACCGTGAACATGTCGCGAGGGAAGCCCATCGACTCGTAGATCAGGCCGCTGTAGAAGTCGACATTCGGATAGAGGCGACGGCTGACGAAGTACTCGTCTTCGAGGGCAACCTCTTCGAGCTTGAGTGCGATGTCGAGCAGCGGGTTGGTGCCGGTGACGGCGAAGACGTCGTAGGCGGCTTGCTTGATGATGCGGGCACGGGGGTCGTAGTTCTTGTAGACGCGATGACCGAAGCCCATCAGGCGTTCCTTGCCCGCCTTGACCCCTTCGATGAACGGTTCGACATTGTCGTAGGACCCGATGTCGTCGAGCATCCGAAGCACGGCCTCGTTGGCACCGCCGTGGCGGGGGCCGTAGAGGGCACCGCATGCTGCGCCGATGGCGGTGTACGGGTCGGTGTGGGATGAACCGACCACACGGGCGGCCGTGGTGGAACAGTTCTGCTCGTGATCGGCGTGGAGGATCAGCAGGATCTCCATTGCTTTCTCGAAGGCCGGATTCACTTCGTAGGGCGAACCGATCTCGAACATCATCTTGAGGAAGTTCGGCGCGTAGCCGAGTTCGTTGTCGGGGTAGACGAACGGCTGGCCCCTGCGATGCCGGAATGCAGATGCAGCGAGCGTGGGCATCTTTGCGATCAGGCGGATTGCGTTCTCCATCCGCTTGTCGGCGTCCTCGATGTCTTTCGAGTCGGGATAAAAGGTCGACAGGCCGCTCACCCCCGACATGAGAAGGCCCATCGGATGTGCGTCGTAGTGGTAGGCGTCGTACATGCGGCGACGGAACTTCTCGTGCACGAAGGTGTGGTACGTGACGTCGTGGACGAAGCCGTCGAGCTCGGCCTGCGTGGGAAGTTCGCCGTTGAGCAGCAGATACGCAACCTCGAGGAAGGAGCTTTGCTCGGCGAGCTGCTCGATGGGGTAGCCGCGGTATCGCAGGATGCCGTTGTCGCCGTCGAGTTCGGTGATGGCACTTTCGGCCCCCGACGTTGTCGCCAACCCCGGATCGTGGAACCAGATGCCGGGAAGCAGCTTGCGCCACTCGGCGGCATCGACACCGCCGTTGTGGAGGGGGATCTCGAGCGACTCACCGGTCCTGTTGTCGGTGATAGTGATGCTTTCGGTCACGTCGCTCGCGCTCCTCTCGTCCTGCGCCCGAAGTCCGTGGCGCGACGCCGACAACCTAGTGGGAAACGGCGCCGGACAGCTACTCCGACCAGACTGCGGCGCAGAGGGTCGACCGTTTCAGAGTGGCGTGTTGTCGTGGCGTCGTCGTGGCAGTTTTTCGCGCTTCGAAACCAGCATCTCGAGTGCAGCATGGATCTCGGTCCGGGTTGCCTCCGGCTCGATGACGGCGTCGATCGTGCCTCGCTCGGCTGCGATGTACGGGTTGAGGAGGCGTTCCTCGTAGGCGAGTTCGAGCTCGGCTCGCGCAGCCTCGTCGGCGCCGCGATGCAAAATCTCTACAGCTCCCTTGGCTCCCATCACCGCGATTTCGGCCGAGGGCCAGGCGAATGCGAGGTCGTTGCCCATGTTCTTCGAATCCATGACGATGTATGCACCGCCATACGACTTCCGTGTTGTGAGGTTGACCCGCGGAACCGTTGCCCGAGCGTAGGCGAAGGCCATCTGGGCGCCGTAGCGGATCATGCCGCGCCACTCGGTGTCCTTTCCGGGATAGAAGCCGGAGGTGTCGACGATGGTGACGAGTGGGATGTTGAACGCGTCGCAGAAGGCGACGAACCGCCCTCCTTTCTGGCTCGCCGCAATGTCGAGGGTTCCAGCCACCGTCTGTGGCTGGTTCGCAACGACGCCGACCGTGCGGCCGCCGATGGTCGCGAACGCCGTCACGAGGTTGGCAGCCCACGAGGCCCGTGGCTCCAACAGATACCCGTCGTCGACAATCGCCGCAATGATCTGGCGGACGTCGTAGGAACCGTTGGTCGACGGTGGAAGAACGTCGTAGGCCTCTGGTGTCGACCGGTCGACCGGGTCGAGGCATTGCTGCGTCGGACAGTGAGCGTCGGTGTGGTCGGGAAACAACGACAGCAAGTCCGCTGCGATCACCTCGGCCTCGTCTTCGTCGGACGCCGTGAACGAGGCCAGGCCGGTGGTGCGGTCGTGCACAGATGTGCCTCCGAGCTCGGCTTTGCTGATCGGCACGCCGGTGAACTCTTCGACCATCATCGGACCCGACATGAAGACGTACGCCTCTGGCGTCATGATCACGTGGTCGGCAAGCCCGAGGAGGAGGGCGGGGCCAGAAACGGCGGGGCCCGATGCGATGGCAATCGATGGCACCACACCCGAGCACGCAGTGAGTTCCTTGGCCGCAGCTGCCCAGCCTGCAAGGGCAGCGACACCCTCGGCCGCATTGGCACCGCTCGATGCAATCCGCAGCAGAATCGGGAGTCGTTGGTCACGGGCTGCCCGGAAGCCGGCAGCCATGGACTGGCCGTCGCTCTCGACGAGCGCACCCGCCTGCTCGGTGCCACGGGCGTCGACCTCGACGACCCGACGTCCGGCGAGATCAGTGGTCCGGACCCGGACGAACCCTCCGGTTCGGGCGCGCAACTCCGTCGGTGGGAGCGGAGGCGGTTCAGCCACGGTCATCAGGTTGCAACCTACCGCACGTCCCAGACCGCGCTCATCACGCGATGGTGAGGGGATGAATACCGGCCTGAGCCGGCCCGATGTCGGCGATCAGTGTCGCAAGCGAGTCGATCACTGCTCGGGTCGGCGCCGAGGGTGGGGAGCGACGGGGCACGGCGACGCCAACCGCCCGATTCGAGAGTCCGTCGACACCGACGCGTACCCACGCACCCTGGAGATATCGGGGTGCAGCACTCGCAGGGAGGAGTGCTGCACCGAAACCTTGGAACGCAAGGGAAGCCAGGAGCCGGAGACCATCGATCTCGGCGAGTGGTCGAAGGGTGACGCGTGCTCGTCGGGCATCGGTGTCGATCTCGTCACGAAATGCGGTTCCTGTTGGAGGCAGGAGGAG
>Ga0182078_10252051_pt1 | contig 22464 bp, 22 predicted proteins | sample 071ome_15_FD_127749 | JGI IMG/M metagenome (GOLD analysis project Ga0182078, IMG submission 127749) | Metatranscriptome of coastal salt marsh microbial communities from the Groves Creek Marsh, Georgia, USA - 071409BT metaT (Metagenome... | ecosystem: Environmental > Aquatic > Marine >... | reverse complement strand
GCCGAGCCGATGGACTCCGAGCAGTTGCTCTACATCCTCTACACCTCGGGCACCACGGCCAAGCCCAAAGGGATCATGCACACCACCGGTGGGTACCTCACCCAGGTGGCATTCACCCACAAGTACGTCTTCGACCTGAAGCCCGACACTGACGTCTACTGGTGCGCCGCCGACATCGGCTGGGTGACCGGCCACAGCTACATCGTCTACGGCCCCCTCACGAACGGGGCCACATCGGTGATGTACGAAGGCACCCCTGACACCCCTCGCCCCGACGAACGTGCCGGCGACCGGGCCGAATGGAAGAAAGACCGGCTCTGGGACATCATCGAGCGCTACGGCGTCACCCAGCTGTACACCGCGCCGACAGCGATCCGCACCTTCATGAAATGGGGTCCTGAATGGCCCGCCCGTCGGGATCTGTCGAGTCTGCGGGTGCTCGGCACCGTCGGTGAGCCGATCAATCCCGAAGCGTGGATGTGGTACCACAAGCACATCGGCGGGGAGTCGTGCCCGATCGTCGACACGTGGTGGCAGACCGAAACCGGCGGCAACATGATCACCCCGCTGCCGGGTGTCACCACCACCAAACCCGGCTCCGCCACCCAGACAATCCCCGGGGTGTTCGCCGAAGTGGTCGACGACCAGGGTGAACCGGCCGCAGAAGGCGGCGGGTACCTCACCCTGACCCGGCCCTGGCCCGGGATGCTTCGCGGCATCTGGGGTGATCCCGAGCGCTATCTGGAGACCTACTGGTCCGAATACGAAGGCCGCTACTTCGCCGGCGACGGCTGCCGCATCGACGCCGATGGCTACCTGTGGCTCCTCGGTCGGGTCGATGACGTCATGAACGTCTCCGGCCATCGCATCTCGACCGCCGAGGTCGAGTCGGCATTGGTCGATCACGAAGCGGTCGCCGAGGCAGCAGTGGTCGGTGCAACCGACGACGTGACCGGTCAAGCCATCGTCGGCTACGTGATTCTCGTCGGCTCGGCCGAGCCGAGCGATGCGCTGCGCGAAGAAGTGCGCCAACACGTCGCCAAGAAGCTTGGTCCGACTGCTCGCCCGAAAGCGGTGTTCCTCGTCCCCGACCTGCCCAAGACCCGCTCGGGCAAGATCATGCGCCGCCTGCTTCGCGACGTGGCCGACGGGCGTGATCTCGGTGACACCACCACGCTCGCCGATCCGGGCGTCGTGGCCGCAATCGCCGAAGGCGCTGCAGACAACGACGAGGACTGATCCTGCATCCCGACAACTGGAGCGACAACACGGACCGACCGTTGGGTGGACCGACCGTGGTCTGCGATCTCGACGGCGTCATCTCCGATGCGTCGCACCGGCAGCACTTTCTGGAGGCCGAACGCTCACGGGACCGCGACTGGAAGGGCTTCTTCCACGCCTGCGTCGATGATCCCGTCATCGAGGCTGGCCGCCGACTGATCGCGTCGTTCGATGATCGCTACTGCGTGGTCATTCTCACGGCCCGCATTTTCGACATTCGCGACCAAACGATGGCGTGGCTCGCCGCCAACGAGATCCGACACGACTGGCTCGTGATGCGTGGCCCTCGTGAGGGGAAGCAGTCGCCGCGCTGGAAGTGCGACCAATTGCTGGCCCTCATGGCGGCCGGCAGCGACATCGAACTGTTCGTGGATGACGATCCCCGCAATGTCGACATGGCCCAGAGCCTCGACATTCCTGCGCTCTACGTGCCCTCCGGCTACTACGACTCGAGAGACAGCGCCGCGCCGGAGCATCGGTGACGGACCGACTCCTCACTCGCGGATTTCCGTGGGTGCCGGTCTCGCTGCTGGGTTGGGTGACGATCGTCGCCTACGGAACCTGGTCGTACTCGTTCGGGGTGCTGCTCGAACCGATCAAGGACGACACCGGCTGGCCCGAGGGCTGGTTGGTCGCAGCATTCAGCGCCAGTTCACTGGCGGGCGCCCTGCTTGCTCCCCAGGCCGGCCGACTGATCGACCGTCACCTCATGCGGATGGTTCTCGGGGTGACCGGCATCGTGTCGTGCGGGCTGCTGATGCTCGCCTCGGGCGCCGATCATGTGCTGACGTTCGCCATCACCGGCGCGACCGGGGGCGCGTTGCTCAGTGCCTTTGCGTACTACCACGTCACCCAGACGCTCTCGGTCCGCCTGGCCGCACCGGCCGACGGACCCCGCGCCGTGGGGTTGCTCACCCTGATCGGAGCGTTCTCCAGCACCATCTATCTGCCGCTCACGGCATGGTTGGTGGACGACCACGGCTGGCGGGTGACCATGCGGTTCCATGCGGCCGTTGCTGCCGTCTTTTTGGTGTTCGCGGCCCTCGTGCTGCCACGACCGGCATCGACCGGGCCGGTGCCGAGGCGCGGCCCCAGTGGGCTGATGGAATCGGCGAGGGGCCGGCGCTACGCCGTCGCCAGTGCCGGTGTCGGTATCGCGGTCGGCGCAGTGCTCGTGTACCAGGTTCCGATCATGGTGACCGCCGGCCTGTCCCTGTCCACCGCAGCATGGCTGGCCGGCGCCCGAGGGGTGATGCAATTCGTCGGGCGACTACCGGTGGTGTGGGTGGTCGGGCGACTGGGCTCGACCCGCTCGCTCCAACTTGCGTTCGGGTTCTTGTCGGTTGGCATCGCCGTCCTCGCCTTCTCGAGCAAACCGGTGATCGGCTTCGGGTACGTCCTCATCGGCGGCATCGGCATCGGGGCGACATCGCCGCTGCAGGGCATCCACAGCACGACGGTGTTCGCCCCCGAACGACTCGGCCAAGGGATGGGCACGATCAGCATGATCTTCGGGGTCTCGATGGCGCTGGGACCACTGCTCGTGTCGATGCTCAACACGGTGGCGTCCGTGCGCTGGACAGCACCCGGTGTGGGAGCCGCTGCTGGTGCAGTTGCCGTCGCTGTTCTCCACGAACGATCGAGCGACGACCGCGTCACGGCCGCGTTCGACAGATGAGCCCCATGCCACAGATGAGCAATGCCGGTACCGACGTCCGCCGTATGACTCAGGTTGTTGAAATGTCGGGAGCCTGGCTGGGCCGAAACGACGCCGTGATCGGGATCGCCGTCCGGGCCCGTTTCACCTGCTCGACCGGATCGCGACCGTACAGTGCCCGGATCGCAGCCTTGATCGGGCGAGGCGTGCCGTTCGGGCTGGCCGCGATGCGCTGGGCGAGTTCGGTTGCGTTGGCTCGAACGGCATCGTCGGGCACCACTCGGTGGGCGATCCCCATGGCGTGCAACTCGGGACCCGAAATCCGCTCCCCGGAGTAGACGACCCGAGCAGTCACCGACTCTGAATACTTCGTCGTGAGCCACGCAAGATTCATCGGTGCGGGGAGGCCCTGGATCATCTCACCGACCTGCAGCCACGCCGATTCGCCGGCGACGATCAGATCACCGGCGAGGGCGTAGGCAGCGCCTCCGTTGATGGCGTACCGCTCGAGGGCGACGATGATCGGGACGGCGCAGCCAGCCAGGGCCGAGTGGGCTGCCAACGCCGAGTCGCCCCCGCTCGTGACCCACGGTGGCGGCGGGTCGGCGTTGTACGCGTCGAGGTCGAGTCCCGAGCAGAAGGCACCACCGGCCCCACACAGCAGCACCGCCTGCACGGACCCGTCGCCCGAGGCTGCGTCGATTGCGTCGGCGAGGGCGTCGAGCATCGGCGGGATGATCGCATTGCGGCGTTCCGGTCGGTTCAACTCGATGGTCGCCAGCCCCTCGTCGACCGAGTAGTGGACCAGTGGTTCGTCCGGCATGACGTTCTCAGTTCTTCAGCAACTCGCGGAATGGGGTGTTCTTGTCGGGTCCCGGTTCGCGTGGCAGTCCGAGGACCCGTTCACCGAGGGTGTTCTTTTGCACCTCGTCGGTGCCACCGCCGAGCGACATGCCACGACAGTTGAGGACGTGGTAGGCGAAGTAGTCCGCCTCCGCATCGTCTCGGTCCCAGGCGATCGAGGCGCCACCACCGAGTTCGTGGGCGATGTCGGCAGCGAGGCGACCCTGAATGGTGCGCCACAGTTTGCCGATCGACGGGTGCTGGCGGCGAACCGCCAGCCACGGAATGATCTGCTCGCCGATGTAGGCCTGTGCGAGTTGCTGGCGAATGACCGGGTCATTGCGGCGGTCGGCCCACCCGGCTCGTTCGAGCAGTCCCTGGAACGGAATGGGAAACCGGCCCGCTTTCGACCGTTCGGCGTGCTTGGTCATCTGTCCCTTGCCGAGCGACGTCCGTTCGTGGGCGAGGAGCGCGGTGGCGAGTCGCCAGCCGTGGTTCACCTCACCGACGACCCATTCGGCCGGGCACCGAGCCTCGTCCATGAACACTTCGTTGAATTCGGCGATACCTGTCATCTGCACGAGTGGTCGGACCTCGACCCCGGCCTGGTGCATCGGGAGGACGAACATCGTGATGCCGGCATGTTTCGGCGCGTCGGGATCGGTGCGCGCGATCAGGATGCCGAGGTCGGAGTGCTGCGCCCCCGATGTCCACACCTTCTGACCGGTGATGACCCACTCGTCCCCATCGCGTTCGGCCTTGCACGTGAGCCCAGCCAGATCGGACCCGGCCCCCGGCTCGGAGTAGAGCTGGCACCAGATCTCCTCGCCCCGCAGCCCTGAGGGCAACAGCCGTGCCTTGAGTGCGTCGCTGCCGTGGTCGAGGATCGTCGGCAAGGCCATACCGACACCGATGCCGAAGATCGACTCCTCGGGGGGCTGCAGGGGGGCGGCGATCCGGCGGAACACGTCCTGATGGTCGACGCCGAGTTCGCGGCCGCCGTACTCGACCGGATAGCTGATGCCAGCCAGACCAGCGTCGAAAAGTGCGGCGCGGTAGGCGCGGGCCCGATCGATCTGACTGCCTTCGATGCTGTCGAGGAGCGCAGGAACAGTGTCGAAGAACGCCTGCACCTCGGCTGCGAACTCGTCCAGCGTCGGTGTCATGGCATGCATACGGATCGGGATCGTAAGCTCTCGACGGGTCTGAGGCGAATGCCGCTCCGGATCGTTGGGGGGATGGTCATGGGAACGAAATGGATCATCGAGGGCGAGATCGACCCGAAGTGGCAGCACAACACGCGCGGCAACATCGGTGAGGTTTTCCCGGAGGTGCTCACCGCGATCGGCTACCACCTGGGTGTCGTCGCGGCTGAGCAGGCGTGGCGCAGCGCCTACGCCGACATCGGCATCCACAAGAAGGGGGACTTCGAACGCGAGGAGCCGGTGATCATCGGCCTGTACGCCGGGTATGCGTATCTGAACCTGTCGTACCTGCGGATGATGGGCGTTCGGGCGCCGGGTTCGTCGGCTGAGGCGATCGACGTCGCCTTCTTCGGGGAAGGCAACCCGCCGCCGTACGTGCCCCGCAAAGGCGACAAGAGCATCGGGTCGTCGCTGAAGATTCTGCGTTCGGTGCTCAAGGCGCTGGGGGCCGACGAGCTGCCCGAGGTTGCGAAGGACAGCTATCGCGCCGTGGAGGAGGCTCATGCGAGCAAACCGTCGCTCGACGCGTCCGACGAAGAACTGCTCGCCTATCTCCACGACTTCCCAACCGGGTTCCGGCGGGTCTTCGGCAACCACATGATCAGCACCGCCCTTGCGGCGATCGTGTCCGGCATTCTTGCCGACGCCGCTGCCGCCGCTGGGCAGCCGGGGCTCGTCACCCACCTGGTCGGCGCATCGGGCGATGTGCATTCGGCCCAGTACTCCCAGGCGTTGTACGAGATCTCCAAGACCGTCCGCCAAACGCCCGAGCTGATGGCTGCCTTCGACGAAGGGATCGTCGGTCTGCTCGACCGGATCGCCGACGTCGACGCTGCGGCCGACTTCCGAGAGCAGTTCGCCGCCTTCATCGCCGAGCATGGTCACCGCGGTCCGAACGACTGGGAGTTCTCGGCTCGCACGTGGGACAGCGATCCCGAGTTGGCGCTCGCAGCGCTCGATGCGATGCGCAAGACCGACCAAGACCTCTCGCCGTCGACCCGCCTCGGAGATGACGACGCCAAGCGGCAAGCAGCGATCGCCACCGTTCGGCCCCATGTCGGGTTCTTGGACAAGTCGAATTTCGACAAGGCCATCAAGGCGGTGCCGTACTGGTCACAGGCACGCGAGGGCACTCGCGACCGGGCGATCCGCTACATGCTGCCGTACAAGCAGGTCTTTCGAGAGTTGGTACGCCGAGCGGCGGAACGAGGTGGGGATCCCGATCCTGTGCACGTGGGACTGCTTCACCCGTTCGACGAACTACCCGGTTACGTCGCCGATCCCGGATCGATGGCGGACGTCATCGCCGAGCGTGCAGCCCTGTTCGATCGCTATCGCGAGGTCGAGCCACCGTTCTTCCTCTCGTCGCAGGACGACGTACCGACGCTCGAGGAAATGGAGGATGCCGGTGACGAGATCGTCGAACCGGCCAAGGTCGGTGATGTGCTCACCGGCGATGCCGGTGCGAGTGGTGTCGCCCGGGGCCGGGCCCGGGTCGTGCTCGACCCGGCCGACGGGTCGATGCTCGAACCGGGCGAGGTGTTGGTGGCCCCGTTGACCGACCCGGCATGGACGCCTCTGTTTCTCCCCGCCGCCGCCGTCGTGGTGAACGTCGGGGCATTGATGTCGCATGCCGTGATCGTCGCTCGCGAACTCGGCATCCCCGCCGCGATCGCCGTCGAAGGCGCAACACAGAAAATTCGTGATGGTGACCTGATCGAGGTCGACGGGACCGCCGGGACCGTCACGATCCTCGAGGACTGAGCGGCGGTTCAGTCGAAGACGATCACGCTGCGGGCGGCGACCCCGGTCTGCATCCGCTCGTAGCCGGCGTTCACGCCGTCGAGGCTGATGTGCTCATCGACGAGTTCGTCGAGTTTCAAGCGTCCTTGGAGGTACAGGTTCGCCAGCATCGGAATGTCGGTGGGGAAGTGGTTCGAACCCATGAAGACGCCCTGTACGCCTCTCCCGGTCAGCACCATCTGTCCGGCCGGAATGCCGACCGGCCTGCCGACCGGTGGAACTCCGACCATGTAGGCGGTCTGCCCGACGCGAAGCATGCCGATCGCCTGCTGGACAGTCGATTCGAGACCGATCGCCTCGAACGTGTAGTCGGCCCCTCCCTGCGTCAACTCGACGACGGTGCCGATCGCATCGACCTCGGCACCGTTGACGACATCGGTGGCCCCGAACGTCCGGGCCAGTTCGAGCTTCTCCGGGTGGAGGTCGACGGCGATCACCCGTTCTGCCCCGGCAAGCACTGCACCCTGAATGATGTTGCAGCCGATTCCGCCTGCACCGATGACCGCAACGGTCGAACCGGCCTTGACCTTCGCAGCATTGAACACCGACCCGACACCCGTGATGACCGCACAGCCGAGCAAGGCAGCCCGGTCGGCAGGGATGTCGGGCGACACCTTCACTGCGGCGCTGCGGTGGACGAGCATCATCTCCGCAAATCCTCCGAGGCCGGCCATGGCGGTGATGGCGGCACCGTCGGCGTTGCGCACGAGTGACGGGTTGTCGGCTGGTCGCTGACGAAGCGAGTTGCGATTGGCGCACAGCCAGCTCCGACCGGCCCGGCACTCACGGCATGTGTCACAGAAGGCGTTGAGACAGGTGACGACCCGGTCACCGGGCGCGAACTCGGTGACGGCGGTGCCCACCGCCTCGATGATTCCGCAAGCCTCGTGGCCCAACACCGACGGCACCGGTGCCGGAAGATCACCGAGCATCACATGAAGATCGCTGTGGCACAGTCCGCATGCCTCGGTGCGGATCACGATCTCGTTCGGGCCGGGGTTGTCGACCGTCAGATCGTCGACGGTGACCTGACCGGGAATGGTCTCGAGTACGGCGGCCTTCATTGCGGCTCCCTCACTGTCTACGGTGGGGCGAGGCTATGTCACAGCCAGGGGGAGCTTCGAATGGATCTGCAGGGGAAAACCGTCGTCATCACCGGCGGGTCGCAAGGCATCGGTGAACACATGGCGGTCGGCTTTGCCGCAAAGGGAGCCAGTGTCCTCGTCGTCGCTCGCAGTGAAGACAAGCTCCGAGCCGTGGCAGAACGGATCGGTGGTGACCATCTCGTGGCCGATTTGGGTTCCGCGTCCGACGTCGACGGCCTCGTCGACGCCTGCCTGGAGCGGCTCGGCCACATCGACGTGTGGGTCAACAACGCCGGGCTCGAGACGAACGATGCCTTTGCCGACACCGACAGAGATGTTGTTCGGGCCGTCAATCGACTCAACCTCGAGGCGCCGATGTTGCTGACGCGCGACGTGCTCGACCACATGTTGCCTCGGCGAAGTGGACACATCGTCCAAATCAGTTCCCAGGCTGGGGTGGTGCCGTTTCCCGGCTTCACCGCCTACTGCGGCACGAAGGCCGGGCTCACCAACTTCACCGAGTCGTTGCGCCTGGAACTGAAGGGCTGTGGAGTCGGCCTCACGGTGGTGGCACCGGGGCCGGTGGCGACCGACATGTGGGATCGGGCCGACTACAAGGGTTCGTATTTGGAGCCGGCGCTCAAACGCTTCCGGATCTTGCAGCAGCTGCCCATCATCCCGGTCGAGAAAATCGCAGCACAGGCGGTGGCGGCAGTCGAGGGTGACCGGCGCCATGTGCGGCTTCCCCGGCGGGCCGCCCTCTATCACGCGCTCAACAACCTGCCCCGACGCATCGTCGAGCTCGGCTTGATCGGGGTGAAGCTCCGCCGGCCGGCGGTGGGTCGGTCGTGAGCGACATCGTCTGGATCACCGATCCGCTTCCCGCCGATCGAGCCGCCGCGCTCGACCTCCTCGGTGGCAAAGGGACCGGTCTTGCCGAGATGGCGCAGCGGCTCGGCCTGCCGGTACCGCCGGCCTTCGTCGTCACGACCGAGGCGTGCCGTGCGTTCCTCGCCGATGGGTGGCCGGACGGCCTTGAAGCGCACGTGCGCGATGCCGTCGACGAGCTCGGCCGTCGAAGCGGCCGACGGTTCGCCGCAACGGCTGCTCCGCTGCTCGTGTCGGTCCGCAGCGGCGCACCGGTCTCCATGCCCGGGATGATGGACACGATCCTCAACGTCGGGGTGAATGCCGAGGTCGCCGACGCCCTCGCGACCGAGTCGGGAAACATCGACTTCGCCACCGACACGCTGCGTCGGTTCCGCGAGCAGTACGAGGCGACCGTCGGGATGCCGCCTCCCGACGATCCCTACGACCAGCTCATGGGTGCGATCGACGCCGTCTTTCGATCGTGGAACACCGATCGCGCCCGCCTGTTTCGCGAAGCCGAAGGGATCGCTGATGACCTGGGTACTGCCGTGGTCGTGCAGGCGATGGTTTTCGGGAACCTCGACGAGCACAGCGGAACCGGGGTGCTCTTCACCCGTGACCCCTCGTCAGGAGTCGATTGCGCCTACGGCGATTATCTGGCCCGGGCACAGGGTGAGGATGTCGTGTCGGGCACTCGAGAGGTCCGCAGCATCGCTGCGCTTGCCGTCGACATGCCGTCAGTGCACAGGGAACTCCTCGCCATCGGTCAACGGCTCGAACAGCACTACGCCGACATGTGCGACATCGAGTTCACCGTTGCATCGGGCGAACTGTTCATTCTGCAGACCCGGGTCGGTCGGCGCAGCCCAGAGGCAGCGGTCCGCATCGCCGTCGACATGGCCCAAGACGACACTTTTCCGCTCACGAAGGAAGAAGCTGTGGGGCGGATCGACGCTGCGACGCTCAGCGCCATCGCTGCGCTCGCCGCAGTGAAAGAAGATGCTCGGCCACTCGCCTCCGGTATCGCCGCCTCGCCGGGGGTCGCAGTCGGTGTCTTGAGCACCGATCCCGACGAGGCCGCCGAACTGGCACGGGCTGGAACCGCGGTGGTGCTCGCCCGCGCTGCGACCTCGCCAGCCGACATCCATGGAATGATCGGGGCTGCAGGCCTGGTCACGTCGCTCGGAGGCGCGGTCAGTCACGCTGCGGTCGTCGCTCGCAGTTGGGGCATCCCGGCCGTGACTGGCGCTGCTGCGCTGCACATCTCGCCTCACGGGGTCGAGGTCGATGGTCGTCTGATCGCGACCGGCACGGTGATCACGGTTGACGGCACCGATGGACGCATCTTCGAAGGTGATCAGGTTGCCGAAGGCGACCACGACCTGCCTGAACTCGACCTGCTCCGCCAGTGGGCCCTCGACACCGGTGTCGACATCGGCGGCCCATCGGCGGGCAGGGCAGTGCCGGAGACCGAGTACCGCGACATCGGTCGCTTCGACGTCTTCCGTGCGCTGGCACTGAAAGGGATGGGCGGTCCCGATGTGATCGCCCACGCCCTGCAGGCCGACCGAACTGCGGTCGACGCGATCGTGGAGGAGGCCGGTGATCTGCTCACGAGCAACGCGCTGGGTCTGATGCTCGGCCCGGAGGCCCGCCAGTGGCTCGACGCTGCGATGGCCGAGGAGCGGGCCACCGTCGATGCCGGGTCGTTCGACGACCTGTATGTGCGCTTCCTCGAATTCAACCGGGACTTCAAGGTCCTCGTCACCGAGTGGCAGACCGGCCCGCAAGATGCCGCTGCACTGGCCGCAACGACAGCGTCGTTGGGTGCACTCGATGCTGCGTTTGCCCCAATGGTCGCCGAGTCGGTCGCCGCAGTACCCCGGCTTGCGCCCTATGCGGCGCGGTTCGACGAGGCACTGCAGGCGTTCGTGGCCGGCGACGTCTCGATGCTGGCATCACCGTTGAAGGACAGCTACCACACGGTCTGGTTCGAGTATCACGAGGAGCTCATCCACCTCGGCGGACGCAACCGGGCCGATGAGGAGGCCGCCGGCCACTAGCGGTTGAGCAGGACGGGCAGGTTGCGGGGTCCTCGCACCTGACCATTGGCCCAGCGGGTCTTCTTGGTCGGGTCGAGCGAGTAGTTCGGAAAGGCCTTGATCCACTCCTGCAGGCCGACCAGCAACTCGAGCCGGGCGAGGTTCGACCCGACACAGCGATGGATGCCCATGCCGAATGCGACATGCCGGTTTCGAAGGCGGTCGATGCGGAACTCCTCGGGATGTTCGAAGGCATCAGGATCGTGGTTTGCCGCAGGAAAGTTGACGAGGGTCTGCTCGCCGACCCGCATCGGGCAGCCGGCCACCTCGACGTCTTTCACAACCTGTCGGGCCATCGAGACCGGTGCGTAGTAGCGCAGTACTTCCTCGGTGGCGGTCTGCCACAGGAGGCTGTCGTTTGGCGAATCGACGAGCTGGGCAGCGTCCTCGGGATGTTGGGCAAAGTGCCAGAGTCCTGAGCCGAGCGCACTCCAGGTGGTGTCGATCCCGGCGATGATCAGCAACCCGACATACCCGGTCTTGAGGCCCCAGGGGATCGCTTCACCGTCGATCTCTGCGTTGGCGATCATCGTGAGCATGTCGTCGCGCGGGTTCTCGAGTCGGTCACGGAGCAGTGCATCGAAATGGATGGACATCTCCGCACTGACCTCGCTGCGTACCTCCGGTCGCCTCGGCGCGATCTGGAAGTTGCGATAGATCCAGTCGAGGTAGATGTCGGCGTCGGACTCGGGGGCACCGGTCAGCACACAGATGCCATGGACAGGGATCTTCTGGGTGTAGACGTCGGCGGCATCGACCGCATCGAGCCCGTCGAGGCTGGCGATCAAGTGCCGGGCGTACCGACGCAGCTCGTCTTCGAGTCCTGCGATGTTCTTGGGACTGAACGACTGCAGCAGCACCTTGCGATGGTCGAGATGGTCGGGTGGGTCCGACGTGATGGGTGGGGCGGGGAACGCCGTCGCTCCTGGCATCGAGATGTTGACCCGCCAGGACGAGAAGTGCTCGGTGTCGTGTGCGATCGCCTTCGCCGCCTCCATCGTGACCGGCATGAAGGACCGGCCGTACCGCTCGGTTGTGGCAATCGGGCACTGCTCGCGAACGGTGTTGAAGATGTCGATCGCGTGCTCACCCCACTGATCGTCGAGCCAGTCCCAGTCGTTCACCCAGTCGGACACGGGCTCGAGAACAGGCTTGTCATCAGCGGTCGACGCCATGGGGTGATTGTAGGAAAGCGAGCGTCTCGTTGCCGAAAAGATCGATCACGCGCCGACGAATCGGCACCGGTCTTGACACGGAATTTCGCCGAAGGTGCCTATCGTTGACCGGGACACATCATGATCAACACGGCAAAAACCTTCACACTCCTCGCCGCCCTCGGCGGCCTCGTCATCGTCGCCGGTGGCGCTCTCGGCGGTTCCGGCGGCCTCACGATCGGCTTGATCATCGGGTTCGTCATGGTCGGCGGCTCGTACTGGTTGAGCGACAAGCTCGCCATAAAGTCGGCCCGTGCGGTTCCGGTCACACGCGAACAGATGCCGCAGTACTACGAGATCATGGAAGATCTCACCGCCCGGGCAAACATGCCGATGCCGAAGCTGTACGTCACGCCGAGCCAGCAGCCCAACGCGTTCGCCACCGGCCGTAACCCCGACAATGCCGCGGTTGCGGTCACCCACGGGTTGCTCGAGGCGATGACCTGGGAGCAGGTCCGGGGTGTGCTCGCCCACGAACTCGCCCACATTCGCAATCGTGACATCCTCATCGGCTCCGTCGCCGCCGCCATCGGCATGGGCATCACGTTCGCCGCTCGCATGGTGATGTGGGGCGCCATGTTCGGTGGAGGTAGAGGCAACGATCGCAACCCGATCGGTGAGCTGGCCTTCGCCATCCTCGCCCCGATCGCCGCCATGCTGATCCAGGCCGCCGTCAGCCGCAGCCGAGAATTCCAAGCCGACGAGTCGGCCGCGAAACTGCTCGGCACTGGCGAGCCGCTCGCCGAGGCGCTCGAGCGACTCGAGGCGTATGCAAACCGGATTCCCGCAGCGGTGGATCCCAATCAGGCGAGCAACTACATCATCGATCCGCTCAAGGCACAGGCCCGCGGTGGCCAGGCCGGTGGTCTCGGCAAGATGTTCAGCACCCACCCGCCGACCGAGCAGCGCATCGCTCGCCTCCGCAGCCTCGACCTCTGACCCGCTCCTGCCCGGTCGGCGCCTCGACGGCCGGCCCGGGTGGGTTCGAGATCAGTCCCTGAAGTTCGTGAATTGCAGGGGGATGCCGAAGTCTGCGTCCTTCATCGCGGCAATTGCCGACTGCAGGTCGTCGCGTTTCTTGCCACTGACCCGGAGCTGCTCACCCTGCGTCGACGACTGCACGCCTTTGAGGCCCAAGCCCTTGATGAACTTGTTGAGTTCGCGTGCCTTGTCGGCAGAGATACCCGCCTGGAGCGTGGCCGACTGGCGAACTGTGCCACCCGAGGCCGGCTCGACGGTGCCGTAGTCGAGGACCTTCATCGAGATCTTGCGCTTGGCGAACTTCTCCTCGAGAACCTGCCGCAGCGCGGCCAGACGGTCTTCGGTGGCAGACCCCATCTTGATCTCGCTGTCACCGAGCTCGACCGAGCTGTCGGTGCCCTTGAAGTCGAAGCGCTGTGAGACTTCGCGGGCGGCCTGATCGACGGCATTGCGCACCTCTTGCATGTCCACTTCTGAAACCACGTCGAATGTCGGCATGCCTGTGACCGTACATCGTGAGCGACATCGGCTGCGCAGCCGCACCCTCACCCGGGCACCGGGGCTGCGTCGGAGGTCGCAGACATGGCGGAGACCGCTAGTCTTGCTGCCGGTCAAGGGTCGGTGCCCGAGCGGCCAAAGGGAACGGGCTGTAAACCCGTCGGCTTCGCCTACGAAGGTTCGAATCCTTCCCGGCCCACCACGAGAGAGCCCGGTGCTTCGGCACCGGGCTCTCCACTTTTTGGGGCGTGGATCGACAACATCAGAGCATCCTCTGCATCACGGTGACGTCGAGCCACCTCCCGAACTTGCGACCGACCTCTTTGTGGCGGCCGGTGACCTCGAAGCCGCACGAACGGTGCAGCGCCTCGGAGGCCTGTTCGGTCGATGCGATGAAGGCAAGAATCGTGTGGAAGCCGCGGGCACGGGCCATGTCGACCAGCTCGGTGAGCAGTGCCTTCCCGACGCCGAGCCCCCGAGCAGCCTCGTCGACGTAGATGCTGTTCTCGACCGATGTGTTGTAGGCCGGTCGGTTTCGGTAGGGGGAGAGCGAGGCGAACCCGACGACGCGGCCGTCGTGTTCGGCCACGATCACACCGAGTGCACCGAGGCGGTCGGTGATCCACGCCCGCTGCTCGTCGAGCGTCCGTGGCACAAGATCGAAGGTTGCGGTCGAGTGCTCGACCTCGTGGTTGTAGATCGACATCAGCCGTTCGGCGTCGCCGACCGTTGCATTTCGGATCTTCATCTCGGGCAACGCTACGTGGTTGGATGTGGTCATGGCTCGAAATGTGCTCGGTGGTGAACTGGCTGAATGCGGGCGAGATCCGGTCACTGGTTTCTTTCGCGACGGCTGTTGCAACACATCGCCAGAAGACATCGGGTCGCACACGGTCTGTGCGACCGTCACCGCCGAGTTTCTCGAGTTCTCCCTGGCGGCCGGTAACGACCTTTCGACGCCTCGTCCCGAGTACGGGTTCGCCGGTCTCCAGCCCGGTGACGGCTGGTGCGTGTGCGCCGGTCGCTGGCTCGAAGCGGCCACCGCCGGCTACGGATGCCCCGTCCGACTCGCAGCAACCCATGAGCGAGCACTCGAGATCGTGCCGCTTCAGATGCTTCGGGCTCATGCCGCCGACAGCGACAACTGATACAACCAGCCCATGACGATCGACGTGACCCCGACCGGTCAAGCATGCGGAGCTGTCGTGCGAGGCGTCGACCTCGGTCGGCCGCTCGACGCAGACACCGTTGGCGCCATCCGCTCTGCGTGGCTCGACCACCATGTCCTCGTGTTCCCCGACCAGCCGATGAGCGACGATGACCTCGAGCGGTACACGCTGCACTTCGGCCCCTTCGGCGACGACCCGTTTTTCGATCCGATCGACGGCCGTGAAAACATCGCTGCGATCCATCGCCTGCCCGATGAGCAGGCCCCCCTCTTCGCCGACAACTGGCATGCCGACTGGACCTTCCAGCAATTCCCGCCCGACGGCACGTGTCTCGCGTCCCGGATCATCCCGCCCAACGGAGGCAACACGCTCTTCGCAAACCAGGTCGCTGCGTTGGCAGCGATGCCGTCCGATCTTCGACAGCGGATCGATGGTCTCACGGCAATCCACAGTGCTCGCACTGCCTACGCCCCCGACGGGGTGTACGGCGACGACGATCCCGACGACCGCTCCATGCGGATCGTTCCCAGTGACGAGGCCTACAAGACCCAGACCCATCCGCTCATCCGGCCAAACCGAGAGTCGGGTGCCGAAGCCGTGTACTCCACGCTCGGGTACATCATCGGGATCGAAGGGATGGCGAGCGACGAAGCGATCCCGCTGCTCATCGAACTCAACCAGTGGCAAACCCGCGACGAGTTCGTGTACACCCACGTCTGGGAGCCCGACATGCTCGTCATGTGGGACAACCGCTGCGTGCTGCACAAAGCGACGGGAGGGTTCGACGGATATGAACGTCTCTTGCACCGCACCACGATCGGCTACAACCACGACGTTTCGGCGGCGTAGGCCCGACCACCGGTCCTCGATCTGTCGACCGACGAATCGCCGCCCGGCACGACGCCATCTACAGTGAGGGCCGAGCCGCCCCGAGGAGGATTCATGGAGCCAACCGAACTCGTCGACGAGAGTCCGGTCGAAGCCGCCGAGACTGTCGAGCCCGAGCTGGTCGAAGAAGAGCTTCTCGTCGAGGAGATCTCCATCGACGGCATGTGCGGCGTCTACTGAACCGTTGACCTTCGACTCGGCGGTTGCGTACCGGTTGCACGAGCGCGTGGCGCTGCGACCCGAACCATTCGGCGCGCTGGCCTACCATTACGGCAATCGTCGGTTGAACTTTCTCCGCGCGCCGGAACTCGTTGCGCTCGTCGAGTCCCTCGACAGCTACGACTCCGTGCGCGACGCATTCGATGCTGCCGACATCGACCCCGGGCGTTGGCCGAGCTTCGAGAAGGCGCTCGCCTCGCTCGCTGCGTCGGACTTCTTGGTGGCCGAGGGCATCGACCCATGACGCTGATCGACAACCCTCGGCCCGACAACCTCGTCCTGTCACCGGTCAAGAGGTCGGGTCTGGCCGACCAGATGAAGGCAGGCCTCGACGCTCCCATCTGTCTGACCTGGGAACTCACCTACGCCTGCAATCTGCAATGTGTGCATTGCCTGTCGTCGTCGGGTCGCCGGGACCCGCGCGAGCTCACAACCGACGAGTGCGAAGCGGTGATCGACGAACTGCAACGGATGCAGGTCTTCTACATCAACATCGGTGGCGGTGAACCCACCATTCGCAAGGACTTCTGGCACCTCGTCCACTACGCCGTCGATCATGGCGTAGGAGTGAAGTTCTCCACCAACGGGTCGGGTATCGACGCAACTGTGGCCGAGCAACTCGCACAATCCGACTACGTCGACGTGCAGATCTCGATCGACGGGGCCGACGCCGCAACCAACGACCATGTTCGTGGCGACGGTTCGTTCGCCACGGCGGTGGAGGCGATGGAGCACCTGCGGGCCGCCGGATTCGAAGGCTTCAAGATCTCGGTCGTCATGACCCGCCACAACATCGCACAGGTCGATGATTTCAGGGCGATGGCCGATCGGTACGGCGCCCAGCTTCGGCTCACGCGTTTTCGTCCGTCGGGACGCGGCGCCGATTCGTGGGGTGACCTCCACCCGACCGATCAGCAACAACGAGACCTCTACCACTGGCTGATCGATCACCCCGATGTCTTGACCGGGGATTCGTTCTTTCATCTGTCCGCCCTGGGCGAAGCCCTCCCGGGCCTGAATCTGTGTGGAGCGGGCCGGGTCGTCTGCCTGATCGATCCCATCGGCGATGTCTACGCCTGCCCGTTCGTTCTCCACGACGAGTTCCTTGCAGGAAACGTTCGCGACGAAGGTGGGTTCGCGCAGGTGTGGCAGCAAAGCAACCTCTTCGCCGAGTTGCGTGAACCCCAATCGGCCGGAGCCTGTGCAAGCTGCGGCCACTTCGACGCCTGCCAGGGTGGTTGTATGGCCGCCAAGTTCTTCACCGGTATCCCACTCGATGGTCCCGACCCGGAGTGCGTGCTCGGGCACGGCGAAGCAGCGATGGACTCCGTCGCCCGGGCGTCGGTCGGCAAGGATCACAGCCGCACTGCGGTGGTGATCGGCCCCAAGCCCATCGGCTGAGGGCGGCCCGGTCCAGCCATAGGCTGACGTCGTGAAGGCACACGGGCTCAACCCTCGCATCAAGAAATCCCCGTTCTTCGACAAGGCGGTCGAGTACGGGGCAACCGAGTTCCACCCCTACAACGGCATGTGGATGCCGGTGGGGTACGACTCGCCCGTCAACGAGTACTGGAATGTGCTCGAGCGAGCGAGTCTGTGGGACGTCGGCGTCGAGAAATGCGTCGAGATCGTCGGCCCCGACGCCGAGGCGTTCATGCAACTGCTGACCCCCCGCAACATCGGCCAGGTTGCCCCCGGGCGGTGCGCCTACGTGTTTCTCGTCAATCAAGACGGTGGTCTGCTCAACGATCCCGTCATGTTGCGGATGGCCGATGATCGGTTCTGGCTGTCGACTGCCGATGCCGATGTGTACCTGTGGGCGAAGGGTGTGTCGGTGTTCGCGGGCCTCGACGTCGAAATCAACACGCCGCATGTGTATCCGGTGCAACTGCAGGGCCCCCGTTCGGCCGAGATCATGGTCGACGTCTTCGGAGACGACGTCCTCGACCTCCGCTACTACCACTGGATGTACGCAACGATCGACGGGATCGACGTCGTCATCTCTCGGACCGGCTACTCGTCGGAACTCGGCTACGAGATCTATCTGCTCGGTGAGGATCGAGGCGGCGACCTCTGGGAGGTCCTCATGGCCGCTGGTGCACCGTATGGACTCGCTCCCGGATCACCGAACCGGATCCGGCGAATCGAGGGTGGTGTTCTCGACTACGCAAGCGACATGACCCCCGACGAGAACCCGCTCGAGCTCGGCCTCGAACGGTTCATCGACTGGGACAAGAACTTTCTGGGCAAGCCTGCACTCCAGCGGATCTGCGACCAGGGTGTCCGTCGCCGTTTGACGGGACTCTTCCTCGACGGTCCTGCGCTCCAGAAAAACAACGAGCACCGCTGGCCGATTGTCGGCGACGGCCAGCAGGTCGGCGTTGTGACCAATGCGGTTCATTCGCCCCGCCTCGATCGCAACATCGCGTTTGCGATCATCGACGTGCCGTTCGAGTCCAATGGTGTGGCCATCACCGTCGAGACGGCGGAAGGCGTGCGCAATGCCGAGCGAACGACCCTCCCGTTCCTCCCCAGCCCTCCAGAGAAGACTGCCCGGCTTCGCTAGGTCCGGAGGCTTCTCGCTCACACGGGTTGCGTCACCGGTGGGGAAGGGCCGGGGGCCCTGCTGCCGGTCTGAGGTGGACCTGCCGAGCGGGCGTGTGTCGCTGCGGGACGCGACCAGCTGTCGCTGGGTTGTCGGCCTCGCGCTGACCGAGGACGGTCAGTCGCGGCTGATGAAGAGGCTGAGCACGTAATAGAAGAGCGTCATCACCGAACTGAACAGGGCGAGCGCTGCACCGACGTGGGCGACCACCGGAAACTCACGGATGATCGTTTGGGTCTGGTAGAGGATCGCAACGCCTGACAGGGCAATCATCGCAACCGAGAACCAGATGCCGAGACTGAGACCGAAGAGGACCGCTCCGACGATCAGGGCGAGCGCAGCGACGAAGCCGTACATGACGATCGGCCGCAGGAACGAGAGATCCTTGCGGGTGACGAAGGCGACGAGCGTAAGGCCGCTGAAACCGACTGCTGTGATCAGGGCAGCAGCCATGACCGAGGTGTCGCCGCCGTCCGCAATCTCGAAGAAGTAGTGCATCATCGGCGAGAACAGCACGGCATAGAGCGCAGCAGAGCCGAGGAGGCCGGCGTACTGGCGTTGCGGGTTGAGGAGATCCATGGCTGCGTTGGTCACGATCCATTGACCGGCCATGAAGCCGCCGAGCACCAGGAGCCAGGTGAGACCACCGCCACCGGCGACGAAGTTGTAGATACGTTCGGAAATGCCGAGGTTGATGAAGAGCGCCTCGATGGCGGCGAAGGCTGCAATCGCGCCGAGGAGATGCTGGTAGACACGCACGACGAAATCGCCGCGGGTCGTTTCGTCGAATTGGATGGCAGGTCGAAGGTCGACTTCGCTGAACGACATGAACACTCGCTTTCGTGCCGCGACCACGTCAGGTGGCCGCTCGAAGGTCAGTGTATCGAACACCCGTCCCTGCGTTCCCTCAGGGGTACCGGAGAGTAGTGTCGACCCAGTGTCGGGCATGTTCCCCGGCTCGACGAATGGAGTGACAATGGGCTGGTTCAAGAAAGCGAAAAAGCTTGCTGACGACCATGCGGACACGATCGAGGACGGCATCGACAGGGCCGCCGATCTCGCAAAGGACAAACTCGGCGACGAGCACGACGAGACGGTCGACTCGGTGGCCGAGAAAGCCAAAGACCTGCTCGACGACATCGACGGCGACTGACGTCACCGACAGTACCGATGAACCCCTGCCGGGCAGGGGCGACAGGCGGCGTTGCCGGTTGACTGCCGGGCGTCGAAGCGGGTCCGGTACCCTCGGCACCTGATTTCGTCGGAGGTCAATCCATGGCGAACCGGTGGTTCGAGACGGTTGCGATCGCGCAGCAGCGAGCACAGAAGCGGATTCCCAAGAGTGTCTATGGCGCGCTGATCGCAGGGGCCGAAGCCGGGTTGTCGATGCGCGACAACACGGCGGCATTCGACGAACTCGGGTTTCGGCCCATCACCGCCGGGCAACCGCCGGAGCGCGTGATGGAGACCACGATCATGGGCGAGTACGCCTCCATGCCGGTGATGATCTCGCCGACCGGTGTCCAAGCCGTGCACCCCGAGGGAGAACTCGCCATCGGTCGTGCGGCTGCGGCTCGCGGCATTCCCATGGGGCTTTCATCATTCGCCTCGACCCCGATCGAGGAGGTTGTCGAGACGTGTGGCTCGGTCTTCTTCCAGATCTACTGGGCCGGCGACCGCGACTCGATGGTCGCTCGCATGGAGCGAGCCAAAGCAGCAGGAGCGAAGGGCATGATCCTCACGCTCGACTGGTCGTTCAGCCATGGCCGGGACTGGGGCAGCCCGCACATTCCCCAGACGTTCTCGATCAAGGAACTGCTGCCGCATGTCGGCGAGACGCTGATGCGGCCCGGCTACGTCCTGCGCTGGCTCCGCAAAGGCAGGATCCCGACCCTCGGCGTTCCGAACTTCAACACCGATGGTGGCAAGCCTCCCGGTTTCTTCGATGCCTATGGCACCTGGATGATGACGCCCCCACCCTCGTGGGAAGACGTGGCCTGGCTCCGCGCCCAGTGGGACGGACCGTTCATGGTGAAAGGCATCGCTCGTGCCGACGAGGCTCGGCGAGCCGTCGACGCCGGGGTCACGGCGATTTCGGTCTCGAACCATGGTGGCAACAACGTCGACGGCATGCCGGCGTCCATTCGTACCCTCCCCGAGATCGCCGGTGCAGTCGGAGGTGACGTGCAGGTCTTGCTCGACGGTGGCATCCGACGCGGCTCCGACGTTGTGAAGGCACTTGCGCTCGGCGCCGACGCGGTGCTGATCGGGCGCGCCTATCTGTGGGGACTCGCCGCCAACGGTCAAGCCGGCGTGGAGAACGTCCTCGACGTGATCCGCATGGGGATGGATGCCACGATGCGCGGTATCGGGGTCGCCACGATCGCCGACCTGTCGCCCGCCGACGTGGTCGTGCCCGACAACTTCAGCCCCCCGCCGATCCAGTAGCGCTCGACAACTCCTCCAGCAAGGGAGCCAACAAGGCGTCGACTGCGGTGGCGGTCGTCGGCCCTGACGACGGTTGCCCATAGATCTCTCGTACCTCCTCGGCGGTGAGATAGGCCGGGCTGTGGATCTCCGAGATGGTGGCGTATTCCAGCGCCTCGTCGCCCTGCAGCAACTGCAATCGGTAGCGATGAACGGCGAGCGGTGCCGGCTCGTCGAGCCCCATCAACTCGTAGACCCGCCCGAAGCGAGGCGACGCCGCCAACACGTCGTATCCCAGCAGTGGTTTGTCGATGGACCACCCTGCTGATTTGAAGGTCGCACCGATCGACTCGCCGGACACGATCTGCTGATGGGCAGCGCGCAACGGTGCAGGCATCGGGTCTGCGAACTCGACCACTGCCAAAGTCCGGGTGACGGGCTCGCCGTTCTCGAGGCTGTGAAGACTGGAGTAGCGGATGTTTTCGTCGGCGCGGATCACCTCCACGCCATAGGAGCCGAAGCGCTGCTCGATGCGTTCGCTGTTCAGGAGAGGCGGGGGCGATGAACAGCTGACCAGAAGCGCGATGCAGGTGGCCGCAAGCATGGCCAGGGGCCGAGTTCGGGGGCGTCGGAACTCAGACAAGAGTGAACCGCACCCCGCTGAGCTCGAGCGTTTCACCGACCCGGTTCCGGTCGACGGCTGCGAGATCGATCGCTGCGAGGCCGTCGCCGCGACCGTCGCTCGATGCCGTGAAACGAATCGTTGCGTCGTCGAGCTCGATCGTGCGGTTGGGCGTGACCGGCAGGCCGAGCGCCGCTGACCAGCGCATGGCCAGTGCGTCGGGGTTGTCGCTCTGGAGTTCGGCACCGACCATGTCGGCAGCGACCGACGACCGGGCATGGTAGGCGAAGTCGGGTCCGGCCCACGCCCAGCTTTCGGGAGGTTCGGCCTGGTCGATCGACACGATCGCACCGCCGACGTCGGCCGGATGGAGATGTATGCCCCGAATGCCCGGGGCGCTGGCGTCGAACACGACACGGATGTCGGTGTCGGCGAGACGAGTTCTGTGCGCGTCGAGATCGTCCACCTGCACGATCACCATGTAGCCGCCGTCGCCTCCCCGGCGAGCAAGGAATCGACCGGCAGCGGTGTCGTCATGCTTGGGAACGACGACCTCGAGCAGTCGATCACCGATCGGGTAGAGGCCGTGTCGGAGCCCAAAGCGACCGACGCCGGGATCCCGATAGCAGACCTCGACATCGAGTGCAGCGGTGATGGCTCGCTCGGTCGATCGAAGGTCGCTGGCCACGGTGACGAGCTGGCGAAGTCGAATCACGGCCCTCTTGCTAGCACCCTCGAACGTCGGTCGACGCAGACCGACCGTCTCCTCCGCTCGATGGATCGCCGGTGACAGGCCGGCTCGACGATTGTGGTCCTACGATCGTCGGATGATCCGACTCGGCGACTGCACCACCGAAGAGCTCGGTGCGGGGCGGGTGTTGTTGCTGCCGCTCGGTTCAACCGAGCAGCATGGACCGCACCTGCCGCTCGACACCGACACCGCGATTGCGACGGCGGTGGCCGAGCGCGCCGCCGCAACCATGCCCGAGGGAATC
>Ga0182078_10510130_pt1 | contig 35040 bp, 28 predicted proteins | sample 071ome_15_FD_127749 | JGI IMG/M metagenome (GOLD analysis project Ga0182078, IMG submission 127749) | Metatranscriptome of coastal salt marsh microbial communities from the Groves Creek Marsh, Georgia, USA - 071409BT metaT (Metagenome... | ecosystem: Environmental > Aquatic > Marine >... | reverse complement strand
GGTGACACCACCCAGCAACCAATCCACCGCAGGGTCATTGCGATCAACGCGGAATTTGCGCAACAGATAATTCCTCTGCGGGGTACCCGACAACAGGCTGGCGAAACGGGCCTGCTGGAACCTGGCCAGGCGACATTCGGTTTCTGCCCTCAACACCCCTGTATTGGCCGAGGAAAACGGCCGACAACCGAACTCATCATCCACATCCGCTACGTCATCGGCAAGGTGTCCGCTACCATCGATGAAAATGAACCAGCTGTCTTCGTCCATAAAATACTCATCACCGGGAGCCACGACAACTTCATCCGCTCTACCTGACACTTTCTCCAGTACCGTGGAAATCAGCGCCCAGAACTGGGGCAGCCTGCGCAGCGATGTCCGCAAGCCCCCACGCTTTATCAGGCGATCACGATAGCCTTCACGCTGCACGAGCTCATTGAATTTTTCCTCGGAGAACACTATGACCGACACCGGCGAGCTGGCTACCACACTGGCATTACGTTTCATGGATCCAGTCACCACAGCCATCTCACCGGTGATCTCTCCTGCCTGCAGACTGACGATGGTCTGAAAATCCTCGCCATCGAAGACGACAACATCACAGTAACCTGTGAGGATCAGGTAGACGTAACCCCTGGAAAGTTCCTCCTGCACCATGATGACATCGCCCTTGTTGCAACGGCGGACTTCCTGTTCGGCCATGATGGTTCGGGCCCAGCGTTGTGAAAACGGCTCACCCAGCCAGATGGACAGGTACTGATTCATCAGGGATGAATAGATGGTGCTGTCACCATCAACAACGATATAGCGCTTGCCGGAGCTTGCCAGGGAGAAGGTAGTGGTGAACTGATGGGCAAGATGTTCTACATGCACAATCACAACCCGATCCGAATCGAAATTGCGTGCATTCTCGGGATCGCCATGAATGGCAAACGCGCCACCATCAGCGACCAGCAGGTGATACCGCTGTAATAAAAATTCGCGTAAGGTTGTCACAGGTGCCGGCACTGACGATATTGAGTCTGGCCATGTCCCTGACGGAACGCATGCCGTAATTGTCGCCAATGATGCACATGCGCTTGGTATTGCCCTTGTGCAGCACACTGAACGTGGCACCAATGGTGGGAATGCTGTGCACGGTGATATGCAGCAGGATTTCCATGCCGAAGTATTTCAGGGGTTCGCCCGGCTCACCGCAACCAGCTGGAAATATTCACGAATGACATCGGCCTTCCAGCTCAGTTGGCAACTGAGTTTTTCAATGGCCATCTCGAAGATTTCGCGTGTGGTGATGACCTCGACCTTGTGCGGCATGAGGATGAGCGGCAACATGGCACAGTGATCATCATGCCGATGCGTCAGGAGCACAGATGACACAGAGTTCTTGGATATACCGCGGGCAAACAGGGGTTTGTCGAGGTAGGGAATCGAATCAATCAGGATGTAGGAGCCGTTGTAACACCGGGCCAGGCCTGTGCAGGGCTCATTGGCGGTAAACCCCGACGCACTGCCGAGAATTTCCAGGCCCAGCTTGACCAAATCGCGAGGGATAAAATCCGACTGCATCTGGTATGGGGGTAAGATATGAAAGTCTTCGTTGAGATCAATTTTGACTGACTGCGCACCCGTGGTCACTGTGTACCGGTCATAGCTGTCATGGGTAATGGTGAAATCACCCACAGTCGCCCTGCCTTCGGTCAGAGGCAACACATTGAAAAACCTTTCCACTTCCCGATTGGCGCCATGGGGATCTTTCAGCGCGAGATGATTGGACACACCCAGTTACTCCAGTTTCAAATGTGCCGGTGTGCACGAGCTGTCCAGTTCCTATTCCATTGGTCCCAATAGGGTCAGGCGCAACAGGCGAAATACCCGACTGATATCTTCCGGCATACCAACCAGGTTCAGCTTCTTGCCTTCGGCAAGGCCATTGCTTAAGAACAGGAAAAAATACCGCGGAAACTCGATATTGCTGAGCAGGGAGCCGTCTTTCTCCTTGCTGTCGATCAGCACAAGGCTATTGAACGTGGGGATATTATGCCGCAGTCCCTTCAGGACTTACGGGGGTTGGCCAAAAAGGAGTGACTCCTCCCCTAACTGGACCACGCGGCTACCGTCAGCCAGCTTGGAGACTGCGAGTGTCGACATGAAGGGTTCCGTTTTCCCATGCTGGTTATTCTTCTTATTTCCATGTGAGGGCCAGGCTGACGCACTGACACTTTTTTTATTGGCCAGAACCGGTGGTCTGGTGAACATATAAGGAAACACTATCATCGTGCCATGCTGGGGACGGCTTGAGTTGATCAGCTTAGGAGAGTGGCCGTGGCGGTAGAACGGGAATTTTTCCTGTCATGTTGCCTGAACCACCCGAAATGTGACCGATGCCACAATTCTGCAACAAACGGCCAGTTTGCAGTTTATCTTGGGTGCCGATTGACTGTTGTAAGACAGCCCCTTGGCTCAGTTGAGACAACTGCAGGCCGTCGTTTAGCACTGATTAGAAGGACAGTGATTATCGGCGACTTCCTGCTGCTGTCTGTCCGGGGCTGCCTTCAATTTGAGATGGGAGAACATCGCCCTGCCACCATACGGTAGCGGAACAAACCTGCCTGCCTCGGTCTGGCTGGCAGGGAGCAATTTCATGCGTACTGAACCACGCACATTGCCACCAATGACCTTAATCTGCTCAATGTCAGCATTCAGCGCCACCACCACATCACAATGACTGCGCGCCCCCTGCCCCATGTGTGCACGGCGCTCTTCGAGATTGCGGTATTCCGGCCGGCTGCCGCGGCAGAGCATGTCGCCAGGCAGAATTTCCTGCTCGCCGATGTCGTAAGCCACATAGGCAGCTTCCGGTTCCAGCCCGTCACGGGCACGGATGGCCTGGTCGATATAGGTGTGGTGGGCAATGGCACGGGCGAATTGTTGTGGCTCACCGAGACCACTCTCGCACATGACCCAGGAGATAAACGCTGCCGACCAGAAATCACGCCAGCGTGCGGTAATACCGAGTTCATTCCAGCGCTGGTTCTGCTTGTTGACGATCCAGCTGGAATCGGGTGCGGCAGCCCAGTAGCCGGCGACATCGCCGGCCAGGCGATAGGCTTCCGCTTCATCCATCCAGTTGGTGCGCCAGAAACGGGGCAGGCGTCCCGCATTACGGTCCTGTTCCTCCTGGCTGGTCATGTCGATCACGCTGGCGCCAAACCAGCGCCATTCCTGGGTGGCAATATCTACAATGCGCTGGCGTACATCTGTCAGGGGATACTGGCGACAACTGCGGTCAATGATCTGCATACGGCCCGGTTCGCCGCTGATTCTTGCGGACGGCGGCGTCACATCAAGCTGGGCACGTGAGGCCCGGGGGCTGTAGCCAGTGTCCTGGCCGGCAGCAACCACGGTGATGCCCGTCATAACCAGGGCAAAACACAGCATCAGGGATTTTCGGTAAAGGCGCGAGAAAGTCATGCGTTGGCTTTGGTGTATCCGCAAAGTGACGTTCAGGAAAAGACTAAACAGATTAAAAACCAAAGTCCATGCGGTACGGGCTTATCAATATGCCTATAATGGAAATATCCTGACGAAGTCGTCTATGAAGCATGCCAGCCTGAGTGTCCTGCTGTTTGCACTCTTTCACATCAGTGGTCTGACCCATGACAGCAAGACCCTGCCCGACACCATAAGCCGTTTTGACAGGAAATATGTGCTCAGTGGCTGCAGGCTGAGGGAACTGCTGTTCAGCGATATCTATTTCCTTGGCCTGTACCTGCCTAACCCAGAAACCGATTCGGCAGACATCGCCGGCTCAGGCTGTGTGTTTTTACTCAAGATGCTCCACGAGGGCTAGCTGCCCGAGGATTTGCCGGCACTGGGGCGTGCCCCCCCTGGCCAGCCAGTAATCCCGGGAATACCTCGATAGCCTGCAGGACATTTTTGACAAGGTGGATAGCGGCGACACGGTGGAGTTCAGCTTTCAGCCGGGTATGCAGGAGGAACTGCGCATCAATGACAAACTGGCGCTGCGCGAGAACCAGCCCGAACTGATTCCTGCGTTGACCAATCTTTGGCTGGGTGCAGATCCGGTTTCAGGCAATCTCAAGCGCCTGCTGCTCAAAGGCAGTTGCGAATAGCCTAGATCAGCGCGATCCAGCGCTTGATACCCTTCAGGATCATATCGACGGCAAAAGAACCCGTGAACAGCGCGGTGATGCGGCCGGCAATTTCCCCATAACGCTCGACATAGCGCTCACTGCGGGTTTTCACATAGTCATGCACTTTCTTGAAAATGAACATGGAACCCAGTGCCAGCGCCAGGCCAAGGGCAATGGCCAGGCTGGATTTGGCCAGTCTCAGCTGGGTACCGGCAATCACGCTCGCACTGATTGTGCCGGGCCCCACGATAAACGGCATCGCGATGGCGCCGGCAACCTCTTCAGAATGCGGATTGATGCAAGACATCAGCGGTCCAATACCAAGGATCAGCCTTACCCCGATAACCAGGAAGGTAATGCCGCCAAAAATCATGAAAGCGAGAAAGCGCACCTGCAACACGTCGTCGAAGATCACTTCGCCTAGCCAGGCAAACAGGAAGAACACGATAAAACTGATCACGCCGGCGCGCAGCATGATGCGGATGAACTGACCGATCGGCAACTCCTTGATCAGGGACAGCAAGTACACGCTCATGACGAAGGGATTGAGCAGGACGAAGATCAGTAATAGGGATTAGGTGAAGTGTTCCATTGACCCATTCTGCCGTACTGACCGGGTATTCAAACCTGGGCAGGAGGCAGGAGGCAGGAGGCAGGATATGAAAAATTTTTTACCTCTTCGCCCTCAAGTCTTATTTGCTGTTTGAGCAATTAAGTGAACTGTCCCCGAATTACTGGGCATCCTGCCTCTTGTCTCCTGCCTCCGGTTGTCACACCTCGGTGATGATGCCGGTGCCGTTGGCCCAGCTGTCGACCTCGATGCCGAGTTTGTCGAGCACGGTGAGGTGCAGGTTGGCAATCGGGGTGCGCTCGGGCAGATCCACATGCTGGCCGCCAAGTTTCATCTTGCCGGCGGCCCCGCCCACGAGAATGTTCGGCACCGGGTAGTTGTTGTGCATGTCACTGTTGGACATGTTGGACCCGTACATGAACAGGGCGTTTTCCAGCAGACTGTTCTCACCGTCCGGCGTGTTGGCCATCTTGGTGAGGAACTTGCTGAACTCCTGCATGTGCCAGGTCTGAATCTTGATCAGGCGCTTCAGCCGCTCAATGTCGTTGGCGTGATGGGACAGCGGGTGGAAGGCATCCGGTACGCCAATGTGGTTGTATGTGCGGTTGGTACCCTCTGACACCATGATGTAGGACACCACGCGGGTCAGGTCGGCCTGGTAGGCCAGGGCCAGCAGATCGAATAGCAGCTCAACCTGCTTGTCGAACTGGTCCAGCTCGCCCACCGGGGCTTCCGGAATATCGAAACCGGACAGGTCCTGGCTGGCGGCCATGTTCACGCGGCGCTCGATTTCACGCACGGTATCCAGGTAGCTGTCCAGAATGACCTTGTCGCTGGCACCCAGGGTTTTCTGTAGCGCCCTGGTACGATCGGAAATCAGGTCGAGCAGGCTCGCCTTCTGCTGGATGATGGCTTCACGTTCCTGGGCGTTATCCCCTTCCCCGAACAGCTGCAGGAAAATCTTGCGCGGATTGAATTCCATCGGTAGCGGTGATGTCGGGTTACGGAACGACAGCGTGGAGGAGTAATAGCAACCGCCACTGCCGCCGCCACAGGCAGCCACCTGCACGGTGGTTTCTGCGGCCACCTCCAAGGACGGCAGCGAGGTTTCCTGACCGATGTGCTGGGCAATCACCTGGTCCAGGGTGGTGGACATGCTGGCACCGGCAGCTTCCGAATCCGGGCGTACACCACTGAGCCAGGTGGCCGGGTTGATGGTGTGCACGGAACCGACGCTGGCAGCATTCTCCAGGTTGCCGAAGGAGTTCACGTAACGCTTGTGCGGCTCCAGCGACTTCATGATGGTGCTGAGTTCAAAATTCTCACCGGCGCCTTTTGGCGTCCAGTTATCCCATTCCGGGCCATGGGCTGTGTTGTGCATGATGGCGCCATGGGGCAGGTAGAAAAAGCCGGCGCGAATTTTCGGAGCCGCGGCCGTCTGGGCCAGCGCCGTATGGGCTGGCACCATGGCATCCATGAACGGCAGGGCCAGGGCCACGCCGGCACCGCGCAGGGCGGTGCGGCGGCTGAGATGTTTTTTGGTCAGAAACATGACGGCTTCCTCCAACCTTATTCAAGCAGTGTTAGGGCAGGTCTGCCGACAGAGACTGCCGTATTGGCCGGTCCCGGGCTGATCTGGCACAAGCCACCAAAGCCTGAGTGACTGTATTGTTTCTATTATTGGTGTTAGGACCCGTAACGTCAGTGACTTATTATGAATTCTTTGTGAATTTTAAGGGTCTGTTACTATGTGCGGTGGGCCTACTAAGGCCTGGCTGCCGGGAATTGTACCTGAAATACCCGGCAATGCTCGATATCCCGCCGACGGCAACCCGGATTTGAGGACTTGAATTGCATCGAATGCCGCTTCATTCTTCTTATATAATGCCGGGATTGACTGCATTGGCAACCACAGCACCAGTCACCTGCCTGTTCATGCAAGCCAGATGGCTGCGTCATGACGGGGCAGATAACAGATAACCGTTCACGTTAAACCAGGTTTTGTTCTAAGGGGGACAACTTGTCAGGATCAGCACAGCAGTACGCTGCCGCCCGTAAATTTCGTATGACCCGTTTAGCCAGGGTGACCGCCACGCTTTTGTCCTGTGCGGCCGGGCTTGGGTTGCCCTTGCTGTCTGCCCAGGCCCAGGACGGCATGAATGTGGCCGCCGACGACCTCATCCAGAATTTTTGCATGGACTGCCATAACCTGGAAGATTTCTCCGGGGGGGTCGCCTTTGACCTGATGGACCTGGATCATCTGGACAGCGATCTGGAAACCTGGGAATTGGCCATCAACAAGTTGCGCGGCCGCCTGATGCCGCCAGCCGGTGCCGAGCAGCCACCGCAGGCACTGGTTGACGGTTTCGTGGAATACCTGGAAACCAGCATTGATACCTCCGCCGAGCATCGTGAAATCGGCCATGTGCCGATACAGCGCCTGAACCGCACGGAGTTTGCCACCATCGTGTCTGACCTGATCGGTGTCACCGTCGATCCGGCCCAGATTCTGCCCAGCGAGATCGAGGTGGAAGGCTTTGAAAATATCGCCAATGCTCTCGGCGCCTCCCCGACTTTCCTGGAACAGTACATTACCGCTGCCCGCCAGGTCGCTACACAGGCCGTGGGCAACCCGACCCCGAAATTTGCCAACGTCTTTCACGAACTGCCCAACCGCAATATCGGTTTCCAGGGCGGCAACAGCGCCTCCCGCAACCACATCGACGGTTTTCCGCTGGGCACCCGCGGTGGCATGAAATTCAACCATTTCTTTCCCGCTGACGGCGAATACCGTTTCAGCATTCTGGATATTGATGCCGGCCTCTACCCGCGTGGTATGGAAACCGCGGCCACCATGGTCATCCTGGTGGACGGGGTCGAAGTAAACCGCGTCGAGATCGGCGGTCCTGAAGACCTGGCCGTTGCCACCCGCGACGGTGTTGCCGGCGGCGACGTCATCCTGGCCAAGATTGCCGGCCTGTCTGCTGATGTGGAAGTCGGTTTCCACGAAGTCATCGTCACCTTCATCGAACGCTCCTGGGGTGCCAGCAACAATGCCACCGGCAACGGCCGCGTGACAGGCATGCCGATTGTCGGCCTGGGTGTGGAAGTCGAAGGCCCGTTCAACCCGACCGGCCTCTCCATGAGCGAAAGCCGGGAAAAGATCCTGGTCTGCCAGCCCAAGGAAGCTGCCGAAGAGCGTCCCTGCGCCGAGCAGATTGCTCACACCCTGGGCTCCAAGGCGTTCCGCCGTCCGGTCACCGATGACGACCTGGAGTGGTTGATGCCGTTCTATGAAGTTGGTCGCGCCGAGGAAGGTGGTTTTGATGCCGGCATCATCGAACTGGTCACGGCCATCCTCTCCAGCCCGGACTTCCTGTATCGCTCCATGCGCATCATCGAGGAATCCCCGCGTCTGCTGAACGACCTGGAAATGGCTACCCGCCTGTCCTTTCTGATGTGGAGTCAGGGTCCTGACGAGGAGCTGATTGCCCTGGCCGCCGATGGCCAGCTGGCCGATCCGACCGTGATGGCCACCCAGGTGGAACGCATGCTGGCTGACCCGCGCGCCAATGCCCTGATTGAAAACTTTGCCCTGGCCTGGCTGAACCTGGACGAGCTGGAACAGATCCAGCCCGTGGACAACCGCTTCAGCGATGCCATGCGCGACAACTTTGAAACCGAAATCCGCCTGTTTCTGTCCAGCATCCTGCTGGAGGATCGCCCGGTCCAGGAACTGCTGACTGCCGACTGGACCTATGTCAATGATGACCTGGCGGCCCAGTATGACATTGAAGGGGTCTACGGCGATCAGTTCCGCCGCATCACGCTCGAGGATGAAAACCGCTTCGGCCTGCTCGGCAAGGGTGCCACCCTCTTGCGCACCTCCTATGGCGACCGCACCTCACCCGTGCTGCGCGGTGCCTGGATCCTGGATCGCATCATCGGCACACCGCCGGCACCGCCACCGCCCAATGTGGAAGTGGACCTGTCCGTGCGCGAAGGTGAAAAACAGACCACCCTGCGGGCACGCCTGGAGAAGCATCGCGAAAACCCGACCTGTATGGCCTGCCATGGTGTAATTGACCCGCCCGGGCTGGCACTGGAGAACTTCGATGTTACCGGTCGCTGGCGTGATGTGGACAGGGCTGCCGATGCGCCAATCGATGCCACCACGGTACTGACCAGCGGTAAAGCCATCAACGGGCCGGTCGAGCTGCGTGAGCACCTGCTGAGCCGCGAAGACCAGTTGCCCATGACCATCGCCAAGCGCCTGATGATGTATGCGCTGAATCGCGAAGTCGAATACTTTGACATGCCCTACGTGCGGGAAATTGTGAAAACCGCCGCGCAGGACAACTACACGTTCACATCCATTATTACAGCGCTCGTCAATCACGACGTATTCCGCATGCAGGGTCCCGAGGAAAACGGCAGTGAGTCACAGGTTGCCGCAGTGGCCAACCGGAATTAACAGAATAAAAGGGCAAGGAGAAAGCACATGGCTAAATTTCTGACCAAAAAACACATTTCCCGCCGCGAGATGCTGCGTGGTGGCGGTGTCGCGCTCGCACTGCCGTTCCTGGAAGCCATGGTGCCGGCAGGCACAGCCCTGGCACAGGTCGAGGCCATGCCGAAAAAGCGTGCCGGCTTCTTCTACCTGCCCCACGGTACCATCATGAACAACACGCCGTTCGGCGAGGAAGTGGATACCTGGACCAGCAGTGGTGCCGGCGACAGCTTCCAGCTCGGCAAGATGATGGCCTCCCTGGAGCCCTACAAGACTTACGTCACCACCTTCGAGAATATCGAGAACAACAGCGCGCTGGGTTCTGTGCATACCCTGAACCCGGCTACCTGGCTGTCCTGTGTGCGTCCGGGCGAAGGTTCTGTCCCGGCCCTGGCCACCACGCTGGACCAGGTCATTGCCCAGCAGCTGGGCCAGGAAACCGCCCTGCCGTCATTGGAAATGGCCACCGAAACCACTGTACAGGTAGCGGCCGGCAACGGTGGCTTCTATGCGGTAACCACCTCTTTCGCGTCTCCCAGCCAGCCGCTGCCGATGGAATTCAACCCGCGCAAGGTCTTCATCCAGCTGCTCGGACCCTATGACACCCAGGCCGAGCGTGAACTGATCCTGGCCAAGAACCGCAGCATGCTCGACATGATTGCCGACCGTACCCGCGTCCTGCAGAAGGAACTGGGCAGCGGCGACCGCGAGATCCTGTCCAACTACCTGGACACCGTGCGCGAAATCGAGCGCCGTATCCAGATCGCCCAAAACCAGGACCTGTCGAATCTCGATATTCCGGCTGCCCCGGTAGGCGTGTTCGAGGATTTCGAAGAGCAGATCAAGATGATGTTCGACCTGGCGGCCCTGGCCTACCAGGCCGACCTGACCCGCGTCCTGACCCTGGTTATGGCTGCAGAAGGTACCGACCGCACCTATCCTCAGGTGAATGTGGCCGGCGGCTTCCACCCGACCAGCCACCACACCAACGACCGTACCCGCATTGAAGAGCTGATTCGCGTCCAGACCTATCACATGGAGCACTTTGGCCGCTTCGTGGACAAGCTGGCGAACACGCCCGAAGGGGAAGGCTCGATCCTGGACAACTCGCTGTTCCTTTACGGCTCCAACATGGGCAACAGCAACCAGCATGACAACTATCCGCTGCCAGAAATCCTGGTCGGTGGCGCCAGCGGCGCACACAAGGGTGGCAAGAACGTTACACCGCCACCGAAAACCCCGCTGGCCAATATCCATCTCACCATCCTGGACAAGCTGGGCATTCCGCAGGAGACCTTCGGCAACAGCACCGGCATCCTCAGCGAGGTGTAATTCCGAACCGCTTATGAAAACCACCCAAAGAAGACATGTCCTGAAAGCCGGGCTCGGCCTAGCGGCTGCCCCGCTGGTAGTCGGCCTCACCGGTTGTTCCCGGGACGCCGAGACCCCTGCTGACGGAAACCAAACCCCTGTTGCGCGCGCCCCGGAAAAACTGCCGGTGCAGGTACTGCGCGAAAACGTCAGCGTAATCAGTGGCGCGCCGGGCAATATCCTGGCCCTGTCGACCCCCGAAGGCTATCTGCTGGTCGACAGCGGCGCTAGCGCCATGGTGCCGTCGGTGCAACTGACGCTGGACGGCACGCCCGTTCATACCCTTTTCAACACCCATTACCACGGCGACCAGAGCGGCGGTAACCCGCTGTTTGGTGAAGATGGTGCCGCCATTCACGCCCATGAAATCACGCGGGAGTGGCTCAGTGCTGACTATTATGTGCCGGCGCAGGACGTCTGGGTGCCCGCATTGCCGGAAATCGGCAGGCCTACCCACACGTTCCGGGAACAGGAAACGGTCGATATTGGTGGGCAATCTATTACTTCCGGCTATCTGCTTGAGGCCCATACCCGGGGCGATGCCTATGTCTTTCTGCGCGATACCAATGTGCTGGCCGTGGGCGATGTCGCCTCACCTGAACGTGATCCGGCGCTGGACTGGTTTTCCGGTGGCTGGCTGGGCGGACGGGTCGATGCCATGGATGACATCCTGGAGATGGCCAACGCCGACACGCTGATCGTTCCAGCATACGGTCCGGTCATGACCCTGGCTGAATTCCAGGCCGAACGCGACATGATGTGGCACCTGTGGGAACGCTGCTCAACGTTGGTCAACAACGGCCGCAGTGCCCAGGATATCCTGGACGCCGGCGTGATGGATGAGATCGATCGCAAGTTCAACGACCCGTACCAGTTCCTCTATGACGTGGCGAAAGGACTGTGGGCCCACTACACCAATTTTGGCGGAAATGTAGTCTGACGATGTTTACTTTTATGCAAAAGCAAAAGCAACACCTGAGCACCGTGGGAGCGGCTTCAGCCGCGAATAAAACTTCACTGCATACCGGTTCGGGACTAAAGCTCCTCCTGCAGGGCACAGCCCTTATTTTGGTGGCAGCATTTGCGCCAGTGGTATTCGCCCAGAGCACGCTCATCGACCTGATTCGTGACGGGCGCTATGAAACAGCCCTGTCTGCCATCCCTGGTGCGGATGTGAATGAATCCGCACCGGACGGGGCCACCCCCCTGATGTGGGCCACTTACAAGGTACGCCATGACCTGGTGGCTGCCCTGCTGGACGCCGGTGCCGATGTGAACGTCACCAACCAGTATGGGTCATCAGCCCTGGCCGAAGCCGTCAAGCTGGACGACATCACACTGGTGCGCATGCTGCTGGAAGCCGGCGCAGATCCTGATTCCCCCAACCTGGACAACCAGACCGCCCTGATGCTGGCGGCCTACATCGGCAATCTCGACATCGCACACATGCTGATCGAGGCAGAGGCCGATGTGAATGCCATCGAAACCTTCCGGGGCCAGACTGCCCTGATGTGGGCCGCCTCCGAAAATCACCCTGACGTCGCCGAACTGCTGGTGGCGAACGGGGCCGATGTGTCCGTCAAGGCTGTCGCCGATGACTGGCCGCGCCAGATGACGTCCGAACCGCGCGCGCAGTTCCGTCCCACCGGTGGCCTGACCGCCCTGCTGTATGCCACCCGCTCCGGCTGTTACCGCTGCGCTGTCGCCATCGTCGAGGCCGGTGCCGACATCAACCAGCCCAATCCGGATGCTGTCACTCCGCTGCTGAATGCCATCGATAACAAGAGCTTTGACATCGCCATGTACCTGATCGACCAGGGTGCCAAGGTCGATGTCTGGGACATGACCGGTCGCACCCCGCTGTACATGGCCATCGACATGAACTCCTTCACACCGCGCTCCTTTGGCGGTTTTGGCGACTCCTTTAACCCGCTGGCCAACGCCGACCTCAACACCACCGCCATGGACATTGCCCGCCGCCTGGTGAGCATGGGCGTGGACGTCAATCACCAGCTTACCCGCATGCGTCCCAACGGCCCCGGTCGTGGTCGCTTTGCCGATTACGACATGCGTGGCGGCACGGCTGCCCTGCACGTGGCGGTTTTTTCCAATGATTACGAAGCCATCGAATTCCTGCTGGCCAACGGCGCCGAAGTCGATCTGCGCAATGTGTTCCGCCTGACTCCCCTGATGTATGCCGCCGGCATGAGCGGCAACGGCCGTGGTCCGACAGGTGCCAACGGTGAGGACATCCAGGAACGCGCCATCAAGACGATTGATATGCTGCTGGACGCCGGTGCCGACATCAACGCGCAGGTCAACGACAGCCATACACTGACCGCCAAGCTCGATACCTATATTGCCTGGAAAGACAATGAAGGCCGCTCGCCGCTGCATTCCGCCGCCGAGCTGGGCTGGGACAAGGTCGCCCGCCACCTGGTGGAGCGCGGGGCCGATCCGACCCTGCGTGATGCCGAAGGCAATACACCCCTGGATCTGGCCATGGCGCCGGTCGAGGAAAACACCCGCCCGGGCCGCCGGCCATCCCAGGAAGGCCGCATGGCGGTGGTGGCGCTGCTGAGCGATTTGCCATAACGCAGCGAATACGCAAGAATCCGTACCCACACGCCAGGCCATGCCTGGCGTTTTTGTCAGAATAAAAACAAGCCGGGGGCCGCCACCATGCGCAAGTCGCTTACGTCCATCACTTTCCTGTTGACCTCGACCGTGTCAGGACTGACCCTGGCCGCCGATGCACCCCCAATCGGCATTGCGCCGTACACGATCGATGACAGTCCCTATGTATTCGATACCGCCGAACAGCATGACATCGAAGTCACCCTGCTGGCCAAGGGCTTACCGCGCGCGTTCTCCCTGGCTTTCCTGCCGGACGGTGACTTGCTGGTATCCGAGCGTGGCGGCGACCTGCGCATCATTCATGACGCCACCGGGGCGAATCCACGCCTTGACCCAAACCCGGTACCGGGCATGCCGGCACTGGCAGAGCCCTATCGCAATGGCGGCCTGAATGACTTGGCTCTGCACCCGGACTTTGACGACAACCATTGGCTCTATTTCAGTTACAACAGGGCCGGTCCGAAAGACGGCGACCGCCAGACCAGCATTCCGGCCATCATGCGGGGCCGCTATAACAATGGTCGCCTCTCGAACGTGGAAGAACTGTTCAGCGGGGAACCGGGCGGCACCAGCGGCATGCGAATTGTCTTCGGTAATGACGGCACGCTGTACATGACCACAGGCGCACCGTTTGGCCCGGAAGCCCAGGAGCTCGACAATGTCTTTGGCAAGGTCCTGCGCCTGAACGATGACGGCAGCATTCCGGCTGACAATCCTTTTCTTGGCCGCGACGATATGCATCCCGCCATTTATACATCTGGTCATCGCGACCAACTGGGGCTGACCGTGCATCGTGCCAGCGGCAAGGTGTTTTCTGCTGAACACGGTCCGAACGGCGGTGACGAAGTCAATCTACTGGTCCCCGGTGCTGACTATGGCTGGCCTGCAACCTCCTATGGCCGCAACTATGATGGCTCCAGAATTTCCGAACTACCGGTGGAACGCGGCACCCAGCAACCGGCGGTGGTCTGGATTCCCTCCATCGGTCCCAGCGGCATCATGTTTTATGACGGCGATGCCTTCCCGGCTTGGAAAGGCAACCTGTTTGTCGGCAGCGTGCGTTACGGCCAGATCGACCGCACCGGCTCACTGGAGCGCGTAGTCCTGAACGAGAACTTCGAGGAACTGCGCCGGGAAAAACTGCTGACCCAGCTGCATCAGCGCATTCGTGATGTAAAACAGGGCCCCGATGGCAACCTGTATGTGCTCACTGATGGCGACGAGTTTGCGGTGTTGCGGATCGCCCCCAAATAAAGCTGTATTTCCTGATGCGCAGACTTCAGGGCGTATAAAATACCGGTGACGTCCAGGCCCGCTCCTGAATGGTTGCCGGGACCGCGGTGGACAACGGCAGGTCATGGCGGACCGCTAGGTAGGTCGACCAGCGCGGCGTTGGAATCTCCAGTACCCGGGCGTAATAGATCGCGGACTGATCCGGATCATGATCCGGGTCTGTCCAGACCGCGGCCAGCTGGCTGGCTCCGATCGAGTTGGTATAGGCCGCGGTATTCAGGTCGACCGTATTCCCGACCACTGGCAAGCGCCCCTGAGTGTCGGGTTCGCGCCGGCCCGACCAGGCCACATCGATTACCTGTTCCTGTACAACATCCCCCTCCCGCCAGATCTTGATGACCTGGATGCGATCCAGGTTGGCACCCTCCGGATCCTTGACGGCATGCATCACCAGCTGCAGCGGTTTGTTGCGATCAAGTGGCGGAATATCGGCCCCCATTGGCACCCCCTGCGCATAGGCGCGGCTGACCCAGTCAGGATTGTCCAGCAGGTCGGCATCAAAATCCTGGCCGGCAAACAGGCGTACGCGAATGCGGGTGCCCGATGTGGCAAAGGCTTCCCGTCGCTGCAAAGCCGAGAACAGAGATTCACGCGTATTCTCTTCTGCCCAGAGCCCGGTCAGTGCACCGGCACTGAACACGGCCGAAGGTGCGTTGGCCACGGGATTGATTTCATTGAGAACAGTGGCCGGCTGACTCATGTCATCCGACACGCCCAGGGCGCCGGGAAAATTGTCTTCTTCGGTGGCAGGGATGCCGGAATGGAAATCGGAGCTGCCAATGAATCCGAAGCGAAATGGATTGATACCGATCCTGTCCTCGATTTCCAGCCCCCGCCCCAGGGCCGGACGGACATATCCCCCTGCCGGGTCAGCACCGTTTTCATTGGCCAGCGAGAGCAGTTCAAACCCGGCGAACTCATCAGGTGCACCGAACTCGGGACGTGTTTCACTGGTCCCTTTATTCTGTGCAATTTCCACGAGGCGCTCATTTGTGACACGCCGTCGGGCATAGTCCTGCGTTATCGGATCGCCATAGGCATCCGAGTCGGCAAACATCATCCCCTGGCTCATGTTGGCATTATGCGGAATCAGTACTGACGCAATGTCCTGCTCACGTAGCGCCTCAACATAGGTCCAGAGGTCTTCCGGGTTTGGTGAATCCAGGGCGCTAAAGGGCCGCTGGGGATAGTCGGGGCCGCGAAAAATCACGTTGCGATGCAAATGCGCGCCACCCGGCATCGGTGACCATTCGTAGGCAATAAGCGAGGTAAACGTGCCTGGCTGGTAATGCCGCTGTGCCACTGCCTTTACACGCTGCCAGTGGCTGGTGATCAGCGGTTCCGTGACGAACTCGGCAATGGCCGGCGCTGTGCCGCGAAAACCGCTGGCCGAAAACCGGCTCATGAACTGCAGCACGTTACCGTTGGCCTGCCCCAGTGTGGCAGGCCAGTCGGTATCGGCAAAGAGGCCATCGGGATCAGCCGCTTCCAGGGCGATGCCCAGATACTCCCCGTGATCGGTGACGGCGAGAAAGTCCAGTGGCCGATTGCGTTTCACGGTACGTCCGAGATACTGCACAGGCTGCCCTTTCGCAAAGCGGTAAGCATCTTCAGGCGTGGTGGTTACCCCGGACGCTGCGGCATCGAAGGACAAACTGGTGTGCAGATGCAGGTCGCCAAAAAAGGCCGACCGCTCACCCGGTATGCCGGGTTGTGCCAGCAAACTGGGGGTTGCCAGGAAAATGGCCAGCGCCGCTGGCAATGATGTGTATCGATGCATGCCGTTCAATTATGAAAATTGTGTGGATAATAGGAGTATACCGGTTCCGGCAGAGTATATGGCCTTGCCACCATGCGGTATTCTCGGCCCGCACAAACCTGGGGGAACGCTTTTGAAAACACCACTCATACTGATCGCCGCAGCCTGTCTGCTGACAGCCTGCTCACCCGCGGAAGAACCTGCCAGTGTGGCCAGCACCCCAACTGACGCGGTGGGACCAGATTCCGCCTCCGGTACGGGCCCTGCTGCTGTCAACTTTGCGCGCCTGGTCGCTGCTGACGAGGAACCCGGGCAGTGGATGGCTACCGGACGCACCTAAGACGAACAACACTACAGTCCGCTGGCTGCCATCAACCGCGACAATGTGGGACAACTGGGGCTGTCCTGGTTTGCCGATTTCAACATTCCCCGTGGCCAGGAAAGCACACCGCTGGTCATCGACGGCGTTATCTACGTTACCACCGCCTGGAGCAACGTGCTGGCCTTTGAGGCCGCTACCGGCGAACCGCTGTGGCGGTTCGACAGTGAAGTGCCGCGGGACTGGGGCGTGCGTGCCTGCTGCGACGTCGTCAATCGCGGCGCCGCCGCCTGGAATGGCAAGATTTACGTTGGCACCATCGACGGCCGCATGATTGCCATCGATGCTGCCACCGGCACCAAGGTCTGGGAAACCGATACGCTGATCACCCGGGAACTGTCCTATACCATCACCGGGGCACCACGCATCGTCAAAGGCAAGGTCATCATCGGCAACGGCGGTGCGGAATATGGCGTGCGTGGCTACATCACCGCCATGGACACCGAAACCGGCGAGATCCTGTGGCGCTTCTACACCGTCCCGGGCAATCCGGCCGACGGCTTTGAAAACGAAATCATGCGCATGGCCGCAGACACCTGGAACGGGGAGTGGTGGACACTGGGTGGCGGCGGTACTGTCTGGGATTCCATGGCCTACGACCCCGAACTGGACCTGCTGTACATCGGCACCGGCAACGGCTCGCCCTGGAACCAGGCCATTCGCAGCCCCGGTGGCGGCGACAACCTGTTCCTGTCCTCCATCGTGGCCCTGGACCCGGATGACGGTTCCTACGTCTGGCATTACCAGACCACACCTGGTGAAACCTGGGATTACACTGCTACCCAGCCCATCATCGTCGCCACCCTGCCCATCGATGGCACCGACCGCAAGGTACTGATGCAGGCACCCAAGAACGGCTTCTTCTATGTGCTGGATGCGGCAACCGGAGAATTCATTTCTGCCAAACCCTTCGCTGCCGTGAACTGGGCAGAAGGCATCGACCCGGAGACCGGAAGACCGATCGAGAATCCTGCAGCGCGCTTTGACCAGACTGGTCGTGCCTTTGCCACCCAGCCCGGGCCTGGCGGCGCGCACAACTGGCAGCCCATGGCCTTCCATCCCGGTACCGGCATGGTTTACCTCCCTTCCACCAACAGTGCCTTTGCCTATGCCCAGGACCGCAACTTCGATCCCGATCCGCTGACCTCCAACCTGGGTGTGGATACCGCGGCCGGCATGGCGGAACTCGGACCCAATGCCATGTCCGACCTGCCGCGCGGCACGTTCATGGTGGCCTGGAACCCGGTGACACAGGAAGAAGGCTGGCGCATTCCCAGCAACTCGGCCGGTATGCTGGCCACCGCTGGCGGCCTGGTGTTCAAGGGCAACCAGAACGGCATTGCTGCCTACGATGCCGAAGACGGCAGCGAACTGTGGACGTCCCAGGATACGCATACCGGTGTAGTAGCAGCACCGATCACCTATGCCGTCGATGGCGAACAGTACCTGGCGGTAGTGGCGGGTCGGTCCAGCAGCAACTACTATGCCCCGGACTATTCGCGCCTGCTGGTCTTCAAGGTCGGTGGTGCCACCATGCTGCCGGCTGCCTTGACCTATACGCCGCCGGAACTCGATCCGCCGCCGTCGGTGGCTTCAGCAGAACAAATTACCCGTGGTGAACAGCTGTACCAGGCCAACTGCTGGATCTGTCATGAAACGCCTGGCAATGCCGGGGGCGTCGGCCGGCGTGGCCTGTTCCCGGAACTGGTGCTGTCACCAGCCCTGGCCAGTCCGGAACTGTTCAGCGCCATCGTCATCGACGGTATACGCCGCCAGAACGGCATGGTGTCTTTTGCCAACGTTGTGGATGCCGAAGGCGCTGAAGACCTGCGGGCCTATCTCATCGAACGCGCCAATATCACGCTGCAGGCAAGACAGGGCCGCTAGGGTTATTAGCGTTGCAGGTCGGCACAGGACCGCAGGTCCGTTTGCCGACATTCGGCATAACCGCCCCGACTCAATGTCGGCATCCTATACCGGGGCCGATGCCGCACAACAGATTTAACCCGGCAAAAAAAAGGCCACTCCCTCGCGGGAGTGGCCTTTTGTGATTCAGGCCTTTGTCTTGCAGGCGAGGTATCAGTATTTCAGTTCAACACGACGGTTCTGACGCCAGTTGGCTTCGCCGGTGCCGCGGGCTACCGGGCGTTCCTCACCGTAACTGATCACTTCCAGCTGGCTGGACGCCACACCCTGCACCTGCAGGAAGCGCTGAACAGCAATGGCACGACGCTCACCCAGGGCCAGGTTGTATTCCGGCGTGCCCCGTTCATCAGCATGGCCTTCCAGCCGTACTGTCATGGCGCTGTTTTCCTTCAACTGCTGGGCGTGATACCGCAGTGATTCGAAGGCTTCCTGTTTCAGCTCGGACTTGTCGAAGTCAAAGTAATACACCGTCATCGTCAGCATCTGCTCACGGCGACGCTGTTCGGCCAGTGCCTGGGGGCTTGGACCCTGTTCAACCGGCGCAGTGCTGCTTGTGTCTGTCAGGCTCTGGGCCATATCGGTATCGCTGGAGCTGCAACCGGCCAGTAAAACCAACGTCAAGGCAGAAATAGCCAGGCTGCCCTTCCTGTATAAATCTAAGATGGTCATGTTGTTACCTATATAAGTTAACTGTTACGGGGCGCACGGCCTTGGATAAGACCCGAAAAACCGCAGTTTCACCTACGCTCCTGTGTGCGCTAGCTGGCACAACATCAGAGACGAATACGGGGCTGCCACCCTGGGACCGGAATATCCGGGCGGCGCAGATTATAGGGCCGCATGCCTCCGAATAGAGAGCGGTTTCAGCGACTCGCGAAACAATTTTTTCCCTGTTGCAGCAGTGCTTTTTAAAGGGCTTTGGCATGCTTTTTTCCGGACTTTCCCGCCGCCTGGCCTGAGGCTCCTGTTGTGCCTGAGAGTACTGTGGCAGTCCTGACTGGACGCTCAGGTTCACGACGTTTATTCTTGCTGGCTGCTATTGAAAAACAGGCACGATACGGAACAGGCGTGGACACCAAAAAAATCAGATTTGTGGCCAACCGGCCCTGGCTGGAGGAAGACAGCGCATCACGTCCGGCCCCCATCCTGAAAACCATTCCGGACTGGTACCGCAAGGCTGACCGCTATGCCAGGGACCCGGCAACCGGGGAGCACCTGCAATTGCCGGACAATGGCGGCAAGATGCCGACCTGGAAAGCCTGCCCGGCACTCTACGATGTCATGGGCAGCGGTTATACCTACCGCACGCCCTGTGACATCGAGTTTTTTCTCGACAAGGACGGCACTATCCAGGCCAAAGTGCTGGACGCCCAACACCAGAATTTTCTTTTCGACCGCATGCCACTGGACCGATTCGCTGTGCCGCAGGGTTATCACGCCAAGCACTTTGCCTGGTGGCCCGACTGGACCGTGGAATTGCCCGAAGGCTACAGCGCACTCTACACCCAGCCCATGAACCGGTTTGACCTGCCCTTTCTCACCATGGGCGGTATTGTCGATAACGACCACGTCAAGCTGCCCGGCACGATGCCGTTCTTTTTTCGCCAGGACGTCACGGGCGTATTGCCTGCCGGCACCCCTTATGCGCAGATTTTTCCGTTTGTGCGGGAACACTGGCAGTCGGAAGTGGATGTCTCACTGGACCAGCCGGCCATGAGCGCCAAGAATCGGGCCAACAGCGCCAGGTACCGTCAGCCCGATGGCGGCGTGTATGTCAGGGATGTCTGGGAACGGCGGAAGTACCAGTAGGCAGCCACATGGACACGAAAAAAATACGCTTTGTCGCCAACCGCCCCTGGCTTGATGAGAACAGTGCATCGCGACCGGAACCGATCCGCAAGACCATCCCCGAGTGGTACCGGCAGGCCGATCGTTTTGCCCGGGACCCCGCCACAGGCCAGCATGCGGAAATGCCCGATATCGGCGGCAAGATTCCCACCTGGAAAGCCTGCCCGGCCGTGTTCGATGTCATGGGCAGCGGCTATACCTACAAGACACCATGCGACATCGAGTTTTTCGAGGAGGCAGGCAGGATCAGGGCGCGTGTACTGGACGAGGGCCATCCCAACTTTCTGCTGGAACGTGAACCATTGCCGCAATTTGTCGCTCCACCGGGCTATCATGAAAACCACTTTGCCTGGTGGGCTGATTGGGCCGTGGAATTACCGAAAGGCTACAGCGCGCTCTACATGCATCCGATCAACCGTTTCGAATTGCCCTTCATCACCACTTCCGGCATCGTAGACAACGACAAGGACAAGCTGCCTGGCACCATGCCTTTCTTTTTTCTCAAGGGTATTACAGGTATCCTGCCAGCAGGCACCCCTTATGCGCAGATCCTGCCGTTTCGCCGTGAACACTGGGAATCGGAATATGATGCCTCCCTGTCGACCGAGGAAATCTCGGCCCGCAACCGGGAAAACAGCCTGCTTTTTCGCCAGCCCGACGGTGGCGTTTACCTGCGGGATGTCTGGGAGCGCCGCAAATACGAATAAGCATGTGATGAAAGCGTGATAAAACATGCCCTGCTCAACAAATTGCCAGCACGGGTCAAAAAACGGATCGTGCTCTGTATGGCGACTGCCGTGCCGATCCTCGCCAGTGCGCAATACGAGGGCTATCCCACGTCAAGACTGCTCGTGGAACTCGGCGAAGTGATGGGCCAGGCCCGCGCCGCGGAATCCCGCGTCAAGCGCAGTCTTGCCGGCCGGGATCAGTTTGCGCGCGAGTTGCAGGATATCAACCGGGAGCGCGATAACCGCCGCTACCAGAGTGATCTAGACAAGCACAACGAGGCCGTTGATGCCTTCAACGACGCTTGCAAGGGCGGTTCCTACACCGAGCAGCAGTTGCGGCACTGTGAGCGCCAGGAGGCTGAACTCAAAACTACCCAGGCGGCACTGAACGAACGTCGCGCCGAGCTGGAAGAAACCAGGCAGGCCGTCTCGCAGCGCATGGCTGAATACAACAGCCGCGAGAAAGCCCGTGCGGCCGCTGCCGAAACTGAACTGGCGGAATACGATGCCATCAATGCTACGATTACCAACATGATGGGACAGTTGCAGGGCAAACCGGAATTTGCCGGCAGTCCCTGTTTCACCCGATCAAGCCCGGAAGCCAAACACCAGTGCCTGGTGCAGGCATTCAACAACCGTCGTTAAGACCAGTAACCATCATCCTTGTCAGGGGAATCCTATGCCACGCAGACCCAACAAACCCGCCCTTCATTTACTGGCCGCAGCCTGTGCCCTCGTAGCTGTCAGCGCCCAGGCTCACTTCAAGCTGGTCAGCCCCGCTTCCTGGATCGAGGAAGATGACCGCGGCGATCCGCAGAAAATGGCGCCATGCGGCGGTACGCTGGCGGATGGCGGCACCCGTACCGGTGCCGTGACGGATGTTACCGGCGGCAGCATGCTGCGGGTGGCCATCGAGGAAACCATTTTCCACCCGGGCCACTGGCGGGTCTCCCTGGCGCGCCGGATCAACTGGCTGCCGGCTGACGCCACGCCCGTGATGAAAGACACCGAAAACGGTCCGCGTTCCGATTACTTCGTGATCGATGAAAATCCGCAGCCGCCGGTGCTTATCGATGGCCTCTGGGAAAACCAGGAACGCCGCACCGGCCCCCGGGAAACGGAAGTACGAATCCCCAATATCGACTGTGAAGGCTGTTTCCTGCAGGTCGTGCAGTTCATGGAAGAGCATCCGGGTTTTCGTGAAGGCGGCTTTACCTACCATCACTGTGCGGTTCTGAACATCACCGCCGACCCGAACCAGCCGATGGACGAAGGCTGGTAGTTTCGCCTACGCTGGAGCTGGAGGAAGTAGCACAAGATGTTGCTCCAGCAGGAATGCATTCGGGGCTAAAGCCCCTCCCACAAGGTCCAGCCAACTTTTGCAAAATACCTGACCGGTGTGGGAGGGGCTTTAGCCCCGAAAATAATGACCAGAAATTCAATAGCCGTTTAGCCACTTCAAGGCCCGCCTTTCAAAACACCTATTCCCCGAGATACTCTGCGTCCGTCACCAGCGGGCCAAACTCCCCACCACTGCCATCCACGAACTGCCAGACGGCAATATGCGTCATGGTCTGCTCGGTCGTGGCGCCGTGCCAGTGGAACACACCGGGCGGTGTCCAGACCACATCACCGGCCTTCACCAGCCGTTTGACTTCACCCCGTGCCTGCACCCAGCCCATGCCGGAGGTGATGATCAGGTACTGCCCGGCCAGGTGACTGTGCCAGGAAGTGCGTGAACCCGGTTCAAACGTGATGCGGGCACCGGCCAGGTCGCTGTTGTCGTCCGGCAAGAACATGAATTCGGCAATGCCAACACCGGTGTAGGCGGTTTCCGGACCACGGGCGGCAGTCCGGTCTTCAACGGATGTGACTTGAATATCTTGGGCCTGGAGCGGCAGACAGCACAGGGCAAGCAGGAAAGCAGGTATGGCAGATCGGGATTTCATGGCGGGGATTTCCGTGTTGTGGTTATTCAGGCGTCGGGGGCTGCGCACTCAGAGCCCATTTCAGTGACATCCGTGCCAGGCTTCATGGCCGCATCCCAGTGCTCGGCGATGCGCCCGTCTTCAATACGAAACATGTCGAACCAGGTCGAGGTATAGGTGTCGCCTGCCCGGTGCGGGTGCGGCATCTCGGTTTTCAACACCTGTACCACCAGGTCTCCCTCCGCCAGCATGACCACGAGTTCATTGGCCAGGGCGACGTCGATCGGTTGGTCCTCGCGGGTAGCGAAATAGGCCTTGGCGCCCTCTCGACCGGTGGCGGCATTCGGATTGTGCTGGATGTAATCTTCGGCCAGGTACAAATCGGCGGTTTCCTCGCGACCGGCATCGATCAGCTGGCGCCACATGTCATAGACCAGGCGTTTGTTGGCGGCCAGCTCCGGTGTCGCCGCATCCAGCATGGCGTACTGGGCCACGCCCGCCACGCCGATAACCCGTTGCGGACCACCGTTTTCTGCCGTCGGCAGTTCCGGACACGGTGCGGTCTGGTCCGGATGCCAGTGCGCGGCCAGCTTGCCGTCTTCCACGGCGAACATGTTGAAGTGGGTGGTGGTGTAAGTGCCGCTGCCATCGGGTTCCGGCAGGTTTTCCACGGCGACAAAGACGACAAGATTGTCCTCGGCCAGAATGGTCACCGGTTCCGGCCGCATGGTTGCTGGAATCTCGTCCCGACGCGGAATCACGGCAAAGGTGTCTTTCATGGCCTGCCGCCCGCTCTTCTGGAACGGGCTGTACTGGCGGTAATCCTCGGCGACAAAGGTATCCGCCATCTCCAGGTGGCCGGCATTGAGGACCGTGCGCCACATGTCGAACAGCAGGCGCTTGTTGGCGGCCAGGACCGGGTCGGCATTGTCCAGGACAGCAAGCTGGTTCTCATGCGGGATTACCGGCACCGGTTGCCCGGGTGTGATGACATCCGGCCGTGTTGTCAACGTGGTAGTGATAACCGTCGCCGGTGGCAATGCCGGTGGAGCCACCGGTTCAGCCATCGCCATCGTGGTTTCCTGTTCCTGCTGGCACGCGGTCAGCAACGCCAGGGTGGCCAGTGTGGAAAGCGCTACGGCAGCGGTCAGGGGTTTCAGTGTCATGCGTCTCATCCTTTGACAGCGAACAGGGTCGGGTCTACCGGCAACGAACGTACACGCACGCCCGTGGCGGCAAAGATCGCATTGGCGACGGCCGGCACAGCCGGCGGCAAGGTCGGTTCACCCAGGCCGGTGGTCGGGTTGTCGGTGCGCAGGAAATGCACTTCCACGTCCGGCGCCTGGTTCAGGCGCAGCGGTGTGTAGTCATGAAAATTACTTTGCTCGACCTTGCCGTCCTTGATAGTGATGCGCTGGTTCGGGCCGATTACATGAGCCAGCCCATCGAGCGCTCCGCCGGCGGCCACCTGCTCGGCGCGGCTCGGGTTGACGATATGGGCACCGATGTCAGCGGCCAGCCACATTTTCTCGACAGTCGGGTAGCCATCGTTGTCCACACGCACCCGCGCCACTTCAGCAACGTAGGCATAGTGGCAATAGTAAAAGGCTATCCCCATGCCGGTGCGCGGTGGCAGTTCGGTTTTACCCCAGCCGGATTTTTCCGCGACCAGGTCGAGCACGTCACGCATGCGGCCCGTGTCCAGTTCTGGAATCGGATCGATAACCCCGCCCAGGTCATAAGGCCCGCTCGGTGGGATCGGCAGTACACGCCGCTCCCCCAGCAGTTCGCGGCGAAAATCCAGCGGGTCCTTGCCGGCGGCATGGGCCATCTCATCGATGAAACACTGGGTCAGGAAGGCCAGACCGTTGGAATGCGGACCACGCAGTGAACCGGTTGGCGTATGCAGCAGCATGTTGGAGCGCTCGCACCGGACGTTGGGGATGACCTGCACCGGAAACTCCCGGTCAGTGAACTCGCCCCAGGCCTGTTCGCCGACAGGATTGACGAAGCCGATGGTGTGATTACGAAAAGCGATGATGTTGCCATTCGCATCCAGGCCACCCTTGAAGTGATGGAAGGAGGCCGTGCGGTAGAAATCGTGCTGCACGTCATCTTCCCGCGACCACAGCAGTTTCACCGGCGCATTCATGACTTTGGAAATCCACGCTGCCTCGACCATGTAGTCGTTTTTCAGGCGCCGGCCAAAACCGCCACCGCAGCGGATCATGTTTATCTTGATCTGGTCCCGTGTCAGACCCAGCGTGGACGCGACAATGCCCTGCCCGATACGTGGCCACTGGCACGGTGACCAGATTTCGATACTGTCACCGCGAAAATGCGCGGTCGTGTTCTGCGGCTCCATGGTGGCATGGTGCAGGAACGGATAGTCGTAGGCGGCTTCCACTTTCACGGCGGCATTGGCGAACGCCGTGTCGAAATCACCGTGCTCGAAAATGAGCTCTTCCCCGTCACCCGGGCCGACCGCCCTGGCATGACTGGCAAAGGCCGTGGAATCCTGGCCCGTCATGTCGGCTTCCTGCCACACTACCTGCAGCGACTGGCGTGCTTTCTGTGCCGCCCACCATGTGTTCGCGACAATCGCGATACCCGGCAACAGGCCTTCAGCGGCACCACTGAGCGAGCCGGCTTCATTGATGATATTGCCCTCCACCACGAAGGCATCCACCACACCGGGCATGGCCTTGATGGCATCCAGATTGGCGCTTTTCACCTTGCCGCCGTAGGTCGGGGATTTCTGGAACACGGCGTACAACATGCCGGGCAGCGTGACGTCGATACCAAAGAGCGGTTTACCCGTGACGATTTTGTCGATGTCCACGTCCCGGCGCGGTGACCCGATGATCCTGAAATCAGCCGGGTCCTTGAGGGTTACACTGGCCGGGTCAGGAACAGGCATGGCCGCCGCGTCAGCCACCACATCGCCATAGGTCAGCGTGCGTCCGGTGGAGGTATGGGTGATAACGCCGTTAGATGATGTGCACTGGGATGCCGGTACTTCCCAGCGCTGCGCCGCTGCAGCGATGAGCATCTGCTTGCCGGCGGCGCCGGCCTGGCGCATGGGGATGAAGTTCCAGACCGTGGAGAAGCTGCCGCCGGCAGACTGGCCGCCATACACGGCTTCATTGAACGGCGCCTGCTCTACCGTGACATCCTGCCAGTCCACATCGAGTTCTTCGGCGACGACCATGGGCAGTGCCGTACGAATGCCCTGACCGACTTCCGGGTTCTTGGCCTGGATGGTGACGTGGTTGTCCGGGGTGATGGTGATATAGGCCGTCAGGATACTTTCAGCGTCTCCAGCGCCTTCAGCGTCTGCCGCTCTGGTCCCTGGCGGAGCCAGGGTGGCGGTCAGCATCAGGCCACCCGTGACGGTTGCCGAAGCGGTAAGAAAAACGCGACGTGAAAGCTGCGGTCCCTGGCGGACCGGATACTGGCGGGAATCCCCTGGCATAGCCACTCCCCTGATCAAGGTTTTTATCGTGTTATTGTTCTTGGTAGTCCGAGTGTAGGCCCGATCCCTGCCGAACACCGGAAAATCCCGGAAAAATGGCGAAACCGCGCCATTTCCCCGGGTCAGTCACATCAATCGACGATGGCCTGGTACACCAGCGTTTCAAACTCATCAGTCATGCTCGGACCACCGGGACTCCCCATCTTCTGGATCATGAACACGGCCACGAGGTCCTCTTCGCGATCGACAAAGAAATGGGTGCCGGCCGCGCCGGACCAGCCGAAAGTCCCGGTCGATGTCAGGTTGCCGGCCTTGGCCGGGTCAGTGACCACGCGCACACCCAGGCCATAGCCTTCACCACCGGCATTGCCGCCCCCGGCGGCGCCACGGCTGACACCATCCGGCAGGTGATTCATGTCCATCAGGTCAACCGTTTTGCGGGACAGCAGGCGCACACCGTCAAGCTCCCCGGAATTGACCAGCATCTGGGCAAAGCGACCGTAATCCCGCGCGGTAAAGGACAGGCTAATGCCCCCCAGCACACGGCTGGCCGCACCCGGACCGTCCAGGGCGCCGTTGGGCACCAGGCCGCCGTCCGCATTCACGGTGTAAATGGTGGCGAACTGATCCCTGAGTTTTTCGGGACGGCCAAAGACGGCTTCCCGAATGTCCAGCGGATCAAAAATCCGTTCCTGCACAAAACGGTCAAACGGCATGCCGGAGAGCACTTCCACCAGGCGCGCCTGCACATCATGGGATACCGAATACACCCACTGCGTGCCGGGCTCATAGGCCAGCGGAATTTGCCCCAGGTCCTGGGTCAGTTCCGCCAGGGTGCCGCCCATCATGTTGGCGTCGCGATACAGGGTATCGATACTGCGGTTGCCGGCGGGACCATAGAGAAAGCCGGCGGTATGGCGAAAGACATCCTGGATCGTGGGCTGGCGCGCCGGCTCCTTCACCTTCATGTTGCCGTTGGCATCATCACCATCGTACAGCTTGAGATTGGCCATTTCCGGCAGATAGCGCGCCAGCGGATCGGTGAGCTGGAACTTGCCTTCTTCATACAGCATCAGCAGCGCCACGCTGGTGACCGGTTTGGTCATGGAATAGACGTAGAAGTAGGTGTCATCGGCCATGGCGCGTTTGGCGGCAATGTCGGCCATGCCATAGGCATCCTCGTGCACGACCTGGCCGTGGCGGGCGACCCAGGTCACGACACCGGCGATGGTGCCGTCATCCACATAGCGGTGAAAATGGTCATCAAGCCGTTCCAGGCGTTCGGCGGACATGCCGGCGCGGACCCTGTCCTGGGCTGAAACGCCCCCTGTACCCAAAGCCAGTACCAAGGCACAGGCCAGCGCCAATAATGATTTTTCCTTGTTTTTCATGATTTCCCCTTGTTCTCTTTTCCTTCCAGAAGGTATGTTCGGTTTTCAAGCCGGACAGCAAAGATAAACAGGGAGAAGGTTGGCGTCCATCCCTGAACAATACCGGCAGGCAATTGCTGCAATGCAGTACCATGATTTGAGTCTGAGGGGATATTCATGAAATCTGTACCCACGCGTTTAACGATCCTTTTCGGCTGTTTGCTGCTGCCTGGCCTGGTGCTGGCCGCTGAAGCCATTTCACCGGCACCGGCGTTCACCCCGGAACAGCTCAGCGAACCCACGCCCGATGGCTGGCTCACCAATGGTGGCACGCTTGATAACAAGCGCTTTTCGCCACTGGCTGAGATTAACCGTGACAATGTCGCCAACCTGAAAGCGGTCTGGCACACGCGCCTGAATTCTGCTCTCGACTTCCGCCATAACAATCAGGCCCAGCCCCTGGTGCATGACGGCGTGATCTACAACATCACCGGCCAGAACGATGTCTTTGCCCTGTCTGTGGACACCGGTGAGATTCTCTGGGAATACCGCAGCGGCCTGGTGGAGAACGATGCCTTTGTCTGCTGCATGTGGGTCAGCCGCGGCGTCGGGCTTGGTGAAGGCAAGGTCTTCGTTGGTCGCCTGGATGCCGTGCTGATGGCACTGGACCAGCGCACCGGTGAAGTGGTGTGGGAAAACAAACTGGGCGAGCCTCGCCTCGGCTACAGCCTGACCGCAGCACCGCTGTACTACGACGGCCTGGTCATCATCGGCTCGGCCGGCGGTGACCTCGGTATCCAGGGCTGGCTGCGCGCCTTCGATGCAGAAACCGGCGAGGAAGTCTGGCGTTTCAATGTGGTGCCCTCTCCCGGCGAGTTCGGTCACGACACCTGGCCGCAGGATCGCGATGTCTGGCAATACGGCGGCGGCTCGGTGTGGAGCACCCCCGCTATCGATGTCGAACTGGGCATGCTGTATTTCTCCACCGGCAACCCTGGCCCCAGCCTGGGCGGCGGTGCCCGTCCCGGTGACAATTTGTTCACTGCCTCCATCGTAGCCCTAGATGTGCATACCGGTGAATACCGCTGGCACTTCCAGGAAGTGCATCACGACATCTGGGACTACGATGCCCCGAATCCGGTGATCCTGTTTGACGCCGAATATGACGGTGTCATGCGCCAGGGCCTGGCCCAGGCCGGCAAGACCGGGTTCGTCTACATTCTCGACCGCGTCACCGGCGAACCGCTGATCGGCATCGAGGAACGCCCGGTGATGCAGGAACCGAAACAGGCCACCTCCCCGACCCAGCCGTTCCCGATCGGTGACCCGCTGGTGCCGCTGGATGTGGCGGTAGCGCCGGAAGACTTTGACCTGGTCAATGCCGGGCGTATCTTCACGCCCTTTGATGAGGAGCCGAAAATCTTCACGCCACTGGCGGCCGTGAACTGGCCACCGAGCGCATACGATCCTTCGACAAACTGGATGTTCATCTGCGCCAATGAAAACGTGAACGGTGCGCGCATGGATGCCTCCATGTTCGAAGCCCCGACCTTTGAAGGCTCCTACCGCGGCGGCGCCTATGTCGGCCCCGGCCTGCCTGCCACCGGTATTTATTCCGCCATCGACCTGAAAACCAACCGCCTGGTCTGGCAGCGCCGTTTTGTTGACGGTTGCCGCAGCGGTTCACTGGCTACGGCCGGCGGCCTGCTCTTCATCGGCCGCAACGATGGCCGCCTGACCGCGCTGGATGCCAGCAACGGCCGCCGCCTGTGGGAATTCCAGACCGAGGCCCCGGTGAATTCCGCCATCTCCACCTTCATGCACAATGGCAAACAATACCTGGTGACCTACGCCGGTGGCGGCTGGTTCAGCGCCGTGAAGGGAGACGGCATCTGGGTGTTCAGTCTCGACGGCACCCTGGATGAATTCGATCCTGCCAGCCAGGCTGATGCGCAAACACTGGCCCTGATGCCGGCAGCCGGACGGGTTGCCGATGTCGCCAATGGTGAAACCATTTACAAGGCGGCCTGCGTCTACTGTCACGGTGACAACGGTGAAGGCGGCGAAGGGGGTGGCAAGGCCATCACCACCGATCTTGGTATTGAAGGCATCTTCAATGTGCTGAACAACGGCCGCAACCAGATGCCGGCCTTTGGCGTCAGCATGAGCGGTGAGCAGATGCACGATCTCGCCACTTATGTGCTGCAGCTGCGCCAGGCAGAGCAGTGAGCGTGAGGAAGGGTAATCTGGCAGCCCTGCTGCTGGCGACAACGCTGCCGGGCCTGATCCCGGCCACCAGCCTGGCCCAGGACAGTGTCGGCCGCGGCTGGCCGGTGGCGGAAGATGCCGGCTGGGTCGGTGCCGGTGTGCCCTTCTACAATATCGATGCCGCCACGGCGAAAAACGGCAACACCCCGCCGAGCATTACCCCTCTGCCCCGCGATATTTTCACCAGCGACGATTTCTACCAGGACCGCGAGTTGTGGAGCGACCCGCGCTACTACCGCTGCAACAGCACGGTCGCCCTGGATTCCCAGTGGGGCGATTATTCCAGCGGCCCGAAATACATCACCAGCGATCCCGCCATGGGGGCCTGGGGCCACTGCGATATAGACTACGCCCGGGAAAATATTGTCAGCCCGTATGGTTTTGCTTCGGCCCGGGAGCATTACGAAGCACTGCTGGCAGAGACCCGTGCCAAAGGCGGCCCCACCCCATACGGCCATGACAACATGCCGCCGCACTGGGACGGACGCTATACCCGTTACCTGAACCTGGCCTTCACCCAGGTCGATGAAGACCTGGTCGATAACGTGCAGCCGGAACTGCTGGAATACCCGCAGTGGATCATCGGTTTTCACAACCAGGCGTCCACCATCGTGTCCCTGCTGACGCCGGAATACCAGCAGCGCCTGGTGCAGCAGCTGTATCACCAGGCCCATGACAATGCCGCGCAGTGGTCGCTGATGTTCTGCCGTCCGGAAGGTTTCATGCGCTGGTGGTCGGGCCCCGGTGGTCCGGGGGCGCTGGATGTGATGGTTTCGCCGACGCGCGTGCAGTTTCTCGGCGGTTCCGGCAATGCCATTCGCAACGTGCACATCGGCCGCGAATTCGATACCTCCGGCGTGGTGCCGCGACTGGGCCCTGATGTGCCACGATGGATGGGCGAGACCGTCGGCTTCTGGGACGGCGAGGCGCTGATCATGTGGACCTCGAATATCCAGGGCTGGTTCACCCACGCCAGCTGGGAATATTCCAACAAACTGCAGACCATCGAAATCTGGACCCCGCGCAAGGACGAGGCCGGCAACCTTACCGGTCTCGAACACGAAACCGTGTTCTATGACGAGGATGGCCTGACCGAGCCAGTGCGTGCCGTGCGCTTCTTTTTACGCCAGGGGGATTTCAATGACGTCGTGCCCAATACCCTCACCCATTGCAACCAGAACATCTACAACATTGACGGGCGCGGCCAGGTGGTGACGCCGGGCACAGTCATCGAGTACACCGTAGAAGATCTTTTTGGCCGGCCCTGGGCCGCTGTCTGGGAGGAGTATTTCGAGGATGGCATGCAGCGTCCGGGCAACGACGCGCTGTTCGAGTTCGAGTAGCCACTACCCGGGCGGGCGCGCAAAAGCGTTCCCCTGGCTGCCCTTTTCGTTATACTTTCTGCGTACTGCCGTTCATGCCCTGCCATGAGTCCAGGGCCGTCATTCCCCATCACCGTGTTTGCCCAGCTTTTTCGGGAGCCTGCTATGAGACCTTTTTGCCGCTTGACCCAGGGCATTGCGCCCTGCCTGCTGTCCGTCTTCTCATTGTTCACCCCTCTGTTTACCCCACTCGCCAGCCATGCCGCCGAACCTGACTGGAACGCCGTCAATGCCGAAACCCTGGCTCGATTCCAGGCCATGCTGCAAGTGGATACCTCAAATCCCCCGGGCAATGAAACCGAGCTCGTGGAGCAGATCGCCACCGTGCTGCAGAATGAAGGCATTGACGTGGAAATCTACAGCCGGGATCCGGCTCGCGCCAACCTCGTGGCCCGCCTGAGAGGTAATGGCAGCAAGGAGCCGCTGCTTATGATGGCGCACCTGGATGTGGTGACCGTGGATCCGGCCAAGTGGACATTCCCACCGTTCGGCGGCACCGTGGATGAGCGCTGGATTTACGGCCGCGGCGCCGTCGATGACAAGGACAACCTGGTAGCTTCCCTGATGACCATGCTGCTCCTGAAACGCAGCGGCATGCCGCTGGACCGTGATGTCATCTTTCTCGCCGAGGCCGGTGAAGAAGGTGCCGTAGAGTGGGGCATCCAGTTCCTGACCAGTGAGCATCCCGACGCCATTGCCGCCGAGTATTGTCTTGCCGAGGGTGGCACGGTGGTCAGGCAAAACGGCGAAACCGTTTATGCCGGTATCCAGGCGGGAGAAAAGAAACGCCGCACCGCCATTCTCACCGCATCAGGTGTGGCCGGCCACGGTTCCAGGCCTACCCTGAACAACGCCGTGGTGCGCCTAGGCCAGGCGGTTTCTGCCCTGGGGGAATGGCAGGAACCCATTCGACTCAATGACACCACCACTGCCATGATTTCGCGCCTGGCCGAAATCTCGCCCCCCGAAGCCGCGGCCCGCTATCGCGCCCTGCTCAGCCCCGGTTCGGCTGCTGCCGAGGAAGCCATGGCCTACCTGCTGGAGAATGATCCGGGGCTGGCCGCCCTGCTGCACAACACCGTGACGCCGACTATCATCAACATCGGTTACCGCTACAACGTGATCCCTTCCGAAGGCACTGCCCAGATCGATGTCCGACTCATGCCGGAACAGGACTTCGATGCCTTTCTGGAAACCATGGCCAGCATCGTGGATGACGAAACCATCAGTGTGGCATGGGACGATGCCCTGGTGCGCCCCAGTTCACCGGTCAGCCTGAATACCGAGGCATTTCGCGTGATTGAATCCGTATATGCGGCCCACTATGACGCCCCGGTAATTCCGACCATGAGCACCGGCGCTTCCGATATGAGTTATGTGCGGGCCCAGGGCACCACCTGTTACGGCGTCGGACCAGGCATTGACCAGGAAGACACACCCCTGGGCTATGGCGCGCATAGCGATCAGGAACGTATTCTGGAAGAGGAGTTGTACAAGTTCGTGCAGGTGTACTACGAAATCGTCATGCGCCTGGCCGCGAGCCCCTGATACCCCGGGAATTGCTGTCAGCAGATTTATCGGGACATATCGCGGCGAACCAGGCCACGCCAGTCTACTCGTAATAAAACCGCAGGTTCAGGGTTTGATCCATTTGCCCGTTGTTGCCTGCCCCAGCCGGGAAAGGCCTGAAACGCAGGGTGTGGATGTGGCGAAGCAGTCGCTTCTTCATACGCTGCTGCCCCTCTGCATTTTCTGCAAACACCATGTCCCGAACCTTGCCGTGGCTATCCAGCGTCAATGCCACATCGAAATGCCCACTGAAGACCGGCTCTTGAGAAAAAAAGTGATACCAGTCATCCGGATCGGGAACGGGTAAACCCGGCGCCAGCAGGGTTTGCTGCCAGGCCTCGGAAATGCCGGCCGCATCCAGCAGCGCATCGGCTTCCTGGTAACGTGCCTGGCCGTCGCGGGACAAGCCGATGGAATTCATCCAGTCACCCAGCATCACCAGATGGGCAGCGGTATGTCGCGCGATTTCCTCATCCTGCAGCACGCTGGCATCCATATCGGGTTCCATTTCCTCGGCCACCCGGAGCAACTGGATTTTCGTGGGCATAAAACCGGTCCGTGACAGGGCACCGCTGTTGAAAGGGTCATGTTGGGCAAAGGCTGAATCCGGGCCGGCATTTTCGAACGCCGTAAAATGCAGCATCTGCCAATTCCGCATCGCTACCAGCATCGCCAGACGTCCTTCCGGCTCCAATTGCCCGGGCGAGCGCATTCCCGCCAGCGCCTTGCGATAGAAACTGTCGCTTTCCATGAAGTGCGGATTCATCAGGGGGCCAGCATTCCATTCGTTAAATGAAAATGCCGGTGACGATGTCATGATGAAGTTCTGCAGATGCCAGTCAGCCCAGCGCAAATAGGTATTGATCAGGGCAGGGTCATCCTGATCCAGGATCCGGGTTTGCAGATTCAGCAGGGCGTGCTGGTAGTCATCAGCCTGGGCCATGTCACCAGCAGCCTGGGCGAGGTCTGCCAGTTCTGCCAGGATCCTGACATGCCCGGGATCATGCAGGCCATTGTGGATACGAGCCAGGAAATAGCGCTGCTGCTTGGCGGCAAGGGCTTTTTCCCATTGCCTGTCCTGTTGATAGAGTTGCGCCAGTGCATCGAGAATTTCCCCCTGCGCGACGGCAAAGTTGTTCCCGGTAGCCACCAGGTCATCCAGGGCTTCCTGGTAATCCGCTATGCGGCCGCTGATGGCCGGCAAGTCCTCTTCTTCTGCCATGGCCGGGTGACGCGCCAGCTTTTCCTGGATCGGGTAGGCCTGGTCAAAATAGGAGAACCAATGCAGGTTGCTTTCAGTCAGTACCGGAAAAAAACGCGGTGCGTCGGCTCTGGCGTAAGCACCGGCAGCAGCCAGGACAAGCCAGCAACACAGCACGGTACTCACGCCTATCCGGCCAAAGGCCGGATAGTCATGAAAGTACCGGATACTGCTGATCCTGCGCATCAAAATCTTCTCCTGATACCAAGCCACCAATGCCTGGCGGGGGCCTGCCTGAGTGTGACACCAGACATGGCCGTAAGGTCTGACAGGCTCTTGAACAGTCTTTCATCGGCAGGGTCGGTGAGCGCTGCCGACAATTCCCAGTCTACACCTGATGGAGACCACACGCCTTCGATACTGGAGACCCGCAGCCTGACAGTGCTCAGCAATGCCGGGTCAGTCTCTGACAACGCGCGATAACCGATATCAAAGCGCCCTGGCAACGCAAAGGATAGCGGGAACTGTTCAGGCGCCGGATTGAAGTTGGCCGCCGGCAAGGTGTCTGGCCAGTTGCTTGTGGCTGGCTTGTTGATACTCAGGCCAGGCACGGGCTGGTAACCGGTTTTTACCCAGGACTGCAGCGCATCGCCTGCCTGCGTTACCGACAG
>Ga0182078_10722433_pt1 | contig 36635 bp, 32 predicted proteins | sample 071ome_15_FD_127749 | JGI IMG/M metagenome (GOLD analysis project Ga0182078, IMG submission 127749) | Metatranscriptome of coastal salt marsh microbial communities from the Groves Creek Marsh, Georgia, USA - 071409BT metaT (Metagenome... | ecosystem: Environmental > Aquatic > Marine >... | reverse complement strand
CAGATCTCGTTTGACAAGGGCGCTCCTCGCTACGGCGCCCTTGCAGGTGGCCAGGTGGACGCGCTGTTTGAGCAGCCGGGTGACGTCCGTAAGTTTCTTGACGCCGGCACCTTCAAGCCGATTCTGACGCTGCTACATGAGCGCCCGAGCGCGTTTGCAGATGTGCCGAGCCTCACCGATGCAGGCTTTAAGTTTGAGCCGCTGCTTCGGTTCCGTGGCTTTTATGTGCACAAAGATGCGCCGGCAGACCGGGTGAAATGGCTGCAGTGGGCGTTCCAGAAATCCTTCTGCGTCCCAAGCTATCAGGCTTACAACGAGAAGAAATACATGAACCTGATCGACAGCTATCGCGACACTGCGGGCGGCCAGAAGCTGATCACCTCAACAATTCAGCAGTACCGTGATGTTTATAAGGAATTGGGCTTAGAGGTTAAATAATCTAGACAGGCGCGTCTTGCGTATCGGTCTCTTCATGCCCAACCCGATTCGGTCAGTGTGCCGGTGTCGGGTTGGGCTCTTTTCTTTTTAACAGCTGGGCGTTCGGTTTATGGGCAAACTTCGGCCTGGTCATATCATCGAAACCTCGTTCTGGCTTTTGCTGGCGGGCTTTCTTTACGTAGAGTCTTCTGCTTTTAACAAAAGCATTGAGATCTACAAGTTCGGCGCGGCCGGCTGGCCACGTGCACTGATTGTCTTAATGGCGTTGGCCGCCCTCGGCCAGCTGCTGTACCAGTATTACGCAGGGGATGAGTCAACCGGTTCGCTTGGTGCGGCGACAGATGATGGCTCGGAGGATGCCGCTCGTGAGGCAGGGCACTCCTCTTTGCGTTGGTATCTCTCGACGCTTTGGTTGTTGGCTATTCCCTTTATCTACATGCGTTTGCCGGATATCGTGGCTATGGCGATGGCCCTCGATAAGACAGGTATTCATGTCGTCAAGTTAATTACAGCTCCCGTGGCACTCGTGCTGTACATCGCGACCATGCGTGGAAACCATGTCGGCGGCATGTTGGCGTTACCGATCTTCTTCGCCGCAATTCTTGAAGACATGGGTTTTTATGCGATGGCGCCGTTATTTATTATCGGAGTGACACTGCTTATGGGCGAGCGTCGTCCGCAGTGGATCGCGCTAACGATTGCGCTCATCATGGGCGTTCTCCTCATGATGTTCGTGAGCATTCTGTATGTCGGGTTGCCGACAGGAAATATTTCACCGTTCTACGACTTCAGTAACTGGCTGGTTACGGTGCTTCAGTAAAGAAGGGCCTAAATATTTATGGACGCATTTGCGAATTTTCTAAACGGGACGGTCGCATTATTCAGCGACCCGATGGGTATCCTGATCTTCTTTGGTGGGGTAGTCGGCGGGATGCTTTTTGGTGCTATTCCTGGAGTCAGCATGCTGACGCTCGCAGCAATCCTGCTGCCCTTCACCGCCCATTTATCCGCCGAACACGGGATCATGTTGTTTTCGGTGATTTACTGTACGGGCGTATATGGTGGAGCCATCACCGCGATCCTTTTTAATATTCCCGGTGCGCCAGAGAACGCACCGACGGCGTTCGATGGTTATCCAATGACCAAAAACGGCCAAGCGGGTAAAGCGGTGGGCGCAGCCGTGATGTGCTCGGCGATTGGCGGTACGGTATCGGCAATCATCATGATGATTGCAACGGCACCAATAGCCAACTGGGCGATATCTGCCTTTGGCCCGCCAGAAATTTTTGCGCTTGTGTTTTTCGGCCTTGCGGTCGCGGCTACCGTGGGTGCAAAGACTCTTTGGAAGGGATGGTTGTCGGTTCTGATTGGCCTGATGATAGCGGTGGTAGGCATGGACCCTGTGGGCGGAATCCCCCGCTACGACTTCGGCATGCCATATTTGCTCGCCGGCATTCACTTCATTCCGACGATTTTGGGATTTTTTGCCGTATCAGAGATATTTGTTCAGGCCGAGAAGAAAGCTACTGGCTCCTATAAGGCTCCAAAGCTCAGCGTGAATTTCCCAAGCTTGGCAGAGCTCTTGGCCCATAAATTTGCCGTGATCCGCTCGATCTTTATTGGGTTCTTTTGCGGCATCCTGCCCGGGATCGGCGCGACGCTCGCGGCTTTTATGGGCTACAACGAAGCGGTTCGATGGTCTAAGGACAAGAAAGCATTTGGTAAAGGCAAGCTGGAGGGGGTTATTTCGTCTGAGACCGCAAACAACGCGGCAACGGGTGCGGCAATGATCCCGCTCCTCGCGTTAGGGCTGCCAGGTGGTGCGCTCACGGCGATGATGGTGGGTGTTTTTCAGATGCACGATATGGAGCCCGGTCCGCTCGTCTTTTTAAATAGCCCGGATCTTGTTTGGGTTGTGTTTGCTGCAATGTTTTTTGCTAACCTGTCGATCTTGCTTGTAGGCTTTCTTGAAACCAAAACCATTATCAATCTCCTGAAAATTCCATTTCAGTTCCTGGCGCCGTTGATTCTGTTGTTAGCGACCGTAGGCGCCTATGCGGTCCGCGGGCTGGTGATTGATGTGGTGGTGATGTTCATCGCCGGTGTCGCCGGCTTTTTTCTTCGTCGTTCGGGTTATTCAGTCGCGGGGATTGTTTTGGGCTTGATCCTCGGAAAGATCGGCGAGCAGACCTTTGCGCAAGCCATGCAGATGCTGCACTTCGAGTGGATGGGCTTTTTTGGTCGACCTATTGCTGGCGTGCTCATTGTGGCGGGCTTCCTCACGCTTGCCAGTAGTGTATACAGCGCTTTCTTTAAGAAGCAGACCTAAGGTCTAACCGGCGCACCCGATTCTTGAGTGATCGCGATCTAAGAGCCCCCGGCACAAACCGGGGGCTTTTGTTTGGGGAATCGATACCGCGCGAGTAAGGTTAACGCTTCAATTTGCAGAGGTCTTGCTTGTCGCGGGAGTCCCCCAACCTAAAAAAGGCCAATTTAGTCGAGAGTCGAGGAGAGAAACTCGCCAAACTGTTTCCAGGATTTTTTGTCGGCGTCTTCCCGATACCGTTTCGAGCCGAAGACCGTGAAGGCATGCGGCGCGCCGCTGTAGGTCACCATTTCATGAGGCAGACCGGCCGCTTCCAGTTCGGTGGCAAGCCCTGCGAATTGCTCCATCGGTATTGCCTTATCGGCGCTGCCGTGGAGGATAAGATAACTGCCTTTCGCAGCGCTGTAATCCTGCCCGTCTGGGGTCTTGAGGCCCCCATGAAATGTGACGAAGCCTTTCATGTCTGCACCAGAGCGAGCGAACTCCAGCACGACGGCTCCGCCAAAGCAATAACCGGCAGCAACGGCGTTAGACGTATTTGCGCCCTGGCCCTTAGCTGCAATGACAGCGCCCTGCATCAGGTCGCGCATTTTAGAACGGTCTTTGTACAACGCACCGGTTAAGGCTTTCATGTGATCCATCTCGGTGGGTCGTACGCCAGCCCCAAAAAGATCCACCGCAAAAACCGCGTAGCCCATATCGGCGAGCATTTCAGAGCGCTTGATCTCGTAGTCGTTGAGGCCGTCCCAATCATGCACCAAGAGGATCAACGGGGCATTTTCCTTGGAAGGGTAGTAAAGGCCTTCGTAATCCGACCCATCCACGGAATACCGGACCGCAGTGCCAGCAAGGGTTATTGCGGGTAAGAGAGCAAGTGATAGCGCAAGCCCAACGATTATTTTTTTCATTTCACACCCTCCTGTGAAAAAGTTATTGGTAACCACAACTGATATATTGACACAGTCAATAAGACAGTCCCAAAAAATAGTTAGTTCGGATTATGTTCAACACATTTAAGACTGAGCGCTATCGGACCGGCGGTGCGGAGCTTTTTGTGCGCCGAAGCGGCGTAGGCCAGCCCGTTGTGTTTCTGCACGGATTCCCTCAGACGAGCGCGATGTGGCATCACGTCGGGCCTTCATTAGTAGAGCACTTTGAGGTCATTTGTCCGGATCTTCGGGGCTACGGCAGAAGCTCGAAGCCGCCGACCGACGAACAACACACTCCCTATTCCAAGCGCGAGATGGCAAACGACATTGCGGAGCTGATGCGTTTGCTGGGCCATGAACGCTATAGCGTGGTTGGACATGATCGGGGGGCCCGGGTAGCGCATCGTCTGGCGCTGGACCACCCGCAACATGTCGAGAGACTATGTGTGATGGATATCGTGCCGACTTTGCACATGTTCGATCACGCCGATCAGGCCTTCGCAACCGGTTACTACCACTGGTTCTTCCTTATTCAGGGGAAGGGCATGCCGGAACACATGATTGGGGCCGATCCGGAGTACTACCTGCGCATGAAATTAGGACAATGGAGTGCGCCTGACGCGGTCTTCGCGCCCGAGGCCTTAGCGGAATACATCGAGTGGTTTTCCAAGCCTGAAACTATTCACGCCGCTTGTGAGGATTATCGGGCGGCAGCAGGCGTTGATCTGGCGCATGATCGGGCCGATCGTCAAAGACGGATTAGCGCGCCATTGCTTGCGCTTTGGGGCGACAAGGGTTTTGTTCATCGCACGTACGACGTGCTAAAGGTCTGGCGTGATTATGCCGATGAGGTGTCGGGTAAGGCATTGTCCTCTGGACATTTTCTTCCAGAAGAAGATCCTCAGGGTGTGATTGAGGCTTTGAGGTCGTTTCTGAATTCCTGAGCAGCCGCGCCTCAGCGGCAGACTCAGGGGTTTAAAAAGAGGTGGAAGATCAGCGAGGCGAGCACCGCCGTCACAATCCCGTTTAATCCCATCGCGGTAGCCGCAAAAACCCCTGCGGTGCGGTCACGAGTGATCGCCCGCGCAGTGCCAATCCCGTGACTCGCGAGGCCAAAGGCAAACCCGCGGGCCGCCATGTTTTTAATTCCGAGCGTATCGAATACAAATGCACCAAGCGCCGCGCCGATGATGCCGGTGATTACCGTGATGAGTGCTGTAAGAGAGGGAATTCCTCCGATCATCTCGGAAATACCCATGGCGATCGGAGCCGTAACGCTTCGTGGCAGCAGAGTCTTTACGGTGACCGAATCGAGTCCCGTCATCAAGGCCAGCAGATAGGTGATTCCAATCGCGAAAATGGATCCCGATAAAACTCCCGCGATGATGGATCGTTTTTCTGAAAGTACCGCCGACCAGTTCAGATAAATGGGGACCGCTAGCGCGACGGTAGCGGGCCCGAGGAGGAAGTGGATGAATTTAGCGCCATCGAAGTACCGCTGATAGTCGATGTCAAAGAGGAGCAGGCATGTGCTCACCAGCAAAATGCTCACCGCCACCGGATTTAATAACGGAAATAGGTTGAGCGCCCGATAAAGTTTATCCGCTGCAAGGTAGCAGCCGATGGTGAGGGTCAGCCAAAAAAGCGGCTCAGCCTGCAGATAAACCCAGACCTCATAAAGTTTTGCCGTATCAGCCATCGGACGGCCTGCGCATCAGCTTTAGGAAAACATATCCCGTAAAGATCATCGTCAACACGGTACCCAGCAGAATGACGATGAGTACGCTGACAAGATGAGTCTCCAGGAGTTTGAGATGCATGATGACGCCGACCCCGATTGGCACAAACAAAAGCGAGAGATGACGAAGCAGGCCGCTGGCCGTGTCCACAAAGCCCGTGCGAAATTGTGTCAGCTGTTGTGACTTGCTGCTTCGGGTGATCAGCAGGAGCATTAACAACAGCATCATTCCGATCACCGGCCCGGGAACTGCCAACGAAAAATAGCGCTGAGCCGCCTCGCCCACCAACTGGAGGAAGAGAATGAGAAAAATGGGTCCAAGCATTGGAAGATTCTGGCGTTCTTGGGCGTTCGGGTTGTTTCGGAGGGTTATTATATTTATGAGGCCTTAACGGATAGGGGTTTGAAAGGGCCTGGAGCTCTACAGAGCGGTGCATCATTCGCGTTTGACACCCGAAAGGGCTTGGCCGATGATGCGAGGCAATCGAGTTTGAGTTCATTTACTACGCGATCGGAGTCACGATGGAATTCGCACTAACACCCATGGAATTCGCACGAAGGGCAAAGCGACTTTACGGCTCCCGTGAAGCCGTCGTGGATGGTGGTCGCCGTTTTACCTATGGCGAGTTTCTTGAGCGTTGTGACCGATGGTCTCACGCGCTCCAGAGCCTGGGAGTGGGACAGGGCGACCGGGTTGCGTACATTGCTCCCAATACCCACGCTCATCTTGAGGGCTATTACGCCGTTCCACAGATCGGCGCCGTACTTGTGCCGATCAATTACCGGCTCAAACCGGATGATTTCGAGTACATCCTCAATCATTGCGGTGCAAAAGTGGTTTGCGCGCACCCTGATTATTTTGAGGCCATTGACGGTATTCGGGATCAGTTAAAAACGGTCGAAGTGTTCGTGGCTCTGGAGGGTGCCGGATCCGATTGGATTGATTATGAAGAGCAGCTCGTCGCACATACTCCTCACTTTGACTCGGTGGCGATTAATGAGACGGATCTGATCACAATCAACTATACGAGCGGCACGACGGCCCGCCCTAAAGGGGTCATGATTACTCATCGAAACGCTTACATGAACATTATGGGCACCCTGGCCCATCATCATCTCAGTCCGGCGGATCGGTATCTGTGGACATTACCGATGTTTCACGCCAACGGGTGGACCTTTACCTGGATTAATACGGCCCGCGGCATGGTCCATGTCTGTCTCAGAAAGGTAGATCCCGCTGAGATATTTCGATTAATAAAGGCTGAGCGTATCTCCATGTTTTGCGCGGCGCCAACGGTACTGATTAGTATTGCCAACGCACCAAAGGCGATAAGACAAGACGCCCAAGCGGGGGTGCGTCTATTCACCGCGGGCGCACCGCCGGCGGCAGCAACGATCGAACTTGTTGAAAAAGAACTGGGCTGGGAATTGACGCATGTTTACGGCCTTACTGAAACTGCACCCCTGATTACATTCTGCGAGATGCGTCCGGAGCATGCGGACTTGAGTCTTGAGCAGCGGGCTAAGGTGAAAGCCCGGCAGGGCGTCGAGTTAATCAGCTCCGGTGAGGTGCGGGTGGTAGATGAGCAGGGATCAGAGGTTCCGGCAGACGGTGAAACTCTGGGAGAGATCACGGTGCGTGGCAACGTCGTGATGAAAGGCTATTACAACGATACCCAAGCGACCGACGCCGCGATCAAAGACGGTTGGTTTCACTCCGGAGATGCAGCAGTGATCCATCCGGATGGCTATATTGAAATTCGTGACCGATTTAAGGATGTGATCATCAGTGGCGGTGAAAACATTTCGTCCGTAGAGCTGGAAGGGTGCCTATTGACCCATCCGGCGGTCCAGGAGGTCGCCGTGGTCGGTATGCCACATGAGAAATGGGGAGAGAGTCCGCATGCGTTTGTGGTTCTGAAAGGGGAGGCGTCGGCATCGGAGGAGGAACTCAAGCAGCATGTGCGCGATCGATTGGCTCATTTCAAGACCCCCCAACAAGTGACGTTTGTTAACGAGTTGCCCAAGACCGCTACGGGGAAAGTTCAAAAATTTGTGTTGCGTCAGAACGCGCCGGGCATCGCGAAACAGTAAATCGGCTGTTAAGGCCTAGCGTGATGCGTTGATTAGGGAACCTTAATATTCGAGTGTTTCTTTGCGTACGGAGATTTGACCATTTGGTCAAAAGCAAGCCAAAATGATCTCGTATGCCGGATATTCACTCATTAGTCTGGCCCGGCCAATCGCAAGCCGAAACGGACGGCGACGCGGTCGGAAGCCGCACCTCACCCCGCGAGCGCATCATTGCGGCCGCCACGCGCATCTTCTCCCGCAAAGGCTATGACGGCGCCCGGGTCGATGAGATTGCTCGAGAGGCAGGGCTACCTAAAGCAAATCTGCTTTATTACTGTAAATCCAAAAAAGCGCTCTATCGCTTGGTCATCGAGCGCGTCCTGGACCTTTGGCTAAATGCGCTGGGCGATATCGCTGTGGATATCAATCCTGCTGAGGCGATCCGAAACTACGTCAACAGAAAAATACATTTATCCCGGCACTACCCGGAGGCCTCCCGGCTTTTTGCTATGGAGGTCATCGCCGGCGCACCCGTTATCGGCGCTCACCTCGTCAGCCATTTGCGACCTTGGGTCGCCGAGAAAGGCCAAGTCTTCAAACGTTGGCAGGATGAGGGAAGGATGGCTCACATTGATCCAGCGCATGCCTTCTTCATGATTTGGGCGGTGACCCAGACCTATGCCGATTTCGAAGCGCAAATAAAAGCGGTGACCGGGACATCCGACTACGATTCGGATATTTATGCCGCAACGGATGCGGTGGTCGATGCGTTAGTCCGGGGGCTGGGATTAATCGACACACCTGCAAAGGGCCGAAAGCAGAACAAGGCGACTGTCGTTATTAACTGAACTTCACATATAGCCGAATGACAAAAAGGAGCGGAGTATGAGTAAGCTGAAATCCGGATTGATTCAAATGAGCCTGAAAGCGTCGACCGGGGATACCCCGGAGCAGATCCGCGACGCCATGTTAGCCGCACACCTGCCGTTGATCGATAAGGCGGGCGCTGAGGGCGTGCAAATTCTCTGCTTTCAGGAGGTTTTTACTCAGCCGTATTTCTGTCCCAGTCAGGACGCCAAGTGGTATGCCGCGGCTGAGGCAATACCGGGTGGCTATACCGTTTCGTTGATGCAGGAATACGCCAAGAAGCACAACATGGTCATCATCGTGCCGATTTACGAAGAGGAGATGACGGGCGTTTATTACAACACCGCCGCCGTCATTGACGCCGACGGGAGTTATCTTGGCAAGTATCGGAAAACCCATTTGCCCCAGGTTGCCGGTTTCTGGGAGAAATTCTTTTTCAAACCAGGTGCTTCAGACTGGCCGGTTTTTCACACCGCCTACGGGACGATCGGTGTGTACATCTGCTACGACCGACATTTCCCGGAGGGCTGGCGCGCACTGGCGCTTCGGGGCGCAGAGATCATTTATAACCCCTCCGCCACCGTGGCTGGGCTCTCGCAATATCTGTGGGAGCTCGAGCAACCTGCCTCTGCTGCAGCGAACGGTGTGTTTATCGCGGCCATCAATCGGGTAGGCACGGAGGCGCCTTGGAATATCGGTGAATTTTACGGTTCCAGTTATTTTGTTAATCCAAGAGGTCAGATAGAAGCTCAGGCCAGTGGAGATCAGGATGAGCTTCTTATCCATGAGATGGACATGGACATGGTCAGACAGGTGAGAGACACCTGGCAGTTCTTCCGTGATCGTCGACCGGAAACCTACGACCCGTTGGTCGAACTTAACTGAGAAATGCATCGGTAACCGCCGACGTCTTCGCGAAATAGGGAGAAACAAACAGTGGATCAAAAACTCACGGTAAACGGCGAGCGACTTTGGAAGTCTCTGATGGATATGGCGGAGATCGGGCCCACCGAGAAAGGAGGCTCCTGCCGACTGGCCTTGACGGATCTCGACCGCGAGGCGCGGGATCTTTTTGTCGACTGGTGTAAAGAGGCGGGATGTACCATTTCGATCGATAAGATGGGCAATATTTTTGCCCAACGGCCCGGGACAGATCCCAGTTTGCCTCCTGTAGCGGCGGGCAGTCATCTCGACACCCAGCCCACCGGTGGCCGCTTTGATGGGGTCTATGGCGTGCTGACCGGGTTAGAGGTTATCCGCACGTTGAACGATCATGGCATTCAAACGCGTCACCCGGTGGAGGCCGTATGCTGGACGAACGAGGAGGGCAGTCGCTTTGCGCCGGCAATGGTCGCCTCCGGCGTGTTTGCGGGCATTTACGATCTTGAATACGGGCTTTCTCGGGCCGATGCTGACGGCCTCACCATGAAACAGGAGTTAGAGCGCATCGGTTACGCCGGCGATCAACCGATGGGTCGGCCGCTGCATGCCTATTTTGAGGCCCATATCGAGCAAGGGCCGATTCTGGTGGAGGAAGATATTGAGATTGGCGTGGTGACGGACGCTCAGGGACAGCGGTGGTACGAGTTGGAACTGGTCGGTACCGAGTCGCATGCAGGCCCAACCCCGATGGATCGCCGGAAAGATGCACTTCTTGGGGCGGCAAAAGTCGTCAATTTGGTCAATGAAATAGGTCTCGCGAATGCGCCTCTCGCATGCGCGACAGTGGGCATGTTGAACGTGCATCCGAACTCGCGCAATGTCATTCCGGGACGGGTGTTCATGACCATCGATATTCGACACCCCAACGACGCGGTTCTTTCCAAGATGGACGAGGCCGTCCGCGAGGGTGTAAGAGAAATTGCAGAGCAAAGCCAGCTGACCTTTGATCTGGAGCAGATTTTCTACTACGCCCCGGTCTACTTCGACGAGACCTGCGTGGCGGCAGTTGACGCTGCGGCAAAATCGCATGGCTACACCTCCCGACCAATTGTGACGGGTGCCGGCCATGACGCGTGTTTTGTTGCTCATGTCGCCCCCACGTCAATGGTTTTCATTCCGTGTATCGATGGCATCAGTCACAACGAAGTGGAAGATATCGAGCCGGCCTGGTCTACCGCGGGTGCAAACGTCATGCTGCATGCCATGTTGGCGAAAGCCGGCCGGAGTGACGGTTAGTGTGAGCGCCTAGTGGAGAGATTGAGATGAGTTTGGACACGGACCAGAACGAGATCGTTGTCCAGGTAGACAATCTGTCCCTGGAGTTCACGACGTCGGACGGGCCCGTGCATGCGCTCTCGGATATCAACCTGGATATCCGTTCAGGAGAATTCATTTCACTTATTGGACCCTCGGGTTGCGGAAAGACCACCTTACTGCGGGTGATCGCGGATCTCGAGGCCCACTCGGCTGGCGATATTCGCATCAATGGGGTTAGCCCGGCGGATGCGAGGCGGCAGCGGGCGTATGGCTATGTCTTTCAAGCGCCGGCGCTGTATCCGTGGCGCACCGTTCGAAAGAACGTGATGCTACCGCTGGAGATTATGGGTCTACCCCACGCTGATCAGCAGGAGCGGGCCGCGCGTTACCTCGAAATGGTCAATTTGGCTGGTTTTGAGAACAAATACCCCTGGCAACTGTCCGGCGGCATGCAGCAGCGTGTGTCTATTGCCCGGGCATTAAGTGTTGAGCCGGACCTTTTGCTGATGGACGAGCCGTTTGGGGCGCTCGATGAGATCACCCGGGATCATCTGAATCAACAGTTGCTGGATCTGTGGCGTAAAACAGGGAAGACCGTAGTCTTTGTCACGCACTCCATACCTGAGGCGGTCTTTCTGTCTACCCGTGTCGTTGTGATGTCACCAAGACCGGGAAAGATTATCGACGTGATTCCCTGTGTTTTTGACAAAGATCGAACGCTGGACGTTCGCGAGACGCCGGCCTTCTTGGAGGTTGCGCATCGGGTGCGTGAGGGACTTAAAGCGGGGCACAGTTATGACGATGACTGATAAGCTGTTTCGCGAGGGCGCGCTCCTGCCTGTACTCACGGTCGTCTTGAGCATTATCGTGATCTGGTACGCCGGTTCGATCCGACTGAACAGTCCCCAGCTCATCGATCGCTACGAAAAAAATGGCCTCGACTGGACATTCGCTGAACTGGCTTTTGATGCCTGGGAAATGGAGCGGCCGGTGTTGCCGTCGCCCCATCAGGTGGGTATCGAGTTAAAGAAGACGGTGATTGATAAACCCTTTACCTCCAAGCGCAGTCTGGTCTACCACGCCGGCATTACGCTCTCATCATCACTGCTCGGCTTTGCCCTGGGAGCGCTGCTGGGCATTGGGTTGGCGGTTGGAATCGTTTACGTGTCGACGCTGGATCGCTCGCTCATGCCTTGGATTATTGCCTCGCAAACGATTCCGATTTTGGCACTCGCGCCGATGATTATTGTGGTTTTGGGATCGATCGGAATTACCGGTCTTTTCCCCAAGTCGGTCATCTCGATGTATTTGTGCTTCTTCCCCGTCGTGGTGGGTATGGTTAAAGGTCTGCGCTCTCCCGAGCCTATCCTTATCGATCAGATGCGCACCTATTCCGCCTCCGCCACTCAGATTTTTTTCAAGTTGCGACTACCCTCATCAATCCCATTCTTGTTCGCTTCTTTAAAGGTCGCTGTTGCCTTAAGCGTGGTGGGGGCAATCGTGGCGGAGTTGCCGACCGGGGGTCAGGGCGGACTGGGAGCTCGTCTGCTCAGTGGCTCTTATTATGGGCAGATCACCATGATCTGGGCGGCGCTGATTGTGGCTTCTCTGGTATCGGCTTCGCTGGTGGCTTTTATTGGAATCATGGAGCGGATAGCTCTACGCCGTCTTAACGGAGGGCAGGCAGCGCTCGGATGAAGACCGTCTTCAAAAATCGGGAAATCTCGGTTGGTCTCGGAGCGGGATTGCTGGTGCTGGCGTTAATGTTCCCGCCCGCCCTGGAACAGACCTGGAGACAGATTCCGAACGCGATCTTTGGCGTGGCCATGCTCGCGGGCGTCTTTGCCTTGGTTGCAATCGTGCGGATAGCCCCGCGTATGACTCTGATTGCTCAACTGCTGCTGCTGCTTTCTGCGTTGCGGGTAGCCCTCGACATTGTTCATCTCGATTCAGTGCAAGGGTCGGGGCGACTTGGATTGTGGCTCTGGGTGAGCGCATTGGGCTTTGCTGTCTGGCACGTCATGAAAGGGTTTTCATCTCAAAAAGCTGATGCGACGCCAAATTCCCTGGTTGATCGGATTGTGGTTCCCGCGCTATTTGGTGTTTGGTTCCTGGCGCTGTGGGAATTCATCACAACGGGACTGGGTATTCCCCGAGTCCTGCTTCCCTCACCAAGTCTTGTGGGAGAGTCTATTGCCGGCTCGCTCAACGTGCTGGGCGCTGACTTTAACCAGACGGTGGTGCGAGCGGTTATTCCCGGATTCTTGATGGGTAATCTGGCCGGGTTTGCTGCTGCGTTGGCTGCCGATCGATGGCCGTTTTTGGGGCGTGGCCTTTTGCCGGTCGGAAATCTTGTCAGTGCGATTCCGATAATCGGAATCGCGCCCATCATGGTCATGTGGTTTGGTTTTGACTGGCAGTCCAAAGCGGCGGTGGTCGTGATCATGACTTTTTTCCCGATGCTGGTAAACACCATCAGCGGTCTCAGAAGCTCTACCCCCATTGAATTGGATCTTATGCGCTCGATCGGAGCCAGTCACTGGCAGACTTTTAAAAGAGTACGACTGCCAAATGCGTTACCTTTTGTCTTTAACGCCTTGAAGATTAATTCCGCTCTGGCGCTGATTGGCGCGATCGTTGCCGAGTTTTTCGGGACACCCATTGTCGGGATGGGCTTTCGGATCTCAACGGAGGTTGGGCGGATGAATATGGAGATGGTCTGGGCATCGATAGCGGTAGCTGCGGTGTCCGGTTCATTGTTTTATGGATTACTGGCGATGGCGGAGCGGCGCGCGACCTTTTGGCACGCGTCCTTTCGTCAATCGCCGTAAGGAAGTCCCGAACGGGACATGATTAACCCACAAGAGGAGGTAACTATGAGAACCAAGCTTACGAGCATGCTCTTGGCCGTGTCCGTGGCGATGACAAGCTCTGTCGCATTCGCTGCGGATAAGGTGACCCTGCAGCTGAAATGGGTGACCCAGGCGCAGTTTGCGGGCTACTTTGTAGCGAAGGACAAAGGCTTTTATAAAGAGGAAGGATTGGATGTCACGATTAAGCCGGGCGGTCCGGATGTAGCGCCGCCTCAGGTGATTGCGGGCGGTGGCGCTGATGTCATTATTGACTGGATGCCCTCGGCATTGGCCTCGCGCGAAAAAGGCTTGGCGCTGGTGAATATCGCCCAACCGTTCAAGCGATCCGGGATGATGCTGACCTGTCGTAAGGACAGCGGTGTCAAAGCGCCCTCTGATTTTCCAGGACGCACCCTAGGGGTGTGGTTCTATGGAAACGAATATCCCTTCCTGAGCTGGATGAGCCGTTTGAATATCGCAACCGATGGCAGCGCCAATGGGGTCACCGTGTTAAAGCAGGGCTTCAACGTCGATCCGATTCTGCAAAAGCAGGCCGACTGCGTGTCAACGATGACCTATAACGAGTATTGGCAGATCATTGACGCCGGACTTGGTGCAGATGAACTGATCACCTTCAAATATGAAGATCAGGGTGTGGCAACGCTCGAGGACGGTCTGTATGTTCTGGAGAAGAATCTGTCCGATCCCAAATTTGTCGACAAAATGGCGCGCTTTGTCCGGGCCTCTATGAAGGGATGGGCGTGGGCCCGCGAGAACACTGATGCAGCTGCCGACATCGTGCTGGACAACGACGAGACGGGCGCCCAGACCGAGAAGCATCAGCGTCGAATGATGGGTGAGATCAATAAGCTGACCGCGGGTGGCGGCAAGCTCTCCGAGGCGGACTACAAACGAACGGTCGACACGCTGTTAAGCGGCGGTTCGGACCCGGTTATCTCAAAGGCGCCCATGGGGGCATGGTCTCACGCGGTTTGGGACGCGGCCTATTAAGCAACCCCAAACCGTTTTGAGTGGTTTCGCAAGGTGCGGCGACCCAGTTTCTTCGCGAGGAGAGATTGGGGTTGCCGCACCCGTGAGATCAGCGGCCGATTAATGATTGAAAACGAGTCATGAGAGAGCGCGCTCCAATCAAAGGAGAAGTTAAAGATGGAACTGATAGCCACATCACATAACGGCAAGCCAGGGATCGCTACGGATCGATTGAGTGAGGAGGCCTGTGCCCGTAATTTTTGCGAGATGCATACGCCGTTGGAAAAAAATGCGGCCCGGGTCGAGGCCGAGCGATGCTATTTCTGCTTCGATGCCCCTTGTACAGAAGCCTGTCCCACGGGCATCGATATCCCTGGGTTCATTCGAATGATTGCGAATGGCAACCCGATCGGAGCGGCCGGTCTGATTCTGGATGAAAACATTCTTGGCGGCACGTGTGCTCGCGCCTGCCCGGTCGAGACCTTATGTGAGGGTGCCTGTGTCCGAAATCATGGGGACGACAGAGCGGTCAATATCGGGCTGTTGCAGCGTTATTCGGTTGATCAGGCCTTTTCACAAAAAACTGAATTTTTCAGTCGCACGGCGATCTCGGGGAAATCGGTTGGTGTCGTGGGGGCGGGGCCCGCAGGACTCGCCTGCGCACACCGTCTCGCAACCCTTGGCCACAACGTGGTGATTTATGAAGCACGTCCGAAGTCAGGTGGTCTAAACGAATACGGGCTGGCGGCTTACAAGATGTTGAATGACTTCGCGCAACGTGAGGTCGATCTCGTTCTATCGATTGGCGGCATCGACGTTAAACATGGTATGGCGCTGGGAAAAGACATCACTCTGGAGGAGTTGCGAAAACGTCATGACGCGGTATTCCTGGGCGTTGGCTTGGGAGGTGGCGCGTCGCTGGGCATTTCGGGAGAAGACGCGCCAGGCGTTATGGACGCGGTCGCGTTCATCGACAACCTACGCCAGTCTGAGAGGTACTCCGGTGTGCCGGTCGGACGTCAGGTGGTCGTAATCGGAGGCGGCATGACCGCAATCGATGCTGCCGTTCAGTCACGATTGCTTGGCGCAGAGGAGGTCACGCTCGTCTATCGGCGTGGGCCGGAGGCGATGAAGGCCAGCATTCTGGAACAGGAGTTTGCAAAGATCCGGGGTATCACGATTCGCTACTGGGCTCAGCCCTCGGCCGTTGTGGTCGAAAACGGACAAGTCACCGGCGTTGAGTTTGAGACAACCAACGAGGCGGCTAAGGGCGAGACCTTCACTTTGCCGGCGGATATGGTGCTGAAGGCGATTGGCCAGTCTCCGCACACCGGTTCGATGGGAGCCGACGCCTCGTTTGCGCTGGATGGGGGACGCTTTATTGTGAATGCGGATCGCATGACATCCTGCGAGGGGGTTTGGGCCGGGGGTGATTGCATTGCCGGAGGTGACGATCTGACCGTTAGCGCTGTGCAGGATGGGAAAGTAGCGGCGAAGGCAATCCATTTGACTCTGTCCAACCCATGACAGGAAGGCGACAGAATCTTTAATCACTCATCGACTGATTTATTGACTGAAAGGGGAGTCACATGACAGACCTGAAAACAAACTTCATAGGAATCGAATCGCCCAACCCGTTCTGGCTGGCATCTGCGCCGCCGACGGATAAGGCCTACAACGTGAACCGGGCCTTTGAGGCCGGCTGGGGCGGGGTCGTGTGGAAAACTCTGGGCGAAGCCGGCCCACCGATTGTGAATGTGAGCGGGCCACGCTATGAGGCCCTACACGGGCGAGATCGCAGCGTTATTGGTTTTAATAATATCGAGCTCATAACCGATCGGCCGCTCGAGATTAACCTGGCGGAGATCAAGCAAATAAAACGCGATTGGCCCGATCGCGCTCTGGTGGTTTCGCTCATGGTGCCCTGCCAAGAAGAGGCCTGGAAGGCCATCCTGCCTTTGGTGGAGGATACCGGCGCAGACGGCCTAGAGCTTAATTTTGGCTGCCCCCACGGTATGTCGGAGCGCGGTATGGGCGCAGCCGTAGGCCAAGTTCCTGAATATGTGGAAATGGTGACGGCCTGGTGTAAGCAATACTCCCGGCTCCCGGTGATTGTGAAGCTGACCCCTAACGTGACCAGTATTCGCCAGCCCGCTAGGGCGGCCAAGAGTGGTGGCGCGGACGCGGTGTCCCTTATCAACACCATCAACTCTGTGATGTCGGTTGATCTGGATTCCCTAAGCATCAAACCCAGTATCGATAACATGGGCACGCACGGTGGTTACTGCGGACCCGCCGTTAAGCCAATCGCGCTTCATATGGTCTCGGATCTCGCCCGAGATCCGGACTGCGCCGGCTTGCCTATATCTGCGATTGGTGGGATCAGTAATTGGCGTGACGCGGCCGAGTTTATGTTACTTGGCGCGGGTAATGTTCAGGTGTGCACCGCGGCCATGACTCATGGCTTCAAGATTGTCGATGACATGATAGATGGTCTTGGCCGATTTCTTCAGGACAAAGGTTTTGCCTCCGTTGAGGACGCCGTTGGCCGGGCGGTGCCCACCCTTACGGATTGGCAGCACCTGAATCTCAATTACACAGTAAAGGCACAAATTGATCAGGATCTTTGCATTCAGTGCGGCAAATGCCACATCGTTTGTGAGGACACGTCGCATCAGGCCATTCGGGCCACCCGCAACGGTAAAAGACACTATGAGGTGATGGAGGACGAATGCGTCGGGTGCAATTTATGTGTCACGGTCTGCCCGGTTGAAAACTGTTTGACGCTACGGTCGCTTTCAAACGAGGTCGATGTCCGAACGGGCGCGTATGTGGATCCCGACAAAAAATTGCATTGGACCGCTCACCCCAATAACCCGATGGCGGGCGTGTAACGCCGCGAGGCGCATGCTGCTGGAAAAACGTCAAAAGAGGATGCCCAGAATACGAGCCCAAGTCGAGAGGGCCTAACGTGGCAAATTAATCATGCATGGGAGGAAATCATCATGAGCGTATTAATCAAGAACGGCCGGATCGTTACCGCAGTGGACGATTACCACGCGGACATTTACATCGAAGACGAAAAAATTTCGATGATTGGCAAGAACCTTAACGTCGAAGCAGCTAAGGTGATCGACGCCAGCAATAGACTGGTTATCCCCGGCGGAATCGATCCGCACACACACTTTGATATGCCTTTTGGTGGGACGATGAGCGCCGATGACTTTGAGTCCGGCCCTCGAGCAGCTGCGTTCGGCGGAACGACCTGCGTTATCGATTTTGCCATTCAGAGCAAAGGCGAATCCACGTTCAAAGGGCTTGAGACCTGGCACCAGAAGGCGGACGGTAAATCCCTGATTGATTACGCCTTCCATATGATCATCACGGATATGCCTGAATCCAGACTCCCCGAGATGCAGAAGCTCGCCGACGAGGGGGTCACATCCTACAAGCTATTTATGGCTTATCCGGGTGTTCTGTATGTAGACGACGGTACGCTGTATCGCGCGTTCAGACAGGCCGGGGAAAACGGCACCCGCATCTGCATGCATGCAGAGAACGGGATCGTTATTGATGAAATTATCAAAGAAGCTTTGGCCGACGGTCACACCGCTCCAAAATATCATGGCCTGACTCGCCCGACGAGAATGGAGGCGGAGGGCGTCTATCGCTCTATAGCAATTGCGGAGGTGGCAAAAGTGCCGCTTTATATCGTGCACTTGTCTTGCTCTGATGCCCTTGAGGAAGTGAAGCGCGCGCGCCAGCGGGGCGTAGACGTTATCGCTGAGACGTGTCCTCAGTATCTTTTTCTGGATGCCAGCTACTATGAAAAAGAGGGCTTCGAGGGCGCTAAATGGGTGATGACCCCGGCCCTGCGGGAAAAGTGGAATCAGGATGAACTCTGGCAGGGTCTCAAATTTAGGGATCTGGAGACGATTGCCACAGATCATTGCCCGTTCTGCTTTAAGGAGCAGAAAGAGCTCGGTCTGGATTCCTTTACCAAGATCCCCAACGGCGCGCCCGGTGTCGAAAACCGCATGAGCCTTATTTATAACGGCGGTGTGGTGAAAGGGCGGATGGATCTGAATCGTTTTGTTGAGGTGACGTCTACGGCTGCCGCCAAGGCCTTTGGTTTATTTCCCAAAAAAGGAACGATTGCGGTCGGCACGGATGCCGACATCGTGATCTTTGATCCGGAGCGTAAGGAAAAAATCAGTGTTAATAATCCTTGTACGCATCATATGCGTGTCGATTATTCAGCGTACGAGGGCTTCGAGGTCCAGGGCTTTACCGAGACCGTACTCAGCCGTGGCCGCGTCATTATCGAAAAGAACGAACAGAAGATCGAGAAGGGTGGTCAGTTTGTGAAGCGGGCACTAACCGGTTCTCTACATACCGGTTGAGGACGTGATCCGATATTGAGAACGCAGATGGGAGGCAGGCGGAACCCGAACTTAGTTCAGCCACTGCCCTTCCGGCAGGGAATCGATCTCCTTGCCGGCCATCCATCTGCCATGGAATTGGAAGCCTTCTTTTTCCATTTTTGAGAAGAACGTTTTAGGGTCGTCACCCTCGATATGGGCGCGGTGAGCGTCCGCATCGGTAAAGATTTGCGTGTACAAAAAGACATTCGGGTTATCCATCGCCCGACAGACAAAAAAGTGCTTCATGCCGGGTTGATGCTCCAGGCAGGCGTATCGGTATTCGTTGATCAACTGCTCGATACGATCAAGGTCTCCCTCAACCACTGCGGTTACGTGAACAATGTATGTCATAAGGAAGACCAGAGCTCGGTGCTGAGGTAGCGTTCGCCCGTGTCGGCCAGGATGGCGAGCAACGTTTGGCCTGTCGCCTCATCCCGTTGGGCATATTCGAGCATGCCTACAACCGCGGCTCCACAGGAGATGCCGCAAAAAATACCCTCTTGCTGCGCCATACGCCGCGTTACGGCAATCGCGTCATCCGCATTGACCGCAATGATATCGTCATAAGCCGACTGATCCAGGGTATCGGGGATAAACCCGGGAGCCGTTCCCATGATGCGATGCTTCTTGGCGATACCTTTTGACAGGATAGGGGAGACGTCCGGCTCGGTGGCGATGATACGGATATTGGGGATGGCGGGGCGTAAAAACCGCGATAGCCCGCTAATAGTTCCCCCGGTTCCGGTGGTGCAGATAACCGCTCCCAGGCTGGTACCAAAATCTTGGATAATTTCGTTCGCGGTGCTCCGATGTGCGAGTGGGTTAGCTGGGTTGTAATGCTGCCCCACAAAAAAATAGCCCTTTTCCTTTTCGAGTCGTCGCGCTTCTTCAATGGCGCCTACGGTTCCTTTTTCCGCCGGCGTCAGCACCAGTTCAGCACCATATGCTTTTAAGATATCTTTGCGCTCCTGACTCATATCGGCGGACATGACGAACACGGCCGGATAGCCCTTCACGGCCGCCACCATAGCGAGCCCGATACCGGTATTGCCCGAGGTCGGCTCTACTATCGTGTCGCCCGGTTTGAGCACGCCGCGAGCTTCGGCATCCTCGATCATATTTAGCGCAGGGCGATCTTTAATAGACCCGCCAGGATTGAAGCTTTCCAGTTTGACCCATAACTCCGCCGCGCGTCCGCGATCAAAGCGATGAAGCTGGACGACGGGCGTGCGCCCGATGGTCTGAAGCACGTTGTCAAATTTCATTGGGTGTATTTTAAAGCCTCCGTCTGTGCGAAGGCGTCCCGGTCTCGAGAGCGCCGCTAAATCTGGAAGGATCTCTGATGGATCTGGACCTTCGCGGTCTGTTCAAGAGCCATACTGGCCCGATAGCCCACCGGCGCGTGCAGGTCATAAAGGGTCGTCTGTCTCAAGTCCCGGGGGCACCAGTCGGCGCCCAGGAGTTCGGCGTGGGCGGGATCAACGCTGACTGAGAAATCCCCCAGCGGCAGAGCAAGGCCAAGGCCATGTCGTTTGATATAGGCTTCTTTTCGGGACCAGCAGGCGAAGAATCCTTCGGTCTGGTCTTCCGGCGAGAGCGTTGAAAGGGCCTTTACTTCTCCTTCAGAAAAAAAACGTTTCGCTAAATCAGACCAGTCATTTCGGGTGGGCTCTCGAATTTTTTCGATATCGACACCAATCGCAATCCTCTCGCTGAGTCCGATCAGTGCGAATTCGCCGGAGTGAGACACATTGAACTCGATGGCCGCGTGAGGCACGAATGGTTTCCCCTTGCTGCCATAAGAAAAATCAATCTCGCCGGGGGCCATCCCCAGTCGCTCTGCCAGCAATCGCCGCAGGGCGGCTCGGCAGCCGATAAAGTGATTGCGGTCCCGGTCGAAAATGAACCGCTCCGCTCGAGCGATCTCGTCAGACGAGAGCAGTTCGCGCAGCATGGGGATCCTCGGCGTCAATCCGGACAAGGAGACGGTCCAGACATCAATCTCGGCAGGGCGAGTCGTCACGATCGTAATGAGGTCTTACGAGGGCGAGGTCTCAGCCGGTCGGGACCGAGCGAAAACGATGAGCGACACCCCGCAGAGCACGACAAAACCGCCGATCAATACGCCTTGGGATGGACGTTCCCCTAGCAGCAGCATGGAGAAGCCAATGGTCAGGACGGGCAGGATGAGGAGAACCGGCATGACGTGTGAGACGGGGTTTCGAGCCAGTACCGTATACCAGATACCGTAACCGACTGCCGTCATGATAAGGCCAAGGTAAAGCACGCTACCCCAGCCCACCCACGTTGCGTTCACCAGAGCATCGAGTTGACCGGTTTCGAAAATCAATGAACCCACCAGCATTTGCGGCGCGGCAATCACACCGATCCAGGCAATTCCTGTGAGGCCATCAAGTCGCCCGCTAATTTTTTTATACATGATCTGACCCACTGCCCAGACCAGAGCACCACTGCCCGTGAGTAACATGCCGTACAGTTGACCATGAAGGCTCGGCAGGCCCGCAATGATGGCTATGCCTCCAAAAGAGATCAGCATGCCGATGATGCGCATAGCACCGGGTTGCTCCCTAAGAAAGACAACGGCCAGCAGCACGCCGAACGGAACCTCCAACTGGACCACGATTCCACCAAGCGAAGCGTCTATCATCGATAACCCGGTAAAGGTCAGCCCGTATTGGATAGTGGATCCGACAAGCGAGATCCAGAAGAGATCCTTCAGGCAATGCCGTGGAATCGGCACAAACCACACCAGGACTAATGCTGCCAGGAAAAAGCGCATGCTCATGAGCATCAGCGGGGGGAACTCTACCAATGCCGCCTTAGCAACGGTAAACCCTAATGCCCAAGTGACCGGTACGCAAAACGCAAGCAGGAGTTCTCGCCACTTCATACGGTTGTCTCAAAAAATATGGGCTTTAGCCTGAGGGGCTCTGCCCGTGTGGTTGGCGGTTGGCAATCCGCGGACTATAGAGTAGTCTGTCGTGGAACTCGATATCGGATGCCGGTGCAATGAAAAAAAGATTCTTTGTGGCTCAAGCCTTAGCGGTATGCGCACTCAGTAAATTGCTGATTATCCCTGTTCTGGCACAGGCAGCGACGCCCGTGCAGCCGGTTTGGCTGAATGCATCGACGCCTGACGATCAGCTGCTTCTTGAAACCCTCGCCGGGTTCACGGAGCGCGATCAGCTGTTTGTCTCTGGGATATCTGGTGAATCCATCGCGGTGAACGGTTTCTTCGGCGAGAGCTCCGGTGTGCCGGGTCTGACCCCGACATTGAGTTTGACGGCGCGCGACGCGCAGCTGTTTCACTCAGAATTTGATCGCCATGTGCGTTATTCAGGCGCAACGGTTTCGGGCATGCCCGTCCAGGGGTGGGGCTGGTCGGCAGGCGTCGCACAGGTTGAATCCGCCACGCTGCCGGAGCGATTGAACTGGTTTGGCAGTCTACGGTTAGGTCAGGCCGATATTCAGGCCTATAGAATTCAGGTGAACTCCCGAGTAGCGGCGCACGCGATGAATTTGACCCTCAAACTGCCTTTGGGCAGGTTAGGTGCTCGCCACATGCAGGCTCAGGACGGCACCCGGTCCAGTGTCGCGCAGTGGCAGTTACCCGTTGGGAAGGGCCGCACCTTCGCGCTGGAGTTCAGTGATGGATCGAGCCGGCGGTTTAATGAGGGGAATTACCAGCGTTGGATGCTGTCCTATGCTGGTCACTTCGACGTCACGTCACCCCTCTGGGCAACCGAGGGGAGCTCGTCAGGACTGGGCATCGTCAGCACCGCGGTTCTGGTTGCTGGAGCGGTGGCGCTCGCAGTCGTCGCCACGTCGGGTGATGACACCGAGGACCAGCAGCTTCGCTTTGGCAGTCAGAGCGCGGCCGCCAGGCACGTGCTAAACGAGACCAACCCCGCATCAGTTGCACAGAACGTCGAATACGGCGGATGGGTGTATCGAAACGCGGACGCGACCTTCAGCGCTACCGAGCCCCGTAAAGGCACGATTGACAGTGTCAATATTGGTTCGCCAGAAGACGTGCCGTACGGACGGGCAACTGCGTCCTACCATACGCACGGCGCCTATGACCCCCGATACGACAGCGAGAACTTTTCAACGGTCGACATTTCGATGAACAACGTGTGGAAAACAGACGGGTATCTTGCGACTCCTTCGGGGGCATTCAAGTACCATAACTTTTTAACGGGCGTGGTAACAACGCTGGGTACCATTGCGAACTGATATCAATCGTTTTTAACCAGGGATAGACAAAGACCTTTATGACGAAGCGACTTACGGCCGATGCGGTCGTGATCGGTGCCGGCATAATCGGTACAGCGATCGCCTATGAGTTGGCGAAAACCGGACGGAAAACCTGGTGCCTTGATCGACTGCCTGCTGCAGGTTACGGCTCAACGTCAAGTTCCTGTGCCATCATCCGCGTGCATTATTCAACCGTGCCCGGAACCGCGTTTGCCTACGACGGCTATTTTGACTGGCTGAATTGGCGGGAGTATCTCGATCTGGAGTCCGCCGAACCTCTTGCGCGCTTCATTAAGACCGGTTGTTTGGTCATGAAGACGCACAGTAACGGCTACCTTCAAAAGATTGTCGAGAACGTTGCGACGCTTCAGATTCCATTTGAGGAATGGGATCGCGCGAGGATTCTCGAGCGCCTGCCAAATTACGATCTCAACTGCTTTGCACCGGCGAAACGGGTAGAGGACCCCATGTTTGGTCAAGCGACCGGCGGAGAGATTGGCGGCGCCGTGTTTTTTCCAACGGCAGGATTTGTGAATGATCCGCAGTTGGCGACCCAAAATATCGCCAGGGCTGCTGAGCGCATCGGTTGCCGTATGGAATATAACGGTGAAGTGGTTTCGATTGATCGGGATGGCAATCGAGTGGCGGGGGTTACGCTTGCAGACGGAAGAGTAATCGCGGCCCCGATTGTGGTTAATGTGGGCGGCCCGCATTCGTCGATACTCAATGCGCTTGCGGGCGTGACGGACGATATGAATATTTCGACGCGCGCGCTGCGGCAGGAAGTCGCGCACGTGCCGGCGCCGGCAGGAATTGATTTTGAATCGACAGGACTCGTAGTCTCCGATAGCGATATTGGCGTTTACTGTCGACCAGAGCAGGGGAATTTTGTGCTGGCGGGTAGTGAGGACCCACCGTGTGATGTCCATCAATGGGTCGACGATCCGGATAATTTCTCGCGCGATTTTTCCGAGCAGGCCACTACCCAGGCTCTGCGGCTCGCTCAGCGGATGACAGGCCTCACCATCCCGTCGCGCATCGGAGGCGTTGTGGATCTCTATGACGTGAGCGATGACTGGTTACCGATTTATGACCGGTCGGCACTAGCCGGCTTTTATATGGCCTGCGGATCGAGCGGGAATCAGTTTAAGAATGCGCCTGCGGCGGGACGGCTGATGGCGGGACTTATTGATTATTGTGAGTCAGGAGCGGACCATGATTCAGAACCGTTTCAGTTTTCTCTGAAACATACGAACTATGTCCTGGACACGGCAGAGATGTCGCGCCGTCGGACGGTTAATGCAAACAGCAGTTTCTCTGTGCTGGGCTAAAGGATCTCAGCACCGAACTGTTCGGCGGTCTCCAGAAGCAGCTCCCAGACCGAGACGGCAAATCCTCTGGGAATGAAAAGGTCGTAACCGTCAGTGTTTCGATAGAGGGTCACACCGACGTGATGGATGCCGCTCGACGCCACCTCGCCGGTTTTGAATCCAGCATCCCGAAGATCCAGAGGCAGCAGTCGGCTGAGACATTCGGCGGCATCGGCCCCGGAGATCCGAACATGGGTTCGGGAGTGAGACAAATCCAAAACGACGCCAAGGTCAGGGGTCAACGAGGGGACGCTTCCGTTCAGAACCCACCACTTTAAAGGTTCGATACGCAGGGCGATTCCTGCGGTGCCCTCGGCCGTCTGACCCGGTCCAGGTGCAGCCGCCGCGCCGATATGGGTCTTGATCTCGTCGCCAACCGACGCCAAGGATTCAGGCCAGGCGGCGATCTGCCAGAGTTGGAGTTCTGCTATTTCACGCAGGCAGACGCCAGGCTCCCCGGGTTTGCCAAGCAGTCCCGCTGAGGTTCGACCGGCCAGGGCGGATACTCGATTAGCCATACATCCGCTCCCCGGAGGGATCAACCATATGCGGGGAGACAATCTCGACTCGCGTATTGCCCTTGCGCACCGGGTCGGCACATACCAATTCTTTTCCCGCCCAGGCCTGATGACCACCGTTGATAAATCCCAAGCCGATCCAATGCCCAAGCGCGGGAGAGTGAGTGACTGCGGTAACCCATCCCTCACCAAAGCCAGAGACACGATCTTCTGCGCAGAGGATGGATCCGGCGTTGAAGATCTCTTTACGATCTTTTGGGAAGATGCCGACGAGGCGAGGACGATTAGGCTCCGTTAGTGCGGGTCGGTTGCGAAGCGCACTACCGATATACGATTTGCTCTCGGCGGCCATGCGACCCAGGCCGGCATCTTCGATCGTCACCCGGCCATCGAGTTCGGCGCCGGTCACATGACCTTTTTCTATACGCAGAGCGCCTAATGCCTCCAGTCCGTAAAGGCATCCACCGAGGGGTCGTGCAGCGTTCCAGAGCGCATCCATGGCGGCCGGTCCGTAATCGGATGGCACGTATACCTCAAAGGCCCGTTCACCCGAAAAACTGATGCGCGCGATACGGGCGGGAATATGGTCTTTAAGCTCAGGCTCGATGACACCCATGAAGGGTAGGGTGCCATCAGAGACCGACCGAGGATGAACCACGCAGGCCTCAAGCACCTGTCGGGACAATGGCCCAGCCACTGCTATGCCGGCCCACTGTTCCGATACCGACGTGACATGTACTTTAAGATCGTTCCATCTGGTCTGCAGGAGCTCTTCCAGAAAGACCATGACCTTTCCGGCATGGGCGGTGGTCGTGGTCATAAAGTAATCGTCTTCAGCCAGGCGCCAGGTGGTTCCGTCGTCCAGGACCAGGCCGTCGTCACGAAGCATGATCCCGTAGCGGGCCTTGCCTATGGGTAGTCTCGCGAAGGGGTTGCTGTAGACGCGGTTGAGAAACTCAGTCGCGTCCGGGCCCTGGACCGCGATCTTCCCCAGGGATGTGACATCACAAAGCCCAACGGTCTCACGTACGGCTTTCGTTTCCCTTACATAGGCTTCGCCGATTCCTTCACCCGATCGAGCGAAGTACCAGGGGCGATGCCATAACCCGGCCATGGTCATCGTGCCGCCGGCATTCAGATTCCAGTCGTGAAGCGGCGTTCGTCTCAGTGGTCGAAAGTGCGCGCCCACATGACGCCCTTTTAAGGCACCGATACTGATCGGGGTGTAGGGCGGTCGGAAGGTAGTGGTCCCGACCTCGGGAATCTCCTTTCCGAGCGCTTCAGCCATCAGCGCGATCCCGATCACGTTGCCCATCTTGCCCTGATCGGTCGCCATACCGAGCGTGGTGTACCGCTTCAAGTGTTCGACGGAGACAAATCCCTCCTGGTGGGCGAGGCGAATATCGTCGGTCGTGACATCGTGCTGGGGATCAACGAAGGACTTTAAGTGGCGGCCGTCGACCGTCACTTCATAAAGCGGCTCGATCGGCTGATCAGGTGCCCCAGGAGTCGTCATCGATATCTGCGTTGACCGGTTGGAGATCCAGGCAAGCGCCTGCTGAGCAGCGGCTTCTCCTGATATCAGACAGGCTTCATGATCCAGCCATCCTGACGCGCTACCGGCCATGGCTATTGGCTCGTTGTGCGACGGCGCGATGAAGCAGGCCAGAGATTCCTTCCAGACAGGCTTTATCCCGCGGTGGGAGATCAGATTGACAACCGGTGACCAGCCTGCGGAAACGAGCAGAAGATCGCAGTCCAGTCGCCCCGAAGGATGCCAGCGCCCGTCCCGGCGATGAGCGGTTTCGATGGCGCGCACCGCCGGTGATCCGAGGGCGTTGAAGCAGGTCGTTCCTGTCTGAGCAGTGACGCCAGCAGATTCCAGCGCGTCGACTCTGGTCTTGGCGTCGAGACGCTCTCGGGCATCGAGGAGACGCACCGATGCACCAGCCTGTGCCATCTCACAGGCCACATCGATCGCCGAATCATTATTTCCCGCGACGACCACATTCTCACCAGGAACAACGCTATAGCGATTGAGATAGGTGCTCGCCGCGTTGGCATTCATTATGCCCGGTCGGTCGTTGTTGCCGAAAGCAAAATGCCGTTCTAATGCGCCACAGGCAAGCACTGTGAATCTTGAGCGAAGGGTCCAGAAGCGCTGCCGAGGTAACCACGGGTCAGGGTTGGCAAGATGATCGGTGACACGTTCCAGAAGCCCCGCCACGCTGTTGTCGTACAGACCAAAAGCGGTGGTATTCAGCATCAAGCGAACACCGGCCTGCTTTAACTGCCCGATTTCCTGTTCAAGGGCCTGGACCGAACCGCCTACGGAAAGGGACTGTCCGCCGAAGCGGAAATCCTGCTCGACCAGCACCACATCGCAGCCCGCGCGGGCCGTCGCAAGCGCCGCGGCCCGACCGGCCGGACCACTCCCAACCACCAGAACGTCGCAGAACCCGTGCGCATGTTCGTAGCGATCGGGGTCGGGCTCCCGTGAGGCCGTGCCCATTCCGGCCGCTTTTCGGATCAGTTTTTCGTACCACATCCACACGCCGGTTCCGCTGCCGGATTCGAATGGGGGCAGCCCCATAAACGTCTTGTAATAAAAGCCTGCGGCAAAAAAGCGACCCAGCAGGTTATTAACGGCGCCAAGGTCCAGTCGCACGCTTGGCCAGGCGTTTTGCCCGCACGCGTGTAGCCCTTCAAAAAGGGGTTGGGTCGTAGCCTTGACGTTTGCGTCCCGGCGATCCCCGCTGCCAAGCGTGACGATCGCGCCAGATTCCTCCACGCCAGCCGACATCAGGCCGCGCGGCCGGTGGTATTTGAAACTGCGTCCCAAAATCTTTTCGTCGTTCGCCAGCAGGGCGGAGGCCAGGCTGTCGCCGGCATACCCGCTAAGCGACTTACCGTCCCAAGTGAACCGGACGGGAGAACGCCGGTCTATGTGGCCACCGCTCGGAAGTCGTTTGGAGATCATTGCGGGTCTTTGGGTTTTTTAAGGACGGCCTGCATCCCATCATGCGCAGCGCGCACCGAATGAATGGCGTGTGTGCGGGTGTCGCGTTCGACAATGATCCACATTCGACAGCCCTGCAAATGCTGCCAGGTTTCAAACTGCACGCCGTCGATATTCTCCCGCTGGAAGACCGCGTCATGCCACAGGTCTACTGACGCGTCTAGCGCCGGGTATTCGACGGAGGCATCGCCGCCATAGGTAAACTCGCTGTGATCGCGCAGGCCGCAGAAAGGACAGTCAATTCGAAGCATGCGATCGTTAACCGTGCAACTTAGGGTCAGGTCCGGCGCCGCGCTCATCAATATTGATGCCGCGCGCGAACCGGTCGAGTGAAAAATTCTCAACGACGGGATCCGGTCGGTTGTTCGCGATCAAATCGGCAAAGTACCATCCCGACGCGGGACTTGCCTTGAATCCGCCATAGTTCCAGCCCGCATTAAGGTAGAGGTTTGACAGCGGCGTCTTGCAAATGAAGGCCGAACCGTCCATCGACATATCCATTACGCCTGACCAGTGGCGAAGCAGACGAACGCGCCCGAGGCAAGGCAGTATGGATGTAGCGCATTCCGCCACATCCTGAACGATGGGAAGATTGCCTCTCTGTGCGTACGATTTATACCAGTCGAGGTCTCCGCCGAAGACCATGCCTCCTTTGTCGGATTGCGAGATATAAAAATGAGCGCCGCCGACGCCAAAGACAACGACATGATCAAGAAGCGGTTTGAGCGGTTCGGACACGAAGGCCTGAAGCTTATGGGATTCGATGGGCAGTCTGCCTAGCTCCGACATGCGCCACAGTCGGGACGTATTGCCGGCCACGGCGAACCCTATTTTCTTTGCCCGAATAATGCCTCGAGAAGTCTCGAGCGCAGCGACCGTATCGCCTTGGCGTTTAATTCCGGTCACCTCGCAGTTTTGCAGGATATCGACGCCGCGTTTGTCTGCGCCTCGCGCATAGCCCCACGCGACCGCGTCATGGCGGGCGGTGCCCGCCCGTGGCTGCACCATGGCGCCGGTAATCGGGAAGCGTGCATCGGGCGAGTAGTTGAGATGCGGGATATTACGCTTGAGCGTGGGCAGGTCCCAAAGTTCGCCATCGGTGCCTGTCAAACGCATCGTGTTGTACCGACGCGCTGCCGCATCGCGCGCGGCGGGGCTGTGCAACAGACTGACATGAGCCCGTTGACTGAACATCACGTTGTAATTGAGATCGTGACTGAGGTTTTCCCAGAGTTTAAGCGAATGCTCATAGAACTCCCGATTTCCCGGCATCATGTAGTTTGACCGCACGATGGTGGTGTTTCGCCCGCCGTTACCTCCCCCTAGCCATCCTTTTTCCACCACGGCGATATTTGTGACGCCATGGTTCTTGGCAAGGTAGTACGCCGTCGCCAGTCCGTGCAGTCCGCCACCTACAATAACGACGTCGTATTCTTCTTTTGGTTCCGGATCACGCCAGGCCCGTGTCCAGCCTTTCTGGCCAGAAAGACCGTTGAGAAAGACTTGCCAGGCGGAGTAGCGCTTCATCAGGAGGGGTATGATGTGGGTTATTTTCTGGCGGTCTCTTGCCGCCAGAGGAGATGGCAGATCATTCTAAAAATAGTCGACCATCAGTTTCAAGTGATCGGATGTTTAATCAGAGGCTACGAGTCGGTCTTACGTTTAGATAGGCCCAATTTAAAACCAGATAATCCACCCAAGTGGGACTCTTGCCCCCAGATACCGTATGACGTCATCTTCTCCTGCGCTTTATCCACCCCCTCGTTCGTTAGCCTGGTTGGTGTGGAGCCTTGGCGCGGGCCTTTTCCTGCTGGGATTTTTTCATCGGGTGGCGCCGGCGGTTTTGCATCGCGAATTGAGTCTGGATTTCGGGCTGAGCGCCGCCGGTCTTGGAAGTCTGTCGGCGTTGTATTTCTACTCCTACGTCGCCATGCAGATCCCGACCGGATTACTGGCAGATCGACTGGGTCCTCGGCGACTTCTGATTGTGGGTATTCTGGTTAGCACGATTGGCGCATTAGTGTTCGCAATGGCACCCACTTTGTTTTGGGCGGGGGTGGGACGGTTTTTGATTGGTGGTTCGGTGGCGGTGGGTTTTGTATGCACGTTGAAACTCGCAACGCATTGGCTGGCTCCGGAGAAATTCTCTCTGGCTGCTGGGCTTCTTCTTGTCGCCGGGATGATGGGAGCGGTGTTTGCCGGTGTGCCCCTTCATGTGGCCAGCGATCTTTTTGGCTGGCGCGGCGTTACGTTGTGCGTGGCGGCCATCGGTTTAGCCCTCGTCGTTGTTGTTACGATCGTTGTGCGAGACGACCCGCGCCAAAGAGGCTACTCCGGTTTTGTTCCCCGACACGATAACAATAGCTCGACGACCAACGAGTGGCGCAAACTCCGGGCGGTGTTCGCTTATCGGAATACCACCTTATTGGCTCTGGCACCAGGCGGGATTGTGGGGTCCGTGTTGGCTTTTTCCGGGCTCTGGGGTATGCCGTTTCTCACCGATGTCTATCACATGACCCCGGGAATGGCCGCCACGTTGTGCTCTGCCGTGATGCTCGCGTGGGCATTCAGCGGACCGCTCTTTGGCGTGTTGTCAGAGCGACGCAAACGTCGGCGTTCGCTGTATCTCGGCGGCGCATCTTGCGCGCTTCTTTGCTGGGGGGTGGTGGTACTGATCCCCGGACTTCCGATCGGGGTCCTCGTTGCGGCTCTAATCAGCGCAGGGTTCTTTTCAGGAGGAATGATTCTGGGGTTTACGCAGGCGAAGGAATCCGTGCCGATAAAGTTGGCCGGTACGGTATCGGGCGTGGTGAACATGGGTGTGATGTGTGGGCCGATGCTGTTACAGCCGCTCATCGGTTGGATACTGGACCGGTTGTGGCAGGGCCAGCTGGGACCTGATGGTCTGAGAATCTACGTTTTCGAGAGTTACCGATTGGGTTTTTCTCTCATGCTGGTGTGGTTGCTAATTGCGGTTGTCAGTATCGCATTCTCAAGGGAGACCTATGCAACCCAGCTACCGGAAACATAGAATCAGAGTGCATTTTCGAAGAGATCTTGTATGGACGATACGCCCGCGCTGCGAAAAGAGTTTGAGGCCTTCATAGAGGCCTACCCGGATACGGAATTTGTCGATGTACTGCTGCCGGATTTGTGCAACATCATCCGGGGTAAGAGGATCAATCGTGATCAGTTCGAGAAGTTATTTACTGATGGGCTACAGATCCCCAGCTCAATCTACCTGCTCGATATAAACGGAAATTGTACGGATGCAGGGGGTCGCGGGTTCTCGGATGGGGATCCGGATGTTCAGGTTCGCCCGGTCCCCGGAACCCTCAAGCCGGTGCCCTGGGGAGCTTCTGGGGCGGCGCAGGTGATGGGTTGTCTCTGGGAGTTAGACGGCACGCCGTGCGAGGTCGACCCCCGCCATGTGCTCGAACGCGTGGTCTCGCGACTGCGCCAGGACGGGATGAATCCCGTCGTCGCTTTGGAGCTTGAGTTCTATCTGCTGGACGCTTCAAGCGCGGAAACCAGTGAGCCACGACCCCCGGTATTGCCCGAGACTGGCCGTCAGGCCACAGCCACTCAGGTTTACAGCCTTGCTGATCTCGACGGCTTTACGGGATTTCTGAGCGAGATCGAAAGTGTTTGTCGAGTCCAGAACATTCCCATTGGCGCCTCGACCGCTGAGTATGCGGCCGGCCAGTACGAGATCAATCTGGATCACGTTAACGATCCGCTTCTTGCTGCAGACCATGCGATCCTGCTCCAGCGGGCGGTGAAGGGGGTTGCGCGAAACCATGGCGCGGTGGCGACGTTCATGGCGAAGCCGTACCCCGACGGTGCGGGTAGTGGCCTGCATATCCATGTCAGCGTCCTCGACGATAAGGGCAGGAATATCTTCGATGACGGCGGCGATTTGGGATCGGCTGAACTGCGCCATGCGGCCGCGGGTCTTCTTGCAATGCTTCCCGAGTCCATGGCTGTATTTGCGCCAAACGTGAACTCTTTCAGGCGCTTTGCGCCTAATCTTTATGTGCCAACGGCACCCAGCTGGGGTTACAACAATCGCTCAGTTGCAGTTCGCATCCCGGCAGGCTCACCCAGCGCGAGGCGAATCGAGCATCGGGTCGCGGGCGCTGATGCCAACCCTTACCTCACGTTGGCGGCAATTCTGGCCGGCATTCATTTTGGAATCAGCGGAAGGGCTGAGGCGCCCCAGCCCAGTGAGGCGAACGCGGGCGCCGAGATGGACCCCGGGATGCCCTTTACGTGGCAAGCGGCACTCGATCAGTTTGCAAAAGGCCCCGGTCTGTCCGACTATTTTGGTGCTACGTATTCAGAATTATTTAGGGGATGCAAGCAGTATGAGCTCGATGCGTTCTCCCGAGAGTTCACGCCGCTCGAGTACCGGTGGTACCTTGCCCCGGAATAAGAGCCTCGCCCTTAGCTGAAGCGAAGCAGAATCCAGATACTGGTGGCGGCAAACATTCCGAGGGTGTATCGCAAGTTCCAGGCGAAGCACTGATACGCGGTAATGCCATAGCGCCCTTGCATCGCCAGATTCAGGCCAGAGATCGGCCCGCCGGTTGATCCAACCGACCACGTCACGACAAAGACAAGCGCGAGCATTAATGGGTCAGGATCAAGGGGCGCAACCACCGCTGATGCGGCCACGATGGTGACGATGGCATGCACACCTATAAGGGCGAAAAACAGGAGAACCGCCATGAGACCGATGGCCACCTCTGGCGTAAAGGTCGAAACCCCGAGCCCAAACGGGTTTTTAAGCATCAGTACGGAAATGCCAGTGGCCATGACGCCGGTGCTAAAAAATAACAACAGTTCGCCGTACGTATCGGGTAGACGATTTAGACTGAAGTCGCGCACGGTGAGAAGGGCAGTAACGAGCGAGCGTTGCACGCTGAGCACCAGGGTTGGCACCAACACCGCCAGAGCAGAGACCAGCACCAGAACGGAGACCTCTGGTAGTGCCTCATGAGCAATCAGAACACAAATCATCATCAAAGAAGGCACCCAAAAGGCTCTAACGTTGACTGGGTACCCTTCAAAATCATTTAGCCCCCCCTGCAGGCGGAATCGATGCTCGGCCCAGGTCAGGAGAAAGCCCACGGCACATAAGGGCAGTGAGAAAAACAAAAGATCGGCCCAGCGCGCTCCCGGAGCGTAGAGTAGACAGGTACCCATCGAGGCGAAGAACGGTGACCATAGCGCAGCGAGCGCGAAACTGCGCTGCACGGAGGTGGCGGTCGTTCGATCGAGAGTCAATCCTTTTTTCAATGCGTCGGCAAAAATAATAAACGCCGATAAATTGATCACCGAAGAGAAGAGATGCACGCCGATCAGGGTCTGCCAGAATGCTCGGGTCCCGTTACCGGTAGACTTGGCACGCTTATCTCGCGTCTGGGTAATGAGTCGAAGGAAGCTGACCGCACACAACAAACTGATCAAGAGATGGTTTTGGGTCAATAACTGCTTTATTGGGAGCTCCCGATAACCTTGCAGCCAGGCAATTAATAGACAGATGAAGCCAATTCCAAAAAAAATAGCGCACTGAATCTGCTGGACGGCCCGGGCGCGATCCCAAAGGAGAATCAAGGATGCCAGCGCACTCAATCCTGAGACCCACAGGAAGTCACTGAGTCCCGCACCGCCAAGGACAGAGGTAACGATCATCACTAACATGAGGCCGCCCGCGAGCCGGTGTTGGGGGGGGTTGCGGGTCAATTCCGTCACGGCTGTCGCCTGCTGTACGTCGTTTTTTGATTCGGGGGATTCGGCTGGATCCACCAGACAGTGGCCGCTCGATCCCTCGATATTTTAGTCGATAACGTGCAGGACGATAGACGGCGGTTTGTTCTATGGCAGTCGGTTTATTGATGTGGATGGTCGTTTGCGGATAGGAAAAGCAAGATTAATCGTTCAAAATCGCCACATTGTCAATTTAAGGAGTCTCTTTGTTGAGCCACAAAAGCGATCGCCCCCTCATTTCGAAGATCGAGACGTTCAGTCAACCCTTTGTCTCATTCGTTTGTGTCACTGCAGAAGATGGCTCAATGGGCTGGGGTCAGATATCTCCATACAACGCTGACATATCGGCACTTGTTCTGCACCGTCAGGTAGCACCCTGGGCGCTGGGCCAGCCCGCGGACGGGATCTCACATCTAGTCGAGATCATTCCTGAGAAAGAACACAAGTTTCCGGGGTCGTATCTTCGGCGCGCCCTTGGTGGATTGGAAACCGCCTTGTGGGATAGGCAGGGTCGGTTGGCGGGCAAGAGCGTATGTGAGTTACTCGGTGGTTCTCCAGGCTCATTACGGGTGTACGCCTCCAGCATGAGGCGGGATATTACCCCCGAGGACGAGGCCGCCCGCTTTGCCCGCTTGCGCGACAGCGCTGGCTATGACGCCTTTAAATTTCGGGTCGGAGCGGAGTGTGGGCGCGACGTTGATGAATGGCCCGGTCGGACCGAGGCTATTGTCCCCAAGGTGCGCCAGGTTTTGGGCGATGACGTATCCCTGTTGGTCGACGCCAACAGCGGATTTTCCCCGGAGCGTGCAATTGAGGTGGGCAAGATGCTCGAGCAGGAGGGCGTTGAGCATTTCGAAGAGCCTTGTCCATACTGGGAACTCGAGCAAACCCGCCGCGTGACCGAGGCGCTGCGGCTGAACGTGACGGGTGGCGAGCAGGACTGCGACTTGCCGACCTGGCGTCGCATGATAGACATGCGTGCTGTTGATATCGTACAGCCGGATGTGTGTTACGTGGGCGGGATGATTCGGGCTCAGAAGGTCGCCCAGATGGCGAACGAGAAGGGCCTGCCATGTACCCCACACTGCGCCAATCTATCCATGGTAACGCTGTTTACCATGCATCTACTGAGAGCGATCCCTAACGCCGGAAAATATCTTGAGTTTTCAATCGAGGGCCCGGAGTATTACCCTTGGCAGGAAGATCTGTTTGTTGAATCGCCTTATCAAATCGAGTCAGGCTGTATTCGGGTAACGGACGCGCCCGGATGGGGTGTCGACATTAACCCATCCTGGATCGAGCGGGCGGTTTATCAGCAAAGTGGTCTGGATGAGTAGTTTCGCCGTTGAAAATTGCGCCCCACATTAGACTGAGCACAAGCGGATGAGTCACGGTATTTTTTCCCCAAATTTTAAGGAGACGCCGTATTGGTGGGATGCGTCGCCGCTCGATGAATCTGAGCCGGCGCCGATTGGCCCCGTTGTCGATGTGCTTGTGGTCGGAGCCGGCTACACCGGTCTATGTGTCGCCCTGCAAACCGCGCGCGGCGGAAAAAACACGCTGGTCATTGATCGGCATCAGCCAGGCTGGGGGTGTAGTTCGCGTAACGGAGGTCAAATCTCTACCGGAATAAAGCCTGATTTCCACGCGTTAGCACGCGATCATGGCGAGGCGGTTGCGTTTGAGACTCACAAAGAAGGCCTGCGTGCAGTGTCCTGGATCGGTGATTTTATAAAGGCAGAGTCGCTCGATTGTGCCTACCGTGTGTGTGGGCGTTTTTACGGAGCACACACGCCAAAGCACTTTGAAAAACTGAAAAATAAAATGGCCTCCCAGCAGCCCGAGGTGGCCGTTGATGCTTATGTCGTGCCCAGGGCTGAACAACACAAAGAAATCGATTCGGAGTTTTATCATGGCGGCGTGGTGCAGACGCCATTCGCGTCGCTGGATCCCGGCGCTTACCATAAAGGGCTTTTGGCGCGAGCTCGTGCGAGCGGGGCAGTTGTGGCAGGGCAGACCGAGGCGCTTTCGATTGAGCGGCGCCGAGGCGGGGTCGGTTTTAATGTTCGAACATCGCGGGGCCTGATTCAGGCTCAGGATGTCGTGATCGCAACCAACGGCTATACCTCCCGGCTGACGCCTTGGCAGCAGCGACGGGTGTTCCCGATCGGGAGCTATATGATCGCTACAGAGGATCTAGGGGATCAGGCCAGGGCGTTGATTCCCCACGACCGAATGGTCGTGGACTCACGGCGGATCGTGGTCTATTACCGACTCTCTCCAGACGGGCGAAGGATCATTTTTGGTGGCAGGGTCTCACTGGCGGAGACCAACCCCAGAATCAGCGCTCCGCGCTTGCATCGCCATATGACGGCGATCTTTCCGCAACTCGAAACGGCAAAGATCAGTCACTCGTGGATGGGGTTCGTTGGGTGGACGTTTCAACACATGCCGCATCTGGGCAGGCACGAGGGGGTGTGGTACTCAATGGGCTATTGCGGATCCGGGGTAGCGTTATCGAGTTACTTCGGTACGAAACTCGGTCAACAGATCCTGGGTCTCGATCAAGGAAAGTCGGTCTTGTGTGATCTCCCGTTTCGCACGAAACCACTTTACTACGGTAAGCCCTGGTTCCTGACCGCTTCTGTGGGCTGGTACGGTTTTCTCGACCGGATGGGAATTTGACCGCACTGAGGGGCAATCGTTGTCAGCGACCTGGTCGGTATCAGCGATTAAGAAGCACTTCGAGAACAAATCGTGAGCCAAAGTATCCAAGCGCCATGAGCGTAAAGCCCGCGCCTGTCCATAGCACGGCTGTTTGTCCCCGCCACCCCAGCAATCT
>Ga0182078_10293885_pt1 | contig 39344 bp, 34 predicted proteins | sample 071ome_15_FD_127749 | JGI IMG/M metagenome (GOLD analysis project Ga0182078, IMG submission 127749) | Metatranscriptome of coastal salt marsh microbial communities from the Groves Creek Marsh, Georgia, USA - 071409BT metaT (Metagenome... | ecosystem: Environmental > Aquatic > Marine >... | reverse complement strand
CAATATCTTCTTATTTTTAATAGATTTTTTTATGTTTAACATAGTATTTTTTGAACCAGAAATCCCCCCCAATACGGGCAATGCCATCCGCCTGTGCAGCAATACTGGAAGTACCCTGCACTTGATTGAACCCCTGGGCTTCGAACTGGATGACAAACGCCTGCGAAGAGCCGGGCTGGATTATGCAGAATTCAGTGAATTGAAAACCTACCAAAACTGGTCTGCATTTTTGGAGATGCAGCAACCGGAGCGGATTTTTGCCGCGAGCACAAAGGGGGATACACTGTATTCTGACGTAATGTACAGGACAGGTGATTACTTGCTGTTCGGCCCAGAAACCCGTGGATTGCCGAACACCATCAGGGAGTCGGAGGAAATCACCAAAGTCATCAGGCTGCCCATGACATCGTCAAGCCGTAGCCTGAACCTTTCTAACACCGCAGCGGTTGTTCTCTACGAAGCCTGGCGACAACTGGGATTCAAATAAAACAATATTTTTCAATGGCTTATAAAAAAGGCCGCCTGGATCCCAGACAGCCTTTTTATCTCACTATCCTACTACTGATGGAAGGACCTGTATTTCTCCGCCCTCCCGAACAGACAAATTAGTGAGAGTCTGTTCCGGCACCATCCGCACCTTCAATGCTCACTGGGGCATCAGGTGCAACCTGTTTTGCCTGCTGCTGCTTTGCCTGCATATAGACGTTTTCGAAGTTGATCGGTGCCAGTAACAGAGCCGGAAAACTTCCCCTGGTAACCAGGGCATCAATAGCTTCACGCCCGTAGGGGAAAAGGACATTGGGACACGCAATAGTAAGCACTTGCTCAAGCTGCTCACCATCAAGACCGCGGATTTCAAAAATTCCTGCCTGCTGAACTTCAGCCAGGAAAACGGTTTTGTCTTCCTGTTTAACATCGGCTGTCAGGCGCAGAATGACTTCGTAGACACCTTCATCAATCTTGTTGCTGCGATTGTTGATACTGAAATTGACCTGGGGGTTGTACTGCCGACGAAATACATCCGGTGTGTCCGGTGCCTCGAAAGAGGAATCCTTCACATAAACTCGCTGTACGCCAAAGCGCTGGCCTGAGTCACTCCCCTGTGGCTGCGCCGCTGGATTTGCTTCTTGCTGATCGTTTTCTGCCATGATCTACCCTTATAAAAGTTGTTATTCTGAAACCCGGTGCTGTTCCCGCCCTAGCGAACAGTTGGCAACCCCTGGGTTTGCCATTCCGCCATTCCTCCGCTCATGCGGACAACAGCATTGAAACCATTTTCTTCAAGCGTCTTGACAGCATCCCCGGACTGGTGACCCACCTGGCAGACAACGACAAGGGTCTTGTCCCGATGTTTTTCCAGTTCCACAGCACGCTCTTTCAATTTCGCCAGGGGGATATTGATGGCATCGGTAATATGACCACCGTCATAGGCTTTCTTGTCCCTGATATCGAGTATCACCCCCTCATCCCGGTTCACAAGCAAGGTAGCCTGGTGGGGACTTAGTGCCTTTCCCGACTTTGCTTTCTGGTAAAGAAACAGTGTGACAGCCAATGCCACCCAGATTCCGGAAAGAATCCAGTGATGAAGGAGGAATTCTAAAAAACGCGCCATATGCTGCTAAAAGGTCTCAATTAAAAGAGGCGTGGAGTATACACGCCAATAAGGCGGAAGTCAGTCCAAGATTCCCCGTAAAAAGGCTGTTCCCGGCAATATCACGCTCGCAAGCATGGAAAGAATTAGTGATAATACAGCGCTGTTTTTCATTAAAAATACCTGGGCAATTCATGACCACTTCTTCCTCTCCCGCGCTTTTGCTGATTCTTGATGGCTGGGGCTATCGCAAAGATGGCAAACACAACGCCATCACCCAGGCACGCACTCCTGTTTGGGACAATCTCCTGGAAAACCATCCCCATACTCTCATCCATACATCCGGACTGAAAGTCGGCCTGCCGGAAGGCCAGATGGGTAACTCTGAAGTAGGTCATATGAACCTCGGAGCTGGCCGGGTGGTTTACCAGAACCTGACCCGCATAGACAAGGACATTAAGGATGGCGGCTTTTTCTCCAATCCGGTGCTTGCTCGGGCCGCGCAGGATGCAGCATCAAGTGGCAAAGCCTTGCATATCATTGGCCTGCTATCTCCCGGGGGTATCCACAGTCATGAAAACCAGATTGCCGCAATGATCGATCTTGCCCACCAAAAAGGATGTAACTCTATCTATCTTCATGCCCTTTTGGATGGTCGCGATACTCCGCCACGAAGCGCTGCAGCCACCATCAGTAAATTTGAAGACAAGTTTGCCAGCATGGGCTGTGGTCAATTTGCCAGCATTGCCGGGCGCTTTTACGGAATGGACAGGGATAAACGCTGGGATCGTGTTGAAAAATCATTCAATGCCATTTGCCATGGCATGGCGGAGGAAACAGCAACAACTGCCTCAGAAGCGCTGCAAGCGGCCTATGCGAGGGATGAAAATGATGAGTTTGTTCTCCCTACCACCATCACGGCAGACAAGGGTGTCGTCACCATCCAGGATGGTGATGCCGTTGTTTTTATGAACTTTCGAGCAGACAGGGCAAGGGAGCTGACCCGGGTCTTTACGGAAAAATCATTTGCCGAGTTTGACCGGGGGCAGATTCCGGCAATGCGTCATTTCGTCATGCTCACAGAATATGCCGATGATATTGATGCCGAGTGTGCCTACCCTCCGGAGAAGCTTGCCAATGTCCTGGGTGAATACCTGGCTGATCAGGAAAGAACGCAGCTGCGTATCGCCGAAACAGAAAAATATGCCCATGTAACTTTTTTCTTCAGTGGCGGCAGGGAAAGTGAATTTGATGGTGAAACCCGGATACTCGTTCCATCGCCGAAAGTGGATACCTACGATCTCAAGCCTGAAATGAGCGCTCATGAAGTCACCGACAAGCTCGTCAGTGCTATCAGAAACCGCGAGTTTGACGCCATTATCTGTAACTACGCCAACGGCGATATGGTTGGCCATACTGGTGTCTGGGATGCCGCAGTGCAGGCAGCGGAAGTGGTGGATGAATGCCTCGGCAGGATTACCCAGGCTATTCTTGAAACCGGTGGGCAATGCCTGATAACCGCTGATCATGGCAACCTGGAACAGATGGTGGATGAAGAGTCCGGTCAACCCCTGACCTCCCACACCAATGGTCCTGTCCCACTGGTGTATGTTGGCAATCGGGACATCAAACTGATGGACGATGGTTCGCTGTGTGATGTGTCGCCTACATTACTGGGCCTGATGGGGCTGGGGCAGCCCACCGAAATGACAGGACACTCCCTTGTACAAGAACAGTGATGGGATACCACGCCACAAGTACGCTTTCCAGGATCTTTTTTTTCTCATTCCTGTACGCTTTTTTTCTGCCAGCCCATAGCCAGGACAATTTCCCGGCGGAACCCTCCGAGGAAGCACTGGAAAACCTGATGTCAGCTATTGAAGACGTCCAGGCTGATATTTCAAAACGTCGTAACGAGCGCTCGTCGCTGTATAACATACTGCAGGAAACGGAAAAAAGTTTGTCTCAGGTTAGCTCCCGTATCCGGGAAATAGATAACGATATAGAGACAAACGAGACCCTGCTAACCGGCTATACAGGGCAACGGGCTGAACTCGAAAAAGAAAAAGCAAGCCAGTTATCCCTGATCCGGCAATATCTGCGCAGTGCTCACCAGGCAGGCAAACAGGAATATTTCAAATTGCTGTTGAACCAGGAAAATCCAGCGCTGTTGTCTCGCACTCTTCAGTATTACCGGTATTTCAGTGAGGCAAGATCCGAAAAAATCACCGATTTCACTCGAACAATCCGCGAAATAGAGGCCTTAGAAAGCGAGATTGCTGTCACCACTTTGAAGCTGAATGAACAGCAGCAGGCACTGGCCCAGCAGCAGGCAAACCTTGAGGATGCGAGTCGGGAACGCCAGTCTTTGCTTGATGAGCTTGATGCAACACTTTCCAGCAGTAACAGGAAGCTCGAAAGCCTTGAAGCCCAGCGGGCAGAAATGGAAATTCTGCTGGAAGAGCTGCGACAATCAATTGCTAATCTCTCGCTTGGTGAACAGGAACAGGCTTTCACGGAACTCAGGGGCAGGCTTCCCTGGCCGGTAAAGGGCAGAATCCTGAATAGTTTTGGCAGCAGTTATGGACTCGGCGATCTCGACTGGCAGGGCATCACAATAGCGGCCCAGCAAGGTAGTGCTGTTCGTGCGATTCACCATGGTCGTGTTGTGTTTTCAGACTGGTTTTCAAGCTCAGGCCTTCTCTTGATAATTGACCATGGGGGTGGTTATATGAGCCTTTACGCCCACAATCAGGAGCTTTACAAGGAAGTTGGTGAGTGGGTAAGAAGCGGCGAAACCATTGCAAGCGTAGGCAATACCGGCGGCCAGGAGGACTCCTCACTCTACTTTGAAATTCGGCATGACGGAGAGTCCCAGAACCCGTCCACATGGCTGACCCGTAACTGAATTCGTTTTCCTGCAAAAACCTGCAACAAATAGACACAACACCTGTCTTATTGGTACTGGCAGGGTTAAGTAAAGCACTGCTGATTTTCTTCCAGCCTCAATTTTATCTGGAAATTTGATCGAAGACTTTTACAGCCACGTAACACCAGAAGTGATTTTATGAGTGACATAATGAATACCAGACATCGTTTTTTATCCCCACTTGGGTCCCTGCTGGCCATCAGTGCCAGCCTGTGTATCAGCTTCTCTTCGGCCCCGTTACTTGCACAGTTAGCACCGATAACCCCCCCAGCAGAGGAATCACTACCCCTGCCGCTGGATGAAGTCCGGATTTTTACGGAAGTGCTCAACCGTATTCGTGGTGCCTATGTGGAGCCCATAGATGACAAGACCCTGCTGGAAAATGCCATCAAGGGCATGCTCGCCGGTATTGACCCCCACTCGACCTATCTTGCCTCCGATGATTATGATCAGTTACAGGAAAGTACAACTGGAGAGTTTGGCGGTCTTGGCGTGGAAGTAGGGGTTGAGGACGGATTTATCAAGATTATTGCACCAATGGATGGGTCGCCGGCAGAGCGGGCAGGTGTCCAGGCCGGAGATCTCGTCATCAAACTCGACGATACGCCTGCCAGGGAAGTAACCGTTGGTGATACTGTCGATCTCATGCGCGGAGAACCTGGCACTGATATTGTCCTGACCATACTCAGGGAAGGTGTCAGCGAGCCATTCGAAGTCACCGTGACCCGGGAAATCATCAAGGCACGCAGCGTTCGCTACCGCATCCTGGAACCCGGATACGGTTATATCCGAATCGCTTCCTTTTCCACAGATACGGGAACTGAAGTGAAGGATGCCCTGAAAACGCTCCATGAAGAAAATGAGCTCAAGGGAGTTGTTCTTGATCTTCGCAACAATCCTGGAGGTGTGTTGCAGTCTTCAGTGGGCGTTGTTGATGCCTTCATTGATGATGGACTCATCGTCTACACAGAGGGTCGCGTTGAAAATGCCGAAATGCGTTTTGAAGCATCCACTGAAGACCCAAGCCAGGCCGTCCCCTTAGTAGTGCTGATCAATCAAGGCTCAGCCTCTGCCTCGGAAATTGTCGCGGGCGCTCTTCAGGATCACCAGCGAGCTATCATCATGGGCACCCCCAGTTTCGGCAAAGGCTCTGTACAAACAGTCCTGCCCCTGACCAATGACCGGGCCATCAAACTGACCACGGCGTTATATTTCACCCCCAATGGTCGTTCCATTCAGGCGACCGGAATAACGCCGGACATCATCGTCGATCGTGGACAGGTAACCCGTATTCCCCAGAGCCTTATTTCTTACAGGGAGGCCGACCTTGTTGGACATCTGGAAAACGCCACACCGGAAGAAAGGGAAGCCGCAGAGGAAGCTGCGGTAATGGCTGCTGAAACAGCATCAGAACCTCCGGAAGTGATCGTGCGGGATTATCAGCTGAACGAAGCGGTGAATGTGCTCAAGGGACTGAACATTGTGCGGCCACGTATCATGGCGGAGTCCCAGACGAAATTACTTCAGGATATTGAAGGCACCGGAACGCAGGAATAAAAGGGAGAAAGGCAAAAAGGCAGGATCGTTCGCCTGAAACTAACCGTCAAGGGTTTTATTTGGACTTATGCTTGAATTTGATGGCCAGATAAACACAATCCCTCCGGCTACCTCGAATATTTCTTCTTGTATCTTGTATCTTGCATGCCTGCACCCCTGCATCCCTGCATCTCTGTATTGATTTATCCACCTGAACAGCCTGCCTTTTACCCCTTTCCCGTTATTTCTAAACCCTGACCTCAACACCCTTCTCCGCCATAAACGCCTTGGCTTGAGGAATTGAGTATTCACCAAAATGAAAAATACTGGCCGCAAGGACTGCGTCGGCATGCCCCTGTGTAATGCCATCCACGAGATGTTGCAGATTACCCACTCCGCCTGAAGCAATGACCGGAACAGTTACAGCATCACTGATGGCCCTGTTCAGGGGAAGGTCAAAACCGTCTTTGGTACCATCACGATCCATGCTGGTCAGCAGGATTTCACCCGCCCCGTTAGTTACCATCTTTTTTGCCCATTCAACGGCATCAAGACCTGTGGGGTTGCGACCACCGTGGGTAAAGATTTCCCATTTGTCAGTCTCTCCCTCTTCTGACACCTTCTTGGCATCAATGGCTACGACAATACACTGGGAACCGAATTTTTCAGCAGCCTCCCTGACGAAATCAGGATTTTTCACTGCACTGGTATTAATGGCGACCTTGTCCGCACCGGCATTCAGCATGTCACGGATATCCTGAAGAGTGCGGATTCCTCCGCCTACCGTTAACGGGATAAATACCTGGCCAGCTATGGCACTCACTGTATCGATGGTGGTCTGGCGACCTTCATGGCTGGCAGTGATATCAAGAAAAGTAATTTCATCGGCACCCTGGTCGCAGTAACGTTTGGATACCTCAACGGGATCACCGGCATCACGGATGTCGACAAACTTGACGCCTTTGACCACACGACCATTTTCACAGTCCAGACAGGGGATGATTCGTTTCGCAAGGCTCATAAAAAATTGATATCCAACTGGCAGTTATACAACCCGTTTAAAGATAAAAGACAAAGACCTGTTGCAGCTCAATCAGAAATTACCGGGAACTGTGCATCAAGGATGGCAAGTCCAGCAACTCGTCATGTATTCGTCTTACTTTTATCCTTTTATTCTTTCTACACGTTTAACTTTGACAGAATACCTGCCTAGCTATTTCCATCCCACTCAAGAAAGTTTTTATAAAGCTGCAGACCCACTGTCTGGCTTTTTTCCGGATGGAACTGGACTGCAAAGACATTGTTCCTGGATAACGCTGCCGTAAAAGGAGTCGGGTAAGTACTTTCACCCATTACCTCATTCGCGTTTTCCGGTGAAACGTAATAGGAATGTACAAAATAGAATCGGCTGTTATCCGGAATGTTCTTCCACATGATATGGGGCTGCGATTGCCTGACACCATTCCAGCCCATATGGGGCACTTTAAGGCGATCACCGTTACCGTCCGTCATATCGGCAGGAAAGCGTTTAACATTGCCCCTGAATAGTCCGATGCAGTCTACGCCATTATTTTCCTCACTATGATCCAGCAAGGCCTGCATGCCGACACAGATTCCAAGAATCGGACGATCCTCAACCAGGCGTCGCAGCATATCATCAATACCAAGGCGCCTGATCTCACCCATGCAGTCACGCATGGCGCCAACGCCGGGAAACACAATGCGGTCAGCGGCCATGATGACTTTTTCATCGGCAGTAACAGACAGCTGCAGGTTTTCCCCTACATGCTCAATGGCTTTTGCCACCGAATGCAGGTTGCCCATGCCATAATCGATGACAGCAACGCGATTCATAATTCAGGAGTCCGGATTATTTAGACAAGGTGCCCTTAGTACTGGGAACAACGCCAGCCATACGAGGATCCTCTTCCACGGCCATACGCACGGCACGACCAAACGCCTTGAACACCGTTTCTATCTGGTGATGGGCATTGTTACCACGCAAGTTATCTATGTGCAGGGTTACCTTGGCCTGATTCACGAAGCCCTGGAAAAACTCAAAAAACAGATCCACATCAAAATTGCCCACAGTGCCTCGCTTGAATGGAATGTTGTATTCAAGTCCAGGCCGACCGGAAAAGTCGATCACAACCCGGGACAATGCTTCATCCAGGGGAACATAGGCATGGCCGTAACGGCGTATCCCTGTTTTATCCAGAGCCTGGTCAAAAGCCTGCCCAAGTGTAATCCCAAGATCTTCCACTGTGTGGTGGGCATCAATTTCCAGGTCGCCTTTAGCCTCAATATCCATATCAATGAGTCCGTGGCGGGAAACCTGCTCAAGCATGTGCTCAAGGAAAGGCAGGCCGCTGGAAATCCTGAATTTACCGGTGCCGTCCAGATTAAGACTTACAGAAATTTGTGTCTCTTGGGTGTTGCGTTCAACTGACGCCGTACGGGCTGTCATAGGATCCTCTGGGCCACTTTTGGCTGCTAAATCGAAAAAACGCGATTATACGCGCATTCCGCTCCCATGTGAAAAAAGAAAACTCGAAAATTCCTTAGAATTCATTCACCTGCAAATTTTTGCTTCACCACTCACTCAGGTACACTGGCCGCCCTATGTCGAATGCATTCAGTACAAAACTCCTCGCATGGTTCAAGGACCATGGTCGCCATAATCTACCGTGGCAAAAAGACAAGACACCCTACAAAGTCTGGGTATCGGAAATCATGCTTCAGCAGACACAGGTATCCACTGTCATCCCGTATTTTGAGCGGTTCATGACTGCTTTCCCGACAGTAAAGCATCTGGCTGACGCTGAAGAGGATGCTGTGCTTCATCAATGGACCGGTCTGGGATATTACGCCCGGGCCCGCAATCTCCATAAGACGGCGCAGATAATCCAGCAGCAGTTCGCAGGCCATTTTCCGGATACTGTGGAAAAACTATCAGAACTTCCCGGCATTGGCCGATCCACCGCGGGAGCTATCATCGCTTCCTCCATGAATAAACCTGCCGTGATTCTGGATGGGAACGTCAAACGGGTCCTTTGCCGTTATTTCTGCATTGAAGGCTGGCCAGACCAGACGGCTACCCTGAAGAAGCTCTGGACGATCGCCGAAGACCTCACCCCCCGGGAAAACTGCGCTGATTACAACCAGGCCATTATGGATCTCGGGGCGAGCCTGTGTTCACGAACACGACCCGCCTGTGAGCTATGCCCATTCAATGATGCCTGCCAGGCCTTCAGAACTGGCCAGACTGATCGCTTCCCCCAAAAGAAACCAAAGAAAAAATTGCCGGTCAGATCGACAACCATGCTGGTTTTACACGCGAATGAAGGACAAAAGATCCTTCTGGAAAAACGGCCGGCATCGGGAATATGGGGAGGCTTATGGAGCCTGCCGGAAATTCCGTCCGGGGATTCTCCGGATCCCTTTTTGATGATGCATGGACTGCGCAGACAGGAACCACCACAGTCATGGCAACCAATTCGGCATACGTTCAGCCACTATCATCTGGATATTACGCCTATGCTCATCACCCTGGAAAAATCCGGTGGGGGTGTCATGGAGAAAGGTCGCTGGCACTGGTATGATCTGTCCAATCCAAGCCAGGTCGGCCTGGCGGCTCCGGTAAAAAAACTCCTCGGCGCCATGGGTGAATCCCTGGAACAGAATTTTTGAGAAAGGTGTTATGCGCAAGGTTTTTTGTAAAAAGTACCAGGAAGAGCTGGAAGGCCTCCTGACCCCTCCCTACCCGGGTCCCAAGGGCCAGGATATCTTTGACAATGTCTCAAAAAAGGCCTGGGAAGAATGGCAGGCTCGCCAGGTGCGCCTTATCAACGAGAAAGGCCTGAGCATGATCAACCCGGATGACCGCAAGTACCTCATGGACCAGATGGACAATTTCTTTGCCAATGAAGAGACCGACGAGGCCGACGGGTTTGTACCCCCGGAAGCCTGATTTTGCACGCATATCTTGACTCCCGGGCCATGCTTGGGTTTAATACGTCGCTCGCGCATTCCGGTGTTGTTTTCACAGCAGACCTCAGACAGTTTTATAGAATGAGGAGGGGAAGTGGATCAAGGCTCAGATAAAATGGAAAGCGCAGTAGCCTGAAATGCCCAGATAGCTCAGTTGGGTAAACGACGAACGCCAATGAAGCAACAGCTTCATGTGAGTCGGAACGACGTCAAGCTATGCTTGACGACTGGAATGAGCAGGAGTCGTGCGAAGCACGACCGCTCCTGGATCGGAGCAAAACCAGTTCGATGTATGCCCAGATAGCTCAGTCGGTAGAGCAGAGGATTGAAAATCCTCGTGTCGGTGGTTCGATTCCGCCTCTGGGCACCATTTCTTTTTAGTTACTTCGATTTACTCCGCTCAATGGCAGCGCTGCGCACTGCTAAAATCCTCGCGTTATTCCGCAACAACCTTTAGGCCTCGTAAGACTCTTTAAGAGCACAGATAATTCAACTATCCGAACGAGGATAAACGGTTCGATGGACTCGCACATCCATGTGCTCGGGCTAAAGCCCAGCCTGCGGCTGTCCAAATTTGTTCGTGACAAATTTGTCCGTCTCTGGGAAACCACTTATCCTCCAAAGATTACCTACACCGGATAGTGAGCCCGGCAATATACCACCTAGAGCTTACACACAACCGGTAGGGAGAGCGCAGCTCTCCTGAATCACAAGAGCCAAAGAGTTTCATTTACTGACAGCTCGCTGAGCTATTCGAGCTCTACTGAAATCCCCGTGTCATTCAACAACGACCCGCAGGTATCGAAAGAAATAAAAAGTACAGTTACTTCACATGTGCGCACAAGGATAATCGGTTCAATTTTTACTCTGGCTCAGTCTGGGCCTGCAACTCCTGCAACAAGGCGATGGTCTCCGGCTTTCGCGTCGGTGCCCTGGCACCCGTAAGCTCACCCTCTGCCCAGTTGATGGCTGTTCGGCCTTCATTGTCGGCCACATCCAGAAGCGCACCATTTTCAGCAAGATACAAAATAATGTCGTCAGAGCCCCGATTGGCAGCACCGTGAATCGCGCGCAGACCCAATGAATTTACGGCGTTGATATCATTACCAAGGGCATGTGCCAGCTTCACCGTTTCCAGGAGAGCATCGGCACCTTCATCGAAAGTTTCCGCGACAGCCCAGGTAATGCCGGCAGCAAGCATCAACGAGTTAGTGCCATCAAAGGTTGTAATATTGGGGTCGGCCCCGTAGTCGAGCAGCAGGTGTAAAACCCGCAGGTCGCCTGCAACTGAGGCGCGCAGAAATGGCGTCTGCCCTGTCATATCAACCCAACCGTTGGAACCTGTGCCAGCGATGAAGCGTCTTTCAGGAGGGAATTCCCTTGTCCGTGGATTGGGATCCGCACCCGCCGCAAGCAGCGATTCTATCAGCGCAAATGCCTCTTCTCTGTCCACCCGATTGGTCGTTTCTGTCACTGCAAATTCCAGGTTTCTGGTATCAACGGCGACCCAGAGAGGTGTCTGTCCATACCAATCCTGGGCATTGACGTTTGCACCTGCCCCGACCAGATACTGCGCAACTTTCAGATGATCGCTCTGCCCGGAGCGATTCACGCTTACAATGCTGTGATTCAGAATCGCATTGATAAGCGGTGTGATGCCATTGGCATCCGCCGTCTCGATGTCGGCCCCGGCTTCCACCAATTCCCGGGTGAGTTCTAAATTGCCCTGTCGGGTCGCATACAACAGCGGCGTTTTCATACCGGTGATCGGGTAACGCATCCCTCTGTCCGGCAATCCTGACCGGTTGATACCCACTCCCTGAGACGTACCTACAGGTACTTCACTGGGCAGGACCATTCTGTGCAGCTCACCAGCATGACTCTGTGCATTTACATCGGCGCCTTCCGCAAGAAGACGTTCTACCAACCCGGCATGTTCCTCACGCACGGCAAGCATCAGGGCCGTTTGCCCATAATTCAGATCCCGGGCATCTACCTGTGCCCCGTTCGCCAGCAATATCTCCACCATGTCCTGATCACCAAGTCGTATTGCCAGCATCAGTGGCGGCTCGCCGGTTAAATCCGTCTGTTCCACGTCCGCACCAACTTCCAGCAACTGCCTCGCCATATCTGTATGGCGATTCTCCAGAGCAACATGCAACGGGGCTTGTCCATACCGGTTGACAGCATTCACGTGTGCACCGGCCTTGAGCAGCAAGTTGGCCAACTCCCGGTCATTGACGCGAACTGCCCAGTGCAATGCCGGTGTACCGTCCCGGCCAAGGCCATTAACATCGTGCTCTTGTCTCAGAAGGGCCTGTACTGCCTGTCGGTCCCCTTGCCTGGCAGCTTCGGCTACCAACGATGCCTGCACCTGGTCCGGTCTGGGCACTGAAAGTGGCTGCGCGGCCAATGGACCACCAAACAGGACCACCACGCAGATTACCAGGACATAACCCAACTGACGCGGGTAACATGAAACCTTTTTCTGCAATTTTTTCACGTCGGCACCTTCTCTCTTTTCTAAAGTGGAACGATACCGTTGCTGTCTGCAAAATCGTTAACGGGCACATCCAGTTTGTCGAGCATGGTCACCAGGAGATTTGAAATCGGGGTGCCGCTGTCCACGCGTATATGCTTCCCGCCAGTCACTCTCCCAGATGCCCCGCCCGCAAGGACGGCCGGAAGCTCACTATGATTGTGATCCTGCGAATTTCCCATTCCGCTGCCGTAAAGCACCAGGGAATGATCCAGCAAAGTACCATCGCCGTCTGGTGTGGCATTGAGTCTTTCTACGAAGTAGCCCATCGTGTTGCTTAGGTGATAGGCGTTCAGTTGCGCAAGGCGGTTCATATTCTCTGCAACCTCCATATGGTGCGAGCAATTATGAAAGCCTTCATTCACTCCACTCTCCGGAAATGCGCGATTGCTCAATTCCCGCGCCAGCATGAACGTGGACACACGCGTCAGGTCGGCCTGCCAGGAAAGCGTGATCAGATCGAACATCAGCTTCGCATGATCCCTGAAGTTCTCCGGAATGCCCATCGGCCTGTCAGGCAATTCCAGCCCTGCTGTCATGGTGTCAACCTCCAGATTCAGACGGCGCTCCACTTCGTGGACATCATTCAGGTACTGCTCCATACGGATCCGGTCGCCAGAAGGCAGTGTGCTCTGTAATGCGTTAATTTCCTGGCGCACGATATCCAGTATGTTCTGCTTTTGCGCCCGACGCGCGGCGAGCTCTTGCGGCGAACTGCCGTCACCGAACAGGCGTTCAAAAACTACCCGCGGATTGATCTGCATGGGCATCGGATTACTCGGCGTACGGTAGGATATCGACGCACGGGCTTCCAGCGCCAGCTCAAGCGACGGCAGCTGAGTATCCTGACCGATGTAATCCGCTGCCAGCTGATCCATTGATGTTGGTGATGGACCGGTACCGGGCGCAACGCAGGTAAGCCAGCACTGGGAAGAACGGTTATGATGCTGGCCGGCCGAGGGAGGACCTTCATTCGCCACCGGTAAATCCAGACCGCTGACGATATTGATGTAGTTGCGGTATGGCTCCAGAGCTTTGAGTGTCGGAGTAAACTCGAAATCCCTACCAACGTTCGACGGCTCCCACCGATCCCGAATTGCCCCATGCGGCACATAGAGACAAGCCAGCCTTGATCCAGGCATAGCCTGTTCGGCAGCGCGTACCATCCCGGCGGGAATCATGGACTCCAGAAGAGGCAGTGCCAATGAAACGCCGGCGCCGCGAAGCAGTTTGCGGCGGGATAGATGTTTCTTCGTTAAAAAATGCATCCTCTGCTCCGTTTTTTATTCTGTCTGTCGCTGTTCCCGAGGAGACGACAGTTGTGCAGTGACGGGGACCTCTGCTTCCAGCTTGATACGCTGCTGAAAGGGATCACTCATCACAACCGCTTTCACCAGTGCAGTCATTGTAAACCCCCCAGAGTCTGCCTGTTTGATTATGCGCCGCACCGCAGGCTCGTCATAGTGCTCCAATTCCCTACCCAGTGCGTACGTGAGCAAACGCTCGCTGATGGAGGCCTTGAATGCCTCAGGCCTTGCCAGCAAAGCGGCTCGCAATGTAGCAGGCCCATCAATAAAGGTACCGTCGACCATCTCGGATGATGTATCGATTGGTAGCCCATTGTCGAATGATCGCCAGCGCCCGACCAGGTCGAAATTTTCCAGGGCAAATCCAACGGGATCCATGATCTTGTGGCAAGACGCACATGCAGGGTCGATACGATGCATCTCCAATCGCTGCCGCAGTGTATCTGCTTGCACATCCGGACTGGGGGCCGCTGCATCAAGATTCGTTTCAACACCGGGGGGCGGACTTGGTACTCGGGCACCGAGCATATTCTCCACGATCCAGGCCCCGCGGATTACCGGAGAGGTCCGGTCCGGTACCGATGTCGCGGTCAGTATACTGCCGTGCCCCAACAGTCCTCGACGAGGGCTGTCCTCAGGTAGCTCGACCCGGCGCATGTAGCCACCCCAAACATTTTCTATGCCGTAATGATTCGCCAGACGTTCATTGAGATAGGTATAGTTCGAGTCCAGAAGGCCCAACAGATTTTTATCTTCGCGGATCAGGCTACGAACAAAACTCAGGGTTTCCAGTCGCATAGCTTCACGCAAAGCTTCATCGAATGCCGCATTCTGTGGCGCCGCTTCATCCAGCTCGCGCAAATTCAGCCACTGGCCGAAAAAATTCTCCAGCAAGGCTTCCGCGCGTGCATCTGCCATCATGCGTTGCACTTCTTGCGTCAGTACATCCTCATCATTCAGCCTTTCCTGCGCCGCCAATGCCAGCAAGGACTCATCCGGAATACTACTCCACAGGAAAAAGGACATCCTTGAGGCCAGCTCCAGATCGCTAATTTGATAGATCTCCCCGGCTGTCAGATCCTCGGGCTCTATCTCGAATCGATACACAAACCTGGGGTCTACAAGAAGCCACGTCAGAGCATTCTGAATGCCACTCTCAAAATTCCCGCCGTCTTCGCTGCGACCCATCTCAAAGAAATGCATCAGGGTATCCACTTCGGGATCATTGGCACCTACAGGGTGTCGATAGGCACGAGTGGCGAGATTTCTCAGTATCTGTCGGGCACAGGCCTGCTCCGATTGAGTCTGTGTCGGCTGACAAACAAAGATCGCCCTTCTGCTGGGTGTATCCCCTGGCCCCGTAATGTTGTACGGCCCATCAATTTCCAGACCCTGAACTCTTCCGTTCGAGGCATTGACATCGGCGAGATAGAGCTCGCCAGCACCTACACACCGCTGCTCATCAATTAGCGCAATGGCAATTTCATGAGAGCCTGCGGGCACCTGAAGCCGAAAATTTCGGGAGTCCTGTACCGGCATGGGATAGCCATTGAACATGACCTCAAGAGTGGGGCCGCCACACCAGATCATCCGCCCCTGATCGTTACCCCGACCGGCGACGGGGATATTAGCCGCAACCTGAAATTCGTATTCCGCATCAACCGGGAAATAGTGCTCGACCACCATTCCACCGCGCGTACCGAGCGGGAGCCCTTCGACATAGGTTTGCTGGGTATCCCTGCCACCGGCCTGGTACTCGACCTGTGTCGGTGCCGTGGCCATATCGCCTACCGCCTGTTGACTGATCTGTCGTGCCACCGAGAGGTAACTCTCCAGCAAGGTCGGTGACATGCTTAGAGCCTGTGCAATATTGTCAAATCCGCCGGCCATTGCATCAGCCGGAAGCGTGGCCACGAGATCCCTCGCATCAAAAGCCAGCAAATCCATCACTGCATTTCCGTACTCCCTGCGATTGAGGCGCGAAACCGGTTCCGCACCGGGGTTCGGAGATAGATCCCAGGCTAAATCCAGGCCTGTTCCCAACCAGCGCACCATGTCATCGAGGACCTCTCGTTCCGGGCGTGGATTTCCCTGAGGGGGCATCAACCCCGCACGAAGCTTTCGTATCGCTTCCTCCCAAATCGCCGCGTCGTGATTCAGGTCTTGCAAGGGCATAATGTCGAAGGCTACCTCTCCCGCCCAATCCGAAGAGTTGTGGCATTCAATACAGTATCTCTCCAGGACTTCCAGTTCCTGATCACTGTTTCCCGCCCAGGCTTCGAACCCTGCATAAGCAACATCCCCGCTCACTGGCGTTTCATCACCACCATTGGCTACAGGACTCCAGACAATCATCATGGAGAGAACTACAGACAGCATGTCTAGTGTTCTATTCATTGCATCACCTACAAGCGAGGACAAGTATCATCAAACCCCTAATATATATAAGCCTGACATTGGATTGAAGTCTTCAAAGACGGACAGTTTGTGTATAGCAAGAATAAACGGGTATTCCTGCCTCGTCGAGCTTCCTCTGAAAGATTCCAGTATTTGCGGTATAAGCGGTTATGCCGTCCAACCCAGCGGGCAGCAGTTGCAGATTTTTGTTTTACAAGGGTAAAACAAGTCTGGAAAGACTTGAGTGAAATGGTGGTGATTCACTCCCGTCATGCCGCACTACCCTTCAGGTCCAGCAAGACTTGATCATCACTGTCAATGCAGCCCGGCAATACTGAAAACCCCGTTGTTAAAAAATAATCAGCATGCTTTTATGCGTCACTCTACAGGACAAGATTAGTAAAATTAGTGAAGTAATCACTGCAACCCTTATAATAAATTGTCCCGAAGAAAGGAAAGCATTATGTCAGAATACGAAAAACCCAAAGTTGTTCATAACAGGCCTGATCCTCTGCCCGGACAGGTAACTGTCCGTGAGGCGGTAATGAGCCTGTTCCAAAGCTTTGGTATCGACAGGGTATTTGGTAACCCGGGCTCTACCGAGCTACCCATGTTTCGTGATTACCCGAAAGATTTTAAATATGTGCTGGGCCTGCAGGAAAGTATTGTGGTTGGCATGGCCGATGGCTATGCCCAGGCCACACGCAATGCTGCCGTGGTGAATCTGCATTCCGCCGTGGGTGCAGGACATGCTGCAGGCAATATTTTTACCGCCTTTAAAAACCAGACCCCGCTGGTCATAACAGCAGGCCAACAGGCCCGGTCCATTCTGCCTTTTGAGCCCTTTCTTTATGCCCAGCAGGCCGCTGAATTTCCCATGCCATACGTGAAATGGAGTTGTGAACCAGCCCGCGCTGAAGATGTCCCCCTGGCTATGGCGAGAGCTTATTACACCGCCATGCAGGCGCCACAGGGACCGACCTTCGTCTCGGTACCCATAGATGACTGGGACTGCTACTGCGATGCACCAGATGTACGAGCCATAAGCCAGTTAATCCAGGGTGAAATGCAACTTCTGGAACAGGTGTCCAACGCACTTAACAATGCACAGAAACCCGCATTAGTGGTAGGCGCCGGTATTGGGCGGGAGGATGCCTGGGAAGAAATAATCAGTCTGGCTGAAACCCACAACAGTCTAGTTTATGCCAGTCCCATGTCGGCACGTAACAGCTTCCCGGAAGATCATTCCCTGTTTGCAGGATTCCTTGCCGCCAGCCGCCAGGAAATTGTCAAAGCCCTGGAAGGTCATGATGTGATTGTAGTGTTGGGTGCCCCGGCCTTCACCTATCATGTTGAAGGCACCGGCCCCCACATTCCCGAAGGCAGCCAGCTTTACCAGATTGTGGATAATGCCAATACTGCCGCCTGGTCACCTGTCGGTACAGCTGTCATCAGCAGCATGAAGCCGGCTCTTCAATTTCTCAATACCAAGTCTGCTCCAAAACCCAGGGCAATCCCTGAAACAAAGCCTCCCGCACCGGTACTTGAAGGCAAGCCATTCAATGACAAATATGTGCTCCAGCAGTTGGCGAAATTACGTGCTCCCGATTCAATCATCGTTGAAGAAGCTCCCAGCTGTCGCGGACCAATGCATGATTACCTGCCCATTCTGGAAAGAGATACTTTTTATACCTGTGCCAGCGGTGGGCTGGGTCATGGTCTAGGAGCCGCAGTAGGGATCGCGATGGCGCGTCCTGAGGACAAGGTGATTGCGCTTCTGGGTGATGGTTCGGCGATGTTTGCCATTCAGGGTCTGTGGTCAGCAGCTAACCAGAATCTGCCCATCACTTTCATTATTATCAACAATGCCAGCTATGAGGCACTGAAAATGTTTGGCCGCATTTTTGACCTTGATGAAGTTGTGGGCAGTAATCTTGGTGGCATTGATTTTGTCTCTGTAGGAAAAGGTATGGGTTGTGATGGCGCGCGCGTTGATAATGCAGAGCAACTTGATGAAGCACTTACCACGGCATTAAATGCCCCTGGCCCATATGTACTTGAAGTCCTGGTAGAATCATAATGAATGTAAGATGATCCTCCGTGAAATCAACGGTAAGGAAGCACGCCGTTCACCTGGTGGAAATCACAGGCTTGTTCATCTGACCTGCTAAAATGCTGACAACTGTCATATACATATTGGGAGCTGTTTCCCTGCAGCACACTGATATGAATAGTGAGAGTTTTTTTTACAGTTTCCTCTTACCCAGTTTTAATCAATTTTTTGTGATATTTATTGTCTGGCAATTTATTTTCTTTTTTAGCCTTAATACGTTCTCCCGCTCTGAGGATTCCGGAATTTCCCAGCTGTTAAAAACATTCTGGAACCTTAATTACGAAATAAGGGAGAAAGGCGCCTTTCGCGGCTCAACTACCTTCCTTTTCCACCTTATCGATACTCTTTGCTTTTTTATCGCCCTTCGTTATTACTTCAACTGGTTTCTGGGCTTTATTTAACGTCATTCGAAACTGAAAATATCCACTTCTTCCTGGTCCCTTTCCATATCCTGTTCATGAAACTCTTCCCAGTTTTCTGCCCAGGGGCGTCCATACATGTCTGGCACCTTGTATTCAATTACAGTTCCAGGCGCAACTGGTGTGGCTCGACCTTCCACATTAAAAATTGACGGTGTACATTCGATAAACTGGTAAGGCACCCCTTCACCAAGTTCACTCTGTTTTTCCAGGTTACGCACAATCCGAATAGGTTCCACCAGGGCTTCCGGGTCATAGAAAATCGCTTCATGATTCAAGCCATAAACAGTATCGTTTTCATCCCGGTTAGCCTGGTAGATTTCAATTACCTGCAGCTGACTGGAAAACTCCATCCCGCCATGAACCTTCCAGCCCTGGATATTTGATGTCCAGGTAACAAGGATATCACCATCCCAGAAACCAATCGTTTCCCCATACCATTGGGGTACATCTGCACCCAGTCTGGGTACCACTCCTTCCATATTGAATTCACGGCCTATGTGAATATTGGTTATAAAGTTATCTGCATCGCCGGCCAGCAACTGCACCAGCTCCGGAGTCACGAGCACCTGGTGTGGCTGATTGGTAACACCATGAGAGTGAAAACGTCGCATGAAACCCTCAGGCCAGCAGAACATGGCCGGCCACTGGGCGGCATTGGTATTGCCATGATGATAGGCCTCCTGCACAAAACGTGTCTGGTACTCCTCCGTCATCAGCGACAGGACGGTGGGCACCTGGCTCCAGAACAGTTCCGCATACCAGTTCTGACCCCGCGGCCATACATAACGTCCATTCCACTCGGCCGGTACAGTGGAATAGGTATGCGATGTGGGGCCACCCCGCTGCCGGGCTTCTGCCATCAGGGCCTGATAATGAGCCTGGGCGCTCTCAAAAGAATAGGGACTGACCATGGCTTCGCGGGGATAATCACGATCACAATATCCCCAGGCGGCGGTCCCTGGCGGGTTATCACCAACCAGTCCGGTGGACCATTGGGCCTGGATCGCTTCAGAGCTATTACAGCGAAAATACCGGGGATCACTCCACAGGGCCCGGTCGGCATAAAAGTCAGTGGAGGTAAAAAGATCGACAGGGAGTGGTTCAATTTCCGGGGGTGCATCACCATTGGTTGCCGATGCGACAACCTCTCCTTTTCCTGCGCCATCCAACCCCACATTACCGCTCCTGAAAGGTCCTACCATCCAGTATTCCTGCGGATAACCATCAATTTCTGCGGGTGGATAGGCTTCAAGCATCTCCGGGGGCGTTCGCTGACGCCCTGGTATGGCAGGCATCAGGGGCGCTCCCCTTCCCACACTCTCATAATCAGGGGCAACAACCTGTTGTGCCAGTAATATGTCACCTTGCAAAAAAAACGTGCTAACTGAGACGGCAATAGCCAGCCATTTACCGGTTGTGTGAACACGCAAGTTCATAATCCCCCCCAAGTATCCCTTATCAGGCATATCCTCTTTTTAGAGACCTGTTTTATCACAACGGTCTCCCCCTGGCACTCTCATCCAGGCAATTAGCGGTCTGACGTTTTCTTTACGACCTTGATAGTGTACAGTGCGCGCCTTGTTGTACTTCCTGTCCCCCGGCGTCGACCTTGGCCGACCCCTTTCGACAATTCCAGGTACTTGTTTTTTTACTTATCGCCGGACTCCACCGAGTTTCCGGTGCTTTTGCTTATTGGAATTACACCGCACTACATGAATTATGTTCTTAACCTGTTCGACCGCTCCAAAAACATCAATATAGTCACTGAAGTCCTGTCCGGTCTCACCGTATCACTGGCACTGGTCCCCGAAGCGATTGCCTTTGCCCTTATAGCTGGTCTGTCTCCCCTGACCGGTCTCTATGCCGCGTTTACTATTGGCCTTGTTACCTCAGTCTTTGGTGGCAGACCCGGCATGATTTCCGGGGCAACAGGTGCAGTAGCTGTTGTCATCGTCAGTCTCGCACAAAGTCATGGAGTGGAATATATTTTTGCCACCGTTGTCCTGGCGGGGCTGATCCAGATGTGTGCTGGCTTTCTCAAGCTGGGCAAGTTTATCCGTCTGGTACCCCATTCTGTCATGTTCGGTTTTGTAAATGGACTGGCTATTGTGATCTTCCTGGCACAGCTGACTTCCTTCAAGGTGACAGGATCAGAGGGACATCAGCAATGGATGGTCGGTGAGCAACTGTATGTCATGCTGGGGCTAGTCGGACTGACCATGATTATTATCTGGGGCCTGCCCAAACTCACGAAAGCCATTCCCGCCTCCCTGGCTGCCATTCTCACGATCACGGCTATCGTCCTTGGTCTGGGTATTGACACCCGCACAGTCGGAGATATCAGTTCCATCAAGGGCGGCTTCCCACCCTTCCATCTGCCGGATATTCCTTTTACGCTGGAGACCCTTGGCATCATTCTTCCCTATGCCTTTATTGTGGCTGGCGTTGGCCTGATTGAAAGTCTGCTGACACTTAACCTGATTGATGAAATCACCGAAACCCGTGGCAAAAGCAACAGGGAAGCGGTTGCCCAGGGACTCGCCAATACCGTTACCGGGCTGTTTTCCGGTATGGGAGGGTGCGCCATGATTGGACAGAGTCTTATCAATATCTCTTCCGGGGCACGGGCGCGTCTTTCCGGCATAGTGGCTGCCGTCATGCTGCTGATCTTCATCATGTTCGGTGCCGAGTACATTGAGCAGATGCCTATCGCGGCGCTCACCGGCCTGATGATCATGGTCGCTATTGGTACTTTCGAATGGGCAAGTATCAGCGCCATCGGCAAGATGCCTTATCGCGACAACCTGGTCGGCATCCTCGTTGCCGCCATTACGGTTTTCCTGCATAACCTGGCCCTGGCAGTCCTGATCGGTGTCATTATTTCTGCGCTGATGTTTGCGTGGGAAAATGCCAAGCGTATCCGTGCACGTAAATACATTGATGATAAAGGGACCAAGCACTACGAAATTTACGGCCCACTTTTTTTTGGTTCAGTGCAGGCGTTTGGGGAAAAATTTGATGTGCCCAATGATCCTGACAGGGTCATCATCGACTTCAGGGAAAGCCGTGTAAATGACATGTCCGGCATTGAAGCATTGAACAAGATTACGGAACGCTATTTCCGGGCAGGGAAAGAGCTGCATTTGAGACACCTGAGTCCGGACTGCCTACAGCTGCTGAAAAATGCCGAAAAAATAATCGATGTGAATATTATCGAAGACCCGACCTACAAGGTGGCCGTCGAAATCTGATTCGACTCAATCGGCGGTTTATTCTCCTACAGACTTAGGCCGGGAATTCTTCCTGGGGCGGCGCCTGGAATCGGCTGGTTTCTTTTTGTTTTTCTCGCCTGCCTTTGCATCTTTACCCGCCTGTTCGGACAGTCGCGTGATTTGAAGCTGTTTTCCGGATACCCAGGTACGTTTGAGATCCTTGAAAATTTCCTTGGGCATCCCCTTGGGCAAGTCAATCGTGCTGTAATCATCATAGATATCGATACGACCGATATATTTGCTCTCTATTCCAGCCTCATTGGCAATAGCTCCAACAATATTGCCAGGCATTACCTTGTCATCGTGCCCAACCTCAATACGAAAACGTTCCATGTCGGATTCAGGTAAGGCATCTCTTCGATGGGGACGCTTTTTGGCATTGCTTCTGTCCGGCCGATCTTTTCCATCTTTTCGACCTTTTCGATCAAGCCGGTTACCTGGTTTCTTTCGGTCATCCGGTTCCCGACGTTTTTTCGGCCGAGATTCATCCCTGGGTTGCAGTAAAAGGGGTTCATCTCCCTGGACAAGGCTTGCCAGCGCAGAAGCTATTTCGATGGCCGGAATATTGTGTTCCATCTGATACTTTTCCAGTAACTGGTGATACAGGCCAAGGTCAGAGTTGGCCAGTGTATCTGTTATCGCCTGTGTAAAACGGGCAATTCTCTTGTCATTGATTACCTCAGTGGACGGCAGGGTCATTGTCTCGATTTTTGTCCCGGTGGCCCGTTCAATAGCACCAAGCATTCGGCGCTCCCGTGGAGCAACAAACAATATCGCATCTCCCTGACGACCGGCACGACCCGTGCGTCCTATTCGATGGACATAAGCTTCGGTGTCATAGGGTATGTCGTAATTAATCACATGACTGATACGATCCACATCCAGACCTCGTGCTGCCACATCTGTCGCAACCAGAATATCCAGCGTCCCCTTCTTCAACTGATTGACAGTACGTTCACGCTGGGCCTGGGGAATATCACCATTAAGAGCCATCGCAGCATACCCGCGAGCTGACAGTTTTTCTGCCAGATCCACCGTCAGGTGTCGGGTACGGACAAAGATTATTACCCCATCAACTGTTTCCGCTTCCAGAATCCGGGTCAGGGCATCCAGCTTGTGGGTTCCGCTAACCGGCCATACCCGCTGACGAATAAGGTCAGTCGTGGCCTTTACTGCCTTGATGGTGATAAGGGCCGGATTATTAAGATGGCTTTCTGCAATACGACGGACTTCTTTCGGCATCGTGGCGGAAAACAGGGCTATCTGGCGCTGTGGAGGTGTCTGCTCCATAATCCACTCGACATCGTCAATAAAACCCATACGCAGCATTTCATCCGCTTCATCAAGGACCAGGGTAGCCAGGTTGTCCAGTTTAAGCGTGCCGCGACGCATATGGTCCATGACCCGACCCGGCGTTCCTACTACAACATGTACGCCGCGTTTCAGGGCACGAATCTGGGTGGGATAATCCTGGCCACCATAAACTGGCAACACATGAAATCCCGGAATCTTGCTGGCATAGGTCTGGAAGGCCTCGGCCACCTGAATGGCAAGCTCCCGGGTGGGTGCCAGTACCAGCACCTGGGGGTCACGCTGTTTCAGATCCAGCTGGCATAACACGGGCAAGGCAAACGCCGCAGTTTTACCGGTACCGGTCTGGGCCTGGCCCAATACATCACGACCCTCAAGTAACAGGGGAATTGTCTGGGCCTGGATGGGAGATGGGGTTTCATAGCCCGTTGCCCGGATCGCCTCAAGGACAGGGGCAGACAGGGGTAGCTCGTTGAACGTGGAGACCGTTTCGGTATTCATGTAAATCTCGTTTAAACAGAATGGTGCCTGCTGAATGACTGCCTATGTCATTGCCCGGGCAGAAAAATGTCCCGGTTTTCCGGGGGAGGAATCAGGGGGCGCGGATAATAGCACGGATTACCCCCGTGCGTTGCTGATAATCATGATGACTGGCTATACCAGGCTGAATAGGCAAGAAAAATGATAATCAGGACCATATTCTGACGAAACGGTAATGACTCTGATAACCTTGCTCCCTGCTAACCATAAAGAGTATAAGGTGGGCACTGTCCGGCATCATGAAAGAATAACAAGCAGTATGATTACAAGTATGCCGGGTAAAAATGCCTGACCCACACAGGAGGGGGAAAATGACCACCATCAAGAAACTGTTTTTTAGCTTATTCTGCCTGGCGGCCTTTAATGGTTGCGCCACGGCACAAAACGTCCAATCGACTATCGCCAATGCACAACGTGTACTTGGCAATGTTGACTCAGTCAGTCTGTCCGGTGCTGCCCGTAATGTGGCTTTCCAGCAATGCGGAGCCAATGGCGGCGCCATGATCTGTCAGGGCACTCATGACCCCATGAGGCCGATCCGTGCCTATGAGCGCGTCATTGATCTCGATGCCCCGGCCATGCGGCATACCGGGAGAACCATGAATATAGGTCCGGGCGGATCTACTACGGTCAGCGATGGGACTTTTTTTGAGCAGGTCACGGCAGAACAGGCCGATCTGTCACAACCCTGGAAAGCATCCCTGGAGCTCTACATCACTCCGTGGGGATTCCTCAAGGGAGCTGCTGAACACCAGACCACCGCCAATCGGCGTGCCCTGAATGGTGAAAGTTATGTGGTATTAAGCTGGAGTCCCGCGGTTAAAGCACCTTCAGGTGCCAGTTATGTCATCAACGGCTATATTAATGACGACCACCTTGTTGAATACGTGGAAACCTGGGTAGAAGACAACATCATGGGGGATATGCATGTACTTGCTTCCTACCAGGACTGGCGCGACTTCGGCGGCTTCATGGCCCCGACCAGCATTGTGCAGACCCGCGGCGGCTGGCCCTTCTTTGAAGTGGATGTGACTCATGCCGATGCCAACATGGCCAATGTGGCCTCCCTGCTACCAGCACCCGAGCGCACTGGCGGCGGTTTCGGTGGCGGAGGACGGGACATTACCGTCAGCGCGGAAAAACTCGGTGATCGCCTGTATCGTCTGAATACGGGCCCGGGCGGTTACGACTCCCTGGTTGCCGAATTCGAGGATCACGTGATGATGCTTGAAGCCGGCGCCAGCCATGATGTTGTGGCAGCCTATATTGACGAAATCAAGGATATGTATCCAAACAAGCCAATCCGTTATGTCATGGTCACGCATCCCCATTCCGACCATACAGCAGGACTGCCGGTTGCCGTCGCAGAGGGAGCAACGGTGATCACACAGGCCAATAATGTAGAGTTTCTGGAGCGGGCCCTGAACACTCCCCGCACCCTGCTTGATGATGCCCTGTCCAGAAACCCCCAGAAAGTCTGGGTGGATTCCGTAGAGACAAGGAAGGTCTATACCGACGGCGAAATGACCGTGGAGATGCTGCATATCTATCCGGCACCCCACTCCAACGGACTGCTGGTGGCCTATTTCCCGGAAGAGAAAGTGCTGTTCCAGGGTGACTTTTCATTACCCCATGGTGGAGAACCGGGCAACGACCATGTTCAGGCTCTTGTCCCTGCCCTGGAGAAACTTGGGGTGACCGACTTCGAGCGCTATATCAATGTGCACTCCAGCGCTGAGCCGGAAACCAAAGCCATGTTATGGGAAGCCGTTGGCAAGTAACTTTCATATTCCATATCGCACCTGAAAAAAAGCCGGAGCATGCTCCGGCTTTTTTATGCGTTCAACCCGCCAGGAGGCACCCTGGCTTGGACATGAATATCGCCACTTTTTGTGAACGGACAGGTATTTGTTAAATGTGGTGTGCTACTATTTTCACCGATATCAGCACTCTCTCTTCCATCATTATTTTCCCATGATTTTGTCCTATGAATTTCAATAATCAGTCTTCGCACCAGTTCCTCCAAAGTCATCGCAGGAAATTGCTTTGGGCAACTTCCCTGTTTGTCCTGTATAGCCTCGCAGGTTTTCTTCTTCTGCCCTGGCTGGTGGAAAGACAACTGATCAATACGCTGGATGAAAGACTGCAGCTATCTGCCAGTGTGGAGTCAATCTATTTCAATCCCTACACCTAATATTTTGAAGTACGCGGGCTGAATGTGACTGATAACGATTCATCCCGGCTCCTGGAAGCTGGCCATATCCACCTGAATTTCCACCCCTTAAGACTACTGATACTGCGTGCACAGTTTGCCCAGGTAACCATAGCTGACCTGGGGGTCCATATCACCAGGGAAAACAGTGAGACCAATACCATCAATGAAATGGCCTCCCGCTGGCAACGTTCTGCACCGGAAACAGCAGTAGGGGACATGCCGGAAGACGAGTCGGAGAATGGTGGCGAAAGTCCTGTCAGCCTGATCATCGACTCACTCCAGTTGGCCAATATCAGTCTGCACCTGACCGACCAGGTACCACAGACCCCTTTCATCACAACACTTACCCTGGCCAGTGCTGATATTGCGGATATCTCCACCGTCCCCGAAGCCCAGGGAGATAAAACTGTAAATCTTGAACTCGAAGGGGGAGCACAGATCGCCTGGCAGGGTGGCTTCAGGGTCAACCCTCCTGCATTCAATGGCCGCATTAACCTATCCGGGTTCAGCCTGTCCACACTGGCACGCTATTTTCAGGACACACTTCCCTTTCAGGTGGATGATGGAAAACTCCACCTGGCACTGGACTATGCCGTCGATCTTGCTGGAACCACTCCCCGGGTTGATCTCAATGGAATCAATGTTGCTCTGGAAACCCTCCAATTCACAGAGTCCGGAGCGGCGGAGCCATTTTTTAGCGGAAATGCCATTCGCTTGGAGAATGGCCAGATCAATCTCCCCGCTAACAGGGCCATCATTCCGGCGGTCACCTTCGATGGCCTGGAGTTGATTGCGAGCCGGGATAGCAATGGGGACATTGATCTTCAGCGAATGATAAGCCGTGTACTGCCAACGGATACTCCCGTTGAATCCGAACCTGAATCGCCTTCTTCAGACAATAATTCTGCCCCCTGGCAGGTGGCCGTCAATGCATTTTCCATGGAAAGCAATGAGCTGGTTTTCAACGATTCCTCGCTCGCCACGCCATTTCATGGTTCGGCTACAGTCGATCTGGCACTGACAAATATAAGCAACACACCACAGACTCGCTTTCCACTGTCGGTCGGAATTTCCCTGGATACCGGCGGATCTGTTTCACTGTCGGGAGACCTGGCCGTTCTGCCCGTTCCAGATATTACCGGGACACTTACTATAGACAGCCTGGCTCTGGGGCTGGTGCAGCCCTACCTGGGTGAATACACAGCGCTGGTCCTGGAAAGTGGCGCACTGGCCTCCAGTATCAATTTTGCCAGCGGCGAAAATGATCCCCTGTCACTTGGTGGTAATCTGACTATTACCAACGTATCGATTGAAGATGAACTGCTGGGTGAATCACTGGTCAGTATGGGTGGGCTGGAAGTCGACAATATGGGCCTCTCCCTGGCACAAAACATAATCGATATCTCCGAGATTATTCTCTCGGACTTCCAGGCCAGGATACTGATCAATGAAGATGGCAGCACCAATATTGGTGCCAGTCTGGGCAGCAGAGAGAGCAACCCGGGGCCCGCAGTACAGGAAGCAGACACAGATTCAGAACCCGCAGCTCTGCCCTCCTTCATACTGGGACGCATTCGCCTGGACAATGCCGGGGTGGATTTCACAGACCGCAACCTGCCGTTTGAATTCAATGCGGATATTCGTCAGCTTTCCGGCTTGCTGGAAAACCTCTCCAACCGCTCCAGCCAGGCCGCCACTGTTTCATTGGAGGGGCAGGTCGGCGAGTTCGGGCTGATGCAACTGGACAGTAAACTGGATCCTTTTGCTGTTACCAGCAATGCCGGCATAAACCTGCGTTTTACCAATATCGAGCTGCCCTCGGCCACACCCTATGTCATTAAATTTGCTGGTAGAGAGGTAGATGACGGTGTCATTGACCTGACACTGAATTATGCCCTGACTGATGAGCTTCTGGATGCCAGTAACCGCATGGTGGTGCGCATCCTGATCCTGGGTGATCGCATAGAACACCCCGGCGCCATGGATTTACCGCTGGACCTGGCTCTGGCCCTGCTAAAAGACACCAATGGTGAAATTGATCTTGAAATTCCTGTTGCCGGTCAGGTGAATGACCCCGAATTTGATTTTGGCCCCGCCATCCAAACGGCCATCAGGAATGTACTCACCAATCTGGTCACAGCGCCGTTCCGCCTTCTGGGACGTCTGGCCGGTGGTGGTGATACTGAACTGGACCATATCCGCTTTCTGCCTGGACGTGCTGATATTGCCCCACCGGAACGACAGGTCATCCAGCAGCTCGGTGAAGCCCTGGCACAACGCCCGCAACTAATCCTGGAAATTCCCCTGCTCGATGGTGGAGAGACCGATATCCTGGCCCTTAAAACCAGAGCGGTGAACAACCGAATTGAAGATCGTCTTGCCTCTGATGGCCAGGAAAATGAAACCCTGGTTAACCGCCAGACTGATATTCTTGAAACGCTCTATACAGAAGTCATGCTAACGCCTGCTCTGGATGCAGTGCGCCTGGCAAATATGGCAATTCAGTCATCGGAACAAGGCGATGAAAACCCGGAAGGGAATGTCGCCACTGAACTGGATATCATTGCCTACAACAGGGATCTGCGTGAGAGGCTTATTGATGCAGAACCACTTGGACGTGCTGAACTTGACAGGCTTGCCACAGCACGTTGGTCGAATGTGGAGACGGCATTTGCGGAAACCGGCTTGGCTCTTTCGCGTTTACGAATTACTGATGCCGTATTTAGTGAAACGGATGATGAGGGGTGGCTGACCATGCGCTTTGAGGTAGATGTTGAATAGTCATCAGCGACAAAGGGTTACTCTTCTTTTTGCCGATTATCCGGCAGCAGCTTTTCCCTGGGGTCATTGAGTCCACCAAAGGCATTAAACAGCGACTGGAAAAAACCACTGAGTTCCAGTGTCATGAGGGCAAATTCCTGGTCGAATTTCTGGACCGGTGTTTCCTCTTCGTAGCTGTCCGATTCCTCTTTGACATTGTCGAAGCGCAGGCGCTTGATACTCATGTCTTCCATGATGTTGCACCGGATCTGGTTGTTCCAGAGTACACCGAGATGCCTTGCCACTTTCCCGGCCTCAAGATGGGTCTCGATTTCCTCGCCGCCGAGATCCTGTCCTTTCAGGCGAACCACATTACTGCCATCCGTTGGATTAAACAGCTCACAATCATCATCCAGCTCAAAATTGTCAGTGGCTTTGCCTTCTTTAAGCCAGCGCGTCATGACAGCCATCGGGGAAATCCTTGCATCAGGTAAAGCCACTGGAAAAGACCCAAGTGTGTCGCGCAACAGGTTGAGGAATTCCTCGGACCTGGGAGCACTGGCGGCATCCACGACCAGCAGGTTTTCCCGGCGGGAGATATAGGCATAGATCTTTGAGGACCGGGTGAATGCCCTGGGTAACAGGGAGGCGTAGACATCATCCTGGATCTCCCGTTTCTCTTTTCGGTAAACCTTGCGGGCCTGGCGATCCTCGATTTCCGCCACTTTCTCTGCTGTAGCTTCACGAATCACAGAGGCCGGCAGGAGGCGATCCTGTTTCTGGGCACAGAGCATGATGTAATCGCCAACCACATGGGTAAGCATGGGAGCGGCGTCACCTGACTCCCCGTCTTCGTCCCCGGTTTCCGGGATATCAGGTGCTGCATCGCCCAGGGGAGCTATCCAGCCGATACGCTCCTTGTCGTAACTGGAACAGGGCGTGAAAATGGAATCTGCCAAGGCAGCTTCCAGCTCCTCTACTGATAATTCAAAGGGTTGCGCGAGACAATAAAGACGGAGATTTTTAAACCACATAATCCGGTTGGACCTGAATAACAAAGTTGAAAAACAAGGACGGTGATTATGCAGATATACACATTGAAGTAAAAAGAATTTCTGTTTTCACGGCAAAATGCTCTATCAACATTCATGAACAAGATCAAACAGGGGGTAATCGGCCTATTTATTCTTTGACACGATCCACGAATTTATGGTCTTAATTATCCTGTCTGTTCCCAATATTTTGGATCTGCCCATGTTTCAGTCTATCCGGAAAGTTCTCATCCTGGCCGCTGCCAGCCTTACCGGCGTCATTACATTGCCTGCGAATGCGCAGACTCCCGGCTGGATTCCAGTCGCCGAGCTGTTGATCGGCAGCATGGGTAATTCCAATTACCACCAGATGGTGGAAGTGATGAATCGATGTACCGCTCTGAATATGACCCTGTCTGCGCTGACGGCCAAGGATTCACCGGAAGTCTCTCAAGGGTATGAAAACCAGGCCCTGACCCTCATCCAGAACGGCATCATGATAGAAATGAATACCGAGACAGCACTGACTGGACTGGAACCTGACATTGATGATCTCTCAGGCAAGGCAGTTGATGCAGTTAAAGGCATGCTGGCTACCTACAACCAGTGGATGGATGAGAATTACGACGATAGTGGCTCTTATTTCAGTAACGACCTGGAAATAGAGATGAAAGGCTGCGAACTGGCCACCAAGTTTGTTGTTCAAATGTCCGCACGATAAAGTGCCTGTGCGCCTGTCTTAACCAGCTTCGGCTAATCCCTGCTCATACCACTTCGGAACTTCCCGCCTGGTCCATTTCGCAAACCGTGACTTTTCACCCAGGTAGAAAGCCCGGTACGCTGCAACAGGATCTCCAGGCACCTTGAATATATCCGGCATGGCCTGGGGAAATGGCGTCAGCCCGCGTGCAGGGAAGACAGCTCCTTCAATTTCCTCAAGCACACGGATGGATGCATGGGGTTTTTCCCGATTGAAGCGCCAGCAGAATTCTGTATTCAGTGCATGGGCCAACCGGGCAAGCCAACGAAAGTTTTCTAGAGATTGTTCCGCCCAGAGCACACTCGGATGCTTAACATGTGTCGACCTGTAGGGTATTGTGAACCCTTTCTTGTTCAGGGCAGTGCAGAGTATCTGGGTACTCTCCAGCACCATCTTTCCCACCTGCTGATCGCAGTGGTATCTGGCGCAGGTATCTATGTCTTCATCTAGGATAAAAACATTCATGCCATGCAATACGCAGGCAGGCTCACGAGGGATTAATTGACAGGCCACCTCAGTCAGTTAGCCCATGATGGTTGCCGGCTTAAAGAAGACAGCCAGGACGGTCAGATTTCCTGCCAGTTGAACACCCTGTCACCAATGGCGAAAAAGTAGGGGTTGAGAATGTCTTCCTTCTGGTTGTAACGATAAATGTTGAAGTCCGTATCAGTGAGAATTCCGCCTGCCGCTTCCAGCACGGCCTGGGCTGCAGCAGTGTCCCACTCAGACGTGAGCGCAAGACGCGGGTAGATATCCGCCCTTCCTTCGGCCACCAGGCATATTTTCAGGGAACTGCCCATGCTCACCAGTTCCATCTGGGGGAACCGCACAGCAGCCCGCTCCAGCCAGGTCTCCAGCTCCTCGCCCTTGTGGCTCCGGCTGGCTACCACAGAGACCGTATGTTGTTCAGGTTCTATTTTTGATGTCTGTATTGCTTCCTTATTACCTGCTTCATCCTTGAAAGCCCCTTCCGGACTGCCATAGTAGAGAATATCCAGGACCGGTACATAGACAACTCCCATGATGGGACGACCATTATCAATAAGTGCGATGTTGACTGTAAATTCACCGTTTCTGCTGATGAACTCCTTGGTGCCATCAAGGGGGTCTACCAGCCAGTAGGTCATCCAGCTCTGGCGTTCCTGCCAGGGAACTGCTTTCGACTCTTCAGAGAGAATGGGCAGGCCGGGTGTCAGTTCACGCAGGGCATCAACAATAATACGGTGGGCAGCAAGATCGGCCTCTGTCAGGGGTGAGTCATTGTCCTTTGTGGTGATATCAATATCCCCGTCCCTGTTGTAGATATCGAGAATCGCCTTGCCGGCATCCATGCTGATCTGTTTAACCTGTTCAATCAATGCTTCGTAGTTCATGATGATTCTTCCTGAAGATGGCGACAGCCCGCATGCCTGCCGGTGAAATTTTGCAGACAACATAATAATCAGGCTGTCAGTCTATTATAATGGAACTCCTTCGACACGGGTATTCAATGACATCATGGTGAACTGGTCAGAAATTGAAAGCGTCCTGCTTGATATGGACGGTACTTTACTGGACCTGAGTTTCGACAACTATTTCTGGCTGGAATATCTTCCGGAAAGAGTCGCTGAAAGTAGTGATATGCCCCTGGCACAGGCCCACACCCATGTCAGGCGCCTGTCAGAATCCACTTACGGAACCCTTCAGTGGTACTGCCTTGATCACTGGTCTGAATTGTTATCGCTGGATGTGGAAGCCCTGAAAAAAGAGGTAAGTCATCTTGTTCGTATGCGACCCCACTGCGTTGCCTTTCTCTCTTTTCTACGCCGCCTCGGCAAACGGGTAATCCTGGTGACCAATGCCCACCCCAAGGCTCTGGCTATCAAGGTTGAGGCTTCAGGACTGGATGACCACCTGGAGCAGATGATCAGTTCCCATGAGTTCAACCTGGCAAAAGAAAACGATGGCTTCTGGGAAAAACTGGAAGCCCGGGAGGGACTCGATCTTTCCAGGTCCCTTTTCGTGGATGACAGCCTTTCGGTTCTTGAGTGTGCATCACGAAGCGGACTTGGATACGTGGTACAGGTACTTCACCCCGATTCCGGGGTCCAGCCCCGGGACCCATCCCATTTTAAAGGGATCCTTGATCTGGATGAGCTGATCAATACAGAGATTCCCGCCTGATGGCCAGTAACGATTCCTTTCCCGTGAAAAAGGTTCGCCTGGACAAATGGCTCTGGGCTGCCCGGTTTTTCAAGACCCGTTCCCTGGCAAAGCAGGCTATCGATGGCGGCAAGGTTCATGTCAATGGCGCCCGTTCCAAAAGCAGCAAGGAAGTTGAGGTTGGTGCAACGCTGGACATCCGCCAGGGGTGGGATGAAAAGACTGTTGTTGTGACGTCCCTATCCGACAGGCGGGGTAGTGCCACTCAAGCCGCATTACTCTTTGAGGAAACCCCTGAAAGTATTAAAAAGCGCGATGAGCAGGCTGAGCAAAGGAAACTGCATCGCGCCATGAATCCCCTCCCGGAAGGCCGTCCCACCAAACAGAACAGGCGCCGCATTCACCGTTTCAAGCGGGATCTGGGAGAAGGTTGACTGGGACACCTGCTCCATCAGGAAGATACCGGATTTAATACGGGGAAATTGAATTATTCACAGGCTCGCAACTGTGGCATAATCCACAGCCACTGACGTCACAGCAATTCAATCCTGCAGTAATTTCCCAATATTATTAAGAAGTTACTATGTAAGCCTGATTTCTGCTTTGACACTGGTGAAAGCAACCGGATAATCACTGTCCCTTATTCAGGAATTTTGCTTTGTCGGAACAATTAAAGCAGCGTCTGGCCCAACTGAGCGGGTCGTCCCGCATTTGTTGCCTCACCAATATAGGTCACGGCATCGAAAAAGAAAGTCTGCGGATCAATCCGCAAGGCCATATCGCCATGACACCTCACCCGGCCGGCCTCGGGTCACCGCTCACTCACCCGAGCATAACCACGGATTTCTCAGAAGCTCTCCTTGAATTTATTACGCCGGTTTTCAATTCCCCGGAAGACAGCCTGGCATATCTGTCTGATCTGCATACCTTCCTGTTCAATCGTATGGACAGGGAAGAATTGCTGTGGACATCCAGCATGCCATGCGTTCTGGACGATGACGACAGCATCCCCCTGGCCCAGTATGGCTCCTCCAATATCGGCATGCTTAAAACCCTGTATCGTATGGGACTGAGCCACCGTTATGGCCGGGCTATGCAGACAATCGCCGGTATCCACTTCAACTTTTCCCTGCCAGACAGTTTCTGGAACCTGTACCACGAACTTCTTGAATCAGACCAGTCGCTAAAGGACTTCAAAACCGCCCAGTATTTCAACCTGATCCGGAATTTTCGTCGTTATTCATGGCTGCTCCTGTACCTGTTCGGGGCATCGCCGGCTGTCTGCAAGAGCTTCATTCGTGACAGTGATGATCATGGACTTGAAGCCTATGATGAAGGGACGCTTTACCACCCCTATGCCACATGTCTGAGAATGGGCGACCTTGGATACACCAGCGACGCCCAGGCAGACCTTTATGTCAGTTATAACTCCCTGGATGAATACGCACGAAACCTGACAGATGCAATAAAGAAACCTTATCCTCCCTACAGTAAGTTTGCCCCGGAAAACGGAGAGTTCAAGCAGCTCAACGACAGTATTCTGCAGATTGAAAATGAGTTTTACAGTACGGTCAGGCCAAAACGGGCAGCACCCGCTGGCCAGAGACCGGTCAATGTCCTGAAACGGGACGGTGTCGAATATATTGAAGTTCGCTGTCTTGATCTCAATCCTTTCCTGCCAGTAGGCATAGATGAAGTACAAATCCGTTTCCTGAACAGCTTCATGACTTTTTGCCTGCTCAGAAAAAGTCCGCCATCAGACTGCAATGAATATCGTGAAATTGAAAGCAACCTGAAAACCGTGGTTAATCGTGGCCGGGAGCCTGGCCTGATGCTGAAACAGAAAGGTAAGGACACTCCGCTGCAGGACTGGGCCAGCGAGATTCTCGGAGAGGTTCTGGATATTGCCGGACTACTGGACAGGATCAATAATGAACAGGAGCATGTCCAGGCGACCCAGGATCAGATAGACAAGGTCAACGACAGTTCTCTCACCCCCTCGGCGCGCGTCCTTCAAAGAATGCAGGATATGGATACACCCTATTTCATCTTCGCCATGAACCAGTCTCTGGCCAATAGTGATTACTTCCGCTCCCTGCCACTTGATGAGAACCTTATGGCCAAAATGGACCAGGAAAGCGTGCAATCGAACAGGGACAGAGAGGCAATTGAAGAGGCAGATGATATAGACTTTGCTTCGTATCTGGCGACAATGAATGCCTCATGACTTTGACCAATACTGAAGAATAGACACATGAACAATCCAACTATGACAAAACTTCTACAGACCCGGCTGATCTACCTCTATATCTTCCTGTTATGCGTCTCCCTGCTCGGGATAGCCATGTACATGGAACACGTGATGATGCTGGAGCCATGTCCATTGTGCATCATGCAGCGCATTTTCTTCTTTTCCACCGGAGTCGTTTCATTGCTGGCCTTTGTTCATAACCCGGTAGCTACCAAAAAAATCATTTATGGCGGATTAACAGCCCTTCTGGCCGCGACTGGTGGTGGTTTTGCCATTCGCCAGATCTACCTGCAACATCTGCCCAAGGATGAAGTTCCGGCCTGCGGGCCCAGTGTCAGCTACATGATTGAGCAGTTTCCTCTCAAGGATGTGCTTGCCGTGATGTTTACTGGTGACGGCAACTGTGCAGAGATCGCCTGGCAGGACCCGGTGCTTGGCTGGAGTATTCCCCAATGGAGCCTGCTGGGTTTTGCAGGTCTCACAGGGCTTTGTCTCTGGCAGGCCATTCGTAAAGCCTGATCCCTTCCAAAAACTGGCATTTCTTGCATAGCTCTTCTAAGATCAGGAATACAGGTTTATACCTGTTAACTCATAGCTTATAAAAACAGGGGGAGGGGTAAAAAATGCCAAACGATATTACTGCTGCCCGGCGAAAGGAAGTGGAAAGTCTCATCTCCCGCTGGAAACAGCAACGCAGTGCCATCCATGATAACCTGGAAGAATCGCTCTATTCAGATCATGCCCTGCAGGTGGATGTGCAGGACTTTCCCATCGAAGACTTCTGTGAATCCCTGATGGACTATATTTCAGCAGGACATTTTGAAGTCTATGAAACACTGCTCCATGAGAGTGTGGCTGAGCTGGAAGAAAACCGGAAATTGCTGGAAGAAATCTATCACAGCATTGAGAACACCGCTGACCTGGCCCTGTCATTTAATGACAAGTACAAAGGGGAACTGGTTCATTCATCCGAAGACGAAGCACTGCCCAAGGACCTGATGGCACTGGATAACGCCCTGACAATTCGCTTCGCCCTGGAAGATCAACTGCTGGATATCGCACGCTGATTCCAGCCTGGGCAACTCTCACTGGCCGTAGTCTGCCGGCTCAATCGTGTTATGTTTATAAAACTCCTGATCAGTCGAATGCCTGGCAACACCGCCTGCCTGTTCCGCCCGGTTTGTCTGCTACAACCGTTACTGAACGGAACTCAATACCTTCGACAACCTGCCAGGGTTCTTCATCTCTTTTATCAATCATGACGTTTTCGAAACCGGCTTCGCGAAACACCTCAAGGAAACGACTTTCCTGATAGGCACCAGAGATACAACCACTCCAGAGTTGGGCATCCTCTTTCAAATGCGGCGGTACTTCAAGATCAGAAACAATATCCGAAATTGCCACTCGCCCACCGGGTTTCAGGACACGAAAGATTTCCGTAATCATGTGGTGGCGATCCTGATCACTAACCAGATTCAGAACACAGTTACTGACAACAATATCAACTATGCCATCTTCGATCAGAGGGCTTTGTGACTTTTGTTTTTTTTCAAAGCAAGCCAGCGCTGCTTCACTAGCTTGAGGGTTATCTGCCAAAAACTGCTCCCTGGCTTCAATATCCAGGGCAAGGTCCTGAATAAGTCCTTTAAGGAAACTGACCCGGTTGCCTCCTGTTTTTTCTGCCATCTCATTCTGATACTTTCGGGCCAAAGCCAACATTTCATCGGTCATATCCACACCGATAACCTGCCCCTGTTCTCCAACAAGCTGGGCTGCCATGTAGCAGATCTTGCCACCCCCACTACCCAGGTCCAGCACTGTATCGCCATTCATGACATAATGGGAAGGATCACCACAGCCATAATCTTTGTCGATGATTTCCCGGGGAAGCTTTTCCAGCAGGGCGTCATCATAGTTAACCGGGCAGCAGAGATCGGGCTGAACTTCCTTTGCTCCTTCTGCATAACGCTCACTGACTTTTGATTCTGTATTCATGGATGCTCCGGACTTTGTATATCCTTTTTCAAGCCGCTATTTTTAAACTACTCCTTTTCAGCGACTAACTTTCAACCAATATATTCAAATTAACGACGTCGCCATGCATGGAACTTTTCCAGCCATGGTGAGATCCAGTCTGGCGCATTATTTTTTCGCCATTGCCCTGCAACAAACTTGTTACTTTCTGACCAGGTAGGATAGATATGGATCGCCGCCATGATTTTTTTCAGCCCCATGTTGTGGGTAATAGCCAGGATGAATTCATTAATCAGTTCTGCTGCATGGGGACCAACTATTGTCGCCCCGAGAATCCTGTCTTTGCCCGGCACAGTCAGGACCTTGATAAAACCATGGGCATCGCTGTCAGTAATAGCCCGATCAAAATCATCCAGCCCATAACGTGTTACCTCGTAAGCCACGCCCTTTTCGGCTGCTTCTGATTCATTCAAACCAACCCTTGCCACTTCAGGATCCGTAAAAGTCGCCCAGGGCACCGCCTTGTAATGGATCCTGAATTTTTTGAAATTGCCGAAAAGACTGTTTACCGAGGCAAACCAGGCCTGGAAAGACGCCATGTGCGTAAACTGGTAAGGCCCTGCCACATCACCGCAGGCAAATAGTGTGGGTATGTTTGTCTGGAGGAATTCGTTCACCTTTACAGTACCATTGCTGTTGAGCACTAGTCCCAGGGAATCCAGTCCCATGTCTTCCGTATTGGCCTGTCGTCCAACAGCTACCAGGACCCGATCAAATTCGAGACATGTTTCAGTGTCACCCTCACCGGATCGACTTTTCGCTATCGCCCTGCCGCCAGTTCCGGTTTTTTCAAAGCGCTTTACCTCCAGAGAGGTAAGCACTTCAATGCCCTCCTGCCTGAAACGCTCTTTTACATATGCTGAAATTTCCCGATCTTCCCGGGGCATAATTCTTTCAAGCCTATCGACCAGAGTGACTCTGGCACCCAAACGGGAAAACGCCTGGGCAAGTTCACAACCAATTGGCCCGCCTCCCATAACCAGCAATCTTTCTGGCAATGCCTCAAGTGTCCAGATAGTGTCAGAGGTCAGGAAATTTACGGTATCGATGCCTTCTATTGAAGGAATAAAAGGTCTGGCCCCCGTAGCCAGGACAATATTTCGGGTCCGTATTTCCCGGCCATCCACGTCAACGGTCCATGGTGAAGTGATGGTTGCTTGTCCCTTTACACAGTCCACACCGAGCCCGGTATACCTTTCCACGGAATCGTGAGGCTCGATTGTTGAAATCACGTGTCGGATTCTTTCCATTACGGCAGGAAAATCCACCTTTATATCTGAAACAGTGATTCCAAATTCTGACGCCCGGTCAAATAAATGACGAACACCGGCACTGCGAATTAGCGCCTTGCTGGGTATACATCCGGTGTTTAGACAGTCCCCTCCCATGCGATGTTTTTCAACAAGAGTCACGCGCGCCTTTGCCAGGGCGGCAATATAGGCTGTCACCAGCCCGGCAGAACCACCACCGATAACCACCATATTGGTATCAAAATTGCCTGGCCTGTACTTTTTCCATGCTGCCATGGTTTTGCGGTTTTTCAAAAAACGGATACAAGCTTTAGCCAGCCAGGGAAAAACGGCCAGCACCACGATTGCCCTGATCACACCGACACTTAGCACATCTGGTAATGTAGTAGCCATCCCAAGTTCAGCCCCTACATTGACATACAGTGCCGTACCAAAAAGCATGCCAAGTTGGCTGACCAGGTAAAATGATCTTGCAGAAATGACGGTCAGGGCCATCAGGACATTGACCATGAAAAAGGGAAAGACCGGAATCAGGCGCAGGGTAAAAAGGTAAAAATTACCATCTTTTTCCATACCCTCGTTAACAGGCCTGAGGTAATCGCCAAATTTTTCCTGGACCCAGTCCCTGAGCAATGTCCTGGCCATAAGGAAGGCCAGTGTAGCCCCAATTGTGCTGGCAAATGACACAAGCAGCAGTCCCCACCAGAACCCAAATACTGCGCCACCGGCAATCGTCAGGATGGCGGCAGCGGGAAGGGAAAAGGCAGCAACCAGAATATACAAAACAAAGTAGACAATTCTGCTTTGCCAGAAATGCGTCGCCGCATAGGAAAGTATGTCATCACGGCGTTCCTGGAAGGCCTCAAGGGTAAACAAGGCCTGCAGGTTGAGAATAAAAAACAGCGCTATAAAGGAAAGCACTGCAACAAGCAGAAGCCCTTTCTTGAGATTCAT